>JAABUP010001503.1_pt1 | contig 48933 bp, 57 predicted proteins | sample 5559201 | NCBI WGS metagenome assembly JAABUP01 (sample SAMN10711887, study PRJNA513373) | rock metagenome | isolation source: Antarctica rocks | place: Antarctica | reverse complement strand
ATGTTGATGTTGATGTTGATGTTGATGTTGATGTTGATGTTGATGTTGATGTTGATGTTGATGTTGATGTTGATGTTGATGTTGATGTTGATGTTGATGTTGACGTTGATGTTGAATGCAAGCACAGCACAGCACAGCACTGCACGGCACAGCACAGCACAGCACTGCACGGCACAGCACAGCAGGCACACCTCACGAGATGATGCAACACGCTTGGCCCTAGCCGCCCTGCCTGCTGCATCCTGACTGGGTGTTCTAGGTGGAGTGTCAGTCAGCCCACTGAACTGTGGCCTTCCAGCAGAAGGAGAAGGCTCTGCCTCTGCAGCTTGCCCTTCACTATCCAGACCCTCCATCTCCAGATTGAGGGGCTGGGTTGGGTCAGCCAGGTGCTCAGTCAGCTTCACCTGGTAGTGCTGCAGCTGTGACTGTGGCTGCTCATATGAGGCACTAGCAAGCAGGCTGGCCGTCTCTGCCATCTGCTGCCGCATCCTATCCAGCTCATCATCTGCAAACAACAGAAAAAGGCTATTTCACTGGGCAAGTCCAAGTGGAGCCACACATGACATCATTTGGTATCAGATGCAGCATGCGTCCTTTCCACAGGCAAATCAACGCTCGAAACCCAAATGTGTACTGCTGTTGGTGGGATGATGGCTGCAAAGCGTGTTTGCTGAACATTGATCACTCCTATTACACATGTGACCCATCAGCAATATAATCAGCCTTTGCAACTCACTCAGCCTAGTCCTGAGGGTTGACACACATTTGCACTGGCCAGCAGCCCTATCTGCTTCCCTACTTCCCTTGATTGGTGCAAATTCACAGAAAAGGTGCATGCTGTGTGACAATGAGTGCCCAATGTGTCATCACCAGATTAGACTGCCTCACCCATGATGTGACAGACAATCAGTGGACAAGGGTGTCTGACCTGCAACAGGTGCATGATGTGACAGACAAGGCTTGAACAAGGTGTCTGACCTACAACAGCCTCATCAGCAGTGTAGACAGCCTTAGCCACGCCTTCAAACTGGTCCTGGAGGCCGGCAAGAGAGAGCTGCAAGGCGGCCTTCTCTCCTGCCATGAGGTCCAGGCTGGCCTGCAGCTGCTGGTTCATCTTCTGCAGCGTGCTCTCATACACCTGACTCTCCCTCTGAACCTGCAAATCACACCAAAACATCAGTACCAAGCATGCAAGGAGCTGGTCTACCTTCTGCAGCGTGATTTCATTGACCTGGAAGCCAAGTGCAATCTGGTGCTGTCAGCAACAAACCCACTGGAACATAGCCCAAACAGACAACTGAACAGACAGCAACAAACAAATTTGGCAGCAGTAGGTGATACCCCTGAGTCTCTGTTCTCACTAAGAGACACATCAAGCTTGAAGGTCTGCCTGATGCTCTTAGCAAGCTCAGCAAGCAGCTGTCATTTGCCATTCCAGAAAGGTGCTGCTGCAGTACAGTCACGTTTCACAGCAGAGTAGTTGACTCGAGTCTCTCTTCACTGAGAATGCACAGCAGATGAGTCACCTTGAGTCTCTCTTCATTGAGGGAGGCAACACTCCTCTCCAGGGTGCCGTTCTTCTCCTCTGCCTTGGCCAGCTGAGCTGTCAGGTTCTGGTTGACAGTGTGCAGTTGGGTGTTAGCCACAGACTGCTGGAAGAGCTCCTCTTGCAACTCCCCCCTCAGCTGCTCCAAAGCTGTAATCTGCATTTCAATCAAACGGCATGATCCCATGAGGGTCAGATACATGGCAGTCCTGAGGGAGTCCCTGAACAAAGTTCTGAAATCCCAGCTAGCATGCCAATGTTGACGTGACTTGATTCTGTCTGCACTTGCACCGGCTCAAGTAGCAACATTGTAAAACAATACAAGCACAGTGCAAAAGACGCTGTGAAATGCGTGAAAAATCAGAGCTTCCCTCCCACTTGGGCCATTGCCCATGTAAGATGCAGCAGCAGATCTTGAAGGCTAATCCAAGCCACACACAGCATGCATGTAAAATCTGCAATTGTGTGACGATTTTCCTGCAAGGTTCTCAAGCTAGATGCTTATGATTGGATGTAGCTCTTCTGCAACTTGCTCCTGATCCAAACTCACAATCGTACAGACACACACATGCAGAGCACATGACAGGTGTGCCTCATCCCCCTAGAGCTCTGCCGAGACCTATGCATGATTGGCCACGCACACAGGCACATTGCAGCTTGTGCATGCACACAGTCTTGACCAGCAGGCAGGAATTAGACAGAAAGCCCTCATTATGCAGAAACCCTGGCTAAACTCTATAGCACCTACCCTGTTACCCATGTTCTGGTTGGCATGGTTGAGCTGTGCAATCAAAGGCGCATTCTTGGCCAGCTCGCCTTCAGCGACGCGGATGCGGTCCTTGAAGCCCACCAGGTCTGTCTGCAGCTCTGCCACGGTCTTGCGCTCCTGCTGCCCTGCTGCCTCAGCCAACTCCAAACTGCATGACATTCATCACCAACATAATCATCACCAACATAATCATCATCATTATCATCACTCACCATTATTACTATTCCTCATTATCATCATTCATCATCATCATCATCATTATCATCATCACCATCACCATCATTGTTATCATCATCACCATCATCATTGCTATCATCATCACTGTTGTTGTTGTTGTTGTCATCATCGTTGACGTTGAGGACTTTCCAGCGTGGTCATAGGGCCTGCCTAGGTACAGACTGAAGCAACTGCCTCCAGTTACGTGCACATGATACTGTTGCGCTCAAGGAAAAGCAGTCCTGTTGCTGCCCTGGCAGTCTGCTGCCCTGGCAGTCTGCTGCGCTGTGCTCTCCAGCTTGGTTGAACTCTTGTGCATGCACCAGCAATGCCATTTCACATAGCCTAGTCAAGTATGCACTCACCTCTGTGCCAATGACCTGTAGCCTGAATATCACCAATAACAAGAATGGTATAAATAGACATCATAAGAACCAATTGATATGCCAGTCAGGTCACTAAGCACTGTATGAGAAGAACAATCATGACCATTTGCTACAGCATACGTCCCTCGTGGCTATGCAATCATACATTGTTAGAGCCTGGCTCTGCTGCAATGCCCCAGCAGCCTCAGTTTAGCTCTGAGTGTGCCAGTCGAGTCGCTGAAGAAGAGTTGTCATGGCATAGCTGAATATCATCAAATGCATCAAAACAACAATGGCACACGGGCTGTGTAGATATAGTGCTTTGTGTCACCTCTGCTGCAGTGCTTCAGCATCCTTCTGCTTGGCCTTGAGTGCGCCGGTCATGTCACTGAGCTCCCCTTGCAGCCTCTCATGCTGCACAATCAGGGCTTCGTGCTGCTGACTCAGCTTACTCAGCTCAGCCTGCTTGCCCTCAAGACTCGCTGTGGTCTCTGCCAGCTGCTCAGACCTCTCCCTGAGGCGTTGCTCTGAGTCTGCCAACTGCTGCGACACACTCTCATGTGCAGCTGTGATCCTGCTCACCTGCATGTACCTAACTCATCATGAGCTGGAAAGAATAAACAGTACTGTCATTGTTATTGTTATTGTTATCCTTATCATCATCATCACCATTGTTGTCATTGTTTTCTATTATTTATTGTAATTATTGTTGTTATTGTTGTTGTTGTGTGCAGCTGTAGGCTTGGCCAACTGTATCCATCAGCAATTTTGTGAGCCAGCCTGTGTTCTCCATGACCTGGACCCTGTGCACAAACTTGCAGAGTGACTATGTCAAAATGCATTGGTGAGGCATCCCAGACCTTAAATTCAGAACCAAACAGCTTTGCTCTGTTGTCCGCCCAGACAGTGACTATACAACCAAGCAGCTTTGCTCTTTTAACCGGCTTGAACAGCACCTTTGTCATACTAAACCTAACAAAATCTAAACTTGGCTACATTGTTTTGGCTACATTGTTTGATAGGCTGCTGGTAACATGTTGACTGCTATTCAAAGTTTATACACTGATTCCTCCTTAGCTATGAAAATTAATGGCTTTCATGGTGACATGCATAGCCCATCTGTAGGTTTACGTCAAGGATGCCCACTCAGTGCTACCTTGTTTGGTCGTTTTATAGATGGACTTCCACCATCCTCTGCATTTCTCAGTTCCAAATGCAGACATCAAGATTCAGCACACGCGGCTCACCGACATGGAGTATGCTGATGACGTCTTCCTACTGGCATATGGCCCCTCACATCTACAAGCACTCATCACAGCACTGGCAGACTATTGTCAGAAGCTACACATGCAAGTCAGCATAGCAAAGACAAAAGTTATGATCATTGGTGATGACACATGAACCATTTTCACATGCACAAACCAGCCTTTGGAGCAAGTTGAAAGCTTCAAGTACTCGGGCCTGCCCTTTCATCAATCTGGTCACATTGCTCACCACATCACACCAAAGCTCAACAAAGCAGCAGCATCTTGGGCAATTGTGCAGCAAAAGCACACACAGTTACAATGTAGTGACAATGGTTGCCTGTTTGGGGCATGCATAGTCCCACAGATTCAGCTGCCAACAATGTGCGCAAACAGTTGGAACAGAAATATATGTTATATCTTAAGCGTTTGTGCGGAGTACCTTCCACCACTTCTCATGCTGTCATTCTAGCAGAGTTGAACATGTGTAGTCTGAAGCACTTTTGGTGGCAACAAACCATAGATTTTTGGGATGCCTTAGCTTCAGCTCCAGCTTCTTGTTTACATAAACTTGTTCTCATTGATAATTTACAGGATGCTTTTCTTCATGGTGTCCACAATTTTTCTTGGTCAGTCTGTCATTGCCTTTGCAGTTTTGGCTACCATTTACCTACTCAAGTCCAAAGTATTCCTATCATAGATGTCAACACCGTCACAGCTGGACTTGAACACCAAGCCTCTCTTTCATGGAGCAACCTGTCATCCAACCCACGCACAGCGCCCACCAGGAATGCCAAACTGTGTACATGGCATAATTGGTTTCGCCCCTTCAACACCTCCAACCCATATTTTCTTTTACCTGTTTCTGGCAAGCGCATGAAGCGTTTCCTACGTTTCAGACTGTAGCTGTCATTCACTACCAATCGAGACAGGCAGACATCACAGACCATCTATTCCCAGATCTTCTAGACTTTGGCCACATTGTCCCCTATCTAGCGTTGGGGATGAATATCATCTTGTCTTTGAGTGTCCAATTTTCCAGCCACTCAGAGACAAGTATTACACCCTTTTCAATTTTCGAACCTCTTCAATGCGATCCTTTTTTGCCCAGAAGGATTGTATGCTTGTCTACAAGTTTATTTCAGACTGTTTAGACATGATAAACGCTTAGTACTGATGTTTTTGACCAGGTTACTGACAACCCTGGCACATCTGTACAACCTAGTTGGTTGGCTGAAGATGTAAAATCCCCTCTGGCTGACATGCCTTGCAGGTGATGTGTTTTTCACACCTTCCCTCTGCGATGCAGCTGCTGCCAAGACAATATATCCAGGGTTTGTACCCTAAACCCAATCATCAAGCCCACCTGTGATCTGACTTCATCCAGCTCAGCCTCAGCACCTGCCAGCCTGCTCCTTGCCTTGTCCAGCTCAGAGCTCTGAGCAGCGAGTTGAGCCTCAGCTGCTTCTCTGGCTGCCTGAGCCTCAGCCTCTGCCTTCTGGGCAGCTTCCAGCACCAGCTTGAGATCTGCCAGCTGGAGCTGAGCGTCAATCATCGTGTTCTCATGGTGCTCCCATGTGGCCTGGACATGACTCACCTCCTCTGACTTGGCCTGCAACAAAGCCATCTTTCATTGCCATATGTTGATAATAACAAATACAGGCGCTAGCTGTTTGTTTGCCAGGTGCCGACTAGCCCCACTGCCTCATAGGGATGGATTTTGTCGATATGCCGCTCAGCATATAAGCCAGGAAGTGTAGAGACTTGGGCTGGGTGTTGGTTGCTGGGAGCAGGTGCAGTGCATAAAACAGTCTTTCAGGTTGAGGTTCGAATCTCATGTGGCCGTTGCTCGATCCTGCCTTAGTCTGAGCACTGTGAAGTGCAAGCAATGTCCAATAAGTAAGCAGCTTGACAGGCAACTGCATCAGAGCCTTGCCAGACCTGATTCAGGCCAGAGCATGGGTCCATCATGCAGTCAGACTCTGCACATATTGACATCAACAAGGCTGCTTGTGTTTGTCACGCAGTGGTGCTTGTAGTGACGACAGGGAGTAGATGCATTACTTGCATCTTGATCTCGAGGGCAGCCAAATCTGCTTTCACTTTCAGCAGAGATGCAGCACTCCTCTGGCTGCGCCCCTCAGCGCTGTTACGCTCTGCAGCAGCCTTGTCGATCTGCTTCTGCAGCCTGCTGGTGCTGGCCTGCATTTCCTCCTGCTTCTCCTTGGATTCTGCAGCAGCAGCCTTCTCCCTTGCTGCTGCATCTCGAGCCCTGTACACAACACACCTGTCACGAAGTTTGCTACCCAATCATCTGGTCTGCTGCTTGAATTCTGCTGTGGCTGTGTCAAACTGCGCACGCAGCTTGGTAGCATTGGCGTGCATCTGCTTTTTGTTCCCACTGGGGCCTCTGAGCTTTCTCTCTTGCTGCTGCGTGTCCAGCCCAGCATCACGCATCGGTTGCTGGGGGCATTGATGTGTACAAAACATGCAGTAAAACCATCGCTCCAGTGGTAACAGTTCATGCAGATGGGTGGAGTTGACAACAAGCACCTGATTCTCCCTATGAATACCACTTTGACATTCTTATTGCTTTAGTTCCTCTGCAAACTGCCTTGCACTGCTGTCAACACAGGTAGACTGCTGTGAATGCAGGGGAAGACACAGCGCTGACAAACAGTGTCGATGAGCAATTCCTTGGGCTCCCTGGCAGGCGACCTGCACATTTGCAGCGTCTGCAGGCAACACCCTGCATGCATCTTGCAAGCAGCTGAACTGCTGCAAAGGTCGTATGTGTTCCGCATGAGCTTCTGACCAAATTGAAGCAGAAGATCCGGAATGTCTCGCCGGAGCCGATTGCTGCAGTTATGACATCAGCAGTAGGAGAGGCAGGCAGCCGACCTGACGTTGTCTATGAGCAGTTCCTTGGACTCCTGGCGGGCCTGCTGCAGCTCATCCACAAGCCGCATGTTGGACATCTTGATTTCCCTGGCCTCACATTTGGCGGCTTCCACACGCTCTAGAGCCTTCCTGGTCTCATTGTCTGCCGCAGCTGTGGCTTCGTTGGCTTGCTGGACCTGGTGGGCTAGGCTGTGAGCATGGCCGGCCTCATCATTGTACATCTGCCTGCAATGCATCATATGTCTCCGTCAGATGTGAAGTTGGCAGCATGCTTCTAACGGCTGCTCCATTTGACTTGTGGACTGTAAAAGGGTATGTTGGGGTCATGGGAACTGCAGAGCCCATTATACGCATCCCAGACTTTACAGCTGTTCCTAGTGTCTGCTGCAGCTGTTGCTTCATCAACTGGCTGGACCTGCTGGGCTAATCTGTGGGTATGACTTGCTTCAGTGTTGTACATCTGTCTGCAGTGCAGCACAACCTTGTAATGTCTTTGCTTCTGCATTTTTACAGCACCAGTCTTGCTGCTGGACTGTCTACGGCTATATGAGTCTCATTGGCTCCATGAAATTGCGCTGAGGTTCACTCTGAACTTGTGCAGCCTGGCTATCGTCAGCGTGCTTGCATTTGGCATGCTTCAACATGGCAGCAATGATGTTACTTTATAGTGGTGCTGCTGATTGTGTCGCTATATTGTCTGTCTTGGCTCGCAGCTCTTGTGCACAACCATTGTGGTCTAAGCGGCAGGCAACAGGCTTGGTCTGCAGCAAGATCGTGCAGGGTAAGAACCAGGGCTTTCTGATGCCAACATATGGATGTTGCAGCAGCTGACGCGTAACTTCAAAATTGCAGGGCTTGATGCCTAAAACAAAGTGCATGACTCTGGCCTTGCTATGAAACTGGGGTCAATCAACAGCTGTGATGAGCTTGTGCATCAAGGACAGTGTGACATATTGTGATGGTACAGCTGGTGACATGCGGCGAGAAACAAGCCTGATGGTGTCGATCTGGTGGTCCTTATCCACCAGCTGAGTGCGCAGATGGGAGGCAGCCGCCATCTCATTCTGGAAGCTGTGCAGCTGATCCTGCAGAGCCTGGAAGCTGGCTGCTTGAGCCTCACTCAGATGCTGCTCATAGCTGCTCACCTGCATCGCCATCACCAGCTATCAAGCCTTGCCTGGACAATCATGGTGGGCTTTGTTGCAAGGTACATTAGCAGCAGGGCAGGCTAGGCTTTCTGGCAGCACATATGTTGGTGTGGAATGCACAGATGGGCAGGAATACAGCACAGGGCTTGGCATATTGTCATGGTATGTCCATTTGCGCTTCCTACAAGGTGCAAGTGACAGTCAAAGTCTCCATCATGACCTGCCTATCATGGACGCTGAGACTCTGTACCATAATCTGCTATGAAGGGATGCTGAGAATGCCCAGCAAGGCTTCTGGCTGTGCCTGTAAGCAATGTCTATCAGGTAGTCACCTTGTGCTGCAAGGCATCAATCTGTTCTGCCCTCTTCCTGAGCAGGTCCTTCTCACCCAGGCGGTCCTTCTCATAGCCAGACAGCCTGTCCTGCACATCCTGGTATTCCTGCCACTTTTTTTTCAGCACCTCTATCTCACCATCCTTGGTCTTCATTGCATGCCGCATGTAGTCCATCTGAGCTACATGCTGAGCCACTGTCTGCAGCAACACACACAACACCGCTACAATCCAAGGGTGAAGGTCGCGCTGCTCATGGCAGCGCATCTGACCTAGACGACAGCAAAAAAAGTCAGTGTGTGCAGGTTGCTGCATTGCCTGCAGCACTCGGCACAGCTGCATGGAAGATGTTTTCAGCGTGCGCAAACCCTGGTATTGATTGCATGGCGCATCCATCTTTGTTGTCCAAACCACATGCTCGGCCATTGTCTGTGTATGTACTGTTGCCAAGCACTGACCATGCACGCTTGACACTATTGCGACACCAGCTGTGTCATTGTAAGTTGATGTGGTCAGCTGACGTTAAGTGCTGACCTGTTTTAGCTCATCCACTTGCTGTCCATACATGGTCCTGCCTGCTGACTCAGATGCATTTACATACTCCTTCAGCCGGTTTAGCTCTGTTGTTTGAATGTTTGTCTCTGCTTCAAGCTCTTTGATCCTGAGCCTGGCAATGCGTAGCGTTTCCCCCAAAATCTGCAGTGCGTCACACCATAATGCACGCATCGCTCAAAGCGGTGTGGTGATGGCATTTGACATTCTGTACACAGTCATTGCAGTGATGACTCCAGGCAATGTAATGTCTTTCATACCTGGTCTGGGACCCCAGCAGTGGCCTTGCCACTCCGAGGTCTGTCAGCCAAATCGTCACCCTCTACATGCTCGTAGATCTCCTTCCATTTGGTGGGCAGCAAGGTGCCATACCCTTCTAGCCTGCTTTTGGCCATCGCGCTACGTTGTGCTGCCATGAGTGCTGCAGCAACTGTGTAGAGAAGAGTTCCTAGATAGGACCGTGAGCTCAAATCACGGTCATGAATTGCACCGAGGGTCAAAGGCACCCATGCACAAGTGTAGCGTCATCCGCAATCGAAGTTGCCAACTTCAGCAGGCGCTGCCAAGTTACAACACGCTAACAGCACGATTGCATGCCTTTAATCCTTGAGTACCAACACTGGTCCGCTGTTAAGGACGGCAAAGGCTGCGAAAATTTCATGCCTACATTGCTGCGGCTTGCTAGCCTTGCACAAATGGGCAGCGCATGAGGCGCATGCCGCGTTCGATGGCAGGCTTGCGTTACGACTTCCCGGAAGTCTCGTCCGGAATCGAAATCCCAACTCCCAACATCTCCGAGAGCAAGCATGTCGAGCAAAACCTTCGCTAGCTACGCAGCCATGCGTGCTTGAGATACTTTGGTGAAATCTATCCCGAAGCAGCGGCCATGCTGCAACGTCTGCTGAAACCTTGTCATCTAAAGCTGACAGTCAGAGGTTGGCACAAACATGGCAAGCAAGCTTGGCTTCGCGCACCACACAACACACAAGCCCTTACAAGTAAGGCCAGCAGACAATACTGTAGATCCAGATGTCAGCGCTTCACGACCAGTTGCGTTGTGGCCGAACAAACCCCGAGCGTTACTGAAGAGTTGCCTGAACTGACGGATCAGCGCATGAGCTGGCGCGGCAGAAGCATCAATTGTGGCAATCTCAACGAAAGCCACGTCGGACAACGTGTCACAATTTGTGGGTGGGTGCACCGCCACAGAGGACTGGGAGGCGTCGTTTTCTGCGATGTCAGAGACTCTACAGGATTGATACAGGTGCTTTGCTGCTTCTGTGCCAGCATTGATGGCTCAAAAGCTAGTAACATGCACATTTGCATAAAAACCAAAGTACCTGCAGGTTGTGAGTCAGCCATCGTTTCCTGCCCATCCGTACATGGAAAGAATTAGAAGTGAATTTGTTGTCAGAATAGAAGGCAATATCCGTGCCAGAAAGGATCCCAACAAGAAGATCCCAACTGGCATGGTGGAACTCGAAGCTGATGCTGTCACTATCCTGAATGCCGTCAGCTCAAAGCTTCCCTTCCTACCTGCTGAGGACAGCATACAGCTGAGTGAGGAAGTGAGACTTAAGCACAGAGTCCTTGACCTCAGGTATGACATATCTCAGCATATCAAAACATAGCAACAACAACCACAACCCCTCCTTGTACCACAATCAAACACAGCACACGTTCGACTAAGCTGGCTTGCAACCTTCATAGATGTGCAGGTGTGTGTCTGATGAGGCAGTATCATGCATTGCAGACTGTTGCCTCCAAACTCAAGTCTGTAAAGCTCACCAGCAGCACATGCAGCCTGATGCTCAGATGTGTGCATGTCACTGCAGACGCCAGCAGATGGCCACCAATCTGAGGCTACGACATAAGGTCATCAAAACAATACGCAATTTTCTAGATGCAAAGGACTTTCTTGAAGTTGAGACTCCCATCCTGGGCCGAGCGACACCTGAGGGAGCTAGAGACTTCCTTGTGCCTTCAAGGTGATTGCTAGCATCTGCCTACATTGGTAGGACCACTTGACAAGTCAGTGGGTATCAGAAAATGTTTTCCCATGATATCAGTGACAAGCGAGCCCTGGCAAGACAATGCAGCTGCACTTTGCAAGCCACCTATCAGCTGCATTGGCAAGTTTGGCACTTTGCAGCATGCGGCAGTGTTTGTGCTGTTGAAAAGCTAGAATTCTGTCTTGACGCTGTACTGGCCAGAGGGCTGCAAGCTGCTTTCTATGAATTTGTATCCCTGACCCGCCTTGGGCTTATTAAAGCAATTCTACGGCTGTTGGAGAGACATAGATGATCTGTCTTCACGGGATCATGAAGACAGATCATCTATGTGCTTGCACCATAGCTGCATGCCATCATTTCACTTTCAGTGCATGTCACAAGAAACAAGAACCACCACCCTTGTTGGAAAGCTGTTGTTGCATGTTGCACATCGGTTTGCACAGCTTAAGGCTAATACACTCTGTCCTTGGGCAGCAAGAATGGCTGTGCATGTATGCGACTTTGTACAACAGCTGTGGTGTAGTGGTGGCTTGCAGGCTCCAGGAAGCGCATTTCTACGCACTGCCTCAGTCACCCCAGATCTGGAAGCAGTTGCTGTGCTGCTCAGGGGTAGACCGCTACTACCAAATAGCTCCATGTTTCCGGGATGAGGTACACTAAGCATGCAGACATGTGTTGTACACTTTTGTCCATGGCCTTACAGCATCATGCCAGCAACTTTAAGGTTTAGCAAAGCGTCTACTGGAGTCCTGCTGTGGGTTTGACATCTTTTGGTACATTGTATGCAAGCATTACTCTTGATCAACTCTACATACTTGAGCAGGCCCTGCAGCCCTGCCAGAGTGCATGTCACCATGAAATGATTATGAGATACTCTTAATGTGGCCTAGAGTTCAAGCAAAACTGCACTGTGAACTCGACCCTTCAGCAGTTTAACAACAGCATGGTATTCTGGTCATGGCTTTTGCAAGCCAGCAACACCATCTTGCACACGGCACTCATTCAAAAGATCCAGCTGAGGGGCTGTTTTGAGATGTCACAACCTTCACTGTCAAGCTGCACTGACAGAGCAAACTCTGAGAGCAAGATAGTACATATGTGGCGCAGGACACACGAGGTGACAGACAGCCCAGCTTCAGCCAGATGGATCTGGAAATGACCTTTGCTGACCAAGACGTGATTATGCAGCTCACTGAGGCTCTCATGAGGAACGTCTTTCAGGAGGTCACCCATCGTGCTCTTAAAATGCTTTTTAGGACAACCCTTCGATGCTGTGGGGCGCAGTTGCAAGGACAACAGCTGCAGTCGCAGCCCAGCAGACATGCACTGCCAAATGAGGCATGCATACAGTACATGGCACATACATTTGCTCCAAGAATGGAGCTCTGTCTGATTGTGTGAGGTAGCCAGCAAAGCATTCTAAACGCAAGGCATGTGCGTGAACCTTGCTTGCCAGTGCTGACACGCATGCTTGAGTATTCAGCCATGCTCGCAATGGTTCAGGTGATGGGGGTGCAGCTTCCTGAGCAGTTTCCCAGGATGACCTATGCGCAAGCCATGGATAGATATGGCTGTGACAAACCAGATGTCAGATACGAGCTGCACATGCAGGATGTCACAGACGTTGTGCAAGACTGTTCCCTCAGGTATTTGCTGGATCTAGCACAGATTGGCAATGAACATGGTGTTCATCACACACCGTGTTGCCCGCTTGACAGCGCATCCACATTTGATTGCTTTAGCGTCCAGCCTCTGTCCATCCTCTGTAAAATGATGAGCATGTTGCACTAGACAGTATCCCTGGCTTCAAAGGCTAATGGGGATACGAAAACGTCACTATCTTTGGAGAAACACCTGTGGACCAGTACCAGGCGTCTCTATAAATACACATATACCTTGGACATTTGTCATTATCATTGATTGGAGTCTACTGGTTCTGTAAGGCCTGCCCTGTCACATACAAGAAACAACAGCCAGTCGTGGAAGGGATGTATGCTGACAGGCCTTTTGATTGTCACTGCCAAACCCTTGCTCAACCCTTGGTCTTTGCTTTTCTGGCTGCAGTCCTGAGTCCATGTCTTCTCAGCAGATGCCATGCACAATGCTGACAGTAAGCCAAGATCACATCTCCACTGCATGGCATCAAGATGCAGTGTGTGCACGCAGGCTGTTTGAGAGCGCGCTGTCGGCAGGTGGCATTGTGAAGGTGCTGCGCATCCCCAATGGAAAGGCCATCTCCAATGCACGCATCAAAACAAAAGGAGACGTGGCAAGTAAGGCTCTTGGCAAATGGCAACATGTGATCTCTGGGTTGAGTCTGCTTATGCCAGGCAGACAATTGACCTACCAGCAATGCTTTGGTTGGTGTGTTGCTAGGCGTGAAGCAGTTTCTGGGACTGAGCAGCAGCCAACTCATCTGGCACAGTCCTGTTGCTTCAAGGGTTTAACCATGCAGGCTTTGACACAGCAGTGCTCATGCAAAGTGAGGTGGCACAAAAGCAGTGTTGCTCTGTGCACAGCTTTCACGCTGTACGCAGACTGTAACTGTCACTGTACTTCATGTGATTTGTCACTGTCAGCTGAAGGCAAGGCATCAGAAGCTGGGCCTTGTTGATTTGTTGCAGACACATTTGCGCAAGTGCTCTTGCGCATTTCGTGCACTGGCTTCAGAGTCAGTGGACCTCTTGCATGGTTGCAGATGAGGCAGCAGATGCTGGGATCAAAGGTCTGGTGCAAATGCGGGTAGAAGGGGGGGCTCCCCAGGCTCCCAAGGCAGTCACAGAAGGCCTGTCAAGCCAGCAGATTGACGACATCCTGAAGCTGTGTGAAGCTCAAGAGGTCGGTCCATTCACCTGGGCTCGTTGTTTGACAAGTCAGTTTGCCTTGCTCCTAGCCTTTGCTGATGGAGGCTCACATCACAGACAAACATGTCGCAGATTTCCCCAGACAGACAATTGTCAAGCATCACCATTGTCAGCTGATGCCTTATTGTGAAGGAAGGATCTCAACTTGAGATTCTCAAGTTTCATTTAGCTGTGGGGCTGTGCCAATGGAGGAGTTACGTGCAGAAACTTATCTTGTACTGTGTTTCCAGCTTTGAGTCATACATGCAAGCCATGCTGTGCAGGGTGACCTGCTGCTGTTTGCAGCCGGTGATGAGGCAGCAGTCAATCGTGCGCTAGACAGGGTCCGCCAGTACATTGCCAAGCAGCTGAACCTAGCAGACCCTAAGGCCCATGCCCTGCTATGGGTCACAGACTTCCCCATGTTCGAGTGGAATGAAGACGAGCAACGGCATGAGGCGCTGCATCATCCCTTCACTGCACCCAATCAGCAGTCAGCTGAGCAGAATGGAGGAGACCTGAGGCATGCCAAGGCTCTTGCCTATGATCTGGTGTACAATGGGGTTGAGGTCGGAGGTGAGCACTACAAGGCTGTGCACCACAACAAGGCTGTGCACAATGTTGTGAAGTGAAAAATTGCATGATGTGAAGCAGACCAGACTGCTGTGCCAGGTGTATTTTCGAATGGGAGCAGTGCTGTGTGCGCCTAACTTTTGTGGCGAAGCATGAGCATAGTATGTTGGACTGCGATGATGCAGAATGTCCCAACGGGCGTTGTGGATTGCATCTGACTTGTGCATGAAGCCTGGATAAGATCGTTGGCACATCTGCAACTATTGTCAGCATGGATTCTTGCTTTTGCAACTCAGATCATGAGTGTCTGCATCATGTGTGCCTGCTCTCATGCTAGTTGTGCCTTCTTGGACTGGTTGACAAGGAGCCTGAAAAGGACAGAGACCTCATGTTTCTGGACCAGTGGCTGCAGCTAAAGGCTTGTTCCCGTCTGATTTAGACAAGATCAGCATATACTGTTGTTCCACGCTGTTTACCAAGGTAGGACCTTTCATAGGGAGCTGTTCAGGACGGTATGGACGTGGACCTAGGCAGCGACACGTGCTCAATGAATGAATGGGTGATGACTGCGGTGTGTGTTGCAGGTGGCAGCCTCAGAATCTACAGACGGGACATTCAGCAAAAGGTATTTGACATCATTGGCCTTTCACCAGAGCAGGCCCAGGACAAGTTTGGCTACCTTCTAGATGCCTTTGATGTGGGGGCGCCCCCCCACGGGGGAATTGCCTTGGGTCTGGATAGGCTCATCATGCTGCTGGCTGGGGCATCTTCTATTAGAGATGTCATTGCCTTCCCCAAAACAGCTCAGGTAGGCTAGCATGAAACCTTGCATGCCGGCTGGAGGCTTGCTTGTATGTTGACGACACGCATGCATCAGAGGGTTAGCGCATAGTCTGGTTGTGAAAATTTGGTCACCACTTGGTGTGCTTAATGCCCTGCTGATAATAGCAGTCATGATCCCGCCCAGATGCCCCAGTTGTCTGGGTCTTGCATTGGGACACACTTTGTTCTGCAAATATGCAAGATGTTGCATGGTCATTGTTGGAGTACAACTCTGAGTGCTGCACAGATAAGCCTTTGCATCTATGATTATATGGAAATCTACTGATCATCAAACTGAACCTTTCATGTACTGTTTGCAGGGCCAATGCCTGCTGACCAATGCCCCTGGAACGGTGTCAGACAGTCAACTAACAGATTTACATATTAAGACATTGTGACAAGATGGCTCTTGAAACAGCTGACAATGAATGAACTTGTGCAAACGATTGAGGGTCACAATGGATGCCTTAGTTTTCCAAGTCAAACATCCAGAACGCTTCATGTCACATTGCTTCTACAGTGTAATTGTCTTCTGTTCATTTTGCACACGTTCAATTTGGACAGCTCGATTTGCAGACAAATACGCATGCCTGCCAAACGTTGGGGCTTTATGACAGTGGCAGCACATTGTTAAAGCTGCACATGGTGAGGGCTCAGTCTCTGAGAAACAACGTTGCATTGACTTAAGGGACAACTGTTTGCGCTCTTCTGCTGTTGATCCATCATGCAAGCCTGCCAGTTTTTGAGTGCTACATTGCATTTCAAAGACAATCCCTCAGGGATAGTGAATGCACACAGAGACCGAAGCTTGTCCTGCCATGAAAACTGCTCTTGAAGCACCTGCACACAGCATCAATCAGCTGGCTGCGGTGTCAACATGTGTATGCAGATGGCAAAAACAAGTCCTGCATATGCAGCCTCGTGAGTGTCATGCCAGTGAAGCGTTGCCATGATGTGAGCAGGCGGCCACATATCTTCTTTTCTAAAGGCTATACAAAACCATTAGGGCTTCACGCTTGCTGGTTGACCAAGTAAAGGACAAGGTCAGCTGACATCAGTCACAAGACATATCTTATCCAGGTGACATTCACTGCATCTTGAATGCAACATGCCCAAACCTCAATGAAAGGACCATTTATCTGCGCCTCATGGAAGACCAAAACTGTATCTGAGAGAAGCTGCGCCAATGTCTCTGCTGTGGCCCTGTGTGCAAGATAGACGACTGGGTACTGCAAAAGCCATCCACTCAGGGTTGGCATGATAGGGATCCCCACAGCTGCGTCCAAGTCAACAAAGGTACTTGCGCCCTTGCTGGAAGGCTCTGCTACCATGATGAGATTGCACATTGTCTCCAGCTCAGTAGCTACTGCCTGCAGGAGTTTTGTTTTGTTGGTGCCAGGACAATCTGGTATGTTTCTAACATGAACGTCCAGCAGACAATGTTCCGAGAATGCACTGAATGTTACACCCCTGTGTGCAACGGGTTTGACACACCATTGGCAATCCATCATAAACCTCCTTCATGCTGATGTCAACCATCGGTGAGCTGGCAGCTGCAAGCTCAGATTCAGTCATGATGCGCCACAGCAAGGACACAAGACGCAACAGCAAGCATTGAGCAAGAGAAGATGATAGAATGATGACAGCACCAGCTCCACACCTTCAAAGCCTCATCTGATGCCACGCCAAGATATGGTTGGCCGCAGGGGTCTGTTTGAACTGTTACAAAGACAGTCTTGGCCTCAACACTACTCAATTTGGCTGCTTGAGAGCAACAAGCATCATGGCGAAGCAGATATAGGCAGCCATCAAGGTGCAACAGAGCCAGGCTGTCCCCTACATGCGTCAAGCACTTTGTTCTAGTGACATACTGTAGCATGCGAAGATGTAAATTCATGTTGCGCTGCGTATTGCAGCTGATGCATACAGACAATGCAGGTCTTACTATTGCAACTCTCCTGTCTTGTGCATCATCTTGTGCATGAATATGCTCAGCAATGCTAATCACATTGCACCATGAATGCCAGGAGACTGCTTGCAGAAGTATGCAGCATACACACAAACATCCACATTGTGGTGTAAGATCATATAGCAGGTCCAAGGAACATGCACAAAGCAAACTCTAGCCAATGGAGGTTACCAAGTCAAAAGCATACATTGCTTGGGATCTACAAATTGTGCTTGAACATCTGCCAGTATTGCCAGCATGGTTGAGCTGCTGAGTGGCATATAGTCTACCATAATGGCTGCACGCAGGCCTGTACAGACTGCTGCAATGTCTCTGGCCAGTACTGCAGCATTCTTGCGCAACCTTGGCTGCTTGGTACAAGCTTCCTGCAAGCCGGGGTCAAAGGCCATTGCTGTACCAATTTTGTTATTAGGTCAGACTGCAGTCCAATGTACAAAGCGCCACACAACAAGCAGCTGCCTGGGCTAGCATACCTTGACGCACTTCACAATGGACAATAGCAAGAAACTACTCATCAAGGTTCTATGGCTGCTGTTGTTGCTGAGGAGCTGTTTGCTGACCAAGATGCTGCAGTGAATTGGTCAGCTTGCTCAGGTCCTGCTGCAAAACCTCAAAATAGGTTTGAAAGTCGCCAAGAATTCTCAGAGCTTGGTCTGCTGAGTTGATCAGTGCAGCCCATTCTGTGTTCTGGTCGCTCAACTTGTTGGTCAAGCTCAACACCTTCTCGACCTCAACGCCTATTCGCTGCTGCTCTTGAAACGCCTATGCACAACGTGGACTCTTTAACGTGCCACAACGGGCGGCCTCACAGTGAGAACCCTCAGTTGTCCAGGCTCCAAGCTGACCTTGGCTGCTCCTGAGTTCGCCACTTCCACCAAATCTGCTGACAAGTTCTCCGCTGCTTTCACAGCACGCTGGGTTGCCGCCTCTGCAACCAAAACTGGCTCTGGTACAACACTGTAGTATAAAGTATGCGTGGCGTGCATCGGCTGCCATACGTACCACTGTGCCGTTGCAATGCTGTTTTCTCCAAGGTGTGCTGCCGAATGAGGTCTTGCAGCATCCTGGGAACCACACCACCGATCAGTGCAAACTTGCGAAAAATGGGACGCATAACATAGCAGGGCAATTTCGAAATCCTGCCCTGAAAATCGCCCCAAGTTTGAAAACTGATCAACCGAGAACAGCAAAAACTCTAAAGTTACCGGAAGTGCTTAGTTGGATAGATGTGCCTATCTGCAGCAGCTATGCCTATAGGCTAGTTGAGTAGAATCACGCCGCGTTCTTTGGTCTAGAAGCTCCTCAGTCGTAGAGTCAGAGTGATCACTGTCTTTCACCATAGCAGAATATGGACCGGCCGTCTCCCAAAAAGCGGAAGAACTCTCGCAAGTCTTTGGGAAGGCGCGTCAGCTTTGCACCAGATGCTCAGCTGGAGACTATGCATCTGTTCATTAAGGTGCGTGACGCTGGGGAGCAACCTGTGGCCTGAGTTGACAAGGAAAATTACCTTCCCAGGTGTACAAGGGCCTTGGCAGGCTTCAGCTGTGGATGACATTCTGCAGGAAGAGTACCGCAACACACCAGAGGCTAAAAGGGCAAGGGCTAGCCCTGAAATACTGGAGCAGTCAGGCCAAACCTCCCCTGACTGTTACAACTATGATGCCAGGATCTGGGGATCCTCTGCCATACCTGCTACCCCGCCAGACCAAGGCCCAATCAGCCCAGACAGTCCTGGCAGCACTATGGAAATCACCAGCAGAACAGCTGATATGGCCGCATTTCCACAGTCTGGGCTGGACAGCCCTAGTGCCATTCCCAAGCCTTTGGGTGACATCACGGCAGGGTTGCAGTCTTTTGCAGACCTTGCTGCTGATATGGCCACCACAGATGAGATAGGCTGGGACCAGCCCATGAGACTGAACCCTGCAGACAACATAACTGCTGGCGTGCCTGCTTTGTCTACACTACTCGAGGAAGATGAGGAAGGCAGGACCTCGGCATACGGTGATGAGAATGCATCTGTCAGTATGGAGCTCACTGCTGATACAGGTGCACATTCAAGCAGCGTTCGTGTCTGTCAATGGACAACATGCCTGATTGACTGCAGCTCCATTTGTCAAGCACACTGGAGGATTCCATGTGCATCAAGCTAATTTAATTATGCATCCACTGTGGACTAGCTCCGGGCTGCCGCCTTAGGAGGCTCCCGTTATGATCGCTGCAAAGCGTAAACTTTTCTTTTCTTTCCACTGTGGACTATGTCCATGGATATTGCCCTTTTGCACACTGTAACTTGTGCAAATCCTGCCGAAGCCAAATATTTTCTGCTTTGCGGTTGCTGATGCATCAGTAATTATTGCTGTCAAACATGTCATGCTTATCACATGTTGCTATTAGCAGGAGTCCACATGGCCCAGACTGCAAAGGACCTGCAACCTCAAGCACAGCCTAGTCCCCAGCAGTCCACTGGCAGCGTCATGATGGACCTGACAGATGGCAGCACAAGGGATACAGCTCTTGCTAGAGGCGCCACAGCAGACTTCACCCTGGGAGGCTATACCAGAGCCATAGAGCAAGGCAAACATCCAGCCTGGGGCGCACAGCAGACCGCACAGTTGGACGATGCCACCACAGACTCCCCCAACGCAGCCAGCAATCCTGCACAAGCGGCTGCCAATGCCACTGACTTCACCTTAGGGGGGTACACTCGTGCCATAGAGCAAGGCAGTCACCCTGTGTGGGCCTCTCAAAGAACAGCCCAGCTGGAAGACCCAACTTCTGAAAGGCCTAGTGCAGTTGGCAGTGGGACACCTGGCAGTGTCAGGAGAAGCAGAAGGATCAGTCTGATGGGTCAGAGCCCGTCTGTTGGAAAGCGTGCACAACCTGAAGGGCAGAGGTCCAAATGGGGCTTTGTGCCTGGGGAGGATGATACACTAGACCTGAATTTGGAAAAGGCTGGTGAGGGCCTGCAATCCAGTTGTGCCATGTGTGAAAACAGCATGGGACGCAATCAACAAGCTTTTGCTGTTTTCCCGTTTCTGGTACCAATGAGATCAGTGGTTTTAAAAAGGAATGGCACGCAGCAATCAGTATGAGGCTGCTTACATTGGGCTTCATGCTGGTTTATCCATTTTGCAGTGCAATCTCATGCAATAAACAGCAACCATGGTGTGCTGATCTTGCTTATACATGCTTACACGGGTGCATTTGGTTCACCTGCACAATGCACAACATGGTCTGCCAAGCGCCTCATGGCAGATCAGTGCAGCTCAACCAATGGCTTACTCAACAACCCAACAACAAACTCAAGAGCTCTGCATTGCAACACATGAACCAAACGGCACTGATGTGATGCTGGTGCTTTGGCAGCAACTTTTACCTTGTCTCTGCCCAGGTCAACTAGTCATGGGTGATGCCACATACAACCATATATACAATGGCACTGACAGTACTGGCAGCGTCACTCAGCGGCTGCACCCGGGTGCTGCTCCACAGGCTGAGGAAGAAGAGCAGGACATGACAGCATCTCAAGCTCAGGAGCCCAGGGCTGGTCTGCTGAGCCTTGGCCCTGCAGCTGATGACAATCTGGATGCACTGCATGATGCCATTGTCAGCAACACAGACGGCTCAGCGGCAGCGATTGCGGCTGGAACACCGACAGGTACAGCCCCATCTGTATTCATGCAGATGCAGGCTCTCCCTTTGTGCTAGGTAGTGGTAATGTGCACTGCCAATCAGGCGGTAAGTTGGCAGTGTGCAGCGCAAGATATGCTGTGATCCTGGGTGCTGACTTCAGAAAGCATATTGCACATGGCATGTGCAAGCCAAGATGCCTAGAGAACTCTGCTCAACTAAACTTGCGTGTTGTTGCAACGTAGATTCACATGTAATGCTGCAGCATCTCTACAGAAAGGTCATCACGTAAGGGCAACAGGCTCTGCAACATCTTTTGGCGGCCAGCCCTAGTGCACAGTCATGAACATGATCTCAGAGCCTCTTACATTGCGTCACCAGTTGGACGCCAATCACTTCAGTCAAAAAACGCAAAACACATCAACACTATGTGGACACATAACTAGCTGAACATGTGCCAGCTGGTCAGAGGTCATTGAGGAGTGCCTGCAGGGGACTTGACCATGCACAGTCCCAGGCGAGCCAGCATGGCAGGAAGTGTGAGGGATGTGACTGCCCACCTCTTGGACGATGCTCAGCCTGACCCCATGAGTCAAGCAGAGCCAATCATTGCTCAGCAGGTTGTGCAGGCAATGGTGGAGTTACCTGCCCCTGCTGCTGGACTATTGGCAAGGCCGTTGGGTAAGCACTTAGTCTGCAGATGCATGCACACAAAGGCTTTTGTTGCAATAGTTATCAGGTGTTGTTACATGGACAGCTGTGTCAGTCCTGGGACTATCCAGTTCTCAAGCTTGCCGCAGCATGAAAAGCATTGCCTGCAATAATGACGGCTGGCAACTTTGCATTACCAGGCATCCGCAAGATTTGCTTCATGAACATTGCAACAGCTGAACTAACTGCAGTTGGTAGAAGTGCCATAGGCGCATGCCCCAGCACTATGTATATGATGATGTACTCAACAGCCAACACTGATCACCTGTTCTGTGTATCTGTAGGGAGGGATGTCACAACAGGGCTGCTGTTAGAGGCAGAGCCCAGCCCTGAGGTACAAGGGCCTTTGGGCGCTTTACGGCGCCAGCTAAATCAGTTGCAGGCGCCTCAGGCCGACCTGGGTGGGTACGGCCGCAGTGACAGCAATGGTCCTCACACACTGAAGCTGCTGCAAGCCGCAGGCTCTACCACACAATTGCTGGCGCCGCCTGCCAAGCCCAGAGGTCACAGGGTGTCTGGTGAGAGGCCCTGACACTGCAATTTGCTTGCCATGTCATCTGTTAGGTGGTCAGCAGGGAAACCGCTGATTGCTGATAGTATTGCTGCTGCCAGGAGTGCACCCTCCACAGTGTTCATGGCATAATCTGCCAGAGCAACAGCCAGCAAAGTGCCCTATGAGCAACACAGCTGCTTACTTTGCAGCTGAGGGAATTTGCATGGGCCAGCAATCTTGAGATTTTCAGGTTGTGTGCAAACCCCAGACAGGCTGATAGGATGCATGATACTATGAGCCAATGCAGCAGCAGCATGGACAAGCACCGCAGGGTAACTCAAGAGCAGACGTCTCCTAGACTGTGGTGCTGCATAGCTTAGGCAGCTCTACTGCGCATACTGCAAACACATCAGTGTGGACTGCAGGGGCAACAGGTGCTTTGCTGTCATATGGCACAACACAGCTGCTGGCAGACCGCACCATGGCCTCTGCTATAGGCAATGCCAGCCGCCGATCCATTGCTGCTGGTATGCACCCCAACAAGCTCATGGTCAGTTGTATGCTATCATGACACTGGATGACAGTGTCTACTCAGACCAATCAGCATGACCCTGCATGATGCGTGTGCTATAGCAGCACTCAAGTAGGAATACTTCTTGTTTTTATATTTTGTGAACACTCACCAATTAATTTCTAGATGTGTCTGTCTGCAGTGGATTCCTGGGATGTTCACATTGTTGCTTGTGGCTTTGGCTCTTGTAACTTGTGGGTTTCAGCGTTATGCTTAAAAGGGTCATGGTGCTACTTTCCTACATCGTGCAGGTGATCAGAGCATGACAATGGACCTGGAGGACAGTGGTGATGGCAATGACCTGCTGGCTGACAACACCATGGATGGTCTGGACTGCCCACCAGAACTGCCCCAGACAGGGCAGGCTCCTGCTGCCCTGCCCCAAGTGGCAGAAACGCCCCGCCAGGCAGTCATTCAGCCTGCAGTTACGCCTTACAGTCAGCCACACAGTGTGTTCCCGGGTGGGTGCAAGTGAAAGTCTCATGCTGAAAGGTTGCTGAAGCTCCTGTAATGCCGTCAGACACTGCGCCTCGACATCAGCCAGGTTGCAGCACATCAACACACGTGGGTGCATGCACATCATTGGTCGTTCTCAGTATGTAACATGTGCCCAAAAGGCTCTGCACTGATAGGTATCTGTAAGGCTGCAAAGGGCACACAGCTTTTCTGCAGCAGCCTGGACATACTGTTGTTACATGCTGCAGCCCACGTAAAAAATAGGATAGACAAGTCTGCCACCTGCTCTTTAATGGCGCCACTGGCATCATCTGGCTTGATGCCGGCTCCTCAGATGAGTCATTGCCTTTGCAGGTGGGGCGTTACTGGCTAGGACTCCTCCCACTGGGGCCAAGTCCAAATCCAGAATCCCAGCTAGCCACACCAACAGGCAGCTGGACATGGAAGACCCCCTCGGTCCCCAGCCTGACCCCACCCCAACGCCAGTCTTGCGCAACCCTTCCCCCAACCTACTTGCCATGCCCAGGTCGCACATGCGTGCTGCTGACAAGCAGCGTGCTAGTTCCATTGGGCTGCTGAGCAATAGGCAAGTGGTTGATGGGCACATGGGAGACAGAGGGCAAGGTCAAAGGCAGCCTGTTGAGCAGGCAAGTCCTTCAGCATGGGGAGTGCAAGCAGCTGGCCCAAGCATTGGAGGCCTCAACCTTGCCAGGACTCCAAATGGTAAGCCGACCGAAACCTTGATCTTTGCTCTGGCCAAAGTCAAAGTTTTAAATGGGTAAGCCTTGTGATGGTTGTCGTGCATGTTGCAGCATGTGTGCAGTCTGCCACTGGTTGCTGTACTTGTGCACTGCAAAGCAAGGCAGGCTTGACAATTGGCATGACGGCCTACATTTCATGTACTCGGCAAATTGCTGCAATACACCTGCTGCTTCCAATGCACACAAGCTGTCTTACAATCTGTCAGAAAAAGGGCACCGCAAAAAGTCCAGCACCTCTCCTGAGATCATGATGCGTTTTCATGCATAGTGTGTGCTGCTGGTGCGACTCTTTGATGCCAGCTGCCATCCCACATGACATTCTTTGCATAGTGTGTACTCAGGACTGTACATCGTTGGTTTCTGGATTCAATTGGGATGACCCATGAATCCATGTGGAAATGAAGCAATCATTGCAAGCATGGACGGAATGCATGAATGAGAAAGGGAATGCATGAATGAATGAATGAACAAACAAACAAATGTGTTCAGGTGAAGAGCCTATGGGGGGAGCCAGACTTGCCAGGACCCCAATCGGCACCCCACGCCAGGTCAACCCTAGCCCAAGCAGGCTCAATCCCAACCCTATGCCTGCCTCTACTGCCCGCAAGAGTATGCCATCAGCAGCAGGAGGGGCTGCCAGGAACGATATCATGGGCGGTCGCCAGCTCGCTAGGACCCCTGCAGGAGCAGCATCTGCAAGGAAGCTGCCACACTTTGCTTCTCAAAATGAGGCTCCAATTGGTACTCCAGGTAATCATGCTGCTTGCATGTGAAGACATCTCATGCAAGATGAGGTACATCTCATTCATCTGAAGTACATGCTTTGTAGCACTCTACACTGCATTGGCAGTTGGCCCTCACTAGTTGCATGGCACAAGACAGAGGAGCATGTGATCAAGGACTCCTGAGCTCAAGGCCTAGGCTCATTGCAGGGGGTGGCAAGCTGGCAAGGACCCCAACAGGCAAGCCACCCTTGGCCGGCCAGAGAGGTGTGCCCAGCAGTGCAGGTCAGTTCAACATTCAACGCACATGGCAAATGCCTAAATGCATGCTGTGCTTTGCTCAAATGACAAATCGACTTGATGATTGACACTCCGAGCAACTTGAGCTCTCCTTTTTTGTGTCTCGTCAACGACCATGCAATCCACTCTCGCCGTTCCTGAACCATGATCAGTGCTCAGCATTTTCGATTATTATCCTATTGTCATTGTCACCTAGCCATATGATCAAGCAGTCCCTGCTTGGCAGCAGTTGCTTTTGAAATGCTTGACAGTTCAAGGCCATGATGACCAGAGTATATGTGCTGCTGCAGAGCGCATGCCTGGAGGCATCAAGTTGGCTCGCACACCTATGGCGGCTTCTAGGCTGTCCCTCGGGGGCTCCCCTCTGCACCCCTCTAGCCCCACCTTGCACCCAACTGCTCTGCCTATCACATTCCAGGTACTGGCGCAGTCAGACTTTGTGAGCCTTGTTGTCCCTGCCTAGGCATCTCATCCCAACACTCATCAAAGCTGAGTTCTGAAGTTCGCCACACCCATTGTGTTGGCGTTCATGGCCTCAGAAAGAGACAGCCTCACCAAGAGAGAGCTGTTGTTTGGAAATGTCAAATTGGCGTTGTCCCTTTGTCTACTGCAAACTTGGTAAAGCTGCAGCCTGATTATCAGACTATTTCTGCAGCATAATGTTCCTGAAGATTGCTACAAGTGCAACCTGCCCCCTCCTTTTGCAACCACTGCATGCATGTTGTGCCCAAGATAGCTCTTGACCATAGCACCATGTCCTCCTTCTGCAAGTTGCAGCCCAAACACAGTCACCTCAACAGTATGATTTCAACCATCATGCAAGTGCTTTTTGACAGATCCCTTTCAATATTGGCTTCATGGAGCAACCTCAGCCTTGGTCCCTTGCTGTAGGAAACAGCTGTACAAGGCCCCGCAGCCTGCCAATCTACAGGACTGCTAACAGCAGCGTAGCCTTCAAGATAGGTTGGCATCACCTGCAATTGAGCTCTGCTTCATGCAGGACTTCCTGAGAGCGGTTGACATCCAGCACTCGAGCCCTGCTTCATGCCCTGCAGGACTTCTTGAAGGAGGTTGACGTCAGGTTCATGGACCAGCTGCGGCGTGGAGCTTCCATTGTGGCCACAGACTTGGCCAGGGCTCCACAGCCTGCCAGTCTCAGGGAGTGCTATCAGCTCATGTGTGTGACAGCCCCTGAGGTGGACCAGATTGAGGCCAGCATCTCCACCATAAAGGAGGAGATTGACACGCGGAAGGCAGCTGTGGCGGACAAGGAGGCTCTGTTGGCCAACCACAACCCATCTGTCTTCCAGGCTGTGCAGGTCTGTCCACATTGTGAATGCATGTCTGGTACCAGAATGTCGTCATGACATTGTGAATGCAACTTGGGTACCAGAATGTTGTCATGACATTGTCCTGCAAAGCTTGTGTGTCATCCAAGCAGAGGCATGTAGAGTTTCACACAAGTCTCTGAGCAAGGATGTCCTGCTCATGCAGCACAAGAAAAGCAGCTCTGCATCAATGCAATAGGTCATTTCAGCATGGCTCCTTCCCAGCATCTTGGTGGCATGCAACAGCAGCAGATTGTGACAGACAGGGTACTACTTGATGTGTTTACAGTGTATACTGATTGCTTGTCATGTCCTGCAGTTGTGCACCGGCAGTGAACTGGCAGAAGTGAAACGCAGAGTTGGCTTGCTCAAAAGAGTGTGCCGGCAGCGCACACTGGGAGCATGGAAGGAGTGGCGTACTTCCATGGAGCAGCACAGAGCCAGCTGGCTTGCCAACCACCTGCAGCTGCTACAGCAAGACCATGCATTTCTGCAGTCAGGTCTGCAGCAAGTGCAACAGGTGCAGCAGCAAGCACAGGAGCTGCAGACTCGCTTGAGAGATGGCATGCAGGCTCAGAGAGACCAACATCAGGTATGACTGGATGTTCAAACAGGGTGCAGGCTTGGAAGCTGTCATGGCCTGGCGACAGTGGCATTGGCACATGAGTCTTCTGGGGTGTTTGTGTGTTCGTAAGCGGTTGTTTGACATTGAACTGCAGTAAGTCATCAACATGAAGCATTTGGTGGTTTGGCAGCATTAGCCCAGGGTACAGGTGTCACAGCTGCCTGTCTGATGAGATAATGGTGCACTGTACTGTCAAATTGTCATCTGTTTCTTCCCTTGCAGGAAGAGGAGGAAAGGCAGAAGGAGGTATCACAGATGCGAGCGTCTCTCGAGCAGATGCAGATTGCCAATGAAGAGCACCGCCAGAAGCAGCAAGATGCTGAGGCTAGGTTAGCCACACTCAAGGTGATGTTGCTGGGCCTGTCATGCAGTCTGTGCCGCATTGCAAGTCTCTGTCTGTGCAAAAGTGTGATGCAAAGCTTGTGTAGGTTGAAATGGAGGGTATTGCTTTGTGCACAGAACTGGGCCCAATCAAGCAAGGCTCTACCACCAGTGAATAGCAAGTGTGTCTCATGAGCACCACTGACTGTGCCCAGTCCTGTTGCTCTGACAGGTCAAATGGGCAGCAAGTGATAGTGTAGGCAGATTGCAGTTTGTGTATGCAGCAGTGTACATGCAAAGGTTTGAGACCAAGTGCTGGTGTATGCGATGGCTTTCTTGCTGAGGTATGATGAGCTGCAGGCTGAGCAGCAAACACAGAGTGGGAAGCGTGAGCAGCTGCTGGCCAGCCTTGCTGTTTTGAGAGACGGCAGTCAGCAGGGAAGCAGCCCTGGGGCTGTTGCACGCAAGGCAGCTGCTCACCAGGCCTCAGCACAAGCTGTTCTGCACAAGGTGGCATATGCCGTGTCTTTGATGGTCATTGGCTGTGCCTTACAATTGGTGCTTCATGCAATTTTTCTTATGATGCTTCCTGACATTCAGTTCATGCAGCTCGCTGTCATTCAGTTCATGTAGTGCTGTATATTGCACGACATCATGCGCTGCATGTGGTTTTGCCAGCAGTCTTCATGTCTTCCTCTTGTTTGAGATCTGGCTAGTTGGGATGACACTGCAACAGTAAGATTTCTCGCTCTCTCTGGCTAGCAGTGGTGAGCCATGTTGTTGGCCTGCTGCTTTTTGGAACAAGACCAGAGGACATTGCACCGGTTGAAGTACAGCACTGACACCCTGCATACAATCTCATGACCAGGTCCAAAGCAAGCAAGCTCTGCTGCAATGCCTGGGCTGGCGTTTGGAAGGAGCAGGCAACGCGTCTCACAGAAGTGGCCTCGTCTTCCGCTATGGTCACCTGTTCTGCCTCACGTTGGCCAGGTCAAGCGAGGAGCAGGACTGTAGCACAGAGGGCATCCTGGAACTTGCCCCAACAGGTACGACTTCCACATCATGTTGCAGCTTAGCTGCTAAGAAGTGTTGTGTGACATGCCAATTTGATGTCATTGTGGAGGGAGAGTCAGTACAGGCCTAAAAAGCAAAGCACCATTTCTGCATGTCTTGATTGGGACCAATAATTTTGATGTAGTCTGCATGCAGGTGCTTGCAGCAGGTAATGTCATGAGTGACCATGTGGGCATCCTCTCAGAATGAACCAGTCTGTCTGCCCACAACGCTACCACCACCATGCAGAGTCTGTCCATAAAGACAACATGCAATCAGGCTGAACTCATGCTTAATGCAAACATCCAAATGAGATGCCTGTTGATCTGCAGAAACAGGCAAGGAGACGCAGCGTTGGCATCAGCTGGCAGCAAGCCTAGCAGACATTGACAGCTCAACCTCCCGGCCTGGGCTCTGTTTCAGCATAGCTCATGGCAGGGCAGACCAGGTTGCAGCAGCAGTGCAGGACTTCAGTTGCAAGCTGGGGCGCATTGAGAGTCTGGTGCAAGAGCTTGACAGCTTAAGGCTGAATTGCCCAGCACTGTCAAGTGTCACAGCACACAACAGGCATGTCAGCCTGGTGTTCTTGGGGTTGGAGGCTGAAGTCAAGTTTTCAGTACAGATTGATGTTGGTGAGTGACTATGTACACAGGCTCTGCATGTGCCGATGTAGTCTGTGCATCTATAACTGGTTGCACTATGACTGCTTGCTCTGCGATGAGCTCAGTCCTGCACTGGGATTGTCACAGTGGCTGCCCAGGGAGGTTGCTCCAGACAATAAGCTATAAGAGGCTGACTTTGATTGCAGGAGCACGGTATCCATATGGTCAGCTGCAGTCACAGGCTCGAGTACACTTTCAGGGAATGACCACACTGACAGCTGCTGAAGTTGTGGAGGCAGTAGGCAAAGTTCCTGCTGAGTATGGAAGGCTCACAAACATATGCCGTGCACTTAGCCCTCTGACCAAACTAGCATGCACAGATGGCAAACCAGAGAAATCTGAGAAGGAGCTGCAAGTTTTCTGCAACCCCCTTTTTGGATCCGTTTAGCCAACCTTGCTTGTCTGCCAGCAACTTACACTGTGGTCAAACAGCGGAACATAATTTACACATGGATTGCGAGTTGTAGCGACATATGATGACGTCAAGCCGTAAACATTGCGCCTGATGTCGCGACAGAGACAATGGTCTTAACACGACCTTGATGACATACCCTAGCAGCCTCCGCAAAACCTAAGCTCGAAGTCGCCAAGCTTTGCAATCTCGCAACAACCAAAGTCTCTTTCCGAAAACGCAACTTTGAGGTCATTGTCACATCTGTCAACATGGCAGATGAAGCACCAAGGAAGAGGACTTTCCGCAAGTTCACCTTCAGAGGGGTGGACTTGGACCAGCTGCTGGACATGAGCACAGATGAGCTGGTGGACCTATTCCACGCTCGCGCCAGGAGAAAATTTCAGCGCGGGTTGAAGAGGAAGCCTCTTGCTCTAATCAAGAAGCTTCGGGCAGCAAAGAAGTCTGCTGAGGCGGGAGACAAGCCAGAGCCTGTACGAACACACTTGCGAAACATGATTATTGTACCAGAGATGATTGGCAGCATCGTTGGAGTGTACAACGGCAAGACTTTCAACCAGGTATGTTGCGTGAGGCGCTCAGCAGCGAGTAATCACTGCGAAAGTGATTTGGGTATTGCATTCACGGAGCTTTAGACCGCTTACAGTAGCAGTGCTAAATGTTGCCCTGTCATGCACAGGTTGAAATCAAGCCTGACATGGTGGGACACTACCTAGCAGAGTTCTCTATCTCCTACAAGCCTGTCAAGCACGGAAAGCCCGGCATTGGTGCCACTCACTCATCTAGATTTATTCCATTGAAGTAGAGATTCCCCTGTAACAATAACTCCCTGCCATGGCACATCATGGCTGCTGCATTACAGATTTGCCCCTCGTCTGCTGTGTCAACAGGAGTCAGCTGCATCTGGCAACCACTGGCAGCAGCAGACAGCAATCACAACCCAGCAGCGGAGAACTTGTTTCAGGACCAAGCAATGACTGTCAAGTTTCACACTTGGTGAGGTGTGTGACTCTCAGAGGTTGCTCCGTTGTCCACGTTGAGGTCTTTCTAAAATACACCAGCTATTGACAGATCTGTCTAGCATCAAGCAGACTGCAGCCTGCATGTCGAGCATGCAGTCATGTAGCTGGAGCAAAGGTATGCTGGATGCAAGGCTGCTTTGGCTTTGCTTTAAATGGACTTCGCCATTCTTGGGATTTTGAACTAGCATTATGCTGAATTGATAACTACATCCCTCAAAGTCTGCTTTACAGTTGAAATTACCATGCACAAGTGAATCACTGCTTGACAGCTAATACTACCACGCAGAACTGAAAAATCCCAGATATACACAAATAGCCCCTCAGAGCCACATGAGTCATTCCTTGAAAAAGCTGAGCAACAGACATCGCACATATGAACGACACGAGGTAACCCATTTCCCCTGTAGCTGCTGAGCAGTCAGTACAGCACTGCAAGAGTACTACAACAGCTGTCAAATTACTCACAGTCTGAGGCCAGGTCAGGTCTAGCAGGCCAGGCCAGGTCATTGCAAATAATAGAATATACACTTGAATAACAAGTAGATCTTATCCCTTATACCGTTGGCATGCCTGTATCTCAAATGCATGCACATCAGGCGCACATCTTGACAAGGTCGCTGATGTCTTGCCAGATTACGGTGCACGGCTCTTCGGTGCTGTCATGCCTGATCAGGGCTTGTGTCGATCCCTGATAGATTGGATCTCAGATACACATTCCCAAGGATGCACTGATCTGCAGAGCCTGATAGCATGCCTGGATCATGGAGATCTTGTGTTGTTGCAGAGCTGGAGGTGTCTTCTCTTGACTGTAATACATACTATGACTGGGAGTGTCTACTGTTGAGCATGGAATTGGAAGCAATAGTTTGTACTGTCACCTGCAGCCTATTGTCTGTGTAAACAACTATCCTTGGCAACGTGTATCTGAGACAATCTATCAAGGAAACAACTGTCCACACTGCCAAATGCCTAAGAAAATGCCATAACCGTTGCTTTGGTACCAATTCTCGAACAACTGCCCAACGTCTACACTTACTTCATCAACTGCCAGTGCACAAAGCGGGCGCTACTTCAGCACAGCAGGTGAAATTTGCAGCGATGCACAATCCTTTGCGTTAACTGATGAGCCGGCGCGCTTTCTTCCTGGGTAGAGTTGTACAACCACTTGTCGTCTGTGCTAACTGCCAAAGCATCAATTTGTGACATGCATGTGGTTATCATACTCAACCCTTTTTAACAAAAGCTTGCATATTCAAGGTTGCTGATGTAACATCAGTCTTACATGAGTCAACATTGACCTTTGCAGATCGAATGCACCAATATAAACTGATACACAACCTCTGACATGCATACAAATGCACTGTATGCTTGCCGACTGATAAGCATTGGCACCTGCTTGATGTCACACAATCTGTTCTGCAAAACCTTGCTGTGCAAGCAACAGAAACACATCTATTGTAACATGTTAGCAGACTCAACCCTCTTGCCATGCTTCTTGCGATAACCAGTTGAGCCAGTAGTTGCTGGGGTGAATAGCCTGCGTGAGGCAGCATCAAGAGATGCTGCAGCCATTGCATTCTCCTTCTTCTCTGCACTGGAGCGTGCCTGCCTCGAGTAAGTGCGCACAGCAGGACTGGGGCCAGAGTCCTTCACTGCTAGCATGTGCTCAATGGCGGCACTGTATGCCCGCATGTCTAGGGAGGGGGGTTGCCTCTTGGGGATGAGGGGTGCTGGCTTGTGCTTCATTACACTATGCATGCTCACCACCTCCTTGCCACCTGCAATTGCCAATTTTTTTTCATTTTTTCCCCCTACAAATTCAGGGATCACTAGTACATAGGCAGAGCTTGGGACATGCGCATGTGCACTTCATATCACAGCACCTGCAATCCTGCGCCCTGACCGATGTAAAGTTACTATCCATTTCTGACCAGCCTGCTTGCCTAACTGCAAAAGCTTGGCAACTGGCTTTATGTACACGGGTCACCATTCACAATGTTGGGATGGCATTGCATCACCTGGTCTGCCTTGCTCAGCATGTCCAGCAGCAATGCTGAATTGGGTCATCGCTTCAGCTCCAGCGGCTTCACTAGCATCGGCTATGGTGCGGCCAGCGTCTGGGTGACCGGCCTTAGCAGGTGCAATTGGCCTAGAAGGCATTCTGGTAGCCTTGGCAGCTGCTTCAGCAGCTGCCTTTAGAGCCTTGGCTCTCAGAGCCTTGCCTGCATGAGACAGCAAGCAATGACATCTACCTGACTGTTCTTGTACCGATCGATCACCTGCTTGACTTTACATGTTGTGAAGCAGAGCGACTCATAAAACAGTGTTGCAGTTATGCCACACACTCATACTTGGCTTTTTTGAAAGTCAAAGCTGTGAGCAGCCACTATGCCAGCAGCAAAAAAGGTTCAGGTAGCTGTGGCAGAAAGCCTTTTGTTGATGTGCTATACCTGACAATTTGGGTGATGGCACAGGAAGCTGCACGCTTGGCTGTGCTCTCTGCTGTTCAGTGCTCCTTCTGACAAAGGCAGCTACCCGAGAGCTAGCAGCATACCCCCTGCTGCCCAGTGCATCATGTGATGGGCCCTTGCTGCCCACAGCAGTGGTTGGCTCACCACTGATTCTTCTCTCACCGTTTGGCTCACCACTGCTTCTTCTCTCACCGTTTGGCTCACCACTGCTTCTCCTCTCATCGCTTGGCTCACCACTGCTTCTCCTCTCATCGCTTGGCTCACCACTGCTTCTCCTCTCACCGCTTGGCTCACCACTGCTTCTCCTCTCACCGCTTGGCTCACCACTGCTTCTCCTCTCACCGCTTGGCTCACCACTGCTTCTCCTTTCACCACTTGGCTCACCAATGGGCTGCTTTGCCTTCATCGCCTTGTGAACTGGTAGCCCAATCAGGTCTGGCGTCGGCCGTCCACTAATGACATCAAACCCATCAAACCCACTGATCCCCTGCTGCTCACTCAGCCTTGGTCCCTCAGCCACTGCATCCACCTTGTAGGCGCTGCTCTTGCTTTGACTTGTGCCCTGGGCCAAGTGATCATCACTCCAGTCTGCATTGCTGTCATCATCCTGCCCTTCGTCAACACTTGCAAAGCCAAGCCACTCTCCACCTGCACCTGCTGCCTGGCTGCCTGTGCTGACCTGCCTAACTGACGTCACTGTCTCACTTGACTTGAGAGAGCTGTCCACTGCTGACTCAGGCTGTGTAGCTGGCCTGAGTGGTGTTCTGACCTGCAAAGCTGGACCTGCTGCAATGGCAGATTTCAAGCTGTGTCTGTGCCCAGTCACCGGCTTCTGCTCAGGTGAGTCAGTCAGGAGTGCAGCATGAGACTGATCCAGCCATGGTAGCACAGAAGCAGCAGGCTCAGACTTGGTCACACATGCTGACTGGGCTTCTGACGATGAGTCAAGACGATAAGCAGACTCTGGCTGAGCTGGTGTGAAAGGTGATGGGTGGGTAGGGGGTGCAGTGGGGTCCAGGCCCCAGGCAGGAGCAGATTTCTCGATGGGATCCACAGCATGACCAGAAGCTGCTAGAGCGGCTGCTTCAGGGCAAAAGGCTCCTTCAGGCTGCTCCTGGGCTGCTGCCAACTTGCCTGCATGAGGGGCTGCTGCTTGTGATCCTTGTGCTACGACTCGATGCCCTGAAGCATTTTGGGCTACTGCTGAGTGTCCTGAAGCATATTGGCCTCCTAATTGCTTCTCTGAAGCGTGGTGAGCCCCTGTTGGGCGCCCTGGGGAGGGAGTGGCTACCCCGGAAGAGTGCCCACTTCGCGTCTCACACCGCTTCAAGGACGCCTCTGCAGCAACACCAGCATGGGTAAGAGTCCTGCTGTACACCTTGCTACTTCTTGCAGCCTTGTTGCCTGTCCATTTGGGGCCTTGAGTTATGCTTCTGCCCATTGTATTAGCCCGCAGGCTTGGGCAGGTCACTAAGAATGATGACACCTAGTTTTGTAATGGTAATCACAGCAAGACACAGCATGACACAGAAGTGTTGATCACAACACAGCCAACAAGGCATTGTGCAGCGATCAATGGATTGATTCGATCCCTTGTCAATCATGTAGTGATGGAACTTGCATGGCTGACAACACAGACTGACATATGTTAGTTGGTGGACGAACCCAAGTGGCCTGCATCCATATGGCGCACCCCTCCATGTCCCATCCAAGGAGCCTCCTCAAAGGCAGCACTGCCCACTGAATGACCCCCCTGGGAGCCGAGCCAGCTGGAGGGGGGGTGGCTGGCAGACAGGCCCTTGTCTGCAGCCCTCTGCAGGACCCGCATGGAGGTGGCAGCCCTGGCTTTCACCCAGGCCAGCTGCTGAAGGCCCTGCCCCTTCCCTGCTGCAGTTGACCCTGCAATGCATGGACTATGAGAGAACAATGAGAAAAGTGATTGTGAGCACAAGCAATAACACATGGCAAGGATGTAACAAGCGTTGAGTCAGTGGGGCAATTGGGGCATGCCATGACTGTAGCATCACCACCTCCTATCCTCATGAAAAGGCATGTACCCCAAAACAGCTGCAAAAGCCCGCTGCATTTGCTCTTGTCAAGAACACGAACAAAAAAATTGAGCTCGCTGAGAAGTCCTGCAGCTCTGTCAATCCACAATGCCACAGCCAATATGGCTGAAACATACAAAGCCATGCAGCAGCTGCCTGCACTCAAGTCTGATGATGACAGTGTGCTGGGCAAAAAGTCACATCTCTGCTATAATATGCATACCCTGAGTGGAAGGGCGGTGGGCAGGGGCAGGGCGGTCTCCCAGGACCCACCCCTCAGGCTGGCTCTGGATGACAGTCAGCAGCTGGGGGTCCTGCTGGGCGGCCCGGTGGACTAGCCTGAGGGCCATGTGACGGCTGGCAGGGTTGATACGTGGGGTGAGGGTCACCTCCTCACTGTCCTGCAGGGCTTGCTGTATGCGCAGCTGCTTCAGCCTCTCTTCCTTACGAGCATTCCTGCTCAAGACAAGTGTTAACTTTCCATTACAGAATTTCAAAGAAAACAAAACAAAACAAAACAAAACAAAAAGTTTTGCTGAGAAAATAAACACTATTGTTCTTGGTTTTCCAGAACAAAAGTATTGGATGGTCAGCTCTTGGCAGCCTCTGAGGTTGTACCAGCAAGGTCCAACACCAGCTTGTTTTGATCTTTTCAGCCTGTTTCAGTACTTCATGACCCGCGTATGTCACAACACACAGTCACATGTGACCTCACTCTGACTCACTGACTGACTGACTCAAGTGTACAGGATGTAGCAAAGCAACAGTCAACAGATGTTTTATCTGCAGTGTGACAGAAGCAGCACCCTTCTTCTGCAGATTCTTTTGCATGGGTTAGACCTCTGCATCTCGAATGTGACAAGAGCAGCAAGGAAGGGCAAAGGCAGCGAAGGGCAAAAGCGGTGAAGGGCAAAGGCAGTGAATGGCACAGTGAAGGGCAAAGGCAGTGAAGGGCATAGGCAGTGAAGGGCATAGGCAGTGAAGAGCAGGACATACCAGGCCAGCAGGTCATCCCTGGAGCGGCGCAGTGAGTGAGCAAAGTCAGAGATGAGGGGCCGGCCAGTGCAGTGCTGCAGAGACTCCTCGTCACGCGGCCGCCGCTGCTCGGCCCACCACTGCCGCCGTACCAGCAAGTCCTGCACAGCATGGCAGCATCACAACCATTATAATCAAAAGTAGAAAACAGCAGGGGGGAAAAAAGCAAAGCTGTAAAAGAGTATTGCAAAGCTGAAACGGTCCTGCATCACGATTCTGCAACTGACAAGATTTAGCATATGGCTGTGGCAAAATGGCATCCATGAGCTGTTTTGCGAGCAATTCAGAGCCTGTCCATGGAGTGAAGGTTGCATGGCTAACATGGGCTCACACTCTTTCTGTGCATGCGCGCAGATGTGGACCCAACACTGCTTCATGCAACAGCATTTCTTGCAGCTGACAGTGTACTGTAGCATTGCAGCAGGCTTGTGACTGCAACACGGGTGGTATGCAATGCATGGCATCTCCTCATCTCAACATTGGCTCGATGTGGCATGATGGTGTGAGATCGCAATCTGCAAGGTAGAGAGTGGTTTTCAAGCCCCACTGTCCAGCACCCTTTAGTGACACAGAAGCTGGACAAGCTCGAGTCACACCTGCTGGCGTTGGAAGAAGCCTTGGGCATTTCGCGGTGCATGCAGGGTGGGGGAGCCAGGGGGGGACCCCTCACAAGTCTGCTCCTCACGCGCGGCCTGCTGCCGCATCTGGCGTTGCACAGCATGTGCGTATAGCCTGTCTGCAGCCCTGCAGTACCACTTTGCTTGTGTTAGTCAAACCCAGTGACAATAGTCGTAGCATAAAGTACATGAGCAGTGTGCAGGTGATGCAACTCAAGCAAAATCAATGAGTCTGCTAGCCAGCAGGCACATGCACAGAGCACGCATAATGAAACGTGGGCTCTACAGGCTTTGAGCATATGTACTGACTGCAAGTCTTTAGTAAGACATGTTTTCAGAACCTGTGCTGTGCTGTACTATCAATGAGTCATGACTTCTTTGATGCCCTAAAATTCTAGCAGAACTTCATAGCAAAATGTGAGCCAGGAAAGATGTAGAATACACTTCACCAAGTACTGAGACTGGAGCAACATCAAGCACTGTCACACATTCACTCAGTACATTGAAATAGGGCAGGCTACAGCACAGGGTCACAGACTGCACTGGAGAGTAGCGATACCTTTGCCGTGCTTCAGATGAGAGGCGGGCAGGGGGGGTGGGGGAGGCGGCCCGGGCCTCCTTCTCCTGCTGCTGCAACCTGAGCTGCTCCTTATGAGTCCTCCAGGTCTCACTCAACTGCACACATCACATCACTTGTGTGCCTCCAACTCATTCATTGTGCACATCAGTTGCGTCTTGCAGAGCAGTCACTCCTTGTAGGTAAGCGATGTTGACAGATGACATGGAATCTGATCTTGATACTTCTCATATTAGTTGATACTGTTGTTGACTTCTCAAAGATGTGTAGAAACTGCTGCTGAGCTGCACAGACGCTGAACTCAGCACTTCACTCACAATTTACTCCATGTACAATCAAGCTCCCCAAGGACTGTTAACATGGTAAATTTCTATTTTGAAGGCAAAGCTAGGATCTTGATCATGCATCTGCTGGCATTGCCAAAGCTGCAGTGCATACACACAACAGCCGTACAGACAGACTACTGACCTGGTGAAGGCGCAGATGTGCCGGCACAAAGGAGGAAACATTGGCCTGCAGGCCCTGCTGATAAGCTGGGGTGGCATGCTGCTTGCCCACCCGCACCCCAACCCCCAAATGCCCTTCTGCTTCCAGACTTCCAGAGGCAGTTGCATGCAATGAGGTGACCAGCCTGCTGCCACCATCTGCAAGCATCCAGCCATGGGTATCGTGAGAAGCTGTTGGCACTGAAGATAACAAAACATGAGAGAAGCAATGTCATGTTTGGATATAAGAAAGCTGCATTGGAGTGACCAAAGCAGCAGCTGCAACACAGGAGCCATACAGTGTGGCACAAAGTCAAGCAGTCAAGAGACTCCATTCCCCAAACCAGGCAGACATCTGTTGCAGCTCGTGCTGGGTTTCAGAAGCAGCAGAAGCTCAAGACATGCACTGCACAGACTGCATCATTGGCATGACATGACTATACACTCACCATCCATGTATCTGCTGGCTGTTGCTTTCCTCCGGCCCGTCTTCTGATTGTGCCTGGCAGCTTTCAGCAGAGCCTCAGCAGCTGCTTGCATGCTTGTCACTTCCGTGGCGTGAGAGCCTTCCGCAATATGGGCAAGTGCGTCCACCAAGGCAGGCTCATCAGGAGCATCCTCTGATATTGAGGCATTGCCTGTCAGGCTGCCATCTGATGCATCAGAGTTGCCCGCCCAGCTGAGCAGGTCTGAGGTGGTACGGCTCTGCCTATCTGCAGATGGACTCATACCATCAGTGTTGTGCACCCGTGGTCCAGCTGCATTTGCAGGTGACCACGCTTGGGGGTTAGTTGCGCTGCTATGAGGGGCCCCTTCAATCACTTTGCCCAGCTGTGTCGTCAACTGCAGGGGCCAGTGCAAATGAGCTTGGCAAACACGTATTGTGAGTCTCGGCACTTGCAATGAACTGGATTGAGATAGCTTGCCTGAAAAACATAGTGCAGCTCTTCATTGGCCAGTGACCCCTGCAAAGCAGCGTGGGTACTTCAGAAGTGCTTTCACAGGTCAACATTCGGCGAGCAGGCTGCACACTGTGGATGGGTACCTCAGCAAGAGCATCGGAAACATAGCCTGTGAGTTGCTCGACCAGTTGCATCTTTTCTGCGCTGCTGACTGCTTGCAAAGCTGCCTGCGAGCATGAAGGAGAGCTCGGATGGTATAAACAACTTGCCTCGAATCCCAACAACAACAAAGCTTGATCCGCAAGCACTACTTGAACCGTAAGTTCGGCTTCTTGAGCAGCTTACAACGGTCGTAGACGTACCTGCTCCACCTGCTGTACGAAGTCGTTTGCACCGCCGGAGAACATCGGCTTATCATCCTCTACAATCGGACGCAACTCAGGAATGGTTTCCATGCCGCAAGTCGGCGCCTCACCAATGGGCGACCGCGAATATCGCGAATATGGCCTGCACTCTATCAGGTATCAGGTATCATTTCATAACGCCTGCAGACTAGGTCCCCAAGCATCCAGGATTCATTGCGTCTTTGTCAAGCGACGACACTTCAATCTCACTTTCATGTGGTGTCAGCTTTGTTAGAGGCCTGTGGTCCAGGCTCAGTCTGATCCCTGTCACACGCCAACTCAGTACTGCGCGAGCAAGTCACAACATCAAAGCGTTTTGATTATTATTATTATTTATTTATGTCACAACAAGTTGTAGGGCATACTATAGCACTGTGCTAAGGTCGTTTGGCAATGTGCAAGTATGTGCAAGCATGTCTCAAGTATCTTCTAAATGCTGAAGTAATGCTTAGCAACTAGCACTAGTGCAGGCAAGCGCGAGGAGCATAAAATCTGCTTGCGTCCATTGTTATCCTTATTTTAAGGACATTGCTGCGCTGGTGTCATCACCATTCATGCACCTGATAAGCTTAAACATCTCTTCAGTTCTGACAGCCTACCATTTTTTGATACTGGTGGACAATAATTGGCCTTTGCTGAGGAAACTCAAGCTCAAATTGATCTTTAGCGACACCACTCTGGTGATACAGAAGCTAGTCGCTGCACCTTGGTCACAGCTGGAGGAGCTGGACTTGGGACCATCAACGCTGAAAATCCCAGATGCACAGCTTTTAGTGAGGAAGTGGTTTGAAGGTACTGCTGTTGTGAGTACATGTACATGCCACATCATTGAGCAACGCAATTGTTGCTGTTTGCAGTCTGCAAGAGAGCAGCTGGAGTCAGCTGCAGTCCATTGACTTTGGCTTTGGTTCTTTGCTGAATAAGGACATCAAGTAGCTGTGTCAACCACAAGAAAATTCAAGGCAGGAATTTGGCAATATCTTATATGTAACGGGGCTAGGGTTCATCCTGATCAGATCTGTGTTTAGAGTTCTTGCTGGAATATGGTCTGCCTACAACCAGAGTCTGTGGGATACATTGAGCTAGCGATATACTCTGCTTGGTGCCTTCCAGCATCAAGCCAACAGCTTTAAGTAACTTGTAATCATATTTGCCTTCGCCCTACAACATTATATGTCTATCTCTGCAGAGTCTGGACAAACAGGCTGCATCACATCTTGTTCAAGGAAACTGGCCGCATATTCACATGCTTGTTCTTGTTGTCTGTAGTGAGGCCATACCAGTGTTGGTACATGCAGATTGGCCTCAACTGGCAGGCTTGCACTTCGTTTAGCCTTATATAGTCAGTCATGAAGCAGCGTTGTGCTCATTGAAGAACAGCTCTTGGCCCATGCTCGAGAACTAACGTTTGCCCAGGCTAGCGTCTGCATTGACCGCTGCTATCATAAGCGCTTTTGCCCCAGCCAATTGGCCTCTGATTGAGCAGCTCCTGTCAGAATGGGGCATTTTTACCATCAACAGTCTTGCCAATGTAGGCTGGCCTTTGTTGAAGCGATTCAGCACTGTTGGTAGGATGGTAAACGCAGAGTGTCTGTAGCAACTGAGCAAGGCGCCGAGGCCTTTGATGTAACGCATTATGTTCAGCACAGTGCCAAGCAATCTAGCTTGTCTGTTGCCCCTTGTGGATGCACCATGGCCCTACCTTCAATCGTTGAGATTTGTGACTGTCGGCAATGACATTAGCAACAAACAAGCTGTCATTAGGGCCTTTCATGCCAGGTGGCCTAGGTGCCATGCCAGTCACTGTGAAGGGTGTCCTCCAGTTGGGTTTTCCAATGTAATCATTAAATCTAATCCTGTTGTGAAGAGCACGCTAGTCCCGCTGTGGCATGGGTTGTGAAACTCATTCTGTTACAATCGTTGTTGGTGCATACTCATGCTGTAAAGTTGAGCTTGTGGTCGTTTTCTGATTGTCTATGGCTGCATGGGAAGGCATGTGGTCTACAGGTGCTTCAGTAATGTCTATATCCAGTTAGGCACACGATGCAATGTATGTATTGAACAGTATTTACACCGCATTACTTTGGTTGCAGAGTACACAGTACTGTCAATGTGTCACTTGCAAACAGGCTGTCACATGGTGTTCTGGCCAGTTGAGCTGCAATACAGTCAGCTTAAAGCTAAAGTTTGTGCCGCACAAGATCAGCAACGATGTATGAAATAGCCTTGTTGGCCGACCTCATCCCTGATACCGTTGTTGACATCTCATGAGATTAGTTGTTGAGCAACTGTTTACACAGGTACAATGAATTGTCTGACCTAATCCCTAATGAATGTATACAGTGTGCAGGCTACTACTTTGCTGTCACGCAAAGGATAAAGGGAAGACAAGATGCCTACTGACTTGCTTTGAAACTGACCCTGGCCAGACCCCTAGACAGACCCCTAGCCGCAAGAAGGGCTGCCTTGCTGTGTCGCGCCTGCTTGTGCAAAGACGGTCAACCACAGGTGTAAAACATGTGTAGTTCAGACAGATTGCACTGCAAACTCTGGCACGATCCCCGAGCTCCTGCTCACACTATCCCTTGCGATTGCGCTTCACATTTTATTCCACGATTGTAAACATGTAGTTCACGTTGTAAGCTGGTGTTTGCGGGTGCATGCGCTTTGCGGACGCATGTGCATATATGTGTATATACATTATGTGCAAATTGATGCAGGTGCATGCTTGATCATGCTGCTGGGTTTGGTGCTTGGTATGTGACCGTACAGCGCCCAGTGACCTAGGTGTCAGACTGACTCATCCGGATCCTGCTGCCCTCTGGGCAATCACAGGTATCTCTGTATGTGCGTGTGTAACATATACTGTACCACGATGGGGATGGTAACGAGGCCACCAAAATTGTAGGCAAGCTCTTTGGACTGCAGTCTGCGGCAGGGACCCTGCATTTGTTGCACGGCCCAGCAATACATCGCAGAATGAAGATCTCGATTGATCTAGACATTGAAGCTTCCGAGATTCCTCTCGCGACTGAGCTATTGAACACCCTCAGGTGCAAACCACGCGTGTCAGGAGCAGTACAATGAATTTTTTGCCCACGCGTATACAACTTGACTCTCTAGGTTGCGAGAAATGATTTCATCGATGTAGCACGGCAAAAATGCTGAATCCGTTCATGCACTGATCGGCTCCACGTCTGGCCGTGTGCAGGTCCTTGACGGAGCACATTCGTGTCAGGCAGCATCAGGAGAATGGGCATGTGCCAAATGGCATCTCGCATGCCCCTGAACCAGACGTGTCCCAACAACCTGATGCTGGATCTATGGTACTTGCACCTGCACCCCAAGCAGCACATGCGCCTGCACCTCAGGAAGGGCAGGATCCTACTACCCTTCAGCGGCAGCATGCTCTCTCCAATTACATTAGGAGCGCTACTGGCGACTTTGGAGCAGTAAGCTCCTGGCCAAGTCTGCACATCACCGTTAGACAACTGTGCTGTTGGATCAGGGTTATTTGATACCCTTGCTGTTGCTGGGTCTTGACAGGGATGGAACATGTCAAGCATTGCTTGGTGGGTTTCATCTGAACGGCACTGTCACTACCACTGCATGCGCCACAGGTGGTGAAAAATCTGGAGCATGCCCTTGCGTCCGCAGACCCTGAAGTCGAAAAGCTCTTCCTTGCAGCTTTTGGTGATCTAGTACTGGACCCCAAGTACCTACATGGAGATGAAGCAGTGCAGATTGTAAGTGCTTCCTGTAGTTTCACTTGTGCTTACACCCAGAAACTTACTTGGTTTCTTATCTGGAAACGATTTAATCAAACGAGAAATGACAGTCTTGTGATTTGCATTGTTCAGGAGCATTCTACATACATCGGCCTGCTGAGAGAGTTGAATGCAGACATTAGACGCCGTATCAGTCAAGCTTTGGTCCAAGTGGTAAGCCTTCCCATGCATGACAATAGGCACAGCTTGCATCCTTGCAGCCACAGTCATGCGCATTGTCAGATGTGTGTCTGGCAGACTTGAGCTGCATGCTCTATGGTGCGTGAACTGTTGCACAGCTATCCATGTCTCATGACTACAACTCTGCAATCAGACACAGATTGCTGTGAGCAGTGCTACTATTTTACCTCAACAACTCCCAGTGGGCAAGAAGGCAGCCGACATACTTCATCTGTTCATTCCGTCCTGCAGTTGGTGAAGAAGCTGATGGAGAGAGCAAACCAGCCGCGCACGGCATTGATGCTACCAGCCATTGTATATGCTCACCTTGTGCTGCTTGACATGGCTAATGTCAGAGGTAGTGCCACATAACTGTAACACCCACAACAGTTTTGCTTTGCATTTGCACTTGCACATACAATGGCAGAGTCACGTGGGTTCGGCAGTGACTTGTAGCCCTGCATGCACCTGTGGCGCTGCATAGCACACACGCCCACATGCGGCAAATTCTGCATGCTGTGATTTTAGCTCACAGCAGCCCTCAAGCATGGGTTGATGGTCTGAAACATCAGCAGTGCTCAGCAGATTGCTTTATCAGATGCTTCAGGGTGTAGCATCCAGGCAGGGGCAAGAACAAACCCACAGTCAATCACAGCAACCACAGCAAACAGCAGCTTTAACAGCAGTGGTATACCTGCAAGCATCACCTTACAGGTATACCAGAACATGTACCCATGGGGAAGTCACATGACAGCTTGTCTGGCATTCAGGAACACTGAAGATGGTGGAGAAGTTTCTGACCAATGGGCATGAGGCTGTTGGACTCACCATGCTGGGCAAAACTGCTGAGATGTGCATTGACAAGGTACAGTTCACTGGCACATATGGGTGTCACCTGATGCTCACATCTCCCTGCACTTGCACTTGCATTGGCTTACTTGTCAGCCCTGTCATGTTGCTGACGTTGTCTGCAATGTGAAATTGTTAGCAGCATGAGGTCGCATTGCCTGTGAGTGCCTTTGTCCATCTGTGACATCTGTCATCTGCTTTTACAGAAAAGAAAGGAAGGTCTGCGCTCTTTTGGCAATCATGACAAGAGCCCTCCTGAGGCGACGGCCCGGAGCAATCGCCTTGTGCTGTTTGCCAGCAATCAAGAAGTGTTTGCCCATGCTTGCAGGTGCTGCAACATGCCAGTCCTGTACACTTGACCAGTCTGACAGCAGCTCTGGATAGACTGGGGCCACAGTTCAACTATGATGTGGACTATCTCAATGGCTTCATCCGGTGGAAGGTGTGTTGCCACAGCTGCCACCATCAAGCTGCACTGACTTCTCAGTCTACACCAACTTTCTCAGCCATTCCTCTTGACAGTCTGATTCCCAAGCAGTATGTGTCAAGCAAGCTATGCATCCATGCTCTACAGTAAACGTGCTTCAAAAGGGTATGTGTTTGGCAGTGTGGTGTGCTGATGTCATCATTGTACATGTCTGATGCTGCAGCTTGGCGTATGGCAGGTCATGCATGCAGCTGAAAGATGGCACACAGGACAAACTGTGTCGGCCCTGCCCTTCCTCATGGACCAGGGCCTTTGCACAAGGCTAGATAAAGCTACACAAACCCCAATACCAATTTGGACCAACCTTCATATCATTGCGCAATGGCCCCGTCTGTCCTTTGTGTTTTCTTTGTCTTTGTTGCATAAAGGCTGGCACATGTTTTGATGATGCGTGATGCTGCAGGACCCTTGCTTCAGAGTGCTGTCCACCCGCAAACAGAGTCACTACAGTGCCATCTCAGCCCTTGCTTATGACCCCAAGGAGAAGCAGCTCATCAGTGCCAGTAGAGATGGCGTGGTGCTTGTCTGGGATGAGTGGGCAAACGTCATTCAGAAGTAAAGCTTTCAGCCTGTTCACTCCCATTCTTTGTCTCTTCTGTCAGCCTCCTCTTGTGTGCCTCGTTGTTGCAAGGGCAATGTATGCAGGCAGTTGGTTACGTTTCAGTTGTGAATGTGATGCTTATAACATACCGGCAGTCAGCTTGGATGCTGCCTGACAGTGATTACAGCCATACAACAGACTGCACCATTTCACAGGCTGTTTGCCATTGCAGAGGCATGCGCACTGTACATTTGCGCATGAATCAGTTTTGCCATTACAAAGTGTGTTGTTCTGACTTAGCAGCACAATTGCATGAATGTCAGCATCTACTTGGGGAGTCCATTTACCAAAGTCTGCTGCTCATCGCAAACATGAGTGCAGGGTCACCCATTTGGATGATTCTGTCCACCCGTTTGTGTGATTCTGTCCACCCATTTGTGTGATTCTGTCCACCCATTTGAATGATTCTGTCCACCCATTTGTAAGACTCTGTTTACCCATTTGCAGGCACATGCTGGGCCCAACCCATTATGCCATAGGCCTTGCTGTTCTTCCAGAGCAGAGAGATGTCATCATCGTAGGTCAGCCTTTGACAAAGGGCAGCCCAGCATGCATAGCAGCCATAGGCCTAGATGAGCCCCACCCCCTGAAGGGCCCCTGGAGCAGGCCCCGCACCACCACTGCCTCCTGTATTGCAGTCTTGCCTGGAGGGCGCCAGTTTGCTGTAGGTAGATACCTCTTCTGCTCAAAACCTGCTTGTACATGCACCAGACTTCACCACCTCAGCTCAAAGTGGCACCACGAGACTGTTACAGCTGTTGCAGTTGGTGAGTTTTTGGCAGACAAGCACCTGCTTTTGTTTCCCTACTAAATAAACTTTCGCCTGTGCACTGAAGCTACATGAACCTTTGTTCCCATACACATGCACATGTGGAGCTGGAAGGGTGAACAGGCACATGTCTCTCGCATGATGCTTAGTATATTTGAAAAGCTGGCTGCAGTATGTAAGGGACATTGATCGGTGGCTGTGACACTCCTCCTGTGAGTTGTTAGAGATCATGTCCTCAACAGGACTTCAAGCTGATGTGCACCAGTGACAGTGTATGTGTTCGAGTCTCCCTGTGCTTCTTTAGCAGTAGCTTACAAGGCTGCCACCTGACATCAACTTGCTAACACTCTGCAGGAGAGACACAGAGCAGGCCTGGGGAATCTGGCCCCAGTCATGTCATCTGTGTGTACGATTGTGCCAGCTTACAGTCAGCTGACTCACTGCAGCCTATTGTGAACCTAGTGGTACGCACCATCTGTAAACACTGCCTGCATATTTGTAGACACTGCATGCACAGTTCACACATGAGGCCTTGCCCGGCAATGCACCGATTTTACGTGCACATTTTGCATGTGTTGCACAGCAGCAGAAGCTGGGAGTCGGCATTTTTTATACTCTCAGCGCGCTGGGGAAACGAGGCTTGTCTGATGTGGCAGCCTAGATGCATTCTGTGAGCATCTGCAATGGGCCGTAGCGCCTCCAAGCAAGGTGTGCTTAACAGCACCTGAAGGCAGCATCTTATTGATGCAGAGATCACAATGGGCAAGTGATACGTCTGTCTGGCTTTGGCGTCTTTAAGTAGGGACTGCTGCTTTTTTGTCAAGATGCACATGCAGAGCACATTCTGCCTGGGCAGAGCCAAAGCACTCTGCAGGTGATGCTGAGTGTACCTGTGACTCGTTTTCTGCTGCAGAGCACGAAAGGGGCGGTGATGTGCCTGTCAGGCTACAGCACCAACAAGCAGGTGCTTCTGGCTGGAACTAGGGGCGGGGATGTTTCCCTGTGGGCCCTTTCCAGTCCCTCAGCCCCAGTCAAGATCTTCAGCATGCCTCAGAATGCTGGCATGCCCCTGTGCCTTGACTTTGATGGCCACAATGCCATCTTGTGTGGTACCAGCCAGAACATGCTGGTGCACTGGGACATGCAGTGAGTCACCTTTCTCCCTGGCCTTTCAATCCACCAGCAACTTGTCTGACCCAGGTACCTGTTTAGCGTTTGGCTGCCATAGATCAAAGCAAAAACATATATGTATAAGGTACGTGCATATATGTGTATATATGTAGCTTTAGTCAGACAGTCAAAGTCTGACCCAGACTTCAGACAGACGCCTTGTCAGCATCAGAATTTGATGTTCACAAAGCTGACATTGCTTGTTGCCCGCGCAAAGCAGCAAAACATGTACATCCTGCCTTGGCATCAAGATCGGATGCAGCCTTCAGCATGCCTGTAGCTGATGCATCTGTAAAACATGAATGCACTGTGCTGTCACGTTACTCAGGGACAAGACACACGTCCCAATTGTGGTCTTAAAAGAGCGTATAAAACAGAATGTGAAATCTTGGAAAAACTCAACTATGACTAATTCCACATAACATGGCAGTAATCGACACAATTCTGACAATGAAGAGTGCATTTGCTGTACAGGATGATGGCGCAAGTCAACAAAGCAGACCCCCTGCCCTATAGTAGAACCTTCCAAGTGGACACCTATGCAGTGGTGAAGGTGCACTTCTGGCCAAACCAGCAGCATGGCATGCATGCAGCCATCATCACCAATCATGGCTGCTGGATTGCTGACCTTGCCAGCAACCCTGGGGCAAAACCAAGTGAGTCCATCTTCCCAATGTCTTTGCTGGTTCATGCCTCCTGTATACATGCGACAACAATCCATATTCTTGATGATATATCAATCCATGAGTCAATGTGCACTGGTGTGACCTGTTTGAATGGCATATTTTGGAGAGCTGCCCTGTTGCAGTGCAGCATACATGTATGTAATGAGCCTGCTTACAATGCTAGCTGTGACCTTTTGTCAACCAGAGCTCAGCTTGCCGTCAAGATGGTCAGCTGTTTTTGCTGTTTGCATGTCCACTTGTTGTATGGTCATCAACATGTCACAGTACTGATAGTGAGCACGGTTGTCAGCATCTTAAGAACTCTGTGCTGCTGTCATGTGGAATTGGATAATTGTGCATCAACTGACTGGCATGAATGTACAATTTTGCCGACTTGCCAGCTGAAGTTTATGAACCAGTTGCTGACCAAAATGCGCTGCTGCAGATGTGAAGCATGTACAAGATGTGCAGGGTGATGACTGCTCATTCACAGGAGCAGCTTGGGCAGGACAGTATCCATACTTGTATGTTGGTGGTGCAAGTCAGAAGGTGCATGTCTGCCAGCTAGTGCCAGAGTAGCCGCAGAAACACATTCAATAATCAGATCATTGTCACTGGGGGAGACAGTATTTGGATGTCTTTACAAAGGACGCAAATGGCAAAAGAGCTCAATATGCTTTTACCAGTATGCAGCCATGATCTTGTTTGTGTCCCTCAGGAAAGCGCCCTTCTGATTATGGCCTGTAAGTGTACACTGCTGTCCAGATTTGTATTTCACTGCTGTTCAGACATGGCATGATGAGCACCAAGCTAAGCATAATATCATCAACTGTGCAGCGGACCATCGATTCTAAAGACAGTGCACATGTTTTCAACCTAGGCAAACCTCCTTCAAGACATCGTTTATCGCCAAAGGTGTGCATCAGTTCTGAATGGCATGACGTGAGACCTGGGCTGAAACTTGCAAGTTTTGCACAGAAGTTGTGCAATTTGTAAGTTGCATACTGTTCTTGCTGCCATGAGTTGCAAAGTGTCCACTGTGCATGCTGATGTCTTGAGACCATAGCAGGTACAGTAGGCAAACCGTTATTATTGCAATAGGTGCAGTATCCTGTACGCCACACAGCTGGAGGATATGATGGCACACATAGCTTGCTTGCACTGGGCATATTCAACATGCAGCCTCCAAGCCATCCTTTGGCTGCTGACAATGGCATGCTGGTCTACGTCTGTTGACTGGTCTAGTTTCTGAATATTACTGGTTGGGAGTCTTGACGTGAACCGCCAGCTCCGCATAACCATAGGTCGTGTCCACCTCCCGCTCAAACTCAACATTGTCCAATGCACCTAGCACAATCTCTGCAGTTGTGTAAACTTTGTTGCCTGGAAGCATGTGTCCACCAATGGTCTGACCTTGACCATCTGAGACTGACAGGTGTATATGTTCGCCGCTGTGTTCAGCAAACGTGCCAACTAGGGAGACGATCTCAAAATGCCCGTTCAGCTGTGTGGCTTTGCCTGTATTGGCATACCGCAAAGTAACT
>JAABUP010001502.1_pt1 | contig 48949 bp, 77 predicted proteins | sample 5559201 | NCBI WGS metagenome assembly JAABUP01 (sample SAMN10711887, study PRJNA513373) | rock metagenome | isolation source: Antarctica rocks | place: Antarctica | reverse complement strand
GCGCACACGGCTTGAACGTAACCCGAGGCCGTTAAGCCCGTAAGATTTCGAGCATTATGTGCTCTACCTACTTGACCACCCGGCGAGGTCGACCGGAGTTCCGAAGTATATTACGGGTTCGACCAGAGAGAAATAGGCAGAAGTCAAAGTCTGCAGACCTTGGGTTTGAACCCGAGACCTTTCACTAACTAGCCAGCAGTCATTTACCGTCCGACCACCAAGACGTCCTGCTCTTGTTGCAGTGTCTCGCAAAGTGCCGAGAGGAGGTATGTCAAGCCTTGAGCTTGCAGCTTGAAGACGTGGAGTTGAGCATGGGCATGTCCGGCGACTTTGAGCAAGCGGTAAGACTCTCTGCAGTTGATTTCTGTGTTTGTGATGCTGATGACTAAGATCCTGGCCCTTGTCAACTGCACACTGTCATGCTGCTGTCTAGTGTGCATCTGCGGGTTCATGAGGCTTGGCTAGATTATTTGCATAGCGCTGAAACAAGTTTTTTTCAACAATTTGTGCACTGTGTATAGTAATGCTTGCCGTTTGGAGATGTCTGTTGAAGTCACTGCAACTTACACAAAGGATGCGTCGAACACAGCAGGACTATGTTGTATAAATCTGGTCATACAACCTGAGATGTACGACCAGGTTTCACATCTCAAATATGAACAGTTTCTGCAAAGCAGTTTTCTGTTTACTGCATCTTATGTTTGGCATTGCAGACTGAGGCAGGGAGTACCAACATTCGAGTTGGCTCCACTATCTTTGGGAAGCGGGATTACACTGGCTCAAAGCCGACAGATGCCAATGAACAAATGACAGAGCAGGCCGAGAAGTCCATGCAGCATTAGCACAGTATATTGCAGGACAAGACATAGATATTCTGCCGCTAGCTGTTTGCTCAGTGTTTTGTCAGCCAAAGCTAGAAACAAGTTGGCACACCACTACTTACCATCAATATGCTTGATCCAGCTTGAATTTTAGCATTGATACTTGCATGCATGCGTGTGCATAGAATAACCAAATTTGAAGCCCAGGGGTTTGGTTTGACTACCTTGGAAAGTAATGTGGCGCCTGACAGTCAGAATGCCAATTGGCTCTTCTTTCAGGATGCACATGTGCAAATGGCAAAACGTTTACATCTCATGGGCAACATTCACTTTTCGGAGCCTGGTTTCTATCCAGGGACCTGAGGGTTGTGGGCCCTCCACGCTTCCGCTGCGTCACTCCGAAGTTATCTGAAGATGTGATTTGGCTGTTTTTGCAATTTTATATTTCATCACAAATTACACCATGACTAACATGGACAATGCGTGGCCTGATCATATGCAGACGTTCAGTGCAGTGCAGCGCAGTGCAGCTCGTCGTGTTAGCATCTTGAGCACTGCAGCAGAACACATATAAGTCACTGCCACCATTAGCACACCACTGGAAGGTCGCACGCCATTTGGACCGGCTCAGCGCGTGACGGCAAGGTCAACGTGATCAGTTTCCGACAGTAAAGTTGTACGCCCAGGTGAGTTGTGGATCATGCTGCTTTCGTCAGCAACTTCCCTGATCGGGCACAATCAGATGGATTTTCATACTGTCAATTCGCAGGTCGACGACTCAACAGGATACCAACAAGCTTGAGAAAGCATGCTCCGCTCAGCTCTCACGCGCGGGGCACAATCATCACAACTGTTGCCCCTCGTCAGATCCTCTCTGTGCAGCTTGAAAGATTACTCGAGTCAAATGCACCTTCAAGCAGCGCCCTTCATGCATTCAGCAAGTCTTGACTCCGCAACTTCTCAAACCTCAGCCCAACTGCAACAGCAGCAGACAGAGCAGCAGCGCACGAGACAGCAAAGTCATCCACAGCAGCAGCAGTACTCCAATCACATGAAAGCAATTCAACAGGATCCTGAGTTACGCAGAAAGGTGCTGGTGAACAGGCTGCTATACAGGAGCAGACAGCGTGGATTTTTGGAGATGGACCTGCTGGTTGGCATCTGGGCAGAAAAGCAGATTCCCCAGCTCAACGAAAACATGCTGCAGCAGTTTGAGATTGTCCTCGACCAGGAAAACCCCGATCTATATAAGTGGCTGACAGGTCAAGAGCAACCTCCTCAGGATGTTGCAGAAAATGCAGCTTATCAGGTACACAAGAGACAGCACCTTCTCTTCTCTCACTTCCCTATTTGGTGATGACATATTTTGATGACGCAGCTTCTCTGCTGTTGTGAGTCTGGGCCACTGTGAAATATAGCCAGGCATTGCTGCTTGAACCAAACATGATCAGTTTGTGTATTTTCACCACAATTGACTCTGGTATTTCTTTTGTAGACATGGCTTTGCATGTGTGCAGGCGTTGTTCAAAGATGTGTCACTGCAGCTGCAAGATCATATAGATCAAACAGCTCGGGCGCCTGAGGGCAAAGAATGGGTGAGGGGATGGGATGACTGGAACAAGGCATCTGAGACAGCTGTGAAACCAGGACCCTTAGCAGACAAGTAGAATTAGCTGTCTAAGGCTTCTGTAAATCCACCATTCAGCTGTGCAAGTAGTTTTTGTCACGGCAGATTCCACTTCAATGCAGAGCTTGAAATGCTGTGGTGTGGATCAGGTTGGTTGGTTGCCATTGTGTTCATGTGTGCATCTTTTGAAAAACTGTCCTTTCAGCATACAAGAAATGCACATGAGTAGCAATTCGCAGAAGCAGGCAGCAGTGGGTTCCCTTGATTGGACCAGCATGTATTGGGTACACTGAATACGACGCAAGTTGTCATGTCCATTACCAGCATATCCATCATGACACACTGCCAGGGTCATTGGCTGCTGTTGACTTGAAATCGTCACTGGCTTTGCATCAGTCGCCCTATCATCCGGTAGTAGCTACTCCAATTCTGAGTTGACCTTAACAGCAATTGTGGTATGGAATGAACCCAAAAGCGTTGTTAAAACACCACGGACTCCCAGTCGCAGAATCATACATATGTTCAGTGGGCACGTGGTGGGCTCCTGCAGACCTGTGTATTTGCAAAAAGCCTTTTAAGAGCTCATGTGCTATTGTGTTGTCAAAAACTCAATTTGAAGCGGCAACACAAGCAGCATGGCCACTCGTGCATTCAGGACCTTGAGTGTCAGCATCAGCATTGACAGTGTCATCGCAAGCCTGCGCAGTTGGTGTGAACATCATCCACATCGTCTACTGCCAGCAACCGCTCCAACATCTGCTCGTTTTGATCATAGGCCTGATCGTCACACTGCAGCACAAAGCAGGCAAGCATCACTTATAGCTTCAGGCTTTGCAGGACGAACTGCACGTGAGTAAGCAGGCTGGTCAGCATACCCAGTGGCATGCTGACTCACAAGATCAGGACTTGATTGCGTGTATAACCACCGCATGGTAAGACAATGTTGCTGAGCTGAATACATCCTCAGCTGAGTACATGCTTATCATGCAGACATAGTGCTGGGCAAGGGAACCAACAACTTTCTCTCTCCCTGTGACACTGCAGGAAACTGCTCAATTGAGGGTCTGTACCTCGACAGATGATAATGGGTTGTAGACAAGGCCAGATCTGTCTTCCACCAGCGGCAATGCTGCAGCTTGCAAGCCTCTACACAGCCCGGCATAGTTTGTCAAGTCTGTCAGCACCTATGCCACAAACGAGCCTTCTCAGCACTTCTCAGATCAGTGTGGCTCAGATGACTTATTGATCAACATGAGCCTGTCTCACAGAAAAGGCCACCAGTCAAATGCCCCACCCTCTGAGTACATGGCTAACAAGCTGCTGCAGCTCCTGGGCAAAGAAGTGCGTCATACAAAGTATGAATGAAAGGGATAGTCACCTCCTAGGCTACCCCATGCATGACACAGAAAGTGCACGCATAGCTGTTGATCCTGTGTACATCAGTGAGCAAATCCGGCGCGATTGCACAAAGCACAGGGAGTAGGCACGAACCATCACCTGAAAGCATTCCAATGCAAACAACATTTTCTCATTTTTCTATATTATTAAAACAATTATACCATTGTACAAAATACAGGGAGTAGGCCAAGGTGACCTTATAGCCCTCCAGATGGTCATCCTCATCATTGGCTGGCACAATGTCGTCCGCGCCAGCGTCTGTAGCAACTTCAAACACCTGCATTGGCAGCCTGGACAGTGAAGGTAGTCATACCTGCTTGCATGCATTTGACATTGCAGGTCTGGCATTACTTGCCTGCCAGAACAAGCCCCACACGTACATGTCCCGCACATACCTAGCTCATCATGAGCCGGAAAGCGAACTTATTACTATTGCTGTTATGCCTGCCAGAACAAGCCCAGCAGTGCAGAACTGAAGAGTGTAGACAAGTGTAGAATATGCAAGCCTGACAGTGCTAGCCTTGCAGCATTAGCCTCACACTGCAGGGCTGAGCAAGGAATCCCAGGGCATATCTTGCGCTTTGGACACTTTAAGAATGGCACCAGCTTAGCAGCTTAGGAACAGTCATTGGGTCAGCAGAGGTGTACCTGGTCCTCTGACGCTTCAGAGCTGACAAAAACTTGCCCTTGCCGTTGGAAGTTGAACATGACGCTGCCTGGATCAGCCATTTTGCCGCCTGCCTTCATGACTGCAGCCCTGACTTCTGAGGCAGACCTGTTGAGGTTGTCCGTCAGGCATTCTAGAATGAAGCCAGTACCCCCAGCACCATACGCCTCGTAAGTCACCTGCATCACATGCAAATCTAGCCTTGCCTTGGATGTGTCAAAGAGCAGCCATCACTGCTCAAGATTGCATGTCAGCTCGTAAAATTGCTGTGATATCAATGAGAAAAGCAGAAGCGTGGACTCTTGACGTTTAGCAGTTTGCATGCCATGTGAGGCTGCAGCAAGGCAGGTGAGGAAGCGCAAGTATGCGTACCTCTTGAAAATCTGCTTGACTTTTGTCTGATGCCCGCTTTATGTTTCGCTCAATGATGTCTTTCGGTATTGAGGCCTGCTGCGCTTGCTTGAGGACCTCCTTGAGTCTGGGATTGCCCACAACATCTGTACCTCCTGCTTTGACAGCTTGAACAATCAGCTTCCCTATTTTGCCATACAGCTTTGCTTTGCGCGCATCTTGACTTGTCTGCATGCATGCATATATGCTTCTTTGCAGCCGTGAATGAGCGGTCACGCATCTTGCCGGGAGGTGGTCGCACCTTTCGGGTGGCAATCTTAGACGAACGCCTCCCCATGCACACAGGAGGCATGACTTTGAGGTGCCTAGCTTGAGCGCTTCGAGTCCTTTGCACTGTATGCACTTTTATAAGATTTCTGCCCCAGCCTGCCATGCAGGAGGGTGACTGGTGCGCTGCCGCTTGCGCTAAATGCTGCAAAACACTAAAACACAGGACCATGACGAAGAGAGTGTGTCGTTGGGACTGTCTCGACAGCTTAGACTGCGGCCTAACGAGGCAGAGCCGCCGGCCGCCAATTTTGCACAGACTGTAAAGCTCCAGCAGCGTTGCGTGCAGACCGACACGAAGACTAATGTGGCACCAAAAGATGGCAAAAGTTGTTTGGTTTTGACCCAGAAAGCACGCACACTTACATCTTCTTGTTTTTCTTCTTCTTCAGGTATGCAACTTTATATTGAACATGCTTCGTAAAGTAGTTTGTTTGCTAAAAGGCATCTCAGATATAACTTTCCCAAGGATGCACTAATATCAGAGCCTGGTAAAATGCCTAGATTGCGGTTTGATACAGTACGCATGGCAGCAACAAAGCAAGTTAACATTGGACTGCGCTATGCAGTGCAATGCAAACTTTTGGGAGGCTACGTCCACACTGTGCCATGAAGAGCATTAAGCATTAAAAAGCAAAGAACCAGAAATGGCAGCCAAAAGACAGCAAAGCGTCTCTTATAATACAAAAGATTATCAATTGATCTGCTCAAAGCAAAGGATGCTGTTCAGTACACTTATCAGGAACTTGCAGCCACTCAATGCTGCATCAAATAAGTATAAACAGGTGCCAAAACGACTTGTGAAACCGTCAACAACACAAGCAACACACAGAGCATCTCCCTTTCCAATCTCGACAGTGTTATGATCTCAACAATACTGGACAAAAGAAGTACATAAAAAAAAACCAGAAAAACCATCACCTGAAGATAGCCGATATAAATCTCTGCAATCACTCAAGCCAGCCTGCATGCAATACCACATACGAGTGGTGCAAAACCCAGCCTGCCTCCAGCCTTGATACACCATAGACCGAGCCTTGACCATCCCAAGCTGTCACGAGGCTGTTCAGCGTTAGCAGTGACGGGAACAAAATCGGTATCAAGTTCTCTCTGCAGGGGCTGGTACCCCTTGCAGCCATGTGTGCAGTGTCTGTGCAGCCTGCTCCCATCTAGTATCCTGTAGCAAGGACACCACGCAGCATGAGTAGGCAACACAGTGTACACAAAACTGAGCGAGGGACCTGTGATGGAGCTGCTGTGTGAGTGCAGGGCCTTTCCTCAACTGTAACCTCAAAGTAATCGAGTAACTTGCTGTTGCCACGACTGGCTTTGGTATAAGGGATATCGGACGAGATGGTGCCAAAAGAATTAGGCACAGACTCTAGCTTCAGCACACACACACAAACACATACACACACACACACTGACACACACACACACACTGACACACACCCGTACGTACGTACGTACGCATGCACACACGTACGCATGCACACCCACAACGAGATGACTCACCAACATGAGATCATGTGCCACTCCCTCCAGCACAATGGGCTGCACACCAAAATAGGCTGCATTGGCCTCTACTTGGTGTTTCATGATGACAGCATCATCACCGGCGATCATGACTCCAATGGGGATGGGCAGCTGCTTTGCTGCCTCAGCACAGGCTTCCGTCTTGGGAAGAAAGCCACGCAGCTCTTTGAAGGTAGCAGGCAGGGCTTGCCGCCCTGATCTAAGCTGCTCACAGTACCTGTGGAGACCAACACCATTGTCATGTCACAACCTTGACCTTTTGTTGAAGGTGTGATGTAACGAGCATACATCATGTGTGTGATATAAGCTGCTCAAATTGCCTGTGGAAGGACACACAACTGTCTTGCCACATATGTGCCGGTGTAAATGCAATGATTATGCAACTGTGGAGGACAGCACAATTTGTCATTTCAACTGATTAGTTATGGTGTGTTGCGCTGTCTGACTATGCAGGTGACAACCAGGTTGTCAACCAATCCTTCCACGGTGTGAACCACCCCAGGTTCTTATCGGTCGCGAGTCTGTGGGCACGCTCATGAAACACTTCTTTGACAACGTGTACAAGCTCAGCAGCCGTCAGGTTGTATGCTATGCACGTGTCACTAGCACACAACGTGTCGGCTGCTGAACTAGTACACATTGTCAAAGGAGTGTTTCAAGAGCGTGCCCACAGACTCGTGACCATTCAAAGTCTGGGAGTGGTTCATAGTGTGGAAGGATTGGTTGACAAATGTGGTGAAATTACAACGTCTCTATGCAGGAGAATACGTGCAGCCAGAGGTCAGAAACATAACAAATTACATATTGCAATGAAGCTGCAAATGGCTGGCACACCTTTGAGAGCCTAACAAACAAATTCCAGACGGCAAAATGGGTTACCCAATGTTCATAAGATGCTACTGTGCAGTGTTCACCGAAGTGGATGTGCTCTACTGTCCTGCTTAAAGTGCTGCAGCAAGCAACAGGAGACAAGGCATCAAGAAGAGTACATTGGCCTGTTCTGCCATTTTAGGCTGCGTGCTTTTGCAGGCACGACTTGGTCAGAAAGGGTGGCAGCACACCTTTGAAAGTCTGCATCTGGCAGATCTTGAGAGAACAGCATCTCCTTGTCCGCGCTTGCATTCTTGAACACTGCTGATGTCATCATCCACCTGAACAAGGCACTGCTGCATCAAAATGGGCAGCCAGAAAAGGGTGTTGCATTCTGCACGTGCAGTCGAGAATGCCCTGGGCTCAGAAAAGGCAGTGACTGCCTGTGAAGCCTTTCCTGCCAAAACCATCATGACCATCATGCCCATGGCTTGCCATGCCACCGCCCAAAAGATGCTTGAAGCCTCCACAAGACAGGTAGCACAACATGCACGCATGAGAGCTTGGGGGGGGGGGGCAACTGGGACCCAACAGACAAGAAGTTCAGTCCAGTGACTTCATACAGAGCTTGCAAATGGGAGATGCTGGGTCAACTGCTGGCGGAATGCAGAGTGATGAGCCACTGACCAGATGACCTTGACAGCATGCATGCTGCTCTGCTGGGCGTGCCACCACTCCATGTTGGGAATGCAGGCTGTCAAGGAGGCAGAGGCCAGCATGACCACGCCTGCTACTGGTGCCACCTGCTGCTTGTCTGCCATCTCCACTAAGTACCTGCAACACAACAACTAATAAAGTCAAACACAAGAATGTAAACTGCTGTCAAGGACGCTGTTCAAGGACACTGCCTGGCTCTACTAAGCACCTGCAACACAACTAACAACTGATACAGTCAAACACAAGAATGTAAACAGTTGTCAAGCACACTGTTCAAGGACGCTGCCTGCCAGTGATGCACATACCATATATGGGAAGCTGACCTGTGGTAATCAATGTGGTGCTTTATGCAGTGCTAAGTGGATGATGAACGGTGATGCTGTTAGACCAATGATCTGCATTATCAAGAGTGAGAATGACACAACAGATCACAACAGTATGCACACCTGCTGTGTGTCTCAGCAAGCTGTCAATGTACAAACTGAGATGCCAGCATTGAATCGCTTTGGATGGCAGTGTAATTTCAAAAGACCCTGACAAATTCAGAGAATACTATACAACATGCGTAACGAGACACTTGTGATATGTCGTGCAACTGTAACAGCAATGCACAAAAGTGATTGACGTGAAGTGACCAAGGGTCTTACACCTGAGTCATTTGATCCTGTCAGATCATGTTTGTATGGTACTGATCTGTGAACGTAACAAAAGACAAGCTTTGATCTGTATGAATTACTTGGATGTACAGCAACCCACCTTTGATCTGTGAGAATAATGTGTGTGTGCAGCAAGCCAACTTTGATCTGTGTGAATGCTGTGCATGTACAGCAACCCACCTTTGCCCGAAGAAGCCGCCCATGGAGTGTGCAATGAGCACAGGGGGCCGAGGCAGAGAGGCAATGACATGCGCCAGGTCATCATTGGATTGAGCATAGGTGTCAGGACAAGCAGACTGGTCGCTGCTGGTGCCGTGGCCTCTGAAGCTGACAGCAAAGCAATGATGACCATGTTGGGCAAACCATGGCAGAAAGTTCTCCTGCATTGCAACACTGCAGTATGAAATTTGTGCTTACATGCAGCTTGGCATGAAAACAATAGTTGGCATAAAAATAAAAGGTGGCACAGCTCAGGTAGAGCGTTGGACTTGACGGTCCAAAAGGCAAGTGACCGATTGAACCTTGCATGCAAAGTATGCAGGCAGGAATGCAAAAGGATGCCTTCACCTCATAAGCACACATGCAGACACGGTAGTGTTTGGATTTGTTCAGAGAAAACATGCAAGCTTGTAGTGAAGGCACGTACAGATACACAGTTGCAAGACATGTGACATACCGCAAAGCACCATGCGCCATGACTAGCACCATGGATGAACAACAGTGGTGGCCGCGCAGGCTTTGTTTGCGCATCTCTCCTTGCACCCATTTCAATGAGTTCCAGTTCAGCCCCATCTGGCAAAGCATGCCTGTGCGATATCAAGAAGCATTCCTGCATGTAAGTCGACATTGTGTGTTCTGAAACTGCTGGAGCACAGCGCCAATGGCTGGCGTCAAAAGTATCCTGCAGTGTGGGGGATATCTGTCTCCGGTCACCTGAGTGGCAGAACCTGCAGGCTCTCTCAAGAGCAAAGCCCCGGGAAGCCCATCAGATGTGTTGGTGATGGCGACTTTTGGCGACCCGAGTGTTACCGGGGGCTGCAGTGCGGATTCGTGTGACCCCAACGGTGGGACACTGCGTGCTGTCTGTAGAGTGCCGAGATTATGTTGAACGCCGCAGATGGAGCCAGTCCGGCAGAAACGGGGATCGCTGAGCGACCAGCGTGACGCCCGACGAAGGCGCACTTTTGGCAGAGACAGCTTGCAGTCCTGAAGCAACCAAAAGTATCGTTACACTTGAACTGACCGCACGTCAGCAGGGCACGCTGGAGAACGGGCATACTGTTGAAACGCTTAGCCCGGCAACTTGCGGGCAATTCAGTATGCTTACCCTTGAAACCTGTGCTATGTTCAGACTGGTACCGACGAGGCCACTGTCCATCAGTCGAGTGGTCACCTTGTGCGGTACAGGCAAGACTCAATCATCGCAGCTTCAGGCGCAAGGAAGAAATTAGAGCTTCGTCGATATATCCCTGGTGTCAGCAATCGTTAAGTCGACAGGGTCCCAATTCTGAGGCCAGGACGCTCGGTGCATTAGTAACCTAACGCGATGTGGGGGTGATGCACGCTCCGCGTCTAAAACGGAGCACGAATGTCGTACAACGTCGCTCATCCCGACAGCAGCTAGCAACAAGCAAAGTGTTGACAGCAGATGCAGCCGGGAACTCATGCTGCACAGGATGGCACTGGCCAGTGCGAAGGTTCTTGCCAATCTGCAAACCCCATGTAGACGTTCAAGTCTGTTAGGCAACAACGATGCGCTACGTGTACCTGCGTTGAGTCGATCTCTTACTGGCGGAGAAGTCAGAGAGGCGGCCAGGAATGCCAAGGCGTACTTGCTTCGAGCTCATGCTGCCTCGGGTCAAGCAACGGACGCACAGACGGCACCGTCTGCGCAATCTAGCTTTCTGAACCTAAGCGTGGACGACCGTGTCGTAGTAAGCCCAGCTGTTCGCTTCTTTGGTGTGATGCTTGAAGTTGTGCAGCGCTTGCACTGGTCATGATGCGCGAGCTGGATTTTGCTTGCAGGGCCGACTGCAGGAAAATGACGTACAGAAGCCCACTGCCGTCCAAGAGGCTGCCATACCTGCTATCATTTCGGGCAGAAATGTAGCCATGCAGTGTTACACAGGGTCAGGAAAGGTGTGCACTTGCTTTGTTTGCAGGAAACTATCTCTTCACTTACTCGAACTCTGCGAAATCTGGACAGATCGCCAAGTGCATAGAATGCATGTTGCAATGTAAGGCAGAAACTATGTAAAGGCGTGTATGTTGGTTGGCTCAAGTCCGCATTTTGATGCAGACCTTGGCATACCTGCTGCCAGTTCTCAGCAAGGCCATTCAGAATGCAGAGAAGGAGTTTGTTGCCCTCCAGCAGCAAGGCAAAGCACATGAGGCCGGCACACTGCAGGCTCTAGTGGTAGTCCCCTCGCGTGAATTGGCCATGCAGATTGTGAGGGTTGCACAGGGCCTCTTGCCTCATGATGCTCGAGCCACTATTCAGCAATGCATTGGAGGTGCTAACCCTAACAGACAGGTACATCTTGTGTACATGCTGCACCACTCACCACTATCAAAATGTCAAAAATATTCAGCCACTATGCATGTGCTACTGCTGATGTATCTATGTGCTGGAGTGGCTGCACACAACATCTCATCCATCTCCGGCACAACTGTGTTGCAGCTGATATCAAAGTGCTTGAAATTGCTCGATGCTTGCATCTGGCAGGGTCAGCTAGCTAGACTCTTGCATTGTTGGATTGAGGTCAAAAAGACCCAACCTCCCTTAGCATGCTGCCTATATGGCCTGATGGTCATATCCAGGCCTGGGCAACAGAAGACATGAGTGTCTTGATGAATGCAGGCAGAGGCTCTGAAGCTGAACAAGCCCCTGATGGTGGTTGGCACTCCTGGCCGCCTCACTGAGCTCAGCCGCATGGGACGGCTTCAGACGCACAGCTGTCCCATACTGGTTCTGGATGAGGTATAATTCATGATTGTGCTACCCTGTAATCTGAGCGTGCGTCCAACATTGCATGCACTGCGAGTATGTTGCGTTGGCACATGTCGAAGCGGTAGTCACATGCCTGCACATTCCCAATCAATGCTGTTGATTGTAATGCTATGGGTCAGCAGCAGCGTTTGTCCTTGTGTAGCAAAACAGGTTGATGGTAACCCCAATTGGCCCAAGTAAGCATGCAGTGATTTTTTCCCTGTAACTGTGTGCTCAGATTGCAATGGTTATGACTGCATACTGCACACAGTTCCAGACTGTTGTCACAGTTAGTCTTGAGGCAAGGTGTGATGCAAAGGATCCTGGGGAGCCCGGTATAACACTTGGCTTCTTATCGAACTGACGCCAAAAGGTGTAGTCTTTATATTTCTGTCTGATGCAAAGAGTGTAGTATGCTGCTGCTGCAGGTTGATCAGTTGCTGGAGTACCACTTTGAGGAAGACATGACACGCTTGACGCAACACTGTGGCAAGAAGCTAAAAGAGGGCCGCCAGACCATTATAGTTTCTGCTACACTCAAAGACCAGGTGACTTGACCTTTTGGCATGGACAAAGTCACCTTGTGCTGTCTGTTGCAGCCTGCAGCACAGCCCACACAAGCCTGGTGCATGTTTCTGTCTGACCTGTGGTGTGTTTGAGGCACAATCTATCCTGCTCAGCTATATATGCCTCCATCACCAAAGGCAACTATCACGGCAGCACAAATGCATATGGCCAACCTGATGTGCACATTTGTGTGGCACGTTGCTGGTATGTCAAAGACAAACCAGGTTGGTACGTGTATGAAGTTGCAATGCAGCCAGGGCTCACTGTCGTAGTGCTCATAGACACACAGGTCGTTGTGAAGCTGCTCAGTCTGAGACAATACACATCAACGCACACTGTTGTTGCTATGCTCACTGCTGAAACAAGACCTCATACACGGAGCTACTCAGGACTGTACATTTTTTGACCCATGGGGCAGACACGGTTTTGAAGAATTGAAGTTCAAGTCTTCAAAACTGTGTCTGCCCCCTGGGTCAAAAAATGTACAGTTCTGAGTAGCTCCCTTTACAATGTCTTATTTTGGCAGTGAGCTTAGCAATAGCGCGAGTTCAATGAACAACTTATGGCAATGTGCAGGTCTTGCAAGAAGCAAGTCAATGTTGCCCTGATGCTGAGAAGGCGTTTGTGCACAATTTTACAAGAATGAATGACTTTACTGTCAGTTTGGCAATGTGCAGGTCTTGCAGGAAGCAAGTGAGTGGTGCCCTGATGCTGAGAAGGTGTTTGTGAGCCCCACAGGCCAGCTAGTGGACCCTGCTGCTGCTGCTGCTCAGCAACAGCTGGCAGCCCCTCATGCCAATGGAGCATCCCAGCCACAGGCTGCAGGTAAAGCAGTGCCAGAGCTTATGCTAACCTAAAACATTTCCACAATGTAGAAACGCGTCTTTACTGTCCCCATACGCTTCTGAGTTTACATTTCCAGTGTGGGGATGATCTTTCTGACTAACACTAGATGTTCTGGGATTGAAAAGAGCTGTCTGATTAACTTTCCCAGCAACTGTGACTTACTTTCAGACCATGTTTGCAAGATGCGGAGCCTTGACGATAAGGCACAGGTAAGAGTGCATCATTAGCTTTGCTGTGCTGCTGCTGTCAATGTATTGACATAGAGCACCGCATCTGAAAGCTCTGTAGGTGATGAGGAACAAGTAAGCCCACAGGCACCTGTATCAGTGTCAGATGCTGTGCAGCTGTTCTTCTGATTAGTTGCCTTCAAGGCGTGGCTATGATGCTTCAATGAACAATCATAACAGATGTAGACTCTGAGAGGGGCACTTGCAGTGGCCCTTGCTGATCTGCTGTTACAGTGCTGAGCCTTTTTGTCATGTTGTACTAAAGTTTGAACCAGTGTTGTGGCTGCCAGTATTGGCCAAAGAATTGCAGTTGTCTTCAAAAGCATTCCATCTTTCATGCATATATGCATAGGCTGAAAGTGCGCTGTAGGCTCACAACAGCCCAACTAGGCACATAAAGAAGTCTGCCCAAGCGCAATCCATCTGACAATGCCCCAGCTGATGCCTTGGCAAATGTTCCATGATGTCACAGAGTGCTTTGCCAGTGATTGTTGCACATATCCCATAATACCAACAGCACATTGCCAGGGACATCTGCACTTGTTCCATGACTTCGACAGCGCATTGTCAGCAATGCTCCACCCCACCCCCACCCCAGCCTCATCCCACCCCAACCCACCACACCACCCCCATGCATAGCCTCACAGCCTTCTCAGCCTTGACTGAGCATGTTGGTCTGATGTATGCTGCAGCAGAGAAGCCACCGCCAGACTTGCCGCCACAGCTGCAGCATCTGTATGTTGAGACGTCGCGGCGGCACCGGGTGGATGCAGTGCGGCGCTGCATACATGCTGCCGACCTGCAGCGAGTGCTGGTCTTCATGAACTATCAGCAGACCCTGCAGGTCTGTGGAACTGCTTTTCTGCATGCAATGTTTGCTTGTTGTAGGGCAAAATCCCACATTGTGCATTAGATGCCCCTTAACTCGTTGAACCCTGCTACAGCCTTGTCTACTTGAGGCCTTTAACAGTCTTCTAGGTCATGTAACTGCTAGTAATGTCATCTAGCAGCGTTGTTGTTGCGGATGCTGGAGTTCTCTGTGATTGCTGGTAGTTGTGCGCTTCTTATGTTCACTGTCACACTAAGTTGATTGTCCTCTTTGAATGTCAAATGTTCATGTCCTAGATGCCCCCTGTCTTGCTTGGATGTGGATTTTGCAGGCATATGTTTCCGTTCAGTGACAAGAGTACTTGTGTGCTGCACTGCCGTCAGCAGTCCAATAATATTGTCATCGCTATAGTCAATCAAAGGCAGCACATGTCAAGCATGACAAGCACATCAGCACTGTTGGCTGTGATGCCATCAGACAGGCAGTATTACATTGCAGGACACTCAGATCAAGCTATCAGCAAGAGGCATGTCTGTGGGCTGTCTACATGGAGAGCTTGACAAGGCTCAGCGGCAGAATGTGCTTGCCAGATTCAAGCGTGGGGAGCACAGAGCACTGATTGTCAGTGATGTAGCTGCTAGGGGCCTGGATGTGCCAGACTGTGATGCTGTTGTCAATCTGGAGCTGCCTAGTGGACCAGATCACTATGCTCACCGGGCAGGCAGAACAGGACGTGCTGGCAGGTATGATGAAGCTCTTGCAGTGTACCTAAGGCACGACCAGGCACTTCTTACATGTGTCTTGCACAATACGCCATTAGCAGCAGCTTGGCAATTCAGTAGATTCATGGGTCAAAGATGTGCTGTTCGAATGGCTGTGCACATTGCCAGTAAGCCATGCAAGAATCATCACAAAGGCTAGCATTGTCACTGATAACAACATTGTATGGTCACCATTGCAGGTCAGGCCTTGTCATCTCCATTGCAGAGCCAGACACCCTATTTGTTATCAAGAAGATGGCCAAAAGGTTACAAATTCCCATTGCCAAAGCAGCTGTAAGCGAGGGTGTGCTGGCATTGGATGAGCAAGAAGGGGGAAAAGGTCCTGCAGTAGTCAAGCAGGTTGCAGCTGGATGACCAAAAGAGTTGATGCATGTTGTAGTTTTGGGCTGTCACAATTTGTGAAGCTCTGTCCTATTGAGGGAGAGAAACTTCACGGCATTTAGCAGAAGTGCGTCATTACAGGTCTTCACTTATAAACTAGCTATTTGTAGTTTGAGCAAGCTCATAAGAAAACCACTGACAGGGTGACAGGTTTTAATGAAGCAAGTCACATACACTTGCTACAGCAACGTTCAAGCCAGCCTGCAATCATCAAGTTAGCATGTGGAGCAATTCATGTGTGTATGATGAGAGCAGCGCATGCTAGTGTTGCTAGAGCTTGCTACTCCCTGCTGAGTCTGACCATCTGGTCCAGCCAAGGATCGCTACAAGCTTGTGCAAACATATGTGATTTTGCTTGCTTTGCAAAAGCATCATCACGACCACTGAACAAGGCATGCAAGTCGCAGTCATTGCTGTGTGCTGCATCATTGTGCTCAGGCTGCTCGGACAGAGCACTCAGATCAGAAATAGTGTACTCCTTCATGCCTATTGCTTCTGCAGAGAGAGTATCATCTGCCTCTAGTAGAAAATCTGCTTGCTGGTCTGTTGGCTGATGCCGTAACAAACTCATGTCTGTGCTATCTCCATACAGGTGCTGGTGTCTGCGGGCAGACTGATCCAGTGTCCGCATAGAGCCTGCATCTGCTCTGTTCACAAACAACCTGTCCAGCTCAGCATCTGCTCTGGGTGATGTGCAGGAAGGCTCCCCAAGCATATCATGACCCTTGTGACGCATTTGAAAGGATCTGGGCTCCACATCTTGTTGCTGCTCTGTGTCCAGCCAAGCAGAATCTGCACTCCAGCAGAACATTGCAGCAGCTGATGTATCTGATGAAGAGCATATTGCACAGCTGAACCAAATGCAGACAAGCCTGTCACACAATATCTCTATCATCCATGCATTTCAGCAGGCACTGCAGGTCATTGCATCCTAGGGGACATATGAGATTTGATCTTTCAAGGAAGCCTTTGACACTATCCAAAGCAGAGGGTACACCATAGCATGTACTTGAGCATGCTGACTCACCCTGCTGAAATCTGCCAAACAGAGCATCTTCTGCAGATGGTCCATCAAGTGCATCTGCAAACGGTGCACGCTGACGCTCTGGAGACTGTGCAAACAGGTCTTTGTTCTGATCTTCAGCAAACTGAGCAAAGCAGTCTTGCACGTCCCAAGCCTGACTATGACATGACCGGCTTGGCATGTGCTCAGTTGCTGCACGTGTGCTGCTGCTCCTGAAAAACGATGGCAGGCTTTTGAACGTGAGTCAGACAAGCATACAAAACCTTATTTGGCTTGCCTGGGATCATGATAACGAAATTGTTTGTTGTGAGTAATGCAGACATAGGGCGCTCACACTGCGCACTCTCTATCATGATCATGGCGTGAAACCATCATGCTTGTGAGTATGCCAACTTCAGTCGGATGTTGTCATTGCTGGGACATACCAATCAATCTTTGGAGAGTCTTTGATGGTCAGTACGTCCTGGTCAGCCTCTGACAGCAAGGCAAAGTCACCAGCGTTGCTTTCATCGCGTCCTTGCCATAAGCTATGTTGCAGATCATCACCAATGTCTTGATATGACTCTAGCAGGTTGAGGAAGGGCTCCTCTGCATGAGACTTTGCACTGTGGTGTGTATGCTGATGTGTGAAGTGCCTCTGACCACTGCCTGAGCTAGCTGCAGATGGATGCGAAGCATTGCTAACACAGGTGGAGGCAAAGGCACCACAGGGAGAGTGTCGACTTCTCAGCACTGGCTGAGAGGCCTGCCCATGCCTTGCACTGCTCTGCTGCTGTGCCGCCGATTCTGGACTGGGTGTGCAGTCAACAGAGGACACCGCCGAGGGCTGTTGCTCTGCAGCTTGCTGCTCATGAGCAGGCTGCGCAAATGCTTGCTGCTTAGGAGCAACCTTCTGCTGCTGATTTGGCAAGAAATATGTCTGCACTTGATCAGTGACGTCAACACCATCAAGCTTGGTAGCCAAGATGGAAGTCAAAGCTTCCCTGTCTGATTTTGACATGGTGTGCAGAGATGGAATGGCATGATTAGCCTGGATGAGGCTATGCAGGGAGGACTTGATACGGTGGAAGTAGTTGATGTCAATCTGCTGTGGCGTTGCCTGAGCATTCTGTTGTGGAGTACTATGCTGTGAACGACCAAAAGATGCAGCCTGACCATCTGCTGGTGCAGCATCCTGGCTGCCAGCTTGTGAAGCACTTGCTGGTGTTTGCTTTGGTCTAGCTTCTCTAGCCACCTGTGGTCTTGGCCTGGTCTTTGCAGTCAGGCGTTCCCTGGGTTGAACTCGCACTTGATGCTGTCTGTTATCATTGGCATACTGTGCAAAGCTGTTGCCTGGAATCAGCTCTTGTGAGTCCTGCTGAGCTGCAGGGCGCCCTCTAGGGGACCTGAGGTTGGAGGAGACAAGGCGTGCTTGAGAAGCTTTGCCTTTCAACAGTGTGAGTCCTGATAGCAGAGTGCGTTGCTTGTGACCTGCTTGATGTGCAAAAGCACCTAATGGATCTGCCAGAGCTGCCGGAGTTTCACATCTTGCCTTCCGCTGCTTGTTGACAGCTACCTGCTTGTGAGATGTTTCACTCCTATCTGATTGACTGCTGATTGCAGCTTTTGCAACAGTTGCTGGGGCTGCTGATGATTGTGGTGCATATCTTGCACGCTTGTTGCAGGGAATAGCCGGTGAGAGGCTGCGAGCTTGGCTTTTTGAGACAGGCGAAGCATTTGGCAGTTTATGGTTGTAAGTAGATGCATACTTCTGCATCCACCACTGTACACTCAACTCTTCGCAACAGTGTCAGACAGAATTTCTCTTACTGCTCACCTCTTGAAACTTATGAAAGTGTTTCGATGCCTGCATGCTTCTTGACGCTTCGGGGGAGCAAAAGCTGCGCACAGTACGCGGTGACTTGTAGTACTGTGGACACTGTCACGGATCAGGTCTTGCTCGACACACTTAGCAATAAACAGACCTCTCTAAGCCAGTATTCGATCTCAGGACGGTATCATTGCCTGATGATGACTGCAACACGGCACATATCACATAGCAGCCGGTAATTGGCGTATGATGCAGCTTTGTTGCACGCCGTTGTGCAACTTTTAATTTGCAAAGACAGCACAACAGAAATGCTGTTGACAACATTGCCAGCTTCTCAGGAAATCTGAAGCAAAACTCCGTCAGGCATCTCGGAAAGCATGGCGGAACATTGCTGATCCTAGCGCATGCGAACAATTGCCTCGGATCGTAGGCGGTCTAACTTTGTATAGCGTTAGCAGTCGCGCTGTGCCGGAAAACATCTGCTGACGCTCAGGCACCGCTGCACGATGGAGAGGCAGCGACCTGTTGGGATCTTGGCCTCCACTTTGAGGTAGCTGTGTGCGCAATACATTGGTCATGTTGGGTACAGACTACTTGTGACTCTTGGTCTTTACTTGAGATGCATACTCACACCGACTTCCCGGTGCAGGTCAACGCTGCAGGCGGTGAATGTTGTGTTGGCTGTGACTGGCGTGAGCATGCTAGGCTACGCCGCATATATGTACATTGACTACGAGCACATAACATTCTCCACCGATCAGTCTTCTCACACACACTCCAGACTGCTTGACTGGGTCATTCAGGCACATCGTCACGGTTCTCCCTGGTAAGCAGCGTCTACCTTGTCAGCTTCTCACATTGTGAATGATGCCCTGAAGTCTAGCAGCTTTTGTCTGAATGCTGAAATGCTCTGAATACAGATGTTGCATGCATGCTGACATGTTACTTTTGCCTCAAAGGTTTATATACGCCTTTGGAGGTGCTGGATTATTTCTATTCTTGACAGCAATATCTGGTCTTTATGGAGCCTGCTACAGCAACAGGCACTGCCTCAACTTTTACTCTACCATGATTGTGGTGATGTTACTGGCACAATGTGCGTTGCTGGTCGGCTACTTTGCTGATCAAAGTTGGAAAAAGAAGCTGCCACATGATGATACTGGCGAGGCTGCCAAGGTAAATATAATGCACGCTTTGCAATTTTTGGCACTGCACATGCATCAGACTTTTCTGCATGCTTACTCAAGGGCAGTATTGCGCACTCAGCACTGAAGCATGCTGCTATTGACTGCATAGCACTGCATATTTCTTTGCGGTGACAGAGCTCATGAGTCATTGCAGATAGAGCAGTTTGTAGAGAAGGATCTGTCAATAATCAGATGGGTGGCTCTGGGAGCATTCATCGCTCAGGTCCTGAGTGTCTTGCTGGCATGCTGGCTGACATCTGTACAGAAAGCTGAGCTTGAAGCTGCAGAAAGGTATGGCATGACCAGGAAGAAAAACTGTCATGCAAGGCAGCATTGTCCTCTTGGGAGCTGCACATTGGTCTTGCATAAGCCAATGATGTCTGATTTTGTTTCTGCTCATTCTCTCAGGGTAAGCCTTACAGGCCAGCCCTGATTTGTACTGGTTTTATGTATCCGCCTGTCACACTTACATCCTGTCTTACGGCGTGCAGTGAAGAAGAGGATGAGATCTGGGGCAGAAGAAGACCCCTACTGCAAGAAGACAGGTGAGAAAAGATATTCATGTTTGACAAAAAAAGGGACGTGCATACAAAAGTATTGTCAAGCAGTAGATGCATGATGTTGATTGCAGTACGCTTTAATACGAGTCTTCTGATGTGTGCAGCCAGTCAACTGAAGCCCTCAGAAATGCTGAGGCGGCCCAAGCAGGACCTTCAACGGTGCGCAATGACCCTTGGAGTACACGCATGCGGGAAAAGTATGGCTTAGACACTAGTCAGTTTTCGTATGATCCAACTCGTGCACAACAATCACAGGAGTCAGGCTCTGGTCCCACTCAGGATGGGCAAGCTGCTGCGGCCCGACGATGCACAATCATGTAGGCAAGGGACAAATCTTACATGTATGCCCACCAATGTGCCTTTTAAGGCTACTTTGCCTGTTTTGATCAGCTACCTATCTGCTGAGGGCTCCCTGACGAGTGCGATAATGTCTGTGGCTCTGCATGCTGGCTGACTCAAGTATAAATGGATGACAACATTGTAGATTGTATTTGCTTGTCTCGTTACTTGTTGTGTGTTCTTTGACTTTGCTGCAATTCCTTGTAAAGCATTTTGGCTTTGTGTGATGCCTACCTGTCTCGTGTTACCCCCTTGTGCATGGCCTCATGAAAACACAGCTCACACTGGCAGGTCGGGCACCTTGACTATGCAATATCCATTATCGCTTGCAAGTAATGTTGCTTTAGCGCCAAACTCCAGCAATGCAAGACGAGAAAATCACGACCAGGCTGTATTTCAAAAGAAGCCCCACCTTCCGCTGGTACGCGGCCTAGGGACATGCAAATGGCCACCTTGTCACCACCAAGAAAATGCGATTGAAAACTGAAGAAGAGGCTTGCTCCAGTCGACGAAACACGCGCTCAAGCGTTGCGACCCAGGTAGCTGGAGTAGTTGCACAGGAGCGCTTAAGACTGCCTTGGTAATGCTGCGCGGTCAGATGGTGCGGTGCCCCATGTGATTTTCTTGTTACAGCCGCGCCTTCGCGGAGCTCCAAAGCGATCATGCAGCGCCAAATTGGCTTATGGCTGGTATGTTGGTTTTTTGCGGCCTCCTTGGGTGACCGACGCGTTGGCGCCGCAGGTGACTTTCACAGGGATTTTTTCCCTATCATTCAGTGCTCTGGGCCTTTTCGAGGCAGCTTGTATACTTGTGTATGCGCTCTTCTGAGGCTTGCACGCATGAATAATGTCTTGACAAACTTTCTGGTGCAGTTGCGCCCGGGTCCAAAGGTCCACTTGTACTGCAACCCTTCACCCCAGAAGAAGAAAGCAAGAGCGGGCTTCTCTTTCTGCTGCAGCTCATAGGTCCAGACTGCCACTCAGACCAGCAGGAGCTGCCTAAGCACCTAACTCAGGCCTTAACAGAGTTGTTAGACACAGTCAAGCCAGAATCCATTGGACTCTTGAATTTCTCATCCCCAAATGGTCAGCTGTCTGAGCCAGGACGAACATTGCTGCAAGGAAAGGGCACTCCTGAAGAGGAGGAGCCCCTCATTTCAGCTTCATGGTCTCAGCCAAGGTCACGCATTCTTGCTGACGAGCAGCCCCATCACGGGCGACACTCAGCCCTCAGAAAGCTGCTTCAAGGCATGAATAGTCAGGAGCCGGCCCTCATGTTCCTCTATGCAGCTGAACCCCAGCATGACCACGAAGCTGTCCATCTGCAACTGAGTGACATGGTGGCGTCAGGCAGACTTGGAGATGCAATCAGGGCAGCGGGATTTAAGCTCAGCGACATCCACCTGGTAGCTTTTGAGCCTGTGTTTGGAGACCACATGCCTCATGACGGCATTTCAGGTATGTCTGCAAGATATGTACATGCGTTGGTCAGCAGCAAGTAGTGCTGTTTATATGCTGTGTGGGCACCTGATTGTCTGTGCTGAGGTTTCCTCTGGCAGATCCTGTCAGCAGAACATATCAAAACCAATGGTACCTGCTGTTCACAGAACCAGAGTTGTGTTTTGACCTACTTGTAGGAACAGCTCTACCCACCATGCAGTCTCACCCAGTCATGTGGTGTATGCAGACATGATGGACATCGGTGAACATGGACCTGGGCCTCTGTCTCGCTCCATGACTCACAGTCATCATGGACCCCCACGCCACAAGAACCACTTAGGAATGCTTGCTGGAGTCGTCACCTATGTAGCAGTCTATCATGTTGTCAAGTGCTGCTGCAAGCGGCGCAGAAAGCAGAACCCGTCAGTCCTATCCCAGCTGAGTCAGCTGTCAGCCCAGTCTGACACCATGCCCAACCCCCTTCTTCAGGGGCGCTACAATCTGGCAGCTGGGCCCATGCAGGCAGCTGGGGTGATCCCCACTTCTGACCCAGAGTGGATGGCCAACGTTCCCTGGTCAGATTGGCAGATTGACCAGCAGGACATCACGCTGTGTCAACGCCCAGATGGTCGATTGTGGGAGCTGGGAGCAGGAGCATCTGCCAAGGTGGGATACTCAAATGGCCTAGCTGGCCCCAATGACTGTAAAGTCACTGACTGACTGACTGACCGACCGACTGATTGACCGACTAACTGACTGACTGACAAGCCTGTTTTGGACAGTCTGAGCTCTTGCGGCACGTCTTCTTGCCTGCATCACGCTTTCAGCTTCGTCCCTCTCATGTGTATCAGCCATGCAAGCAGAGGGAGTGGCTGTTGCAGAACAACCTTGTATACACCTCCACAATTCTCAATGACAAAAACTTCAAGCTATCAGCGGTTGGATGAAACCGTGTTTCAGGCTTTTTAAGGCTGTTGTGGTCTGATTGGGCTTTTGTGGGCTGTGCAGGTGTATAGGGCGCTCAAGTCTGGTGTCCAGGTAGTTGCTGCCAAGGTCTTCCAAGACCGCGACCCCAACTCCAGTGGCAGCCTGCTGTCATCCAGCACTGCCAGATTGGATATCTTCAAGCAAGAAATCGCCATCCTGAAGAGCTGCCATGACCGGAACATTGTCCAGTTCATAGGGGCATGCTTGCAACCTGACTGCACCATCATGGTGATGGAGTACCTTGAGGGAGGGGATTTGTATCATGCCATTGCCAACGACAGCACTGGCAGATTTAGCTGGTACAGAAGGTAGGCTTAGTGACTTCTACAAGCGTGTCATGTGCGATGGCTATCACAGCGTCAGTCAATGCTGGCAACGCAGCAGTGCACCTGATGTTGCATGCATCACAGCAAGTTCAAGCTTTGGGTTGCTTGTGCAGTCTAAGCTGTTTGCTGCCATGAGCTATGCAAAGCATTACAATACTGTCACCCAGCTTCTCTTGTGCAATTGTGGTGTAGTCACAGGCTGTTGACTTGATGCAGAGATCCTGCGACTGGTGCCAAAAGCCCAGGGCTGGGCCGGCGAATAGCCCTGGATACAGCGCGAGGCCTGCACTTTCTGCACTCTAGGAAGATTGTGCACTTCGATCTCAAGTCAGCCAACATCCTGTTGTCCAGAGACTTCACAGCTAAGATTGCAGATGTGGGCTTGGCTAAGATCATGCAGCAGCAGTTCCTGTCTACGCTGTACTGCATTGGAACTTTCGCCTGGGCTGCACCTGAGGTGAGGCAAAGTGCTGTTATGTATATGCGTATATTGCATCAGGATGAGGTGTGTTGTATTGCAGAAATGTGTCTTGCTCTGGGAATGTTGTCTATCTTTGTCTGTCTCGACATTTACTGCTTTGAGCTGCTGTAAGTACGTTTCGCCACGCATCTGGTGTATAGCATCATGCATGCAGCTTTTCCTCACCGCATGTTGCCATCATCTGCAGCAGCAATGTCAGGGTGCACTATGCTGCTGCACTTCACTTGGCAAAAATTGTAAAACGTATTTGCTGTAGAGATATGTTGACCATGACCAAGGGTTCATTTTGCAGGTGCTTTTGGGCAAGTCTGGTTGCACTGAAAAGGTGGACATGTACAGCTATGGTGTTGTGCTCTGGGAGCTGTGCACTGGCGAGTCTCCAACAGGAAGGCAGCTCAGACCTGTAAAGTGAGAAATTTCTCCCTCTCCTGTAGCATCTGCAGGCGTTTGCGTTTGTGATTTGAGCAAGGCAGTCATTGTGGTGTTGCAAGCTTTGCATCCTCATGAGCGTGCAGCAGCAGCTTGGCAAAATGTTATTTGCCCTTTGTGTTTGTATGCACAGCAAGGTTGCAGAAATGTGTGTAAGTCGATATGTGATCTGTGGTTGTGCTGAATTGTGTGCGACTGCAGGGTGCCTGAAGAATGCCCACAAGAGGTAGCAGATGTGATTACCAGCTGCCTTGATGAAAATCCCACAAATCGACCTACTGCACGTCAAATTGTGGATAAACTTGGAGCGTTGCGGGAAGCCAAAGGGAGCCACTGAGTCATTGCTTCTGTCCATGTCATAGTTGAGGTCTACGTTTGAGTCATGAACTGTTAAAGCATTTTGGTATGCTCTGGCTGCATAATTGATCCGAGCCATTGATCAAGCTGCAAGTTTCAGTGCTGGCAACAGCATGTACTGTCACAGTGTTTCTTATGGGATCTGTCCTGCGTGATTTTCTTTAGGACACTGAATGCATTCAAGGTGCCCCCATTTGGTTTGCAGAGCCTTGTCGAACGTCTGTATCATATTCACTTGTGTTGTGTATCAATTTGAATTGCGCAGTGTAGATACTATTTCCTGACATCAACTATCAGAGTTAGATCTGTCTAATCTAGACAATCCTGTGTGCTTTGAGTACCCACAAATATACATATCAACGTTCTGCATCATTAGGCGAATTCGAATGTAAAAACAGACGAACAGACTGTAAAGGGTCACCCTTGAAAAGCTTGCAATTCCTGTTGATTTGCAAAGCTGCCTGCAATCATTCCTACATGACTGTAATGATAGCCTCCGAGATGCATTCCAATGCATTTCAATGCATCGCGCAGCCTAACACAGCCTTTGCTTGACTGCATACTGTATCTGACACAATATTTCTATGATCCAGGCATTTTACCAAACTCTGCAAACTTAGTGTATCCTTGGGAAAGTGTTTCTGAGATCCAATCTATCAAGGAAAGTCTGCGGCGGTTAGTCATCTATTACAGGGGGTTTGAGGCAGCAAAACTAGTGCAGATAATCGACGCACTTTTGGCCCAGCCGAGAAGCGCTGCTGGACCATCTAAGGACCCTCCGCCGGACGTTGGTGTAAAATTGTTGTCAAGTACAGCTCTGCTCTCACTTTGGCTTGTTTGCTTGATCAAGGCCGCTCCATTGTCTACTACCACCCAGACAAGTGCTGGCCTTTGCGGCCGTTCCCAGCGTACATTTACCCAGACTTTGCTGCTGATCCTGCTGTGATAGATTGGCTCCCAGATCTTCGCCGTCCAAGACCGGGGGCGTCTTGCCTCCGGTCCGTATGCACAACCAGCGCGCAAAAAGTAAAACGAGCAGTTCGTGGCAACCGGACCAGCACAGGAAGATGATTCCGCCACGATCAGTAGCACTGGGGTTCCTGGCTTTTGTGGTCATTTGTTCATGCACAAGCTTCCCGAGTGCGAGCGCACAGTCAAGTAAGTTGGGAGGCTCTCTCTGCTGACTCTCAACCCATGCTTTGTTTGCTTGCACCCTCACAATGCACCCTTCAACGCAGGTGACAATAGCACTCTGGCTGCTGATGGCATTTCAGTTCCCAGTGCTGACCTTTCGCCAGACGCCAGTGCCTCCGCCATCATCTCTTCTCCAGTGACTGGTCTACTCCCTGAGCTGACTCCTGCAGACCTGGCAGACGGTGTCCTGCTGTTCCTCCTTCAAGTCTCTGGAGCCTCAGCTATAGTCAACAACTCCAACCTCAACTGGGCTTTATCAGTCAACCTGGCCACTCGCCTTGAGTACGTCTCCGTGGACAACCTATATCTGTTGAATTACACCCAGCTACCGCTCTCCAGTCGACGCAGACTTTTAGCAGACAGCCCTCTCTCTGCTGCTGAGTTGAGCCCCTCAAGCATAGGGGAGGTGCAGGCTGGCGTTGTGGCCTTGCCAGACCTTCCGACAGAGGTTCAGACTCTGAGCCAGGACGGGACAGGCATCTTGACGCACGTCCCGTCCATGACCTTCATGTACGAAGTGCAGGTTTCAGACACTTCCTATATTTCCTACATTCACAACCAGCTGAACTCCATCATTGCCACCAGCCTGTTGCTCAAGGATGTTCAAGCAGCTAATCTGACCATTTCGAGCATTTATCTGCTCTCCTTTGAGCCATCGTCGTCGGCAACTGCTGCCAACACCACGTCAGTCTCACTTTCAACCAACTCTTCAGGTAAGGCCAGGTGCCTGCCGGCTTCAGACTGATTGTATGCATTTCATCTTTGCTTACTAGCCTGCAACACATGGCATTAAAGTAGTAATAACAATTAAAGCGCTTTCCAGCTGATGCTGAGCAACAAAAGTGCAGGATAAGTCTTGTTTGCGTCATGCAATTTCGTTCCTGCTGGTTGTCATTGCTTTTCAGCAGCATCAACCCTCCTCTGTTTAGCCCTGTGGCGTGAAGCTCTCAAACAGTCTTAAGCTTGCGTCATTCTCGCTGCAGCTGCATTGACCATAGCAGTCAACTCTGTTTGAAGTTTCTGCATGAACCAATTTAGGCGATCGCATTTGGCTGATGCTGCGCTGAATGCTGGCCCTGCAGATCATGCCAGTCACAAGACAATCTTCCTCCTCACAACAATCCTGATTCCTGTCGCACTGCTACTGGGTATAGCTACAGGGGCATTTGTCATCTGGCGCCGCCACCTCAGACACCAGAAGGGCACTTTCGAGACGCAGCCCTCCCTAGACCCATCTGACACCACACAGGGCATTTCCCTGCAGATGGCAGACGCCAGCTTGCTAGATTCTAAGGCTCTGACCGGCAGCATGCTGTCAAGCGAGGATAGCTTCAGTCGTGAGACATCAGAGCAGCAGGAGAGCATGATTTCTTCAGCAGTTGCCCCTGCCATGCCCCCCTCATGGATTGACAATGTGCCCTTCTCAGATTGGGAGATTGATGTGTCTGATGTTGTGATTGGCTTGCGGCCTGATGGCAGGAAATGGGAGTTGGGGGCTGGAGCTTTCAGCAGGGTCAGTTCTTGATCCAACTGTATTGCTTATGGTCACAGTATTTGCGCTTTCTGGCTCATGATGAGCTAGGTACCTGCAGAGCAGGTCTTGCCTCCACAAAGTAGTATGATCTGAGCATCCACATGAGATCTAGTGATACAACAGATGTTTGACACTTGGTGTTTTGGAGTCCCAGGTGGCAAAGGCTGACATGCAGTGCACTCAGCTGCCTGGCAGCAGCAAACATGTCCTGCCGTATGTAGAGACAGTTGCATGGCTCTTTTGCTTGATGGCCTGTGGACATGCTGGCAGACTGCTTACCTTGGCTGCAGGTATATCGGGGTCTACTCAGAGGAGTGCAAGTGGTGGCTGTCAAGGTCTTCAATGATGGGCCTCAGTACACCAGCGACTCGAGTCAGGAGCGGCTGCAGACTCTGCAAGTGCTCAAGCAACAGCGGGAAACCCTCATTCGCCAAGAGATTGCTGTGCTGAAGAGCTGCAGACCACAACATTGTGCAGTTCGTTGGTGCATGCATCCAGGTAGGACTCCTCACATGCTGCTTTGTCGGATGCCAAGCATTGCATATCAGGAAAAGCATCATGGTGGATTGTATTATCGTCATCATCATCATTATTATTGTTGTTGTTATTATTATTGTTATTACTAATAGTAGTTTTAGTATTAATTACTATCATTGTTATTATTGGTATTACCATTATGATTATTGTTGGTATTCATTATCATTTGCATTGTTGGTATCATCAGCATTACTATTGTTGTGTGACATATAGCCGTTCCACACGGTCCTGGAAAGCTTCTGCTTGGTCAGAAAGAGACACATGCTGCGTCGCATGACTTGGCTTTTGCTGTTGGTCTCACGCAGTCCTTGTAGGTTTGAAAGCCGGCCTAGTGTTTCTTCCAACCTGTTGCGTTTATGCAGAAGTCAAGCTTCGGTATGCGTCTTTGCTGCATGCAAGTCCCATAGAATATGTCATAGAGACTGTACTCCTGTCGCTGCCTGGGCTCAGGTTTCACTGTTCTGATTTTAGATTTGCTGCCTGCAGAGGGAGCAGACCATGCTGATCACTGAGTTCATGGAAGGCGGCGACCTCTACCATGCCATTGCCAGGGATACTCTTGGCCGGTTTGCCTGGTACAGAAGGCAAGTCCCGTATCTCTTTAAGCTTTCCACACAGCTGTGATGGACTGCAGTGCTTCACCGGCATGTGTTTCATTGGCATGCCTATGTCTATCTGAGACCGCAGCATGTGTGCAGCCTGGTCTGACTGTGCAGAAGCTTTGTTGCAGTACACCTCCAGAGGCTAGGAGTTACAGTTTGCACGTTTTTGCTTGCTTGCAATTCAGATGTGTCACGTTTGGAAGACCCATCACATAACACGACTTGTCTGCTCGCTTGCAACTCAGATGTGTCACATTTGGGAGCTCCATCACATACATGACTTGTGTCGCATAGGCTAGACTCACTGACTTGCTGAAGGTTGTGGGCAACACTCAGCAATGCAGTACCGATGCTGGTGACATTGCTGTTGATGCAGGAGCGCCGCAGATGGGCCTCGGCTACCAGGTCTGGGCAGACGCATAGCTCTGGACGTGGCTCGAGGCCTGCACTTCCTGCACTCCAGGAAGATCGTGCACTTCGATCTCAAGTCGGCCAATATCCTGCTGGCCAGAGACAACACGGCCAAGATTGCAGATGTGGGCCTGGCCAAGATCATGCACCGCCAGTTCCTGTCCTCCCTGTACAATGTGGGCACCTTTGCATGGTCTGCTCCAGAGGTAAGCCTCAGTGATAGTCTGCATGGTCTGCTCCAGAGGTGAGCCTTGTTGAAAACTTTGCTCTGCAGGATACAGAAACGTCAATTGTGTTGAAGAAGACGTCCGTTCCATGGTGGAATTGTAAATCCCACAGCGTCTGGGGACTAGTATCAGACGTTGCTACCTTGTAGATGATCTTGACTTGACAAAGCTTTTGCTATCATGTCAATTTTGCCAAAATGAGCATGACGTGCATTCAGCCATAGGCAGAGTCACACACGTCGCCGTGTTGTCTACAGGTGCTGCTAGGCAAATCAACGTGCACTGAAAAAGTGGACATCTACAGCTATGGTGTGGTGCTGTGGGAAATCTGTGCTGGAGAAGCACCCGATGGCAGACAGCTCAGACCTCTTAGGTACACCCTCCTTGTACATGTGCTGTCTGTAAGTATGGGCGCAGCTAATTGGAGACTCTCCTTGACATTTACAGCTTGACCTGTTGTGCATGCCAGCTTGCATACAGAGATGTTTGAAAAGTTGCATCAGATATTGAGCAGTGCCAGATAAATTTGATTCATATGTAGCGCACTGTCTATGCATGGGTGCATCATGTGCTGCTTGGCTTTTCAGTCGTTGCACTTTACCGGCCCATGTTTGACAAGGTTTGTCTGACACGCATAAGCATTGGTACAGCCTAGGGTTGCTTGTGTTGCGTTGTGCAGCAGAAAGCAATGTTGGTGGTGATAACAGTGTCTGACTTTGTATGCTGTGGGATGACAGGGTCCCAGAGGAATGCCCGCAAGCCACAGCAGATGTGGTGGAGCAATGCCTGCATGAAGACTCAAATGTGCGGCCGTCAGCTCGTGAGATCGTAGAAAGATTGTCACAGATTAGAGAACCCACTCAGTAGTCAGCTGCACCAATGCCCTGCAGTCTGTGAATGAATATTTTTGTCAGGACTACTCTGCTGTGAACATTATGTGGCCCTTGAGCCCATGCAGAGTAGTCCTGCCTTAGCTGTCTGTGATAGTCAGCTCATCTAGCCCCACATTTTTGGCCCAAGAATGTTCCTTTAGCCAGTAGCTTGTGTCTTGCAGCAAGTCACCAGGATGAAGTATTTGCTTGTGTTTTGCTGCATTTCCTGCTGCTGACAGGAGGTGTTGCTTGCTTTGAGGGAAGCCGACAAGATGTCTGCTACCGTCGTGCTGTTGTTTTAGGGATACTGTTGTTTGACAGAGTCCTTGTTTATGACAGCAGCACATGTTGCCAGCTTGAGAGGCGTCCAACAAGGGCATGGTGGTGTTGTAGGTCAGTGCATTGTCAGATAGATGCTCACAGACATTCTACATAGGGTGGGCTTGCAAATATAGCCTCATATCGTGTGGTATATGTCTTGGGACCTTGTAGATGCAGTGGAATTTCATTGCTACTAAGCATGTAAGCAAACTTTACCATGGACAGCACGTGCACTGACATCTCTCTGCTGCATGCCTGCCAGACGTGGCATATGTTGCCTAGGGACCACAAAGAGTGCAGAATGCTACTTGTTGCTGTGATCACTCTGCTGGCTCATTGGTCTTCTCATACCGTAGTTTGAGCGTAAGATTGTAACCCCGTATGCATTATTACGCTTGCAATGATCGTCACCCAACTGCCCTTTGTGTTGCAACACCGCAGGCGATACAGTCGGTCTGTCGCGACGCATCACCATGGCGTTGCGAGCGTTGACCGCAGGCTATCGCACTGGCCGCAGCCAAGCTGTAGGCAGTTTGACGCACAGGTACCTTTTGGGTGTCAGAGGTTTCGCGACCGGAGAACAGCAGGTCTGCTCAGCTTCACTCGAAAGCAGCAGTATCGTTTCGCGGATCGTGAACATCTATGCTTGTGCTTGCAGGACCTTGTCGTCATTGGAGGTGGACCGGGAGGGTATGTCGCAGCGATCAAGGCTGCACAGATGGGAATGAAAGTCACCTGTATAGAGGGCCGTGGAAAGCTGGGAGGAACATGCCTCAACATCGGCTGCATACCTTCCAAGGTGTTTGCATTGCTACTTACTCTCGGGCCCCAGAGGAGCACGCAACAAGCATTTAAGCTCACATGCATATCACATGCAGGCACTGTTGAACTCAAGTCAGAAGTATCATGACGCCATGGACAACTTCAAGGAATACGGTGTAGAGGTGAGCGATGTCAAGATGGTACTGCCCCAGATGATGAAGCAAAAGGACAAGGCAGTAGCCGGACTCACAAGCGGAATTGAGGGTCTGTTCAAGAAGAACAAGGTAAACTGTCTTTTGCTTGGTGCCAATAGCATGCAGGTTGGTGCTAGATAGAGTCCTCCAACACAGCTGCAACTCTGCGCTGTCATGTTCGTGACATCAGTCAGCATGCCATGCAATAGCTATATTTATCAAATGAAGAAGAAGAAAAAAGCCAGCGCTTATGCAGGTTTCGTATGTAAAAGGGTGGGGCTCTTTCACCAGCGCCAATGACATTGATGTAGCCTTGTTAGATGGGGGCAATCAAACTGTCAGCGGCAAAAACATCATTATCTCCACAGGCTCTGAGGTCACTCCTCTGCCTGGCATTCCCATTGATGAGGAGAGGTAAGCTCTCATCAACACAAGCCTTTTCTTCATGAAATGATGCAACAAATGTGTCATCAGCGTTCAGTGGTCAAACACTGCTGGCATGCTGCACCATGAAGTCAGATCTGATCAGGCTGATCACTGTGTTGATGGAGTCTAAACTCGATGCGGGTTGCAGTAGTGGTTGCACAAGCTGAGTTGCAAAGACAACCCACCATCATGATGTGTGAGCAAGTGTCTTCTCCATACACAGTAGTGGCTAGGCAGCATCTTACAGCCTTCAGCGTATGGCTTTTATGATCATTTCACAGAGGACACCCTTGTGTACTTGACCTGCGTGCCATGGGCAGCAACTCACCCCTTTGGCGTAAGAGTTCCTCATGTCTTGCAGTCGGCTGGCTTACTTTGCTAACTCAACAGCTCTATCAAGCTGCCTCCGTCTCAAATGACTTTTGTGCCGCAGAATCATCTCCTCAACAGGTGCCCTGCTTCTGAAGGAGGTACCCCAGCACATGGCCGTCATCGGGGGAGGGTACATAGGGCTAGAGATGGGCTCCGTCTGGGGTCGCCTTGGCGCCAAAATCACTGTCATTGAATTCATGGACACAATTGTGCCCACAATGGTGAGTTCATGTTGTGAGTTTCAGGATCTGGGTTGTGAGTATGATGCATAGAGTATGATGCATACAGTCAGCATGACTTAGTCATGCAATGGAGCAGTTTGGTATTACACCTAGCTTTGCAGCAGTGATTGTACATGAAAGAAAGTCAAACTGTTATGTACACATGCATTTGTTACAAAGATTGACAGAAGTAATGATGCAGTATATGTGAGTACAGGCTCTTTCGTTTGTGCTGGCTTTATCCAACATGTTCATCTGGCCATGGGTATTTGCATGCCTTGCTGCATATGTTCTACTTGCCATGTGCAGTTTGACGGCGTTTCACAGAGCTGTGTTGCTCTGTCAGGAATGCATAGCAACCTTTGCTGTAGCAGCAACAATGCTTGGACAGCTCCTGCACCTTTTCAATCACTCAATCAAATCACATTTTGTGTCTTTAGGACTTATCAGGGGAGTCAACAGACAATAAATGGGGAAAAGACATACACTAAGCACTAAATGTTCCAGGCGTTTGACAACAGAGCACCATTGCTTTCATGAGAGGTCACATGCGTGGGCATCATTACGCAAGCAAGCATGCTGCCTGTCTGGGGGTCCGTCTGGACTGCCAAGTTCTTTGCTGACTTGTCCTGTGCAACATGTAGGACAGCGAAGTACGGAAAGCCTTTCAGCGGTCTCTGACCAAGCAAGGGTTCAAGTTCAAGTTGAACACCAAAGTGAATGGGGCAGAGATCAAGGGAGACAAGGTGACACTGGATCTGGAGACAAAGAAGGGCGACAAGGAAACCTTGGACGCTGATGTGGTCCTTGTCTGTGCAGGTAATAACAGTAGTAAAAGTAATCATGATAAATTTGCTTTCCAGCTCATGATGAGCTAGGTACGTGTGGGACATATCTTGTCTCTCCAAAGCAGTCAGTGCAGGCCCTGTTCTGTGCAGGGCTTATGCACCACCTTCATACCAGCCATGCCTTGCTTAGACCAGCCTTGCTTACATCAGCAGCGTACAGTGATTGCTGACGTGCATGATAAATCCATGTGTGCTGCATTTGAGTTGTCAGCAGACTGCCTGCTGAGGGGCTTGCTCTGCTGTTGTACTGCATCTTATGCTGCATCTCTGATATTCATGGATCTTAGCAGTGTGGGATCGATTCATGAGGAAAGCCTGCTTCATCAGTCATTCTGAGGCTACCTTGCGCTACAGTGCTACAGTGGGCAAATGCTCACTGGCTGCGACAGGCAAACCTTGATAGGCTATAGTAGGCAACTCGGTCGTGTGTTGAGTAGGCAGGAGACCCTACCTGAAGGGCTTGAACCTTGAGAAGGCAGGCAAGCTTCAGACTGACAACAGGGGCAGGCTGGAAGTGAACCACATGTTCCAGACCAGTGTGCCTCACATATATGCCATTGGGGATTGCATACCGGGACCCATGCTTGCACACAAGGTGGGCGCTGTTCCAACACTTCTGAGATCGTGTAGAGGTGGATGACGTGGTAGATGCTACGTTGTTACAGTGGTGTAGCTGTGGTTTTGGAGCATTGCTTTTGTTTGCAAGCATGAGTGAAGCCAATGCGGAAAGGCTGGAAGGGGTAAGAAAACCAGAACTAGTTGTATCATGCACACATAAGTACAATGTTGCACATTTGTAAACATAGGACAGCTTGAGCAGCGCAAGGCAAGCCAGGACTTTGTGAGATTTATTGTCCTTGCCCATGCTGATGGGACCAGCGTTCATGTAATGCAATCATTCTTTTGCAGAATTTGTTTTGAGAATCATGTTCCGATTGCCACCTGCAAGGTAGCTGAAATGCCTTGACTGTACCACAATCCGCATGCCATACAAGTCATTGAGTTTCCTGTCCAGTTTGTTGAGCCTAACAGGGCATTTCACAAGCTGTGCACAAAGCTGGGTGACTTGTATGGGGTGCTGGATATGGCATAGTCACATGGGATTGCAGCAACCTGGTTGGAGCAACTCTAAGGGTCTGTTCTGAACTTTAGTGCACGGTACCAATAATTGCTGGACTTGCAACATCATCCTGGCGAGCCTTCCATGTTGACTTTTCTATCTCTGGGTGGCATCATCAGCTGACTGTATCTATGGCTTCATTGTACGAGAGTTTCTGTCACGCCAATCATGCATGCACTTGAAGGTTGAGTATTCACAGCTGTGTGTGTTTGACAGGCAGAGGAGGACGGAGTGGCAGCTGTAGAGTACATTGCTGGTAAGAAGGGCCACGTCGACTACAACACTGTTCCAGGCATTGTGTACACCCACCCAGAGGTGGCTTCAGTGGGCAAGACTGAAGACCAATGCAAGGCAGAGGGCATTGCAGTCAAGGTACATGTCAAAGCGTCGTGTCACTTTGTGAACTATCTTGTGCAAGCTTGAGTATGTGAGATGATGTTGGCACAGATGTCTGTCCGACTGTTTGTGATGCACAGTACAGTGCTGGGGGCAACAGCAACAATGTTGAGAGTTCTGCATGGTCACACTGACTGATTGATGCAAGCAGCTGGACAAGCACATGCAAAATGTCAACAGTGCAGTAACATTATGGTAATGATGCCATAATGGTGCAGTGACCATGCAGCAATCTCTCGGTGCAAGCAGAGACCAGAGTCATGCTCATGTCTACTTTTTTGTTGCATACCTTGGCTTGCTTACTACAGATCCTGTGCAAAAGACAAATGTGCGATTGGTCGTTACATCGGCAATCATGTGCTGAAGAAGTGTGCCCCTGCATGCAGTGCGGCAAATTTGGCTTCATGGCCAACAGCAGAGCAAGGACGGTTGGTGACTTTGAGGGAGTTGTAAAATTCGTGTCAGATGCCAAGACTGACAAGATCTTGGGAGCTCACATCATGGGCCCAAGCGCTGGCGAACTCATATCAGAATGTGTACTGGCCATGAACTACGGTGCATCCACAGAGGACATTGCCAGAACGTGCCATGGTCATCCCACACTGAGTGAAGCCATCAAGGAAGCTGCCATGGCCACATATGACCAACCCATCCACTCCTGATTTGCTTCATTTAACTGCAAGTCTTCCATCATGCTGTGCTTGTTGCAAGCCCTTCAGTGTTGAGCTGTAGCATTTAATCTCAGCGCATGGGCTGTGCTATGTGTAGCAATTGCAGTTTGTAAGATGACTACAAGCAGAGAGATTTTGCGGGTAATGCTGAATATCGTGCAGCTTGTGACTCTGATCAATGTGTGCTGCTCTGAGTGTGCAAAAGCGTGATTTCTGTTGCAACGTGAAAATTGATCCAGGACTTGGCATGAGCTGCATTTCTCACAATTACCACTCTGTTATTGCCAAAAGTAAAGTTTACCATTCTGCCTTGCAATGGCACACCAGCAATGATTGCATCTTGTGACACTCAATGGTGCTGCCACATGATGGTCAGCCAGAGTCTGAAGACTTTAATATGAGACATCTGTGACGCAGACTCACCCTACAACGCTGTGTGTCTGCAAAAACTCGCCAAACTTCTGCTTCGCACATAAGCATGTAAATGTCTACCACAGCAAGGTGCGGGCTGAGTCCAGGCGCAGCTGCATGTGTGTGTTTACTTCTTGCTGTCTTCCGATCTTTTGGCATCCTGCTCATCACGTTTCAAGCCAAGCTTGTCATCTTGTCGTTGCTGAATGTCCTTCTTGTCCTCATCAGTCTTCTTGTCTCCTGTGGCTCCCAAGTCCTCTTTGAATTCCTGCAAATTGGGCAAAAGAAGCTTGTGAGTGAACATGAGCATGTCTGGCCAAAGATTGCCAGCTTGCAGCTAGCCAAAGGCAATAGCAAAGTGAGACCATACCTTGACAAAGGCGTTGGCGTTCTTGTCGATCTCTGCCTCGTGCAGTTGGTCCTCAACGGTTGACTTCTGGCCGCCGCCGGCCTGTCATTTCAAGAAAACACTGCATCGGTGCTAGACGGCAAGAGGTAATACCCAAAATGCAGAAAGCGCAGAACTTCTGTGATCACTGCGCACCTTGTAACCTGTGTCAATTTTGGCATAGACTCCAAACTTGCGGGGCGTCTGGCGCACATTCTGCGCCCTGACTTGAGTCTGCGGCTTGTGCGTTTGGAGTAAGCTGGGTCGGCCTGTAAAGATCGACTTTGACTGTGCATGTACGGCAATAGGGTTAGATTTTAGGGTTGTCAAACATGCAAGAATCTGAAACGTCGCAACGTTGCCAACGCCAACTCAACAATTTGAATGAGTCTCGTGTCAACGCTGCCTGCATCTTCGTGACTGCGGCGCATCTCTGTGATGTCGCATGTTCTGTGCTGTGCCTGCAGCATGTTGTAAAACGGCACGCACACCCGCAGCCAAGCTCTTCTGTTCAGAGTGCAAATTCAAACCACCTGTGCAATGGTGGCATGCTTACAGGTCTAGATGACTCGTGAGGCAAACATTCCATGCCACAGCTGGCAGATGTTTTGCTTTTGTCAGATGCGACAGTCGCACACATCCTGCTCCTTCCTTATAAACCTCCAGCCTTGACCGTCCATGCTGATCTGCCTGCTGGTTGACAGACCACAGAATCTGTGCCACAGATGAGGCAACACGGTGCGTGCTATGAGCAAATCAATTTGACAGGGTGCCTGCTCTTATTCTCTGGTGTCTGCTTGCTGTATCTCTGTGTCTCAGCACATTTGCCTCTGGCGTTGCAGACTTCCAGCTTGACAAGAGAGAAGAGAGAAGCGTTTCAAGCAAGTCTAAAACCTGTTACTTAAATGCTTGTTTGTCGTTTTGCAGCGTCAGTCATGGCTGATACTGTTGTGTTGCCCTGCAGAGTATATCAGTGCTGCTCTCCACAAACCAGATAGCTTCTCCATGCATGCCGCAGACTTGACAGCAATACTCATCCAGGTCCACAATGCTGGCATGTTTCCGCAATTATGATCTGCCCTTGCATTGTTTGTGCTTTATGCTTCCTGCAAAAATCTTCTGTCTTGACAAGATGCTGAGTGCTGTTGATTACAAGCCAAATTTTTGCAGTGCTGTTACTTGAAGCTGACAGCATGCTCACTTTCAGGTGGATCTGCTAATTTTGGCTGCCAGGACTTGATGCCTCAGCTTTGAACGGTCTCCTTATGGCCAAGGGATGCAACCGAATGCTATCATCATGTCTTGACTTCGCTGATCAGTTGGACTAAGATGATCGCAGGGCACCTGCTGCTCATCTATGTCAACTGTGCAGTTCTGTGAGCTCACTGCCACTGCAGCCAACTCACAACAGTGAGAGCAGCAACTCAGCATCATATGTGATGTCATAGGAACAACTTCTCAAGGCCGCTGTTTTGCTGGGGCATTGTAAGCTGCTTTGTTTGCTGCAGTCAGAGCAGTTGCCAACATTGCAATGGTCAGTGGAGCAAGCTGATGCCGACACATTCACGCACTTCAGATCCAGGTATGCCACGACCTTCACTTTGGAGTGTGTCTTCAAGCTTGTTTGGTGACAACTCATTTTGTCAAGCTGTGAAATGCGTTGTGGGGCGAGCGCTGCTACAACACAAGTGTGTTGAGCTACCCTGCTTTGTTGTTGTCTGGTGCAACATCTCCTGAGTTGATTGCTTCCATTAAAGCAGAAGCCAGGTCAGCAGGGCTTTGAGCCAAAGTTCCCACCTGCAGCTCAATGTAAAGTTGTGTATGTACTGGGGGCGTCCTGCTTTTCAGTCACTGGTTCGGCTATTGCTTATCAGTGTCACTGCTGCTGCATCCACAGACACTTGCCCAGCCAATGCAGTGCTGTGTGCTACCGGGATCACAGTGTCTCTGTGACCTTGTGCAGGACGCTGAGGAAGCGTCAATAGGAGCGATGCGTGGGAGAGCAGATACGCTGCAGAGTATCGCAACAGACTTGCGCCAGTGGCAGCACTTGTGGGGACTGACTGTCTTCATGGCCGAAGACTCAGCACTCAGCAAGGAACAGCTGCACAGTTGTGTCTATGAACCTGTCTGGCTTTGTGTTAGTTCTGTGCAGTATAGCTGATAGCTTTTTTTTGCTCTTGGATTTGACTTGTACTTTGTAACTACAGTAAAGACACCAATACCAATAGCCTACTGATTCCCACCCGATTCACTCCCGACGAAACCGCGGGAATTCGAGGTTTGCCCTGCGAAAGCGACCCGTTCACTATCGATTCCCACATCATCCGCACACTGCAAAGCATTCGCTCCCGGTTCCCTACTGCTGATTCGCTACCGCAACACTCCAAGTTCCCTCATGTCAATCGCTATACGAATGCTCACGGAAGACACCCTGAACCCCCCCGCTTTACCCCCTTGGGGGGAATTCTCGCTCTCCGGTAGGGCATGACCAGCGGCGGCATGGACACATTCAGCATGTCCACCGCCGTTGCGAAGTTTCGGAAGAAACGCGAAAGCTTTGGCGTCGCCAAGCTGCTCTTGATTGCAGACGCGCGCGCGCAGCACCAGCAGCCACGCCCATTGATTCGGTCAGCGCTTGCTTTGTGCTGCTTTACGGAAGTGTCGCGCAGGCACATCGCTGACACCGCATGCCGACAGCCCTTACTGCTTAGAGATTTTGCTTGCTGCTGTTGTCTCTGATCGGAGCAATCTTCTGTTTGAGTGTTCGCTGAGCTTTGCATGCAACGAGGCTGCTTGAACTGCAATACAGCTGTGAGCTTACCGGTGGCAAGTCTGAGACTTGATCACTTTCGCAGCCCGAAAACCGCTGTCTTTCCTGTTAAGCAAAGCAAACATACCAGCTTTGCAAGCCGACAATGCAGCCGTAAGTGTCTCCAAGCTTGTCGTCTGTACAAACCTTTGTAGTCAACCCTCACCTGCCTGAAGTGTTTGCATGGTACAGGTTCCAGCAGGTGCAAATACGAAGGATCTGCCCAGTCTGCACAGAACGTGTTGCATCATGCAGCCTCAGTCAACTCTGGCCATCAACAGCAGAGACACCGGCTCAGCAACATGCGCCTATACGCTATGCAAGATGTCGGCACAGCTTCGACAGAGCCTTTAGCACAACCACTGGCAATATGCAAAAGCTGGCTGCTGAGTGTCTTCCCTCTGCTGCGCAATGAGGAGCTGGTGTCAAGAGTTGCTTGGACTGTGATGATCATTGCAATTGCCCGGCTGGGCTTGTACATGAAGCTTCCATATCTGGACCCTCAAGTTGTGCCACAAGCTTCTTACAAAGCTAGTAAGCTGCCGTCCTGCTTGGTACAAAACTGGCATGCTTTGACTAGCTTGCATGTGACCATTGCTGTCTGGAATGGCAAGCGCCAGAAGGTGGAAGGCAGCTGATGCCCAGCAAATGCCGCCATGCCTGACGCAAAGCAATCATTGCATAATACAAGCATGACACACTTGAGCAGACCAAACTTGTGACAAGCCACATTGTTGCAGGTGCAGTGGACGCTATGTTTGGTGGCTCAGTGCAAATGCCATACAACATATTTCTGCTTGGCGTGGGTCCTATACTGAATGCCAGCATCTTGGCATCTGTGTTCTTGGCTCAGCAAAAGTTCTTCCCCCGACAGATGGCAGCCCACATTGACTTCCTGAAAGAGTCAGGTTCTGAGGTATACTTGCTGCATTTGCGTACCAAACATGCCAGTTGCTTCAGCTGAGTTGCACATCCTGTCTACTCTCAATCTGTCACTGAGGGTGTCAACATCAGTCACTACAAGACATTTGATGCATTTGATGCTGCTGGCCAAGTGTATGTCGTTTAGCCATTCAAAAGCATCTTCATAGGGATTGATGTAGACTGAGACTGCAATGTTGCTGACTTGATACACACACACAGTGGACATAGTATCACACCTGTACTGTGTTGAGTTGCTTGTTACTCAAGCTCTTCCATCAGCCTGAAGCAACCTGTCAGTGTTGTGAATCAGCCAGGTCTTCAATCAGGCACCATTCCGGTTGTCTGACGTGGCTGCTACTTGTGATTTGTGATCTCCTTTCAAGCCTGGCATCAGAAGTGACTTTACAGTGTGCAAGCAACTCTGTTGCACCTGAAAGACATAGGGCAAGGTGGCAAGATTCGTATCTGTGAGTCAGCACTGAAGCTGGACAAAAATAAGTCTTACAACAGCAAAAGACCAATTACCTTCTGTGCATGCAGGGAGCAGCCGTCATCAGTGGGTACATCAACTGGCTGGGAGTCATCTTTGCGATTGTGGCGGTACGTCGTCACTGCTTCTCTGACATGTCTGCAATGCAGCCTGTAGTGTCCTAAAGAACGAGCTGCAAAGTCAAGCTCTGTATGTTTGGACCACATGAGCACCTGCTGTGAAGTGGCACCACTTTGAGAAGCGCCACATGCATTTGCAGACATGTGGTAGTGACAGAAGCACAGGCAGAGCATTGCAAGGGGCATCACTGTGTTGCTGAAGTGCATGTATGAGGCAGCACTTGGCATGTTCCCACACTTTCTAAAAACAGATATGCCTGGTACTAGTCCCCAAACACCCTTGAGGCTCAATGAACACTTTAAAACAAACGTGATGTTTCTGTATTCGTATGAGCTATAGGCTCCCAACAAACTGTCAATCTTGACACAAAGCAGCCTGGGAAGCAACAGCCAGCTGACATTTCAGGCTGATAAACGGTTTGACAACATGTGCATGAGGCTTACCTGGATACCATCCCCTGTCCCCAGCCCCAGAACAGAGAACGAGTATGTGTCACCGCAATGCTTCATGACCACCGTGCAACTGGTGACTGACTGCCAGAAGCGTTCTCAGATTGCATTTGCTGTTGTATGCAGAGAGTGTTTTCTGCCCCATCTGTTTGTGCTTGTGTAGGCCAGTGGAAACCTTGCAGGATGTTGTGTTTGAGCAGATGTGACTGTCAGCGTCATTGCGTCATGTAGGGTGCAAGTGAGGGGATCAGGGTTGCCCCCTTTGCCCGGCATACCTCTGGGGTCCCCTTCGTCTTTCTCACCATGATCACCTTGGCTGCCGGCACATCTGTCCTGCGATGGCTGTCAGATAGTGTGGAAGCCCGGGGCCTAGGAGATGGCATCTCCTTGCTGATTGCCCTCAACATTGTCAGCAGTGAGTCATGACTGTGCTGTGCATGACTCACTGCCTGCTTATAGCACAGCAGCTTGTCTCGATCATTCAGATCCTGCAGAATTTGCGGTCTAGACTTGATGGGAACCACATGCATACATTGCACATCATGGTTTCATGAAGAGGATTTGATTGCAAGGACTGTGTATGTTATTAGTGTCTTTTATGGGGCACCCAGTTGACATGCTGTAGATGCAAGTCTGTCAGCAAAGCTGCTGAGGACTTGCTTGTACGGAGGCCCTCACAATCTCCAGCAGCACAAGTCTGACATTCACACAATTGAGTGACAGCAGACCTCTCAGAATGAGTCCCGGCCTTCACCTGTTTGCATCCCACAGCATAGCCTCAACACCGGCACTGACTGGCTTGATTTGCTGTGCAGACTATGCAGTGGTACTAAATAAAGCAGCGCTGATTGTTGGCTTGGGAAATGTACCAGCCACCACAGTCTGCGTGCTGGTGATGGCTTACATTGGCTTGGTCATGCTGGCAGTGTTCATCAACAGCTTGAGCCTGCGCTTGCCCCTCATCTACTATAAGCAGAGAAGGTCCAAGGTGCATCTCTGTCATGCTGTGTGTGCATGTGAATGCCTGTTTGTCTGCCTGCCTGCCTGCCTGATTGATTTATTGCCTGCCTGCCGGCCTGCCGGCCTGCCTGCCTGCCCGCCTGCCTGCCTGCCTGCCTGCCTGCCTGCCTGCCTGCCTGCCTGCCTGCCTGCCTGCCTGCCTGCCTGCCTGCCTGCCTGCCTGTCTGCCTGCCTGCCTGGCTGCCAATGCACATGTCAATGCACATGTCAATGCACATGTCACTGCTGTCATACTAATAGCGCAGCTGCAGGAGGATGCAGCCCTTCATGCCATCCCTGATGCTGACTTCTTGTTTTTATACTGATTGCAGGCACCACAGGCGTCTGTTGACAAAAGGGCAGCGGCCGCAGCAGCAGTCGGGTCTACAAAGCAGGTCAAGCGAAACAATGCGTACCTGCCGATTAGCCTGAACCCCAGCGGCATGCAGGCCCTGCTGTTTGCCAGCTTGATGTACCAGCTGCCTGCTCTTGTGGGCATGTTCAGCTACCAAGGGCAGCTGGCCGCTATGCACTTTATTACACAGGGCAAGTGGTACCCGGCCATCTATGGCCTGGTGGTGTTCCTCTTCGGCATGATCCAGATTGGTGAAAGCACACCAGGCCAAATGACAAAGTACCTGAATGCGGTGAGTATGTATTCATGCTGAAATTTGATGACCATCAACATTGGGAACTTGATGATCACTTGCTGCAGCATCCCGTTTACATGGTGCGTTAATTCACCCTTCGACAATTTCCTGTCTGCTGTTGCAGTCATTGGCGCTCTTGAATAGCCATTGATGCAGTGGGTCTGCTGCACTCAAGTAGGCACAGACCTTGTGCATGTGCCAATGAGTGACCTGCATGCACAGCTTACCTGCAAGCTTGCAGGAAGTTCTGCCCATTGGCGACACATTGCATATGCATCAGCTGAAGCGCAGCAAGCTGTATCAGCATGCAGCAGCTTCAACCCTGCACATGTTGTGTTTTCTGCTGCTGGCTATACATGTTTTCCATCACTTGGTACTGGCACAAGCTGGAACATTTGAGAAACTTGATGATACTGCCTCCAGATAGAGGCTGGTGTGGAGAATGTCAGTCCTGGTCCAGCAACAGAGCGCTTCCTCACACAGACGATGCGCGTGACCAGGTTGTGGGGGGCACTGCTTGTGGCCATCTTGGCCACTGCTGCTCAGTGCTTCGATGTTTTGTGTGACAAGACCATGGGAACCTCACTGGGCTCCGTTAGTCTGCTTCTCATCGTTGGCCTCATCAACTCCTGTATCAGACAGGTATGCCTCATGCAATCCAAATGCCTGTGCCTGCTGAGGCCTGCTCAAACCTGCCTGCAGAAGCATGCTTTGTACATGTTTCCTTGATAGCTTGGATCTCAGATACACTTTCCCCTTGTACATGTTTGGAGTGTCTGGGCATCACAATATTTGACCAGCTGTTGTCTGCTTGGACTGCAACAGTCTCACAAGGCATTCACATCTGTGGCATGGCCTCATGATTCATGTGATCAGCTGACTGCAGGCTCCTGATCTTTAACCTGGTTTGAGGTTGGTGATATGTGCCTTGTGCAGGTGCAGTCTCTCTTACAGTTGCCGCAGCTTGAAAGGGCATTGCAGCGTGAGCGCAGCGTGCTCCAGCGCATTTCTTCCGTACATTAGTTTTGTTTTGAAGGCAACCTGACGACATGAATATACTGCTAGCCATTGTGTATGCAGCTTGCTCCTCCATGAGTCTCCAGACACAGCTGCAGCAAACGGAGTCCACCAACAGAGAAAGAAATCGATCCTGTGTCTCGTGCACACATGGCTGCATATACATGAACACCATTTACATGTTGCCACTTAGCCAGCTGTGTATTGCACTCTTCATTTACAGACACCCAAAACCATGTAATGCCATTAGTAATGTTACACCAGTACCAAGACCATGAATGTTGCCCTGATGAAATACATATAAATGTTACACTGTCACTCAAGCAAAACCATGAGCACTGACTGCTGACTTGGCCCTAACAAGCTAATGTGAAGACGGCTTTCAAAACCATGGCCTGCTGTGATTACTAATGTCTGCTTCTCATGAGAAATACATATTCTGCCCAGTGGCATGGCCCACCAACAGCCAAACAGTATGTGCATTGTGTGGCACACAACACAGGCCTACTGCCGGGGCCGCCTAACATTTACATACTCTGCATCAGCCATGCTGTTCTGCAATGGCTCTGGAATGGCGGAAGTCACATGCGGGACCTGAGTTGGATGTGGGATGTTTTTACGGGGCCACTGATCCCTTTGCAGACTGAGGCCATCTGCATCTGTCAGACTGCTACGAAGGGGCTCAGGATAATCGGGTGTGGACACAGCTCTGCCGCCTGCAGGGAGCAGGTGAGTTGACCATGGAATTGGTGCACGTATTGTGTATTCACACCTGTTTGTTTCAAGAGTGCATGTATGTACAGGTAATAATATGAAAGCTTTGTATGCATGCCTGGGCAAGCAGCAATGATCGTCATAACCATGTGTCACGTTGATAAGCCAGCTTGCCAAGGCAAAGGGTGAGGGCAGGCAAGTCATGTGCAACAAACTCAAAGTCAACGTGCTCAATGGCCTTGTACACACCTTCAGGAATGTGGACACTGTCTGGAAATCTGGCGGTGCCACCAAGCTGAGCTTGTTTGCCAGCGTCAGACACAGCAGAAGTAGGGGTGTAGTTCAGAAACATGTCTGGATCTGACATAGAAGACCGGACATTGCGCTGCGTCTGAGACCCCTACGCAACAATCAGCAAATTGTTGATAGCTTTGTTGCAGGCTTGTGTGCCCACAGGTTTTGCCTCCTGGGGTTTCTGCTGTAGATGGCTCTGATTTAAGGTCCAAAAGAGATATCAACTGCGTCCACTATTGGTTTGATGTACTGTTGTCTACCTGGGAGATGGAGGCGGGACGTCCGTGCTTACTGAGAGATGGAAAATAGTTGACGCCCTTGCCGAAAGAGATCGTATGTGCTCCGCGGACACTGCAGGGAAGATCGTCTGAAGTAGAGAAGACATGGGCAGAGCACATTGCTATACGCGTTGCATCTTGGTGTACGCGTTGCATCTTGGTGTTTGCGCAGAACTGCTCGAATGTAGTCGTCAATGCTTGGCCGCGTACCTGTGGTCGAGTAGCCTGGGCAGCTGCTGAAAAAGTTTTCTAGACATGATTTTCGGTCAGCCGCTCAGGAAGAACTCTTGCAGTGTCAAACAAGCCACAAGTGGCAAAATAGATCAGGGGCTGGGGTGATCGGCAATGCAGCTCAAAGTTGTCCTGTGATGTCGGAACCAGTTGTCATCCGACCTGGCAGGCAGTATCAGGATGACATGGCATTAGCATGTTTGGATTCCTGCAAAACGAACGAAAGACGACAACTGAAACGCCAGCGTGCAATGGCAAGCATGACTTTGCGTGGCGTTGCACGCTCTCTGACCGACGAGTACCAATGCAAACTTCAACATCGTGACCGGAATGAGCGCAAGCGAGTCACAGGAGGGATCAGGGTGGGTTCCTTATCGACTAATCTGCTGAGTGCAGTGTCTGATATAAATCTCCGCGGCTTCGCCGATACAGAGGGCCTTTATTGCAGGGAACAGTCTGCAGTCTTGGTAGATGTTTTCTCCGGAAAGCATAAAGCTATCCTGCCAAAGTCTTTGCTCAACAAACGGAAGCTTATATGGCACCCACAATATGGTTGGATGTAAGTCACAAGCTTTGCTGGCCTACCCGTGCTGCAGCGTGATGGTACCTTACGCTTCGGTTGATGTTACTATGCAGATTCGACATTTGGGTAGACTCAGCATATGATCATGCCTTGTCTGGACCCCATGGCAGGTGAGTGGTTGGACTGCTCAAGACTAATGAATTCAACTCTAGACAGCTTGTTCCTTGTCAGAGAGACTTGCTCTCAAAGCAGCTGCTTTGCACATGCAGGTTTGCTGTGCCACATCTGCTTCGCAACATGAGGATCCTTGCAAAAGATGTTGTTGCAAACGTGCTGAGACAACGCTAGTTAGACACATGACAGCCTCAACATTAGCTGCCATGTACTCAAGGCAATGCAACAAGATGTCAACCTGTGTGATGTGAAGGTGCAATACGCAAGGAGAAACATTGGTTGTGTGCAGCTAAAACAAGACCAGGAGGTGTCCATGCCATTTCTGCCTGCATCTGGCCTTGGAAGGGGCATCATTTTGGGTACAAATTTGAGAACAGCTGCCTGCAATTGAACCAGCAAGCAACCTTCCTGAATTGCAGGGGAGGACCGCAATTGACAAAACATGCATTTTGAACCTAGACTGGCGCTTGAGGATTGTCACACAATGAGCATCATTCCTCAAAAAGCATTGACGCGTTCAGCCAGCAGCATAGTTTGGGCTAACAATGTGTCTGTTCGGCAATCACAGAGTATTCTGGGCAAGGCTTGAACATGTTGTTGGCTGCAGGCACAGCTGTGCCAGTTTATGGTGTAAGTACAACAATGTGTATGTTGGTGCTACATTCGAGCCAATATGGTGATCCTAGCGTGTATATTGATTTGAAGTACTGGCTTCTGAGACTGCGACTTGGTAGCAGGTGCGTATAGGAAGCTACAAGCAGTGTTTTGACTGATGCATCAGACAAATTCAGTGCCATGCAATTGCAATTTGCACAGCTCGTATTTGAGCTGAAAAGACTCTGGAAACAGCCTTGTGGTGCCAAATAACAAGACGCATGCAATATGACCCTCCATCCAGCGATAGATAATCAGAAAACATTGGCTCGACGCAACAAATTGCCCACAATGATAGCGCCAGTCAGGCTCAAACATCGTTAACGTTTTACATGTAGCAGTATCTACGGGCACTTGCAAGAACCAGGTCGCAAATATTTAATGTAACATCAAAACAGCTGCAAAGGCTGACAACTCAGCTCAGCAATAATTTTGAAACGGCTGCACAGGCTGACTACTCAGCTCAGCTGTACATTCATCTCGACCTGCAAGTCTGCAATGACCAAGCGCACAACCTGCATGTCTGCAAGGCTGTTGTGTGTCAGGTAGGCACGGAAGAGGCGCCTCAGCTGTCGCTCCTCATAAAGCTGCTTGTCAATGATCTCACTCAGCATGGCAATCTTGAACGCTGTATAGCTGCTGCGCAACCGTTGGCTGTGATAGCTGCCCTGAGGTTGCTTGCTGATTGAACTTGGCTGCAGGTGGCGGTATGGTGTCACTGCAGCCGCAAAGTATACTTCATACATAAGACACAGCAACAAGTGGTGCCTATGAGTCAGTGGTGCCTATGAGTCAGCGTTGACAGCATGAAATATGATATATGCAGCCAGTACACATATGTGAGTATGCAGTTATAGTGAAATATATCAGATCGTGTTGACACTGCTGGACAATAGTGTGAGCATAGTGTGTGCAAGCTCAAGGCGTCGCTCAGAAGAGCAAATGATCATGAATAGACACCCCATTGACGTGTATGAGAAACATAAAGCTTTTGTCATGACATGTGGGAACATTACATGGACCCTCGCAGGGCAGGGGTGTGGTGGGATCCATGAGTGTTGCCATGGATGATCTCGTAGGCTCAGCTGAGCAGAGGGAACACTGCTGCTGCTGCCTGCAGCACATTCAGTCAAAGCGGCTGATGACAGTGCACTCCTGATTGCACGCACTCCTGACTGCATGCTCAAGCCTGCCCTTTGGATGCTGCTGCATGGCGTTTGTGGGACAGACATGTACCCCATACAAGAAAATGTTTGATGAAGCCAAGGCAAGGGCAGTGCAATCGCTGCATGCAATGCTTGCAGCTCAATGTATAGCAGGGAGACACTCAAGGAGCAGCATGCAAATTTGTGCCTCGGGCATGGTCTGTCAAAAGATATTACTTGCTTGTACAACCAGCTGATTTCAAGATACAGAGAATCATCAGCAGCAAAGTAGGCACCTGGGTATCCAAGAGGTAAGGCTAAAGGCTAAAGAGTCCCGGTTGGAGCGCTTTTGCTTGTAGAGCTCAGACTCAGCTTTGACCTCAGCCTTAAATTGGCGTCTGCCTGTTTCATCCATGCGCCTATGCATGTGGTAGATGTTCCTGATGTGATTCAGAGTGGTCGCATCTGTCGCAGCCAGCTTCAGAGCTCTGCATCATATAAAGCACCATGATGTGATAGCTGAAGACGCTTGCCCCAGGGACTTCATATCGTGTTTTGTGAGCAATGATGGCTCCTACCTGTTGCTACTCAGTCTGTCAGCTGCAGCTACAGCATACGATGGAAGGGCATGATGAGTTGGGCGTCTTTGCCGCTTGCCTGCCTGCAAGACACCCAACGTGGAATGGTTGCCGGATTTGATACCAGTGCAGGCTCAGGAGACGGGTTATGGCATGCAACAGTGCAGCAGGAAAGTGTGCCCGGCCAGAAGCAGTGTTGCAAAATCTTCGGACTTAGTGCTTCTGCAAGGCGTGACAGGGGCCACCTGTGCAGATTGAGCTCTCTGTCGGAGCAACGACTCCCTGTTGGTGCTCAGCGCATCGTAGAACAAGCTCTCAACCTAGCATTAGCAGTGTTGCCTTCAGGTACCAGGAGAAAGAGAAAAAGATGTGGCAGGCTGCAAGTCTGCACTTATTGGCACCTGAGGCTTTGCGGTCAACAGTTTGCGACGCATGTTGGTGTAATCCGCATGTATCTCTTGAACACCACCCAGACATCTCTCGTCGGGAGTGAATCTTCGACTCATAGTCCGACTACACTTCTGCAAGAGAGCTTTCTCGGCGTGCCTTTGGAAATTAAACAAGTTTGACTGACAGGAGAAAGTGAGACATGTACACAGGGGCCCCGAACCAGAGAGAGAAGGAAATTTACATTTCATAGGACTCATTGAGGGGGGCAACTGACAATGACTGGAGAATCAAGAAACACTACCCTTAAGGCCCTTAAGCACCAAATGTTCAAGCATACTAATATCCCTGTAGGCTGAAGCTCTACAGGCTTGCAGCCAAAAATGTTGTCAGTTGTGCAATAGTCCCTACAGGTGTGCCAGCCCATCAACAATAGTTGTAGCCTCATAAGCAATACTGTCAACATGTCTAGGCAAAAAGTCACCAATTCATATTACACATGCATACTATGAGCTGTATCACGCATCATAGGT
>JAABUP010001501.1_pt1 | contig 48997 bp, 68 predicted proteins | sample 5559201 | NCBI WGS metagenome assembly JAABUP01 (sample SAMN10711887, study PRJNA513373) | rock metagenome | isolation source: Antarctica rocks | place: Antarctica | reverse complement strand
GAGGGGTATATCGGATGTACAGGCTCAGTCACAGAAACATCGGACTTCTAATCTGTTGTTATAGAGGTAGCTTGATACTGGGTATAATGCATGTCTATCTAACAGCGCATATGAGAGAGGGTATCTCCAGCACGTCCCGGCGTTACAGGCGGCGTTACCGGTAGTGGCGGCACTTCTAACAGGCCGGGGACAGACGCGTGTCACGTGACTCAATTCTGTGCTTGTTCACCTCCATTTTCTTGCAACACTCGACAATCAGCCCGAGATAGATGGGATAAAATCGACTCGTCTTGGGCTAGAGATGCCTGCGCGGACAGCAGACAAGGTGAGGCGGCAGGAGCAGCAGGAGAGAGCAGTAAGCCCTGACTGTCGAGCTTATAATTACAATACCGGGCTTGGCTTGGATCGAGGAGCTGATCTTGACCTGATGAATAGTACGATTTGCAATGGAAAGGGGGCATCGAGGTATGCCCCTGATCCGCAGACAATCGAGGATCGATGCTGATTGTGTTGCAGGGAGCGATACGGTGGACGATTTATGGCGCACTGGCTTGTACCGTCGGACATCTGTCTTGGCCCTTGTTCCGGTAAGTGAATCCAGCATAGCACAAGGTGTCCGCTCATGATGGGTTACAGGAGACAGACATGGGCATTGAAAGGGTTTATCACCAGTTCCGGTCTGTCATCCCCTGTGTAAATGTATGAGATTCAGCTGATCCGATTCAGCGAGTGTGGTGGGTGTAGTTGTTGGTGCAGGTAAGCTCTCCTCACTTCCCGTTATCGCGATGCTTACGGCTCTTTCTCCGGACCCTCCCTCACGCTCCTCTCCTTGCCGATCGTATTTCGTCAATCGTTGCTCGCCTCGTGATCGACTCCCTCGCGCCAGACAATCACCTCCAATCATACGAGCACGATGTTCGCCGTAGCGAGAACGCTTTGCGTCGTCAAGCGCGCAATGATCTGGCTCGAGAAGGGAAGATTGCGACGGAGGGGGAGATCAGAAATTGGCGGGAGACGAAGGACAGGAATGATGCACAGAAGAGAGAAGCGGGATGAGGTACGCTGCCTTTCTGTCGATGCGCTGAAGGGCTGATACGGTGTCTGGGGTGTTGTTAACTGTGATACTACAAGACTACATGGTCAGCGATCAGACATGAGCGGTGCAAGCTGCGGTATCCAAGATCTCTGATCCATCAACTGAAGCTCCTTTGCATCCTTATCCTTTTCTCCGGATACTGTCGCTCAGCTGAATATTCGGGATCGACTGATCTGAACTCAAGCTTGAAGCTGGATAGGATGTCAGAATGCTCGGTGGTCCGGCTCATTGGTGTCAAATCACTTTGCACCTGATAGGAGGGAGAGAAATGATCATCAGGAGTCGATCCATGCGGCTTTCGTCAGCTACCTACTGATCCATCGTTCCCGAGCAGGATGCCGGGGATCGGACCGTGAACGGGAAGCAGGGACGCCAACGGAGACAACGATACCACCGCGGCCGATGCCACCGCCACCAAAATACTTTTCAGCTCGGTATGAGACACGACATGGAGGAGAGGTGATTCCTAGGCTGTCTAGGTGAAATGATGCACTATGGTCTTCTTCTTGGACAAAAGCCGTGACAAGCAGTATAGGACTTCAGCAAAGCAAAGGCCTTCATGTCTGAGATCGATCGATGCTTCTTCACTTTCCGCCGATGCGCGGTGATCCGTGCTCAGGAAGCTCACGTGAGCCTGAAACACTCCATCAGGGTACCCTTCCGCTTGAATCCCTCTTTCTCGAGCATCATCTTTGGCTTCATTTCACACGTTCCTATCAAATACGTTCTCGAGCAATGAAGAGAAACAGCAATGGAGAACCTGGTAAGCACAACAGCCTCGCCCAACTCGAAGATTCTAACCATCACTCCGCCAGTCTCTGATCTTCCATGTTCCGACTTCTTCCAGAACGTTACCACGACCGCGACCCGAAAGCTGATCTGCCACTCCACTTCCCATCGGCCACTTCGGCTGGTTTGGCCTTCGTCCTCGCGTTGCTACGCGAGTCCCTCATTGGCGGAGCTCAGCCTTTCCGAACACGGCCATTGCTTGGGATGCCCTTGAGATTTCCGATGCGTACGACCTGCCCATCGTACGTGTCCTCATCAAGAACTCGTATACCAGCCATGACGGCCCCAACCCATGCATTGGCTTCGCCCTAGCCGCCGCAACCAAGGACGAGTCACTCGTCAAATCCTCTTCCGCCCTGACCTGCCCGTACGAAATCCGCCAGATACCCGCTTTCGCATCGAGAATCCTCAATCGCTTCGCTTCGACCTAACTCGATCGCCTGAACGACCTTCACGGCGCAAGCTTCGAGACGTACATGACTCTCCGTCACACGATGTTTGTCAAGCAGAAGATGTCGGACGGGAACAAGGGTTTCGGGAGGAGGTGTTTATGATGATCAGAAGAGTGTCTCCTACCTGGACGTCAATGCGGAATGCCTCGAACTGCGACACAAGGCAGTCGGTCCGGCTTTTGAGGCTGCCCAGGCGGAGAAACCGATTCCTGAGGCGGTGATAGAGGTGGTGAGGTACGATACGTGTGCGAGGAGGTTTGGTGAGGACTTTCCTGGCGGCCAAAACGTTTATCATCGGACTCAAGAGGACGATTTGCACAATGGGATCAGTACGTATTTTCGATATCTAAGCTGATTGCGGACTTTTGTCGCAGACTGGTCGCAGACTGGTCGCGGATTGGTCGAGGTTGACGAGGAAGTCACCCGGAGAAAAGATCGGATGGGGGATGTCGTGTTGGAGCGAGGTCGGGATCGAAGAGGTAGCCACTGGACCCCCGCTGGTTCTGCTGAGGGCGACTTGACTCGTTAGGTAGGAAGGTCGACAGCGCGTGAAATGCGTCATTTTGAACAACACCATTCGGGATGTACACTTCACTCGCTGGAAATTTCATCATCAGCGCTGCCAGCGGGGACCATAAGGGTTGCTGAGACATGATCCGATCTCGAGGGACGAAACGGGTTGCCCGATTTCACGCTGAAACGAGTGTATGCACGTCAGCTTTGCTTCATGACAGGGTCGTTTGTCGAAGGGGTTATCGTTTCCTCCTTTAGCTCATTTTTCACAATTGGCCTGCTGTCATAGCTTGGATGAATACGATTATTGTCTGCGTGCTTTGCTGGTTGCAGAGCCGACAAGATTTGCTATATGTTCACACGATGGTCCCTTGGCAAGGGCTGCAAGGCAACAAGCTTTCTTCACAGAATCTGTTTGGGGACTTCTGTGCTTCTAGGTGAGAACGGGGATGCAATCTAAGGGAAGCATCTCCTATGTTGATATGAGTGCATCCAATGTCCCCTAAAGATTCCCAGAAAACCCTTTGCTTACTCATGAGACTGGGAACAATGACTGGACGCGACGGTGTCACGGATCCTGTCACGGATGACGGCTCGGATCGGGGAGTGCCACAGACTAAGACTGGAACACGGAGTGTCTCTGACTTGTCACTGGAGGTATTGGGGTTGTGACCCAATGAGGTGGACTTAATCTGGAGTTGTCATATCAAGAATCACGTTTCACATATGATCCAAAGCTGGAGGCTCTGTCTCCCTTTTGTTTGGACTTATATCGCGGTTTGTAAGTAGGAACTGGCTGAATCCCATTATAACCTGGTGGTGTTATTCATGACACAGACGATCTGGATCGCTTCTACTGTAAGCTCAACATGTCGTGGGTTCGCTTGAAGAGCACATGTCGTGCTATTGTTGTCACTTGGACACTACAATACCACTGACAATGCTGTCCCTGTACAAATCTATGGTTGGGCATGAGACGGAACGAAATGGGTGAAGCAAACTAACCAGACCCATCTCTGCGCCAAGCACACAACTGACAACGCATTGATCTGTATAGAAGGATGCGATCTTTCAGCAGGATGCAGTCTTTTCTGCCTTTTGTACCCTACAGGTGTCATCCATCTTCTCTTGCCCCGTCAGGGTTCTGAAAGGACTATCAATACAAAATCGACTGGAACTAGCGCTCTGCCCATCTTACTTCATAAAGCCAAAGGATGGACTCCGGCTATGTTCCATGAGTAACTTCTGGTAGAAAGCCTCCGATAACAGCCTGTATTACTTACACCACCAACAAATACATATAACAAGCAGCCACATCACCATCCCCACTTATCCATGCCTACTATCAGCAGCAGAGCATCCTCATATCAGGAAGTCTGGGCGGAGCTTGAGGAGAGGATCCATGCTCATGAAGCGTCTATCCAGTCATCACAGCCCATCAACTTATTGAATGATCTGAACCCCCAAGTCAGAATGTTTGATGACAGCACAGATCACGACTTCATCCATATGCAAAATGTCAGGCAGTACATCAACCAGCGTAAGCTTGGCAGCAAAATGACTGAAGAAACGCTTGCCAGTCACTTGGCAGCTGTCCACACCAGGTTACTAGGAACAATCCAGGCATCCAAGGCTCTCTGCACCTTACGTGACAAGAACAATTATCCATTGGGCATTCTTTCCACCAGATACAGGCCATCACACTCCAAAAGGCCACACAGTATTGATAAGCTCATTACAGACCTCAAGGGCTGCACAGTCAGGGACAAAGACCATCTGAGTGATTTAGCGTATCTGGAAGAACTTCAGCCTGACATCCAAGATACTCTTTGTGATCACAAGCGGAAAGTCATTTCTCAGATGAATGATAAAACTCACACTCTTGAGGGTATTGAAGCCATCAGAGATATTGTTCAAGCTTATGAGGCGGTGACTGGTATGTTCAGTGATTACTATCCTTTGTTTGATGACAGCAACAACCTGGAGTCCCGAATTGAGAAACTCATATCCAGTGTGGGAGAGGATGAACGCCACGCATCAGAAGTCTGGGACCAACTGGAGATCGTCCACAAGCCGTCCGAAGCTCAGACAGCAGGAATTGAGGCTTACATCAGCAGCATCAGTGAGAGAGAGCTTACAAACAGTCAGCGACTTGACTGCCTCCAGAAGCAGAAGGAACTCAAATCCATCATACAAGAATACAAGCAAACCCACCTTGATGACTCATCCAGACGTTTTGATGCTTCCCTGAAGCCAATTGATAGGTTGACTGCTCTGTTGAGGTCTGAGGACAATGACTCTGGCCATCTGCTACTGCTTCTAACAGAAGGACGGGAAGTTTCAAGACAGACAGAGATGGACGGTCAAACGGACGAGCTGGAAGATCATATTGAAAATGTGAAGAAGCACAAGGAGCAGAGCCAGCAGCTCTATGATGAATTGCCCTTCAAACGAGACAGGTCGGCCGGAATTCCCAAAGCCGACTCATCCTGAAATATCTTCTTCAAAGCTTTCAGGGAGGAGTGCCAACCGGAGTGGCCAGAGGGTGGGTGATAGAGTGACAGAAAGGCGAGTCAGTATTGTGATATGCATATAACCGACAATGCAGCTCTGAAGAGAACGAGCATGTGGTATTTGTGTTGCCGCTTGAGATGAACGGTAAGGATTTTAGACAGCGGTGGAAGCTTTCCCGACCGAAACGATGCAGCGTGGCTGTCTGCCATGTTCAGGCTAACTCGGGATCGCATCATTCCACTAACACCTGTACTATTGGAGGGAATCGAGGCAGAGCCTCACAAAGCTTGACGCTGCGCCTGCAACCGCTGATGGTGCTCATGGTGCTCATACCTTATCAGGCGATTTCCTATCATCTATACCTGGGATACAGCGCGGAGTGAATCACCGAAAGCTTGAAACATGGATCAAACCCGGGTTTTTGTTGAGATTCGATCACCTGTAGTGAAGATGCCATATATTGGGAGAAACCAGACTACGGTTTCGGCATGACCTTCTGATAAGAAAATGATCGGAAGGAGAAGCTGAGCGGTCATGCGAGCGCGAGGCTCTCCATTCCTCTTTGCATGCCATCAAAAGCAAAATTATCTCGGTATAAAGCTTGCCTACCCTTCGCAGCTATCCTCAGCCGGTTCGATTCACCTTGGTACACTTCGATGACGCCGTCCCCTTTGCAGTCATCGCTCCCACGGTGTGTCCAGCCCGTCACGGCCATGACCTCGTCACCTTCTTTGCATACAATTTCATCCTCAGACTTGTTGAGCGGTCAAATCAATACCATCAGCCCGAGCACCACCGAGTGACCGAGCCAAAAGCTGGTAAGCTCACTTTCATCTGACCAGGAACCTTTACAGCCGACTGACGACAATCAGCTTCAAGGGGCTTCTTCCATCGCTTCCACATTCCTTGACACATGGAGAAGCGATGAGGGTATCATCCGCTGTTGTACTGTATGTGTGCGAGGAAGCTTAAAGTGCTGCCTAATGCGGCGGGGAGCGGGTAGCTGACCATGTCTCCGCGCGTGTCCTGTTCAGGCTTACACCCACTTGCTCCTGGAACACTGGTCTGTGACTTCGCAATCATTTCGATTCTAAGTACCACCCCAGTAGACTGTGCTGGTGTTCTCCCTCCTTGCCAAACAGCTTCCTTTACGTGCAACATTCTCGACACACGATAGCGCCATTATGTTACACCTTAGGGTCTACCTTTCTGGACGCAAAACACAGAAGATCTATCACCCTTTCTTCATCATCCCTTCAACCCGTCTGGGAAGTATTTGGTCACAGAACTTTCCATACTAAAGCTCATCATCATTCCCCATCCCCATCTCCCATTTATATTTCAGTCCTTACCGAAGTGGAGGATACAGTGCATCCCACTTGGTGCAACAATGCTCCATCAAGACATCAAAGCTTCAACATCATGCAATCTACCGCTCCTAAGGAAAGTCTTCACGGTGTGGAAGCCATGGTTGTTGTCACGGACCGTCGAGCGCTTGCACCCGCCGACTATATGACGTGGTTTTCACTTACGCTTATCAAGGGGAGATATCGAAAGAGATCTAGAGGTAGCTCAAGGTTGCACGAAATGACTCGCATCGATCAAAGGACGGTCTGAACATCCCGTAGCTTGACGGATCGTCGGTGGGTGTAGCACGATAACAAGAGTTGTCTGTGGAGGCTCAACACAGATGTGGATGATGGTACGCTATGGATAAAGACTATGGGGTGACAATAATGATACTCAGAGCCTAGGTAAATATTATGAGCGGGACCCTCTACTATATCTCCAGTAACCCTGGCAAACAGACTGGAACCTCGCGGAACCTTGTCCTTGTCCCTTTGGCCTTTCCTGAACATTGGTCAGAGTGTCATGTCGGGGGCGTTATCCCCTCTACAAACAAGGCAGACTACATGGAGGAGCAGCACTTTGAGTGGTGTGAGGATTCACCAACTTGGTGACGTGTTTGGGCTGACGAGAGATGCACCTAGTAGCCATCAGGTTCTTGGAAATACTGCGCGAGTACGCTTCGGGACGACTAGTTGACAGAGGAATATTCATCTGACAGGGAGAGATGATAGTCGGCTAGTAGCTCCAGACAGTTCCCTTCCCGCTTCTTCCCGTGTTCCCGCTTGAATTCTTCCGACCGTACAAAGGGTGTCGTCCATGACACTTGGCATACTGAAAAGTCAATTTTGGCAAACTCTCCCAGGATTGCTTGTCTGAGGCAACGTTGATGATGTCAAGGTCTACAGGGGAGCTCAGGTGAGATCTGGAATGGTTACATGCAGTGGTGTAGAAGCCTCTCTTTATACGGAACGATGGACACCCTACTTAAACGGGCCTGGAGTGCAGCAACGTTTTTAAAAATGCGGACTCCTCCCCATTAGTCAGACCTTCGTCTCACTGAGTGAAGCTTGTGAAGGGAAGCATCCCCAAAGTCCAAGGACTTTAAGTCGCTTGGACTTAGCGGTTGCTCCCCGATGAAACAGTGAGATTGTCGATCAAGCTCTTCGTACCCCCTTCCCAAAGTGGGTTGATCAGTGAAACATCCTCGTCAGACCACTCTAAGAATCCATCTGAATCATGCATGCAGCACGGAAATAGATATGCGAGGTATATGATGCAGCCCATTACTAGTTGATTTGTTGTTTTATCAGTCTTAACCCGCCGTCTACAGCATAATAGCTCGCTAGTCGTCAAAGAGAGATGGAAACTGCACTCCGTCAGCTTGGAAGCTATAAACACCCGTAAAGACTGCGAAAGCAAACTGACCTCTCTTTCGTCTGCCCTTGCCTGGGTCAAGGGCATGAGCTCCCAATCGTCCAACCCAGACTCCTCATCCACCGCCCTCGCCCTCTCGTCCTGCATTGGCTCTTCGCTCCTCTCCATCCGAGGTACGTCCCGCTCGTCCGCAACGAGTATCGTCAGATCAGGCTCAAACAATCTCGACTCCCCTTGGCTCATCTCCAGCGGCGGCCGGTTCTCATCCCCCTCTCGTTGACTTCCGTCAATCCCGATGCCCTGCCTCTCCTCCTCTTCCTCCGCGTAATCCATCTCATCCACCAGGTCCTCCGGGCGCACACCTTGGAATCCGCTGAGATCAAGCATCTCTTGCTGGGTCATCCGGAACCGCTGTGATTTGGGTGGGAATGGGATGTCGGATTGACTCATGCTCGGTCCAGCACCTTCTGTCTGACTGCCTCTCTGCCCAGCACCTTCCGTCTGATTCCAGCTCGGGCCTGCACCTTCCACCTGACTCCCGCTCGGTCCTGCGTCTTCCGTCTGATTGCCGCTCGGTCCTGCTTCCCGCGTCTGGCTGCCTGCCACATTCCATCTCCCGCTCGGGAGGAAGAACGGCAGATCCCTTCCTCCGTTGCTCGTGGTGGCCGGAGCGGAATTCACCACCACCGCCGCTCGTTGACTCCCGCCGAAATCGAGACGAGTCTTCTTTTTCGGCTGCTCGGACATCTGACGCTTCGGCCCATTCCCGTCGGACTCGCTAAGGGATCGCGTGACCTTCCGCTCGGAAGAGGATCCAGAGCGAATTTGTACCTTGCATCGAGGGGGGTCGAACGCGTCCGACGTAGTCGTGGCGATGGCACAGAAGATCGCGAAGCCGTCTTCAGAGGTTTCTTCCGTGCTCGTAAGTGTGAGTGGTTGGGTAGCTTCGGAGAATGCGATGGTCAGGCTGATACCCAGTTGTTCCGCCAACGTCAGTGCCGCCTAATCCACCTCAATAAACCCCTCATCTGGCAAGAAGACACCCGAACTCACCCTAAACTCCTTCATGGGGAGAGTGAGGTCGACCCTCTCCTGCTCCACCCAATAATCCTCAAACTCCTCCGGGTTCACCTTGATCTCCGTACTCAAATCCCTCCCCCCACCCTCCCAACTCTTCACCCTCACCTCGTTCTTACCAAACATCCACCCCAGCTGATTCTCATTCCGTATATTCCCGACTCCGGTGGGGACGGACGAGGCGGCTAGGGAAAAATGATCTAGCATGTCGCGTAGGGATTTGGCGGAGATTCCGAAGCTGGAGGGGGTGGAGTTTGGGTCGACTTCGGCGCGGAGGAAGTCGGAGGGGCCGAGGTGGAGGGAGTGTTTCTTCGTGACCCCTGGCGTCTCGCATTAGACTAGGCAGGGCCAGGAAGCGTGTGCTCACCGTGACGACAGACGAGCTTCATGATGAGGGTCGCCTCGATCCCGCCTTCCCGCTCCTGATCAGACCCCTCATACTCGTCAGTATCCCTCGGCCCGTTCACATGCTGCTCAGGCCGACGCCTCTTCGCACGAAGGGCTTGATCATTATCGATGATCTTTAGGTCCAGTCGCTCGACATTGTTCGACGAAGAAGCCTTGCCCAGGACGGAAAGCATAGACTGAGCCACACTAATCAGCTACCCGGACCTCGCAAACCATCAATAAGGATTCGCATCGTTGGGACTCACCTTCACCAAAAGCGAGCATTTCACTCCCCGTCTCTGCTGGACATTCGTACCTAGCGTTCTGTACCGAGAAAAGAAAGCCTTCTGGCTCGGGCCATTTGAGGAGAAGAGCTTGAACAGGCAGAAGGCGGATTTGGTGGAGTTGGTGACGGCTAGCTCCCACTGTGACGATCCGTCAGATCATTCGAATCTCTAAGCTTGACTAAGGCAGAACCTACCGCATCCTTGTTGGCGTGCATGTTGAGGTCGTCCCCGAATCTGGCGGCACATTGTAGGAGCCGGATGAAGTCTGGGGTGTCCTTCGTTAGCTCTGGCGGGTGATGATGCTGAAACCGATGAGCTGCGCTTCTGACCTACCGCGGATCTGCCGCTCCACTATGGAAGCTTCCATCTCGTCATCTGTATTCAAGCATCGGTCTATGAAAGACTGCAGAGGAGATGAGAACGAAGGTCGCGAGGAGACACATCCTCAACGCGTCGCGTGGCCAAACGTGGAGGTCTTCAACTTCTTCCGAACAGCAACACTATGCAAGATACATGCCCCTCCATCCGCTACGTCCCCTCAACCTTCTTCCTCCCCTCCTTCCCACCCTTCTTCTTCCGTCTCACTCTGACCACCTCCACCTCCCCACCCACCGGCGCCAGATCCACCTTCTCATCCGCCTCGTCCACTTTGTACTCCTCGTACCTCGCACTGCTGTTTGTCCGGGATGTTGGCGGAGGGTCACCGAGCAGGTCGACGCCCGCTAAACCTGCTCGTGCCGATCCAGGCTGAAGTGTGGACTGAGAAATGGAGGGGGCAGGAGCACCGTCGGGCATCTCTCCTGATCGATCGAACTCGGGAGGTGCTGCTTCAGGAGCTGGACGGGCTATCGATTTGCCGGATTTGGACTTCTTGATTGGTGCTTCCACGACAGCTACCAAGATCAGCGATACATAAGCAGCAGTTGCGAAGAACTTACCGCCATCGCCGAGCTCCGCGTCATCCAACCGAACAATCGGTATATCCTCCACATCCTCCGACTCCTCCTTCTCGTCAAACAAGTAATACGGGTCATCTTTCGCCTTTGCTCTCTTCGACACTTTTCTCTTGAGCTCCCATCAGCATGTATTAATCTAAGCCCAACAGCGACTCACACGTTCCTTTTCCTCTCTCTCCTCCACACTCATCACCTCCCCATTCTTTTTCTTCCCCTTCCCCTTCTTCACCTTCTTCTTCTCCTTTTCGTCCTGTTCCCTCAATATCCTCCGCAACTCGTCCATCCCCGCACCCCCGCCGTCACCCAGATTCAATCCTTTCTCACCCTCACTATCCTCCTCCAGCTCCTCTCCGTCCAACTCCGCGAACCCGCCGCCGGGGACGATATCACGATCCAAATCCAGCCCGTCCGGTATCCGAACTGCGTCCTGAGCTTTGTACGCCACGGCATTGAGCTCGTGGCCCGTGAAGAGTGGTTGGAAGAGGAAGAGGGATTTCGGATATGGTGGATCGGCTTTGTTCTCCTCGAACCCGCCTTCGACCTCCGGCATTCCCGCGAACCCACTGGGTGTAGGAGGAATGTGTGATGCTAGATCCGCTTCGACAAAGCTCAGGAGTACTAAGAACTCAGCTGCTCTTTCTTGCGCTTCGATCTTGGGGTGGGTGGTGAATAGTCGTAAGCCGTCTTTGATGGATGAGACGAGGTTCTTGGTCTGCTTGTGCAGGTCGGCGGACCAGGATGCGGAGACTGTCGAAGCGTGATGGCCGAATATCTTGGCAGCGGCATGAAGGGAGCTGGATATCAGGGATGGTGACGAGCTATGGAGGGATGGCGAAAGGATGGAGGATATAGCGCTGAGGGGAGATGACAACTCGCTGCGCCGGAGATGTCAGTTGAACTTCTGGATGATTTAGGTAGATCAGCCTACCTGGCGTACTCTCCGCAGATCCAGACAGCCGCCTCGAGCAATCCATCCTCCCCCGTCTTCTCCCTTCCTCTTTCCCGGAAATCCTCATCACCAAGCACCTTCTCCAGCGTCTTCACGGCAAATCCTCTAACATTCTTAACCCGCCCAACCACATCCAGCAGCATATCCCGGACCTCCGCACCAACATCCACATTGCTAACATAGCTCACATCGACTAGAACGGATATGACCCATTCGAAATCTGTGACATTGACGTATGTGTTCTGTGCAATAATTCCCAATAGGCGTTGGGTGAGGAGGAGACGGTATGCGGGTGTAAGCGAGAGGGTGGTGGAGGTTGACGAAGGATCTTTTGGGACTCGGGAAGTAGCTCCGGTGACCGCTGCGAGCGAAGCTGTGGCGGATGGAAGTGTGGAGGTTGTGGATGGTGGAGGAGCGAGGTGGACAAGCAGTTGATCAACGATTGATTGCAGATTTCGTCGGTCGACCTGGAGTGCGATGATCAGTCTTCCACCAGAGCGTCCGACTTGCATACGTACCATTGAAGTAAGGAGCTCAAGCGCCCGCATGCGGATCGAGACATCAGGATCGTCCAGACTCTGTAATATTTCCTCCTGGTACTCGGCGACCATTTGCGGATGTGTAGGGATGATCTTGACCATGGCTAGCAGCGCGATATACCGCACTGAGAGCCGAGAAGCGTCACTATGGCTCGCCAATAACGCTCACCCTATACTCACGGTTTTGATCACCACCTTCATCCCTCAAGTAACCTCCTAGCTTCTCCACACACACCCGTCCTAATGCCTCGCCCTCTGCTCGTTCGGGATCGAGCATACCGCCTACAATACAAGTCCGCACGCATTCGTACAAGAGGGAGATGGCGGAAGTGGAGGAAATGAGTGATGTGATGGGTGGAAGGAGTTTTCGGACAAGTCGGGGTTCAAGAGGTGTAAGGATGGCGAACTAGTTACATCGTCAGATCGTAAGGGCTCCGGAGTGGATATCGCGTACGAGCTTGACCACTTTGATGAGGATCCAATTATTGCTACTCCCCGTCAAGATCCCGAACAATTCCGGTGCTAAAGGCAAGTAATTCCGTCCCCCTTGTCTCCTCGCGAGCTCCATCACGACCCCTATCGTGGCACCGACCACACCCTGATCCTCATCTGATAATCTCTCTCGTAACCGCGGAAAGCCCTCACGCAGACCTTCTGGGAAGGCTTCCCAACAAGGTAGAAGACAGAGGATGGCGCGCTTTCGTATTCGAGGGGTTGAGTGGGTGAGGAGATGGAGTAGGTCGGGATGGAGAGTGTGCGAGAGGGAGGAGGAGAGGGATAGGAGGTGGGGTAAGGCGGTGAGTGGAAGTGGAGGGAGAGCTAGGTGAGGTGACATTAGATCCTGACAGTACCAGTCAGACCACATGTCTTGTCGGATGTGGGAGAGCTTACCTTCTTGATGCCGTTGACGGTGAGCACAACCTCCTCAGTATCTCCGGAGAAGGCCATCGGAGCCGCCAAATACCCCAGCTCTGCATCTTCAGGTCAGTCTGAGTTTAACCTCATCCGAGCTCCTCACGTTTCAAATGATACCTCGGCGAGCTCATCACCTCAACCACATGAAACGCGAAACCCGGCGGCGGCGGTATCGGATACAGCATCATCAACTGCGAGCCCCATCAGCTCTGATTCTCTGAAGCTGAGGGGAGCTAACGTAGCACATCTTGACGACCCCTTCCGCCTTGAGCGCCATGTCCTTCCCCTTGAGCTCATCCCGGATCTCCCCCATCGCCTCGGACAGGAATGCATCTTCCTGAGCTTTCGAAGAGGCTTTGTGCGCTCGAAGACCTCGGATGAGATCTTGAAGCGTACGCTCGAACATGCCGCCCCTTCGCCGAGATTAAGGAGACAAGCGTAAAGTGGTCTTGAAGGAAACCTAGGCGGCGCTGACCGGAGTACGGGCAGGTGATAAGAAGCATGAAGGAAACACGTCATTGTTTGTTATTGATTCCAGAAGTCAGTCGCAAGAAATTCCAAAAGGATATAGGATGGCGCTTTGCACAGTATTTGCTAACTGTGCCAACGCCCATCAAGGATCCGCCAGAATGGACGTCACTCGTCTCGTTCGCACGCATATCACCACCTCCGAGCTCATACCACCTCAAGAGCTGGTGACTGGTGAGTCCACCTTGCAAGCGTAGCTCTGAGCATGCTCTGTCACCTCCCAGGTTTTGCATAACTTCAGAACGCAAACTGATCGACAAATACAGGTGTGAACGATGGCTCGACTCCGCTGCTTGGGATCGTCAAGGGCCTGGGCGAGTACCTGACCGCTACCGAGGATGATGTCCGACTGAAAGGTTAGTCCGCTGTTGACTCACGATGAAGTACGAGCAAGAAACTCATGTATCTTCTCAGGCTTGACATTCCTCACCAACCTCATCAAGCTGACGACGACATCCCGAATCAACCGGCAAACCAGTATGTCCAGGGGTCAACGGTAGAATTCGTTCCTGAGCTCCGATTGGATGATAGCTCAGACATTATCGCGATTCTACATGTCAAAGCTTGACGACTTCGACTCCCTGCCGCCCGCCTTGGAAGCCCTCACTGTGCTGTCCAAGCTGCCTACTTTCGATGATGAGGCTGCGGTCGAGGTGTACCATGCGTAGGTCCGGGTTTGACCTGGGGAGGTTGAGACACTGATGGAGGGTCGCAGTGTGGTGGAGAACGTCAACATGAAGGCATATGTGCAGGCCACCCGGCATCTTGTCTATGTGCTCTTTGACTCCTTGATAGCAAATCATCGGGAAGGTGAAATCTTTAGCCCAACCGTCTTTGCCTTAAGATACGATTTCTGACCTGACCATCAGCCCTGAAGAAGATGGGCCTCGATTTCCTCAACAGTTACACGAAGATGGTGGACGGCGAGAAAGACCCTCGAAATCTCCTGCTTCTCTTTTTCATGGCCAAAGTCATCCTCCTTGAATTCGATATTCAACCTGTCATCGAGGTATGCTACTTACTAATCTCTGGCTAATCGTAAACCAGGACTTCTTCGACATCACTTTCTGCTACTTCCCCATCGCCTTCAGACCACCACCCAACGATCCCTACGGCATCACCGCAGACGACCTGAAGATTGCGTTGCGTGGCTGTATGTCGGCATCACCGTATTTCGCGAAGATGGCATTACCGCTTTTCTTAGAGAAGTTTGCGACGGCCACTGGGCAGAGCATGGCAAGCCCTGTCGCTGAGTTCGGGCCACCCGCTGATGAGAGGATTCGATGAGATCAGAAAGATCTCATGCTGTCCATGGCGGTGTGCTTCCCTGTTTACGGGGCGGAAGCGGTCCGCGATCGTGGAACTGAGCTTTGGGATGGCATCAAAACGGAGGTGAGGACTAATCCATCATCGATGCCGTCCGTTCACATGCCAAGTATAGATCATGTACTCCTCGGACACGACCATCGAAGGGGCAGCGCTGTCTGCGCTGGAATCATTGGTCGCCGTACTGTATCCGACTGAAGCGGATGCACCTACTGGCCTCGCTCAGGACATAATCAAGCAGTGTTTACACATCTTGCAAGAACCCGAGAAGAGCCAGGGTATCGCGGCGACCAAAGCTCTTGCAGTGCTTGTACGAGCTTCGCGTGAGCCCCTTAAGCCAATCGAAGAGAGCTTGACTGATGTCATCTTAGCTTCTGCCGGCAAGTTTGCCCTTTCTCAGGCTTTACCTGAGGTGTTCCGACAATTCAACCGCCCCGCCCTTCCATCACACCGTCCGGCAATCCTCTCTACCATAACGACGCTCCTCATCGCTGCCCGATCGGTCTACCCTTCACCAGATCCTAAGCGGCATCAGGGCCACGAGAAAAGCCTGGAGCCGTTCCGAGAAAGTCTTTCCGATGTCCTTCGCGAGGGACTACGTACGGATGGACTCAAGACCTCGGCCGTCAGAGGTTGTGTAGCTTTGGTGGAGATTCCAGATTATTGGGCAAAAGGAGAGGTCGAGGACGTTGTACGCGGGATGGACGATGTCTTGATCAATGACCGAGATCCTGAAGTCCGGTGAGAGCGCAACTTTGCCTTCCGTACTGGCCTAACGGAATGCGCCCTGCAGGTCAACGGTCATTGACGGTCTCACAAGCGTATCCAAGATTCACTCCTCAGTCATCGAATCCGTGACCCTGCCTCTTCTTTTCCACAATCTCCCAGATACCGCTCCACCACTTTCGGCGACCAGTCTACGAGAAAAATGCCGCAGCATTCTCGAGTCTCTCTCTCATCTTTGCACTCAGCCCGCTCTCTTCGAGACCCTAGTCATTCGGATTTTATCGAAGCTCGCCCTAATCCCCACTCCCTCAGTGACCTCTTCCGATGGTGACATCGACATGACCGCCAGCGAGATCCGTGAGTGCAGCGTGTCATACGCTTGGGACCTCCTCAACTGCTTGTCCGGGGCGATCGATGCGAAGCTGGATGCGAAACACGTCGATGTGGTCAAGCACTTTGACCAAATCGTGCCGAGACTGTTCGGTTTAGCTGTGAACGCTGCGACGCCTCGAGTCGGAGACGTCGAACCACTCTTTCGGGATCGAAGGCTCTCGGCGCTTGTCGGCCGGATAGCGGAGACCCTGACATGGGAGCTCGATGTTGAGTATGTCGCCCCCTTCAGTGAGATCAACCCACTGACAGCCTCAGACGCCAGACGAGGCAGTTCTCAGCAGTGTATGATGCCTTTCAGAAGGGGGAGATGTCGGGTATCATTTATCGGTCAACATCTTCGAAGCCCTCATCGTCGTCTCCGTTACGAGTGAGCTTCGCGAAGCAATCCTTCCTAGCTGATGCTCACCTAATTTTCACAGACAGGCGCCTCGTCTTCCGAGCAAGATCTGATCTCAATCTATTCTTCCTCGATACAAGGCCTCAGATCCGACGTACGTGCCGATGCGGTTATCGTGCAGTCAACGGCTGATAACGGGAATAGTGTCGCCTACCCGTCACCTCAGCCATCGACTTCCTCGCCTCGCAAATCCACTGGATCATTCATGTCGCCCTCGACGCTTTCCAAGTCCGATGGGGTGTGGATCTGGTCACCGCGTTTGTCAACAAGCGCGAGAGCGGTGAGCCACTCAGATTGTGACGTCCGAGCACTGACGGTGGTAAAGAGCTAAGGTCAGGCCTGGAAGGGCTAATGGAGGCCATCTGGATCAACGAGGTGATCGACACGGAACAACCCTTCGAGATTCGCCATCGCGCTCTGCTCGTCCATTTTCACGTCAGTAGCTTCGCTGTGTCTAGTTCTAGTTTCGTCTGACAAGTATTCCGCGCAGATCGTCAAAGCCCTCGCGCTCCTAAGGCAATCTTTAGCGTATACAGCAGTCAGCCGGATCATCGACATCCTCAAGCTTGCGAGCTTCGATATTGTCTTCGTGACTGAGACTGCCACGGGGTTCAGCGTGCTGGCTGAAGGGAAGGGCAAGGGCAGAGGTAGAGGGTCACATCTCACAGCAAAAGTGAGAGTCTCTTCAACCATTCTCAGCGGATCTGACTTCGTAAAGCTACTGTACGCGCAGAAGCTGTGGAACTTTGTACTACCAAAGCTCATCGAAGGCGATCAAGACGCAACAGGTCCTTTGAGTTGTTTGGTGACAGTTCTATGCCGACGATCCGCTTAGGGAAGAACCGTCTTGTGTACCTGATCGCGTTCTCGTCACTCCTCCCCCTGATCCCGTCATCACTATGCCTATCTGATCTCCCTACTGTGAGTCATCCTCAGCGAACCCGAATCGACCCCTAAACCACGAGACATCAAGATCTTGCCCCTCCTCTTACGCTCTTTATCCCTTCCCGATCCAACACGACGTACCAATGCCATCATCACCCTCAATTCTATTCTCGAAACCGGGAATATGTCGCGAGGTGTAGACAGCCTCATACATCAGCAGGCGGGCGTCATGGTCGAAAGCCTTTTGCGTAGTGCCTTACCAGATCCCACAAACTCGGGTGCCAGCTCCGGAGTAAGCTGAAGTTTCCCCTCATCGAGAACAAAGCTGACACTGTGGAGCAGAGAGTTCGCACGGCTGCTCTTCGGTGCCTTTCAGCCTTCCCCGATGTAGTCCGGCACGAGACTCTTTATGCGCAGAAAAGCGCGGTCTTGAGAGATTTGGGGAAGGCATTGGACGATCCGCTCAGGGCTGTCAGGCGGGAAGCTGTGGAATGCAGGGCGAAGTGGTGAGTCGCCTACGTGGTCTGCCTGTATCGAGCCTCAGGACTGATGCAGGACAAGGTATCGGTATGGCGCGGCGGTATGAGAAGACGGTCGTGTATCGGCGTGGTCGCGTTCGTCAGCGGCAAGCATCTAGCTTTTAAGCGCTCTCCAGTAGCGCTCTGCATGGCTTTCGCATTCACAGGTCAAAGAGCCCAAGAAGAGGCGGACACCACTCAATACCGCTCCGTCGACTCAGTCAATACACGCCATACGCTGTTACTCGGTTACGAGATCCTCTTAAAGCGTAGCGACTGCTATCCAACGACTGATTCAGCCCTCGCTCGGGCTTCGAATACAGCCTCCGATCCACCTTGCTGCGCGTCCGAGGCCGTCCTTGGTTCGGCCTGATCTCCTGACACGCTCGAATCGCTCTCGAGATGATCTCGTACACGGAGCGGGGACTTCCATCGAAGGAGCGATTCGAGGTCGTCCTTTCTCCTCGCCTTGCTACCAATCCTTTGACACAACAGGTATACAACATCGTCAAATTTTCGCTTCGCTTTTCCCCATTGCCCATAATCCACACTCCCGCATCGATTCTTCACAAGTCGTCATGAAGGCCAAAGGGAACAACACAACTTCCAGTGCCTTCTCCCGCTCCGGCAAGACGAACGATACTGATAAGCAGTCCCTTATGTCCTAAGCAACAGGGGTGTCCACAGGGTCTAATCCTGTCGGCGGGGGGTTGGGACCCCCCTGCGACCGATACCGAGGAGGTCTTTGGCTCGGAACACTTTCCGTCAAGCATCTGAAAGACGTCGTGCGGCCTTTCAAAGTCATCCCAAAAACATGAAGAAAACTCACAGCGATAAACTTGAGGAGCAGAGGTACCTGATCACAGAGAGCTCGGAGCTGTTCTTCGATCACGACGATCGTGCTACGATCCAAGATGCGTTGGAAGCCCCTTCCGTCGACCCGGACCCTAGGAGTCTCATCGTCACGCGTGCCATACTGCTCATCAGTGGGCTTAGCCCGATGAAGGACTCACGAGTCGAATGGCGCTGATCTTGAGAACAAGGAGAATGTCAAGAGGATAGCAAGTCTTCAGGAGCGAGGATCAATTGCTTGCAGTCAGAATCCGAGCCTCATGGAGAAGATGTATGGGAGAGAACTCGCTGCCATCACCTCGGACTACCACCCTTGTCTCCCTTTGGGATCCCTGCAATTGACCAAAACCCCCGAGATTCTAGACTGAGCTCTGTCGGAATCGTTGGGTCCGTGTGGAAATGGCTCGGTGTGATGGAGAGGAGTGTCCGACCGGAATCAGGTAACTTGTTCACTTCTACTTTCCGTTTAGGAATTGCACAGCAGGACAACCTCCGCGGAGACTTGGACAAGGCGATGGGTTGGATACAGGGGACTTTTGGGAACCCTTCTGCCGAGCAATTCGATAAAGTACGGAGGAACTACGTCGATGCCATGGAGACGATGTTGAATCATGCGCAGAGTGAGGAGGCGAGCAGCACACACAATCGCTCACGTGAGAAAGACAAAGGTGCGGGGGAATCGCGTCAGTGAATCGGGTCGTGTCGCTTTCCAGCAGGTTTGAGAGGTCGTGCGTCCCGATTGGAAAGTATGAGATATATGTATATGCATCAAAATATTCCTTCTTTCTTGACCCTTCCTTGACTTTCGCAAGGAGACAGTCATCGTCGTCCGCCCGAGATCCATTACGTAACGCGTGTTCTCCGTCGCCTTTCAGCTCCTGTTGAACATTTCTATAGCTTAATATTTCAACAAAATGTCGCACCGTACGTCATGCCCCGCATTTACCGCTCATAGATCCAGTCCGCCGAGTGCAAGGTCGCTTCCAGACTACCACATCGACCGAAGCGTATCAACGCCAACTCACCGCTCCGTACGCCCCTTTCCCCCCGGGTCCCTCTCACTTCGCTGATCGATGAGCAGGGTACATAAATGGCGCAAGGCCTGGATCGCACCGATCGGTCTCCAGCCCGAGAGCTCGTACAGGGTTTGTCCCCTTCTCTACACCAGACTTAGAGATTGAAGAGAAGCAGGTATGCAAGTGGGTCCGAGTAGACGAAACGGTATGTTCTAGAACTCGCGCAGGGCTGACGAGCAGGACGGCGAAGCGGAGGATTTCACTCCTGCTCTAGAAGGAGAGGAGGATGTAGATGAGGGAGTCGAGGAGATGGATGAGGATGAGGAGGAAGTCCCAGATGGACCGACTGCGCCGGTCACTCCTGCTGTCGATACGCCACACCCCCCGCCGGACGCTCCGCCCGCTCCACCAGAACTCAATTCTCGACCGCCTGAACTGCTGCAGCCTACCGAATCGCTCCAACCTACCGAATCATTGCAACCTACCGTATTACTGCAACCTACTACCGAACTACTACAACCTGTCGAGTTGCCATCGAACGCAATCGAGATGTTCAACACCGCCCCAATCCATACCGAAGGCGGCCAACGCAATCTCGGCATCAGTGAAGCGGGGATAGAGGTACATATACCTGAGTCGGGAGGGGATGTGCGTATGGACACGGGAGAGGAGGTGGGGATGGTCCCTGAAGAGAAGGATGAAGGGCTGGTGATGGGGGAGATGGAGCCGCCTGTGCCGGAGATGCGGTTTGTGGGAGGAGATGAGGGGCCGGTGGTGGTGGAGCAGTAGAATGGCAAATCTCGACATTGCTTGTGAATCGTACTCTTCCTCAAGCTTAGCTCTTTCGGGACGAAACTTCTGGCTCTTTGCATCGCTGAATAGAGAGACCGGCATTTCCTCGAAGCGCAACGCGACAAGACGGTTCGTTACTATCATTTGAATTGAAGTGATGAGGCGGTAAATGGACTGAATCAGTGCCAGTCTTTTAGAAGTCCTTAACTTATATGTATAGGCTTATCATTGCCACAGGTTGGAGCCCCGCGCTCAATGCCACAAAACCGAATTCTCCGCCACACTGACTACTAGCGCGTCAAAGAGGACAATCCAGTGTGGACCCCCTCCTTTCTTCGTTTCCATTCATTCCTAGGTCGATCACTCGGAAGGTCATCAATTCCCATAAGCACTGATATCGAGACGGCGTAATAACACTTAAAGAAGTGACAATTGTGGCAGGAGATTCGCCAGGATGAGCTGGCAGCCTCAGCAGCAGGGCCTGGACGAGGTTCTGGAGATGCTGAGGCAGACGTCGAGCAAGGAGAATGACATACAACGGGCTGTTGCGCAGGTGGGCATTGATGTAGTTCTCCCTCTCTATCGAGCCCGGTCATGAGCTCTTGCTAATGTAGTCACCCTTTCCTTCAACCTGTCATCGGATACCCACCCTTCCCCTCAAATAGCGCCTCGACGAGCTTCGTTTTGTTCCCGACTTCCTCGCTTACCTATCCCACGTCCTCATCTTCTGCGTCACCGAATTAGACGCCCACCGTACAGTCGCAGGATTACTCCTGAAGAATTCGCTCAACCAACGGACGGGTGCGCCTTCAGGCGACACAGATGCGAGAGCATTGGCCTATGTCAAAAGCACGGTTTTAACCGGATTGCAAGATAAGGATCCCATGATACGGCAGACGGTAGGGGCGGTGATCACGAGCTTGTTGAGCAATGAGGAGCCTGGAGCTTGGCCGGAGGCGTTAGATGCAGTCACGAATGGGATGCGGTCGCAAGATCCGGATGTCGTCGAGGTGAGTCAATCTCGGTATGATTCAGTCCGAGACTGACTCTGCTAGGGCTGCTTTTACACACTGGAGAAGATCTGCGAGGACTGCCCTCACAAGCTCGATTTTGCGGTTCAGGGCAAGAACCTCCTCGATCACCTCGTTCCCGAATTCATTAAATCCACCTCACACTCCCAAACCAAAATCCGCCTCTATTCCCTTCAAATGCTTCAATCCCTCTCCGCTATCCGTGTGCCCGCTATGGCTGCCAATATCGATCCTTACATCCGCTGTCTATTCAACCGGGCATCCGATGACTCGGCTGACGTAAGGCGGTCGGTGTGTGCAGCACTGGGGCTCATCCTGAATACTCGCGCCGACAAGCTTGTTCCGGAGATGAGCAATGTGGTGAACTACATCGCCTACTGCACAAAATCGGAGGACGAAACGGTTGCTTTAGAGGCGTGCGAGTTCTGGTTGACGTTCGCGGAGGATCAGGCGTTGCGGGATCAGCTGCGACCTTTCCTCCCGAAGATCGCACCGCTGTTGCTGGAAGGGATGGTGTACTCAGAGATCGACCTCATGTATCTCGACGTGGACGAGGAGGATGAGGCAGTCCCAGATCGAGAAACGGACATCAAGCCAAAGACCTACTCGTCGAAAGTGCACGCATCTCACGAATTGAATGACCCGTCATCATCTGGCACAACAGGCGGTGGGAAATCTAGAGAAGCGGCCGACAAGGCGCTGGAAGAGGAGGACGATGAGGATGACGAGGACTATGACCCAGACGAGGACGAGTCGGCGGGCGAGTGGAATATCCGGAAATGCTCGGCAGCGGCGCTGGACGTCATGGCGGTGTCGTTTGGGAATGACCTCTTGTCGATACTGCTGCCGTTATTGCGGGATAGACTGTTTGATGAGGAATGGCAGCAACGGGAGAGCGGGATACTGGCTTTGGGCGCGATAGCAGAGGGTGAGAGCCTAGAAGTTCGGTTGTGACAAGCTGATCAAACGGACGACAGGCTGCATAGACGGATTAGAACCCCACCTACCCCAGCTGGTACCTTACCTATTGAAGATGCTGAAGGACAAGAAGGTTCGTCTTGAGCCTATAGGTGTCGCCAACAGCTGATTGAAATTTCAAAGGCTCTCGTACGATCGATCACGTGCTGGACATTGGGTCGGTACGCCAGCTGGTGTGTGCAGACCTCGCCGGACGACAAGACACAGTTCTTCATCCCCACCATGGAAGGAGTGAGTATTTACTTAAGCATCACGGGATTAGCTTATACCCATTTAGCTTCTCCAGATGGTGCTCGACGGCAACAAGCGAGTCCAAGAAGCTGGCTGCAGTGCATTCGCAACATTAGAAGAGGAAGCTGGCGCCGAGCTCGCACCTTTCCTCGAACCGATATTGCGGAATCTCACTTTCGCTTTCAAAAAATATCAGCAGAAGAACCTCCTCATCCTGTACGATGCGCTGGGTACACTCGCCGACTCTGTCGGCACTGCTCTCGGGGCGCCTCTGTACCTCGTGATCCTTATGCCTCCCTTGATCGAGCGATGGGTGAAGCTACCTGATTCCGATCCAGATTTGGTCCCGCTGCTCGAAGTGAGTGGTCTGCACATTCTCCATGGCTGTACTGACCTAGACTTCAGTGCCTCTCATCGATCTCGATAGCCGCTGGCAGTTCTTTTGCTCCGTACACCCAACCAGTGTATCAGCGGTGTATCAATATCATCCACACCTGTCTTACCCAGTATCAGGCTTTCGAGCAGGATCCAGACAACAACGACGAGCCGGATCGGACATTCATTGTCGTTGCGCTCGATCTCCTGTCGGGCCTGACACAAGGTCTGGGAGATCAGATCCATCAGCTCGTCGCATCGAGTCAACCGCCTCTTCTCCAGCTCATGGCCCTTTGTCTCAACGTGAGAACCTGTTACATCGTTTCGGGTGAGGATCTGATAGTCAATGATAGCACTTCGAGCCGCCCGTCCGCCAATCTGCACATGCGCTTCTCGGTGACATGGCAATGGCATGCTTCGCTCTCCTCAGACCCATCATTCCGCAAATCATGCCTACCGTGATCGAGCAGATCGTCGTCGAGCCTTCAGCAGAGTGCGTCAGCGTGTGCAATAATGCGGCGTGGGCTGTCGGAGAGATCTCTCTGCAATACAACGGCGACGCAGCAGTGCTCGAGCCCTTCGTTCCCGCTCTGATTCAGCGGCTCCTCCCGATTCTGCTCAACTCGAAATCACCGAAATCCCTTTCCGAGAACGCTGCTGTCACTATTGGCCGGCTAGGCTTGGTTTGTCCCGCGTTGGTCGCACCTCATCTCGGCACTTTTGCGCAAGCTTGGTGTACTGCATTGTGGGAGATCAAGGATAACGAGGAGAAGGATACGGCATTCAGGGGATTCTGCATGATGATCAGCGCAAATCCGTCCGGCTTGGAGAATTTGAGTCGTTATGCTTTCTGTGCATGCGCTTGACTGATTGTGTCTTCAGAGCTTCATCTGGTTCTGCAATGCCGTATGCAAATGGCAGCACCCTTCGAGCCAGCTCGACGCGATGTTCCGGCAGGTCAGTGTCCGATCCGCCTCACGTCTGCGGTTGAGAAGCTGACTGTGGTTAGATATTGCAAGGCTGCAAAGCTGGCCTCGGTGCGAGCTGGGCGACGACTGTCGCCAACTTCCCTCCTGTCATCCGACAACGCTTGTCAGAGCGATACGGGGTCTAAATACGGTCGTCCCTTTCGCTTCTCTCGACTCCTTGTCCCTTGTCTGTCCCGACTACATCTCATGTATAATCCGACCCGCGACCGCACGCCGCCCTATGCCCTGCAGATTAGGCACCACAAGCATCGATACCCCTCCATACATTCTCGTCCATCTCCAACTTGTACAGGCGGCATCACATCATATACAGAACAATCGTCATAGCAATATCTCAGTAGATAGCAATCAGTAGACTCTTATCAGCATGTCTGACCTTATGTCACGTCGCCACTCGGTAGGATAGGATGGACAAGTGTAAAGGAGTGTCATTCTAGAAAACAAAAGTCAATGGAGGTGGCCTTCCCGCGGCTCAGGGGAATCATATATGGTGTGCTGGTAAAGAGATATAAAGAGAACTTCTATTGGAGCTTGTATTTAGGATATGGGCATTGAAATATGGTTGATTAGCTGAATCGCAGTATAAGGATGTTGCCTAACTACGCTGACAGCGCCTGTGAATTATGGAAGTGATGGTACTCATCCATGTGTAAGGATATATGTGCCTGGTTGTATGTCGACAGAGGTCTCAGGGCCTGAGTCATGCGTCCATGTGATTGGCCCGGACTCTTATGACTCAATTCAGCGGGTCATGACAGATGGCAAAACAAGTTCAGGCATACTTCACCAAAGGAACAGTCGCGATTTTGCAGCAGAGTTTACGCTTGAAAATGGATAATGTATTCATCCTGATGAGTGTTGTTAGTATTCCAGCCTTGACTCTGGAGAGGAAGACCAAATTGGGAAATGAGGAAAAGTTGGCGTCTTGATCCAAGGATTGATTGGGGTGGACTTCCCTATTGTAGCATGACAATTATTCCAACTGAGTCCAACCAGCGATCTACTCAAACAAATCTACACCGACGTGATATTCATCAGATCCTTGTCCACCTCCATACAAAGCCAAAATCATGACTTGGCAAGTAGCATCCTTTCTTGGCATATATCTCGCACATAATGCCGCCCCAGATTCTTTTGGATCCACGGCCTCTTGTGTTGGAGATATCAAGATGAACAGCTAGTCCTTGCAGAGAACTCCAGATGATAGAGTCCCTTCTTAGCACCAGAATCTCAACGGGGGATCCCTGAATTTTACGGATCGTCCAGCTTTATCTTTGCTTGCTACTAATACGCGTCTCCCAAGCAGGGTTCATCTCACATCTGTTATGCCACATTGTACATCCTCTATCTGCATCTTTTACTTAACGTGAGTCCCATAGTACTGTCCCTCAAGTCCCGAGCTATGGAGAATATATCAATGGGTGATGCTGCGTTCATAGTCTTACAAGGCTCAATGGTCCGATCTTGGCTACGCTTGCACCAAGACTCGCTTTTTGGAAACCAACGCAAAGCGCCCTCAGTTTTGCACCTTTTGCCTTTCAAATCTGAGAACTGCCAAGGCTGGCCGCTTCTGGCCACAAGTGACTTGCCGGGCTGGCTCAATGTGCCAATAGGATGCAATGGTGGATGTTGAGTCATAAAAAGGTGAATTGGATTGCTCAGGGACAGTCCAGTCATAAATGATCAAAGTCATCATGTGCCATTCTGGAGCTGCCTCTGTCTCGCTCTTGCCTCACACCTCCCCAATCATCACGAACCCGTGTCTCATGAATTTTTGTACCACTAATCGGGATAGTTCAACAAGATTGGTGTCAGGGTGCTACACCGACCAGTGAATGATTCCAAAGCTCAGCTCCAATATTTGGCGAAGGTCGGCAACCTTGAGCAAATGAATGACTCAAGAAGGACAGCGTAGTGGAAAATGTCGGGGACGTACGAACTTAGCCGAGGTATTCACTGTTTGGGTACCAAAATCGATGCAAAGGCAAACTAGAGTACTACGATGACTACAATCTCAAATCGGTTGAGACTATCCCTTAGCGTGTGTGGTCTATGTACGTCTCTGGCTCCGCATCTTTGTCACGCCCGACTATCACGTTGTCTCGACCCAACAGTCTTACGTGGCTGAGTGTGGTAAGCCATCGGTGAGTTTTCAAAGTTGGAACGCTATAAGGGAAGAAACGACGCGTCGCTTCGGTGTTCGCGTAATGTTTGAATGAATGAAGACGAGGATAGGCCATTTGATGTCCGACGAGCTTACTTTGATACAGCGTCATGATAATTGGACGGCTGAACCCGACAGCTGAGCGTTCTGAATTGGTCATTAGTATTCTCCTTTCCTGCCAAGGTGGATCACATACTGCTTACCCTTTGATCTTCCCCTTGTCCTCTGCATGAATGGTAGGTCAGGTCTTGCCAACATAGACAAAGAGTTGAAATTGTAAACTGTTGCTTTATCTAGGCAGATCGTCTTTGGATTCTAGGGATAACCAACTCTCTTGACAGACATAACCCGATTATGTCCAGCAGATTGATGATGGCCTTTCTGACCATACTTGCATTGACTTGCACAACCACCATGGCTACTGCCGGTGTCATTCCAGCACGCTTCTGGCTTTATGCCGGGAATTGGACACACATGTCTGCAGGCTCAGGGGGAAGCAGATATACGAACCCAGAGACATGGCAGGATGGCTTTGGCTATGAATGGTCAGAAGAAGGTGAGAGCCATTTGAGGGCGTACGAGGTGCCTCTCAACAAGAGGAACCACAGGATGGTAATCATGGAGTATAAGGTGATACAGCCGGCTGGAGACTGGCCAGCCTTCACAAATGGAATTAGGGATGGAGTCCAGAATACAAACCTACCTACCTTTGTAAGTCTGCAAAGGATTTGTGTATATGAATCACCGACAATATCAGTGCACTATTGTGGCAACTTCAGTCCTTTGGGAAGACACCAAGATGACCATGAAGAGTGAATGGCCTTGGTTTGATCCGTCTATTGCTGGTCCCATCACAGCTTATTGTGCGGAACCATCCCCCTCACCACCCCCGACAAGAGGTCAATCTCATGGAGTGTGACCGATAGCTACCTTTCGTCTCCCTTGTTCCAAAACTTGCTCCACCTTCCATATAATGCTGCCAGAGCTGCAAGCTCTCAGAGCTGTTCTGTCTTTTCTTACTCCTCTCCTTTAGCATCGTGGCATTCAACTTCCTTACCACTTCCTGCAATATAAAAACCCACATCTGTCCTCATAGCATCCGTTTTCTCTTTCCGTAGCATCATGTCTGTGGTATGGTGGCATCCAAGTGATGGAGATAGCAAGGGGTTCACATTCAGGATGTCCATGACCATGCATTTGCTTTCTGGTAGCCTCATAGGGACTCCACTCCCATTGTCTCCTGGAAGGCTAAAGTGATAGCAAGGGTCTCAATCGATGTGTTACACTCTCTTGTTACCCCAAGTCAGGCCTTGATACCGAAAAGGCTTCTTTGATGTTTTCCATTTGGTCATCCAAGCAACCTCTCCCTATGCTCTACAAGAGAATCTCTGTGAGTGATTTGCAATGCTGTGTTCTGATCTGGAGGTTCTGCGTCTGGCAGTGGAAGTCTCTTGCAGTGTGTATCAGTATGTATTGCATGGGAACAAAGGTATCTATGCAGGCCATCTCCTTGAAATCTATCCATGAATGACACCTCAAACAGCAGCATATCTGCTCCGCCAAAGACGGACCTCAAGTCTCCCTCATTCATGATGTTTGATTTGGGTCAGGATCGCAGAATCTCACAACTACAGAGCAACACTGAGGGTATCACCTCTGCTACTGCTTAGATGTTGCCAGGATTCGTCAAACTGTGATTTCCGAATCGTGAATTTCCCTCGATTTTAGTTGGTGTCATGACTCGCTCACGGTGACAAGCCATACGTGACCGGTACACAAGCTCGATAATAGGAATCTGCACAGGATTCGGGTCTGGTTTATATGGTACTTCGCCCTTAGCTCAGGCGATGATTTCACGAATGTTCGGCAAGTCGCGGATGGAACCCATGATCTCATGACCCCGCAGGTGATTCATGCCATACAATACTGCCCAGCGGCGACTGGCTGAAAGCGTTGTCCTAAGATGAAGCAGGTCGATAATCCCCGACATACCGCTGCCATAACTCCTGACAATCCACATTCGCCTTCAGTCTCGCACACATCAAGAACGCCCCGCTCAGCTTCCGGTTCAGGCTGTACGTCTCCGAAGGAGGAGGGGTGAGGCGGTGTCGAAGCATTATTGGGATGAGGGCGCGGACGGAGTCGGTGATTGTTTGGTTCGCGAAGGCGTATGGACCTTCGTGGGAGAATGGGCCTGGACGAATTCGCTCAGCATCATCATCATACCGGCAGGAGAGGGACATACTGGCAACAAGGGCCATTGATTCCAAATGCGCCTTCAGCATCTCCTATCCCATTGTCAGTCAAGCCAAAAGCGTCACGAGTTATTCACCTCATTCTCCTCTCCAGTCAAATACCCCAATTTCTCGCTCTCGACCCTCATGACATCCCGATCGCCCCTCAACGCAGCCGTAAGCAATCGATACCACCCATCCATGAACTCCTTGCTATACTCGCGAGTCGCTCCGAAATCGATGAGCTGGAGTCGGTCGTTGGGCGCGTCGTACAGGAAGTTTGCCCAGTTTGGGTCGGTCTGCATGAATCGGAATTGGAAGAGTTCTTGGAGGCAAAGGCGGAGGACATTCTGGCCGATCTAGAATCACCATTCAGCCCCACTATGGAATTACTGAAAGTCAATTCAAACAAAAGCTCTCACCTTATCCCTCGTCTCTTGCGACATGTTCTTCATCCGACTCAACGGTCGACCACCCATCCATTCCGTCGTTAGAACCTTCCCCGTCGTCGCCTCCCCGACAATCTTCGGCACGTCGAAAAAGTCATCTCCCTCGAGTAGCTTCCCAAACCGTCTTCCCGCCTCAGCTTCTCTCATGTAATGACATTCATCCTCCAACTCCCGCCTCATGACCGCGATAGTATTCTGGAGGTACAACCCTTTGGGCAACAGCGCGGAGGAGCGGAGAAGGACGGAGAGGTTCGCCAAATCGGAGGCGATGGAGGTTGCGATGCCGGGAAATTGGATCTTGATGGCTACAGGGAGATTTGTGGAGGCGAGAGTGGCTCTGTGGACTTGACCGATGGAGGCGGAGGCGAGGGGGGTGCGATCGAAGGATGAGAAGAGGGATGACCATTCGGAGCCTAGTTCGGTACTCATGACTTTCTGAGACGAGGCGTCAAGCTCTGGTCAACATCCAAGTGAAATGCAGACTTACCTCCATTTGCCAATCCGGCATGTAATTCGCATGAGCTTGTACTTGCTCCAGCACCTTCTCGATCTCAGGCGGAAGCATATTATTATCGACATCAATATCAGTTTCATCCTCCGAATCCGCGGAAAGAAAGCTCACCTTGTATGCTCATGAACTGCCCCAGCTTGAGCGCAGCGCCCCTCATCCTCCCGAGCGTCCCGACCAGTCGACGGACATTCGCGTCAGACATGAAGACGCTGCCCTTGCCCGGATCTGAGCCTGTCGATCGGCGTAAAGACTCGGAGGCCGCGCCGAGCGAGAGAGAAGCAGCTAAAGCTGAAACGGATGCATCAGTAGATGTCCCTGGCGTAGGGTCTCGAAAGCTTACAACCATAGTGGAAGAGCCGACCTATACGGGAGGATGGGACTTTCGAGGATTTCAGGAGGACAGGCGCCTAATGTAATCAGTGACGGCCTTGTACCCCGGACAGAACTCACGTCCTCATCTTCTTGGAACTCATCGATACCGATTCCCGGTGATCCTGATATGGTAGATGTACCGGGAGCTATCGGATCGGCAGCATTGACGCTCCGATCAGGAGGGATCGCATCTCCTGGTTCCGATCCCGGAGGTCTTGGCGAGGTGCTGGGGTCCGAAGTGGACTGATTATCGATGGCAGACCAATGCGGGGAGGGAGCGGAGTTCGGTGAGGGTTGACGAGCTTCGGGAGGTACCAATGATGCAGCGTTCCTCGATGGGAAACCCTGTGACGGATCGACCGCAGGTTCTGGCTCGCTGTGACCTGGCGGCGGTTCAATTGAGGGTATAGATCGTGTTTTAGGGTGGTCTTTCTGGTCATCAGGTTGCTTTTCGCCTCCTCCGGTCGGCAGAGGATGTCGAGGTCCGGACACAGATGGCATGATCGTCCTCGGATTCCGGACTTGATCAGGCATGATCGGCGGTTTCCAAAGTCTAGATTCCCCATTCATCTCCAGACCTACATCTGGTCTACCTTCTCGACCCTCGCATGCCGAATACGGAGGAGGTTGTTTTGAATGAGACGCTGATGCTGAAGGCGAAGCCGAAGCCGAAGCCGGATCCGCTGCCTTCGCTTTGCCCTTGATTAACGTGGATGGTCCAGCTGCGAGAGCGGCTTCTTCCATCTGAATAGCAGCCGCTCGAGCCAAGACTCGTATCGCGGCGGACATCATGGACGACTCTCGGTGGAGCGGTGATCGATCGATACGGATGATAGAGGTAACCAGGGCTCAGGAGGAGGGTATGCGGGGTCCCCGCGTTTCATGTTCCTGATGGATTTCTCCGGCTCAATCCTCCGACGATGAAATGCTCCAAATCCTCATGTATTGACGTGTTCCACCTACCCATCCAGAACGGTTGAAAAGGCCAATCACCTTCATCACGAATTCTCTCGTCATGCGATTTGCTCGAAGGATGAACTTGGTCTCCTCGCCAATTCCCACCTGTGAACAACGGGTCTTTCGCAACGTTTACTTCGGTGAGCTGCTCACTCACTGGCCCTGCTCAGCTGCTGAACCAAGTTTGACCCATTCCAGGAGCTGCTCGACGGTATGCAACTAGCTCAACCCCTCCACCACCCAACCCGAAGCCCTCAAATCCGCTCCTGATCTACGCCTCGACCGGCTTCGCAATTGGCCTTACTCTCGAGGTAGTCCGACGATGGCGGGCTTCTGCCGACGAGGTGAGCGTGAGCCTGTCGATCCCACGGGAACTCGCTGATACGACCGAGTCTAGCTGAAATGCGATGGCGCTCCTGTATTGGATATGGTGGATACGGATGGGAGGCAGTGGTTCCCCGCGGAAGCGTACGAGCAGGATGATCCGAGAGTGAGCAGTCCGACCTCCCCTCATCCCCTCTCATCTCCAGGATTCTGCCTTCCTCGAAACCTAGCTCTAGGACACCATGCTCTTCAGCGGTGGATGTTGGCTGTAGCTGAGAAGTCTCCTTAGAACCCTATGCGGATCCGAATGGCCAACTGGGTGAAGTCCCTCCAGGAGCACATCGTCCTCACCCTCGAGACCATCGAGTCCCTCTCCCCTCCTCCCCCTTCCTCCTCCTCCTCCTCCTCCTCCACCCCACCGAATTTTATCCGCGACGCGTGGATCCGACCTGAAGGCGGTGAAGGATCTTCTTGCGTCCTCTCCTCGGGGCGAGTCTTCGAGAAAGCAGGAGTCAACATCTCTATCGTGCACGGGATCCTCCCACCCTCCGCCCAAAAACAGATGCGGGCAGACCATGCTTCTCTACCAGAACCGAACGAGGCACTACCGTTTTTCGCTACCGGGATTAGTATTGTGATTCATCCGAGGAATCCCCATGTGCCCACTGTACATTTAAATTATAGGTATTTCGAGGTCGACGACCCGAACGTACCCGATAAACCACTCGCTTGGTGGTTCGGTGGCGGATCGGATCTCACACCGTCGTACCTCGTGGAAGGGGATGTGAGGCATTTCCACGAGACGCTCAAGGAGGCATGCGACAAACACCATCCAAACTACTGGACCGAGTTCAAAACATGGTGCGACAAATACTTCTTCATCCCGCACCGAAAAGAGTCTCGAGGGGTAGGCGGACTATTCTTCGATGACCTGACCACCTCTTCACCCATCCACGCGCGGAAGGACGGCAGTGGACCGAGCCAAGACGAGATCTTCTCGTTCGTGAAGACCGTCTCCTCGGCCTTTCTACCAGCCTACGCCCCGGTCGTGTGGGCCAACAAGGATCGAGGGTGGACAGAGCAGGAGAGGAGATGGCAGTTGTTACGACGGGGACGTTATGTGGAATTCAATCTGATTCATGATAGGGGGACGAAATTTGGGCTCATGACGCCCGGTGCTAGGATAGAAAGTATCCTCATGAGGTGGGTGGACCTGACACTACCCGGTTTGTGAGGAGTGTCGAGTAACTGACGTCTGGGGGATAGTTTACCGGAGACGGCGAGGTGGGAGTACATGAGCGATATGGGCGGGGAAGGGACGGAGGAGGGGAAATTATTGGAGGTATTGCGGAAACCACGGGACTGGACGCAGGCCGGAGCTCAATTTGAAAGTCATCGCCGGGAGGTTTGAGCCACTCAAGACGTAGAGGGATCATAGCATATGTATACCGTTCACAATCCCGTAGATCAGATACTGATGCAGGCAAAATCGAATTCTAGCGAGAGATATACAACATTGATGATGAGCATGAGGACTAGGCGATGACGGCTTGGAAGGGGCGAGGTCGCTGCTTGCTGGGTGACAGCTGTGACGCTGGTATTTGTTGCGACTTGTCGGGAGATCCCAGCGGTTTTCGCGGTCGAGGAAGAGCTTGAGTCCGCAGGTCCTTGTTATCGATGGCGATGCTCTGCGAAACCGAGGTCAGCGCGATCTCGCTTCCTTCTTGGACGTAACAGACCTTGGTGCACTGGCGGACAAGTACATCAGCATAGTTCCGATCATAGCGGGGACCAAGACTCACATTGGACGTCTTGTAGATCCCAACCAGCCGATGTGCCAGCTCAAACATGTCATTTCGGAGCGAGATGACGATACTATCGGTTGCATCAGCGATATCACCCTTGTATAAAGAGGATGGGCGGACAATTGAGCAGCCTGAGTCTTCGATTGGATATAGTTCGCGACAATCGAGACGTTCTTGAAATCCAGCGCGGCATCGATCTCGTCCATGAAGTACAGCGGGGTCGGCTAGAAGGAATCAGCATCTAAGTAGCCGTTTTGGAAAGTCAGGCAAGACTCACCTTGAAAGCGTGCAGCGCGAACACCAGTGCAAGAGAAGCAAGAGTCTGTCGTGGGCATCAGACGACTTTGATTTAGCTGAAGCAAGCAGGCTCCTGACCTTTTCTCCACCGGAAAGATTGGCGATCGCCCGCCAGCTTTTCTTCGGCGGCATGATCGAGAGCACCACCCCTGAACCCATCAGCTTCTCTTCAGCACTGGATCCGGCCTCACTCCTTCGAATGTACTTACCCTCTGAGAATGGGTCCATGCTATCAATCAGCTCGATCTCCGCATTCCCACCCATGGTGATCATCTGCCCCTCGCGTCAGCTGGTTCCCACCTCTCATTTGGGAAGACCTCGACGAACCTGGTACATTTCCTTCAACTTGGAGCTGATAGCCGAGAACCCCGCCATGAACTCGTCCAACCTGACCTTCCGCAGGTCATCGTACCGCTTCTTGGCACAATCTCGTGAAGAGGTAACATTTTCCATATCCCGAGCGCGATCGAGGAACTCGGACTCGCGCTTTCGGTATTCGTTCAGGACGTTCAGGTTAGGTTTGGCTTTGCCAATCTCCTCTGCATAGCCATCAGTCAATCATCTTGTGGACAAATAGCCAGGCAGGAGAAGACGAAAAGGACATACCTTCTAGCTGGGTGATCTCGGCGTTGAGCATCTCCTTATCGACGGATCGGAGTTCATCCGGACTGTATTCGACCAGCTCGAGCGTCTCGTTCTTATTCCGTTTTCGAGGCTGATCTTCGGAAACTTCGACGCCCTGTTCAGCTTGTGCAGCTGGTGAGGACTTCTCCCTCTCGACAGCCTCTTCTTCTTCCTCATCCTCCTCGCTACGGGAATCAGCGAGTTTCTCGTAGGGTTTAAAATCCCTCACTCCACATATGCCAATTCCAGCTCCTCATGCCGCTTGCTCCAATGCTTCAGCTTATCACGACTATCCTTCTGGATCCGTCCATTATCCTCGATCTTCTGCTTCATGTCCATCTGCTCCTCATCAGCCACCATCAGCCAGCCTGCCTCTGAACATACCTCAAGAGCACGGAACGCATTGATATCCGCCGAAGCCTCGTCCAGCTCTGCCTTACTCGCCGCAAGCGCCTCCTGAACATCGGTCGAGGCGTCCATAGCCTCCTGCACCTTCTCCCTAATCACCGCCAAATCCGCCAAACAAGCCGACAGATCCCCACCCACCACTTCCAGCTCCGCATTCACCTCCTCCAACTTCTCGGTGTTCGATGCGATCGCCTTTTCCAATTTTTCGGCGTCGCGTTCCGCTTTTGCCTGCCCGACTTCGGCTTTGGTGATGCTCTCGTTGGCTAGGTCGAGAAGGCCCTTGGTCGTTGCGACTTTGGATTGGATGGCGCGAAGCTTCACGCCGCCGACTTCGAGGATCTTGTTTTGGAGCTCCTTGATCTGATCGTTGATGCCGCTGGACTTCTCGCGCAGCTTCTCGGTCTCCTTGGCCAAGGAGGCGATCTCGGTGTCTAGGCTCTTGATCCGCTTCTCGTCCTCCGCATCCGGCTTGCTTTGTGACCTGCAATGACTCAGCCTTGCCATAAACTGGGAATACCTGGACTTACCGCAACTCCTCTAAACGCTTCTCAGCTTCCGCGATCCGCTTCGATGCAGTCGATACATCAAGCTCGATCTTCTCCATTGCGATCTCGATCTCTGGCAATCGCTTCCGCAAGTACACCACTTCCGCCTCAGCCGCCTTCCTCTCGGCCTGAAACGCTGCCATCTCCTCCTCGGCCACCGCCATATCCTTCTCATACCGTGCAACGACCTCGGGCGCAACCTTGTCTGCGGAGAATTTCGAGCTCATCCCGCCTCTCGACACCTTGGCACCGCCACCAGACATCGTACCGGAAGGGTCAATCAGCTGGCCAGCGAGAGTGACAACCCGCCATCGCTTCTTCCCGAACCCGATCCTCTGGGCTTGCGCGAGGTCATCCGCGACGAGGGTATTGAATAGACTTTTGTAAAAGGCGGGTGCGAACCGGGCCTCTTTCGGCCTGATGAGGTCGAAAAGGCGGGGAACACTCTCAGGCGTTTCGATAGGGTCGAGATCGCGAGGCGGAAGCTTTTCGAGGACCATGAAGGAGGCTCGGCCAACGTTGCCCTTGCGAAGGTGCTCGATGCAAGCTTGTCCTTGCTCGACGGTATCGACCACTAGGTTATTGAGAGCGCTGCAGGCGGTCGTGACGGCGACGTCATACTTGTCATCAATGACGCCCAGGTCCCCGAGACGGCCCTAAGGGATGTCAGCGAAGGTCATTGCGAGCGAACAATGAGCTCACATGGAAGCCCTTGATCCGACCTTGCGTTTTGAGCTTGTTCAGGCTGCTGAGTACTGCGTTGTCGGACTTGTCCGCAGCAAGCGATGCCTTCGCATCATCTGTCTTCTGACGCGACGTCGAGACCTTGGCCCTGAGCAGCTCCGATTTGACGGCCATCTCCTGAACCTGCGTCAGACGTTCCTGGAGGAGGAACTTAATCCCAGCTCACCTCGGCCTTGCCTTCACTTTCAGCAAGCTGCTTCTTGACCTTCGCGGCTTCCTTCTTCAACGTCGCATACTCCTCCTGCTTCGACCCATCGCCACTCCTCAGCGTTTGCAAGCTCGTCTTTGTCTCCGCCAGTGCCGTCTGCACACCAGTGGCCTTTTGAGCAAGCAGATCTCTTTCTGAGGTGGCAACATCGATAGCGGACTGTTTCTCGCTGATCTTGGCAGTCCACGGTTCGAGCTCCCGTTGCTTCGCCTCGATCTTGGTCGTGAAGACATCGGTCTTGTCTGCGCAGTGTCAGCGATTGACTCGATATAGGATCATGTCTGAGCTCACCCTTCAAGCTATCACGGATCTCCTCTAGCTCGGCCTCCTCGTTGACGAGCTTCTCCTCGAGATTGGTGACCTTAGCACGATTTGTAGCCAGCTCGCAGCCGAAGTTGTCAATGGATGAAAGAACCTCTGATCGAGCATGACCGTCCTGTGCGCATACTCAGCTGTCGAGGTTCAAGATAGTGAGAAGGACACGTACATCCGTGATGGACTTCTTGAACTTCTTCTGCTTGGTCGAGAGGTGCTTCTTCTTCTCCTGCAGCCCTACTTCCTCCTTCTCAAACCTCTTCGAATCCTTCACGAGAGCGTCGGTAAGTTGCTTGACCTCCTGGTGATTGATTTCCGTCGGTACTGTAACTAGTCTCGAGAAAAGGCGCAAACCTCGAAAGCCGCAAGCTCCTCATCGTATCCCTTCGACAGCTCGTCAATTTCCGCCAGATGGCCTGCATTCCGCTCATGCTCTTCGACAAGCTCGGCTTGAAGGGATTCCTGCGGTCAACACTCTCAGCGGAGGGTCTCGTGGAAACCATGACGGGATCTCACGATAGCTTTGCTGGTGATCTCGATATTGTGTTGGAGAGTATACATGTGGCATTGCCAAAGCAGCGATTTCTTCCTCGTCAACTCGTTCGAGTCCCGTAAAAAGTCCTCGGCTTCGCGCTTCTTGTCCTGATACTGCCTCAGTCTCGGCTAGTGACAACAGTGACAGTGGTCTCACCTCAAGAGCCGCCTTCTCCCTTTCCACCACTCTCAAGCGATTCATCTTCTCCCCTCTCTCCTCGTTGAGCGTCTCCACCTCTTGTGACGCCTGCTCGATCGGCTCCTTGTACTTCGTGGTCCCGATGATGTCCTCGAAGTATTCAAGGAGACCGTCTTCGTGCTCATTTTGGGCTCTCGCCTTCATCTGTGCAATGGACTCGACTTCGCCCTACGCGGGATCAGCTGGTCCAAGTAAGATGCCGCTATGAAAACGCACCTGAAGGATGAGGAATCTGTTATGATCTAGATCAATACCCTTGCCCTTCAGCAGCGATGTGACTTCGGTAAAAGAGCTTGTCCGGTCATTGATGGAATATTTGGAGGAGTTATTCCGGTAAGCCGTCCGTGTGACGACCAGCTGGGAGTTGGGGACGAGGAGGAAGCTATCAACGCCGGGCTGCAGTCTTGGTCAGCCAACCGTTTTCACCTCGTTAAATGAACGAGGTTGTGGATAGTAGAGAGTGACCTACCAAGTCCACGATCTCCCTGAACCACACCTCGACCGAGCAGGTCTCCAATCCCTCCTTCCCCGCTGAGTTATGGATCAACTCGCTCAACTTCCCCTGCCTCATCTTGCTCGCTCGGTACCCAAAGACAAATAGGAGCGCGTCGATCGTATTGCTCTTCCCGCTACCGTTGGGACCGACGATGGCCGAGAAGGATTTGTGGAAGGGACCGATTTCCTGGCGGCCAGCGTACGATTTGAAATTGACGAGAACGAGCTTGTGGATGGTCAGACGGGGTTTTGGTCCGGAGGGAGCTGGACGAATGGAGGGAGTAGCGGTAGGAAGGGGATGGGATTGGGGTGCGGAGTGCGAGGGGGTTGAAGGGAGAGCGGCGTCGATCTGAGGAGGGGATAAGAGGCGGATAGTCTCATCTGCGTCTTCCGCGTCCTCTGCGTCATCTGACTCCGCATTCGTCGAGACAGCTGAGGCTGGCGTTGGTGAAGGATTGCGTTGAGCGGGTGTAGGCTCCTCGACGTCTGGCGGTGGTGTTGGCAGATGTGAAGAAGACGAGTGGGCAGTCGACGATAGTTCTGGCTCCAGCTTCATGTCCTCCTCTTCCTCGTCCGAGGTCTCTACAACCTTCTTCCTCCCCTTCGCTGGAGCTTTGGCCTTCGGAGCAAGGATCGCTTTCCGTCTCCGAGGTTTCCGCACAGGCTCTTCCTCTTCTTCTCCCTCATTCCGCAAAGAACCATCTGTCCCACCTGACACTCTAGCACTTCTGTGCTTCGGCGCACCGATCATCGCCTTCCCCGCCTTTAGCTTCGCCTTCACTGGCAGTTCCTCCTCTTCGTCTTCTTCGCCCGGAAATCCTCCACCGTCATCGTCGCCAGGCACCGACTCTTCTGATGGAGAAGGGGAGAGGACTGGTTGTTTTCGACCTCGAGCGGCTCGAATCGGTTGACTGGGAGGAGTGATGCCCGCAGCAACTTTGGTCACTCGTCGAGGCGGCATAGCGAGACTAACGAGACCTTTTGTTTGGACAGGTCGAAGTTTGTAAAACGTCAGGTGATTGATTCATTGACGGATTCCTTGTTGATTTCTCAGGAACGAAGCTTCCGACGCGACGAATATATGACTTTTGTCTTTATTTTACTTGACTTTATTTCGAGCTTCCGTCCAATTTTGTGTGGGTGGATATGTAGCCCAATTCTCGTATACCAGCGGCTTAGATGGCAGACATCGAGAATAGCCGGCTGAGCAAATCACTGGCATCTCACGAGTACCACTCCAGATCACAGATCGTCTTCATCAAATGAAGCAACCTTGGTATCCCTGAAACCGCCATCCATCAACGCTTCTCTCAGCAATGCCGGCTGAAAATTGTGTCTCACTGATCGTCTTCAATACCGATCTTTTCAGAGCCAGGCCTGGCATTTTCCGCATCACTCCTTTCGGGTTGGCGTTAAGCTCACTGAAAGGAAGGAACACGGCATTGAAGCTGCAAGCGCCCGTAGCAATACTTCTCCCCGCAGATCCCCTACACCCTCTGACGTGTGACTAAAGTGAAGCACGATGAAGAACCTTGTTGGCGTACTCACTCTATGCTTTGCATAAGCCGTGCTCTGGAGGGAGGTCCACATGCTCCCTTTCATAGCCGCTTGGCAGTGTCTTCCACTACGTCCAATCCCACTGATCACAGCCCCGTCAGTCCTATTGTTACATGGCGTGGACAGACATGATGTCTCGACGTGCTCTGGATTGGCGGAGAGCATGATGGCTACCACCTCTTTCTTCGCTGCTCCAGTCGAAGGTCATCCGGTCCGACTGTGCTGACCGATAAGTGGGTCCCGGATCATCGAGATCTCCCCACGCCGCCCCCTTCTGATCTGATCCCTCCTCTCTGCTGGCGTGGTCAGGCTTCTCGATTCGTATCTGGCATATCTTGGCGCTCCGAGCTATCTTGGGGATGATTGAGTGCCTGACTGTTCTGGCCAACGTCTTGCTGGGCGAGATTGTGGAGGAAGGCGGACAAACGAAACAGATGACAGCTGTGATGAGCTTTTCATTGATCTGCTGATTGACTATTCCCAGCGAAACCTTTCCCATCGCAATTCAACCTCAGTCCTATGCTCTGCTTTGACCAGGTACCTATGCCCACCAGACAGCACCTTTGCTTGTATAGAAGTCACCCTTGCTCATACGATATCCACTGAGCACCCATATGGCATTGACTCAAGTCATATGGTGAGCATGTGGCATGTTGTGGTCATATAGATTGATAGGGCGTTCGAAACATTGTGCTGGTGGCAAGTCCGAATTATAATCTGGCCCACCCCGACCCCTAGTCCACAATTTTGTGACAGCCTCCACAATAATACACATACAAAGCATTCCTGCCAATTGGTTCGGCCCTGAATCTGTGGCTTGGGTGTCTTTAATGGTTGGGATTTTGAGGAGATATCATGAAATGAGAGAGCTTGTGTCATCGACGAATTCTCATCCTTTGTAAGGATGACAGGATGATCCTACGCTCCAGGCAGATCAGACCAATTCATCAATTCAATGGGCCAGAAATATATAATCTCGATTTGTAGAATCATGGCAGTATTGTATGCAGGGTCTCTAGGCAAGGTTGCGAGTACGCCACGGTATGTTACCCCATTCAATCAGTCAGAATGATGGGCTGGCAGTAAGATACTGACAGTATACTCTCAAAATCAATAGGTTGGGGTAGGTTGGCTTCACAAAGGTTTCACAATGACCATATCTGGATTGTATGCAATATTCATGATTCTTATAGGCTGTATCCCATTGATCAGTCACATTCTGTATCTTGTGACCAGGTAATGCCATGTTACTCCTTCTTGACAAAGGTGATAGGGTGGTCCTCCTCTTTCACAGCCCCACCTAGAGAAACTCAGACCATACACCAACAGATACTCCCCTTCCTTTTTAGCAGAGAATGGATAACCATATAATACCCCACCACTGTCCCTGAGAGTATATCTGAAACAAGCTGCAAACCTCCCCCCACCAACAGAAGCAAATACCGGATTTAAGTCCCCATAGCATGCTGGGGCAAAAGGGATAGTAACACATTGTGGGCGACTTGACAGATTGCTTGTTTTGCTGAGTGACCAGGTGAGAAATCCGGGAGATGACCATATACCCAGTAGTTGTTCTGGACCAGAAGCTGGGATTGGATCATAGTCAGAGGTGAGGTCCAAGTAGTATCTGGTACTGTCTAGTTTCACTCTGCAAGCAGCTGTATCTCCTGAATTCCACATGACAGCCAAATGTACTGACTGCTCTTCCCAACTTTTGTCAGGTACACTCGCACCATGAGCACCATCAGATAGGATACCTCGAAGCCATGCACAGAGGCGCTCTCCCTCATTGGAGTTTGTCAGGAGGGCAAAGCCTAGACCAAGGTCAGGATACTGAGTGAGTGTGGATCGATAACCAGAGATGGATCAGTGAGTGTGGATCGATAACCAGAGATGGATCCATAGTGCTCAACCACGCTTTGTCCATGGACTTTCCCCTGATATAGGCCCATCCCATATTCCGGCGGTGAATCGCAATAGAAAGACCCAGGGAATGATTTTGATGACGTGTTTGTGAGTGGCCGAGAGGCAGCTTCATAGTCTTCCATATTGGGGAGAGCTTTCAGCCACTTTGCCTACCATCAGTGTTGTTGTCAGCATCCATTCATAACATTACGGCATGGCTTACCATGTCGTGAGCAGTACTAAAAATATTGGTGGCTGCATCACCAAAGCCAAGGCGCAGAACTTCAGGCTCTACCTTGAGGACCCCTTCGGTCTTTCCCCCTGGTCCAAGCTTGGGATGATGTCCTGCATCGCAGTGAGGCCATCGGCCTTGTAGCTGGTTGCACCCATCCCCAGAGGATCAAAATGCTCCTTCTTGACATACTCTGTGAAGGGTATGTTGGTGATATGCTCCAGTGCATTTGGTATGATTTCATACATAATGTTTGAGTATTGAAACTTTTCTCTGAACTTCAAAGATGGTTGGAGGGTCTTGAGGCGCTCAAGCTAATTTGTTTCATCATCAGCCCAGCACAACTTGGAAGCCACTACTCAATAGAGGAATGCCATTCCACGACGGGTCATAAGCAAATTGGTAGGATGGCACTCCGGTCATGTGTGAGAAGATGTCTGCAAAACGTGCATTCCTTGGTTGCTTCCTTGTCCGCAAGCTCAAAATCTGGAAGTATGGCCTTGATTTTAGTATTGTAAACCTCCTTGAAACCTGCTTCTCTGAGTGCCCGACCAGTAGCAAGGACAGTAAAGATCTTGGTGTTTGAAGCAATTGGTATCCTGGTCTAGTTCGACCACGGTAGTCCGACTTTGCCGAAGCTCAGACGACCGTCGCCGATTCTAGGAGCTGAGCGTCGGGCCTATTTGATGGTCGACGTAGCACCGTGATACTGCCCCACTTATAGCCCATGATATTATGACCGAGACACCTATTGGAGCTGGCCAGCAACAAAGTCTTCCGGCATGTCAGTGCCATGAATCTCCGTTAGTGTCAGAGATTTGCAAAAAGGAAAGCTTATGCCATGATGGACAGTGAATCCGATGTGCTTCTTTGGCACATTGGCCCTGATGGTTGGCTGTGATCTTTCATTTTAATTGAGAATAACCTGATGGATTCCTGCAGTCTACAGGTCATCTTCCATCTATTGGCGGCAATGGCGTCTCGGTAAGTTTCTCTCTGGGAGCGGTGATAACAACAACCAAGTGTCTGAATTAGGTAGGACCATGGCACTTACCCAGGCGTTCCACTGCAATGACCCTGCTCCTTGATTTCAAGCGGATATTCACCAGACTTCCAAATAGAACCGTTGTCAGCCTTGGCGCGTTGGGATGGACGGTCTTGGCCGTCTTCTTCCCAATAGCAAGTCTTGTTGCCCGGCGCATTCAGGACGGACAGATGCCATATTGGACCCTGTATCCAGTTTTGGCATCATGGGTGCTTGGAAGACCGCTTGGCTTGTTGGTGGTCGTGAATGAGTCCTCATCCTGCTTCTTCAGGGGCTAAAACAGCATTCATACAGGGCAAAGCCAAGTCCTGGTCAATGAGCTATACCCACATCCCTCAGCACGGACCAATGCAACTGGCATCCTATCTCAATCCTCGACGATTGCAAGTGTCATCGGTGCAGCTGTGACAGGGTGAGCCTGATCTTAAGTCTTGGTCCACCATGACGCTAACATGCATGCCTGCAGCCATCCCTTTGCAATCCCAAGCCGCCAGCCAACATTATCGCGGCTTAATTGATCCCGCTATTTGTTACCCGATCCGTAAAAGGTTCCGGGGTTCAACCGTCAAGTATGACTTTGTGCAAAAACGGGAACGGTGATTGCATAAAATCCCCATCATGACCGCGGCATCCCTTTCACCTGGCAACAAAGGTGTCTCCTTGCTGATCCTCCCGTCTCCGGCACTAGTGACCAGAACTTCTGGGCCGTACACGCCTTTTTGTGCTGTACGGGTTTTGGTGATCTGAGGCATTTGCAAAGCAATTGCAAGACTGCAGAAAGCCATAATCAAAACAAAGAGTGATGCAGTCTGCCGACCAAGCGTCGGAAAAGATAAGTTACGCGTCGAAGGGCAGAAAGTTATCCCTTCCCTCCACCTTCCTCTAGGTACGACTCGAGTATCGTACGAGCATCGGAGTAGGCTGGCGTTGATATCCCGAGATACACGCTCATGCTACCCGGACCAAGGTGACGAAGTCGACTACCGCGCTTCAATCCCCATCAATCCACCATCAACATGTTCAAATCCAAGGCCCCTTCCCTGCCTCCGGAGACAGACTACACCAAGAACCTCCGCGAGACCTCGTTCTACCGCTACGGCCACCTTCGTTCCCTCGGTCTCACGGGCGACATCACAGCACTCGCCGTCGAACCCCTCCTCTCGTTACTCGCTATCGGGACCTCCTCAGGTGTGGTCCATGTCTTCGGTCAACCAGCTCTTCAGTTCGCGCTCCCCGTCTCTGGCCATTCCTCCTTCACTCCAGTTTGCGCCATCAAATTCCTCACCTTCCATCCAGGCCATGATCGCCTGATCGCCGTCGACTCGGGGAACACACTGCATTCCTACTCCCTCCAACACTTCACCGACCATACCTCCCCCCTTACGCACCCGCCTCTACCGCTGAAGGAAGGCGAATGCACGCTAGGAGGGACGATCACCTCGATCGAACAGCCGGTACCGAGTCATACCCAGCTGTTTATCACGATGAAGGATGGGAGTACTCTGGCTTGGGATTTGAGTAGGAGGGTGCTGGCGCAGTGGAGGGTTGGGAATTGTTGGGGAGAGTACGAGGAGAGGATGGTCAGGAGCGGGATTCCGGGGAGACGGAAAACGATGGGAGGGTGAGTCGGGTCTTTCCCTTACTATTGATGTGCTTGGTGGAGATTTTGGATATCCTCAGAGTACTTGCCGCTTTTGGCTCGATAACGATAGCCGCAGGTTAGATGTCGGTCGCCGATCTTCGGAGTGGCCAGCGCTATGCACGAGGGGATGAGCCGAACACCTCGACGGCAGGCTGATGAGATGCAGACCTCAGGCAACCTGCCTAGTCGCGAATCCGAGGGACCTGAATATCATGCTGATCGGCTACGAAGGCGGTGTGGTCGCTTGGAACATGCAGAAAGGTGGTGTAGACAAGACCTTCGAGATGACCTTACCGCCGGGTGGGCAGATTCCACTGGTATGATGGATCATTATAGCTGACATGGTGTATCAGGCGGACCTGGAGGTGGTTCTTACCTGGACGCGGGCGGCGTGAGTGTGCAAGAGTGCAGATGCGAAGAGATATGCTAATCCGCTCGATCTTAGTCTCTATGGACCGAACGTACCCCTTCCATAACGTGCATCTCCTGGAGACCCGACGGCCTCGTGTTCGCCGTCGGCCACTCAGACGGATGCATCACCTTCTGGGCATACAGCGAATCCGACAGACCTCTCATGGTCCGGACCATCACCCACGAAGACGTCAACGTGATCGACGCCGAGTCGTTGTTCGATGCTGGCGCGCTCGACAACCAGCTTCGTCGTGAAGAGGAGAAGGTGGTGGATCGTGAGGGCTATGCCGTGATATCAGCGGTCAGGGCGAATCGGGAACCGATCTTCAAGCTCTCTTGGGCCGGCTTTCCCGATCAATTGAGTCTCAAGACCCTCATGGCGTCTCAAGGCTCGGACTCGAGCATCGAGCCTGTGACGAATGCGACGATGGAATATGCGGGGAGGGGAGAGACATTGCTCCTTATCCTTGGTGGGCAAAGTCCGGGGGAGAAACCAGGAATCAATATCCTTCAGTTCCCGGCGTATCAGGCGCCCGCTGCGGCTGCTCAACGGCGTGGTACGACACCGATGTCGCCTTCCGAGAGCATGCCCCTGCAGGAACGGTACGCCTACCGGGACTCCCTCGCGCCGACTGGCAGCTCGAACTATCCGACCAAAACGCCGCCAGAAGATTTCGTGCTACTTCCAAGATCCAGTCCGCACTTCGGCCTCGCCCACGATCCGGTTGCTCTCATTGTCTCACTCACGGCCGACCCCAAGCTGTCGCAGATCGAGGGACCTTCCGCCCAAACAGCATTCGAGGCATGGGCATTCCCTCCACCGCGATCTGTCGTGATACCACCCTCGCCAGGAAAGAAGAACTTCATCCAATCGGGCGAGGATGAGAAGCTGGTTGCCATGACTCCAGTACCTAGGCTCTCATCCACTCCGAACACCCCGCAAGCCGGTATGGCGACTCCTGGCTGGAGATTGCCGTGGACCGCAGGCTCCTCGCCAAGGTCACCTTCAATTCCTTCTCCGACATTCCGCGTTCCTGGTACCCCATACTCATTGGCGGGCCCGAGTAGAGGCCCGAGAGCTAATCATCGACGAAAGTATCGCCCGCCTGCGTCCATCTGGTCAGGCAGTCTGACTGTCCTCGGCTGCGAGATACACGCTCTCGCCACACCGATTTTCAAACGGCTCATCAGCTGGTCCATCGAGGTCGCCGGGAAGGAAAGCGTTACTCGTCTCCCGGTACAGGGAGGTATGGCAGTACCGGATTTCCAATCGCATGGCGCACCAGACGTGAAGCAGGCGAAGATGGAGAGCTACCGCGTTTTGATAACCTTTCATCCCGAAGCGATAATCCGATTTTGGGACGCCTCGCCGCAGCTCCTCCTCCTGCCCACACCACTTCGCTTCGAGTACCCCAGCCCGCTTCCTCACCTGACCTTCTCGGTTGGCGATTATCTCAAGCAGCCCGACGTTGAGCATCTTCCCCTTGCCAAGCTCTGGAAAACGGATCGGTCAAAAGTGCGGATCAAGTCGGTACATCTCGCACGGGAAGCTTTCGAACTCACCATCACCTTTGCTACCGGCGAGATTATGGTGGCCAAGTTCGGCGAGGCCAAGAAAGGTGCCGCGGCAGACTACATCGAGGAGCTTGATGGCGATTACGGTGGACCTAGCACACCCAAAGACAACTACTTTCCGCCGCAGTGGCCACCTCCCTCGACGTCTTCCGCATTGAAGAACGATTGGGTTGAGGAGGTCACGGAGATTGGTCATCTGGCGGATTGGCGGGAGGATGGGTTCAAGCCGGTTGCCATTTTCACACTGAAACGTGGGGAGGCGGTGGGTTGTGCGGTTTCTGATATCGGTATGTCTCCCCAATCGACTCACAAGAGAGACTCGTTGACAGAGCACAGGCTTCATCGCGGTAGCTTTTGCGAGCATGTCAATGGCGATTTTGGATATGCGAGGACCGGATGTCATCCTTCGAGAAGGCTTTAACGAGGAGGGGGTCGCCACGAAGAAGAGACGGAAAAAGGGGAATGTGCAGAACGTCCCTGGCGAGACCTCGGTCGTTGGGGCGATGAAGTGGGTCGTTTCTGGAATGGGATCAGGTGAGCTCGCCCTAAGGAGTTTAGCGGTAGTCTCTGATCAAGGAGATCCGGCGCGGAGACCAAGACTCATCGTCTCATACGCGAAAGGGTGCGCCCATTCCCCTCAAGATGGTTTCATGATGCTGACTAGCCACAGAACGACCAAAATCTACTCCCTCGCCAACGTGCTCGGCGAATGGATTGTGGAGCCCAAGCCCCCTACATTCACCAACGACTCCCTCGCCGGCCCACTCGCTTCCTTCGTGCTGGACCCGCTCACGGGCGTCGAGCTGACGCCGTCAGCGGAGTTACTCCATGCGGCTATGAAAGTACCCCATTCGCCCGAGGGGAAGAGCAAGGACACGTCGGCGCACTGTCTGTGGATCGCAGGAAGTCGGAAGAGCGTGAGATGTGCGGTCAACTTCAATGGCGAGAGGGTGGCGAAGATCGAGTTGGAGGAAGATGAGTTGTCGGAGGTGTTCTACGTCACTCGGTATGGTGAGTTGAGCGGTGAGGATGGTAGGGAAAGGCTGATGAGGTGAAAGGCCAAAAGGTACTGGTCGGGATCACGACGACGGGCGCGGCGATGTTCTGGTCGATGCCCTTCCTTGTTTACATCACTCGTATGGATCTGTCGTACGGTCAACAAGGGTAAATCCGCCTTCCTGAATGCGATCCACCGCTAATTGCGCTCCTCTAGCCGGCGTATCGGTCGGGTATCCATGGACGATCGGTCCGGAGACTTTGTAGAGTATTCCGGCCCAATCGACATCAACCTTCGCACCCTCCTCCACTTCCGCAAACCCTATCCCCCTCGACTCGATCCTTGTTCGTTGAAACGAGTCGTCCCTCCCCAGCCTGTGCCACTTACCGCCAGCACGATGGTTGGATCATGGATCTGGGGTGGTGCTCCTTTGACTGGCGCCCAGCTAGACACTATTGGTGATTCCTGCTCCTTATGTGTCCCCGCCTAGTCGACTGACTTGGGACACGCATAGTTGCCGGTCGGAACAGAGCTCCTCTTCCCAAAGCTCCTTCGCCTCCCAAGAAGCCCCTCGTCTCATGGGGGAATCCGCCCGAAGAGATCAAGTCCGTCCTCACGGCCGCCAACACAATACCGAAACGGACGACCGTGGCGAAGCAAAAAGCTCCCACCAGGGATGCCCGCGAACGCAACGATGTGTAGGTCCCCCCAATTCGGATGAGGGCACGACGGAGCTGACGGTGAATCAGGTATTCGGAGATGACCAGCGCCGTTGCTGAGCGAGGAAATTACCTGGAGGGACTGGAAGATAGTCTGAATAACGTCTCGATGTCGGCAACGAATTACCTCTCGCAGGCTAAGAATTCTGCGGTAAGTCTCCTCCCGTATTCTTATCGTTTTCTCCGACCAACGCGCATGCTGATATTGGTTTCCTGTAGCTGAAGGAGGCGGCAAAGACTACTGCGAAGGGCATGTTTGGGAAGTTGTTATAGCGGGTCGACTAAGGACGGACATCGCGTTGCTAAGGAGGGACGCTTTTGACGGAGACGGAACGACGCGGAAGGGATTGGGGAGGATATTCTATGTACCTATGCAGGCGGGAGGGTGTTGTATCTATCTATGAGGCTCTGCAGGACACAGCCTGCTATGCTGTATCAAGGACCATTCTTTACTCCCTGGCCATTGGATGAACAAGGTATACTGCATGCCGGCATATGAGCTCGACACCTGGGAAGCCCGCGCAATCGGATTGATCGATATCGAAGTCGCCTCCTCGTCGTCATTGCGATACGAAGTCGAGTCAGCTTGCATCTTCGAAATCCGCTCCATCCTCAGCGCCTCCAGCACCGAGATCATGGACGGATCATTCACCTGCGCACCATGGTCAACCTATAACCAATCATCTCCCTGGGCACTTATTCCCCCTCCCCAACGGTGCCAATCTCGCCGACCTCCGGTGAAAGAGATATCACAGCGGAGCATGCGCTCGATGTCTCTTACCCTGCGCCAAAACAAGCAGGAACGAGCTACCAGATCCCGAAGATCGCCAATGCGGACGATTGTGATTTCCCGTGTCTGTGCAAACCGGATGAGGTGGATGGGAAATTCGGGAATCATGTTGGGAACGAGGAGAAGCCCGGTCAAAGGGACAGTGGCCGCAGAGAAGAGGTAGGCTTCGTCGCCTCCTGGGAACGCGGCCTGAGGTCTGGTCCTTCAGGTTAGACATCCTTATCATCTCCGATAGATCCGGAAGCATTATCGGCTCATCTCCATTTTGGTTGGGTACATTTGCATAGCGATCGCTTGATCCGATGCATCGATTTCGCGAAATGTTTAGCCAGAAGGACCAGATTGGGAACCCTCGCTGCACGAGGACGAGACCCCTGGGGCTCATCAGCCACGATCAATACAGCTGGACTAGGCTGTTCATGAAGACGTTTGCGCGGTGGCGGAACGGAAAGGTTATTTCGCTCTCCGGGTCACTGATCAGCTGAAATGAGCTCGGCACGCTTCATCTGCTACTCGGTTTCAAGCCTGTTCGGGGAGATCTGGGGTTCGACGATGGGTTCATCCGAGGTCGCTAGGTATCGAAGGGCTGAGGAGATTCGGCTTTGTCCCGTTTCATATCATAACCATGCTGCATTCACAGCTATGCGAGTCTTTTCTCTAAGCCATTGCCCCTCCTCACAGCGCCGAGGCACCCTACAAAGCAT
>JAABUP010001500.1_pt1 | contig 49007 bp, 68 predicted proteins | sample 5559201 | NCBI WGS metagenome assembly JAABUP01 (sample SAMN10711887, study PRJNA513373) | rock metagenome | isolation source: Antarctica rocks | place: Antarctica | reverse complement strand
TGCATACAGGTATGTACATGAAGCATCACACATGATTGGCCATGCAACAAGGCACAAACAGCTCACTTCATCTGCGCTACCTTGCAGCAAACTTCAAGACAGGTAGCAGCTTGCCTACGCAAGCCCTTACTTGTCTTGAAGTTTGCTGCAGAGCTGCAGCGGATGGTGTGCTCTGCTGCTACTTGTCTGAAGCCCAACAATGCATATAGCTCCAACTTGGTATGTGCATGAAGCATCACACATGATTGGCCATGAAGCAAGACACAAGCATCTCAGATCATCTGTGCTGCCTTGCAGCAAACTTCAAGACAGGTAGCAGCTTGCCTACGCAAGTCCTTACTTGTCTTGAAGTTTGCTGCAGAGCTGCAGCAAGTGGTGTGCTCTGCTTTGCTTGTCTGATGCCCAATGATGCATACAGGTATGTGCATGAAGCATCACACATGATTGGCCATGCAACAAGGCTCAAACAGCTCACTTCATCTGCGCTGCCTTGCAGCAAACTTCAAGACAGGTAGCAGCTTGCCTACACAAGTCCTTACTTGTCTTGAAGTTTGCTGCAGAGCTGCAGCGGATGGTGTGCTCTGCTGCTACTTGTCTGAAGCCCAACAATACATATAGCTAAGTTGCTCTGTGCATGTGGCATCTCACGCAATTGGTCATGCAACAAGGCACAAACAGCTCACTTCATTTGCACTGCCTTGCAGCAAACTTCAAGACAGGTAGCAGCTTGCCTATGCAAGTCCTTACTTGCCTTGAAGTTTGCTGCAGAGCTGCAGCAAGTGGTGTGCTCTGCTTTGCTTGTCTGATGCCCAATGATGCACATAGCTCCAAATTGGTCTGTGCAGTTAGCATCACACACAATTGGGTATACAACAAGGCACAAGCAGCTCACTTTATCTGCAGAGCGGCAGCAAATGGTGTGCTCTGCTTTGCTTGTCTGATGCCCAATGATGCATACAGGTATGTGCATGGAGCATCACACATGACTGGGCATACAACAAGGCACAAGCAGCTCACTTCATCTGTGCTGTCTTGCAGCAAACTTCAAGACAGGTAGCAGCTTGCCTACGCAAGTCCTTACTTGTCTTCAAGTTTGCTGCAGAGCTGCAGCGAATGGAGTGCTCTGCTGTGCTTGTCTGATGCCCAATGATGCATATGTTTGCAGGTTGGTCTTGGCATGTAGCAACACACATGATCGGTCATGTGACAAGGCACAAGCAGCTCGCTGCATCAGTGCTGCCTTGCAGCAAACTTTGTAGCAGCTTGCCTATGCAAGTCCTTACTTGTCTTCAAGTTTGCTGCAGAGCTGCAGCGAATGGTGTGCTCTGCTGTGCTTGTCTGATGCCCAATGATGCATATAGGTATGTGCATGAAGCATGACACATGATTGACCATGCAACAAGGCACAAACAGCTCACTTCATTTGCGCTGTCTTGCAGCAAACTTCAAGACAGGTAGCAGCTTGCCTATGCAATCCCTTACTTGCCTTGAAGTTTGCTGCAGAGCTGCAGCAAGTGGTGTGCTCTGCTTTGCTTGTCTGATGCCCAATAATGCACATAGCTCCAAGTTGGTCTATGCATTTAGCATCACACATGATTGGGCGTGTAACAAGGCACAAGCAGCTCACTTCATCTGTGCTGCCTTGCAGCAAACTTCAAGACAGGTAGCAGCTTGCCTACGAAAGCCCTTACTTGTCTTGAAGTTTGCTGCAGAGCTGCAGCAAATGGTGTGCTCTGCTGTGCTTGCCTGATGCCCAATGATGCATATGGTTCCAGGTTGATATGATCTGCATGATTGTATATACACAGCGCTGTATGCCATGGTAAGAAAGCGCAATTGTGGCAAACAGCGTAGGTGTTCAGGTAGCACCTTGTATGTACAGATATGTGAATAGTCTCCGACCGTTTGTGCTGCCAGTGAGTTGCCGAGCTGCAGCTTGCAACATGAGTCATTGCAAAGCCCAACAGCTTGCTTGCCTGTTGCGTATCATGTAGCATATTCAACCTGCGATAGACACACCGTATGCCTCATTGTTTCATGCTCTATGTACATACATACATCATATATGATGCAAAGCTACGGCATGAGTAATTTAACAAATCATTTGGGTTATCAATAAGGCGGCACTTTTGCACAACAAGTTCTACCCAGAACCAATGCTGTGATTTGCTTAATATGTGACATGTGGAGTGATCAACCCAGCACAGGGGAGACTACAGCATTCATCTAGGGTGAAGGGCAAGACAGAAAGGGTGAAGGGCAAGACAGAAAGAAGGGAAGTATGCATACCTCAGTCAAAGCATATCTGCCATTGCACGTCTGCCATTGCAAGAGCATCCATGCCCACCACTCTGTGACTGAATGTGGTATCCATGGCTGTTTAGCCGATTACAGCTCTGCACTGTAAACCTTTTTGACTGAGGGGTCATCGTTGGGTGAAAGTCAGACCTGCGTGCATAACTCAAGTTGTTCAGCAAATCACCCAAACACACACAAGATTTAGCGCAACAGCCTGTCAGCTGCTATGCAATGTAGCTGCCTCAAAATGAAGAACACAATCTCAAGAACATAAGCAACAGTCACTATGAAATTGTCTTACTGTTGCTGACCTTTGTTAGAATGCTTGGGTTAGTGAGGCCTTTTGCAGAAGGCTAATCCACAAATGTGCTGACATTTTGTACATTTCTTGGAAAAGTGACAGCTTGCGTCTTTGTTCACTTGGTTTGCAGTGCTGTAGAACCCTGATCAATGCTGACCTGTTTCAGATTTGATGTACTATTGGCCTGCGCAGCACAAATGTGTCAAGTGCATGCAAACTGGAGTCTACGGTACAAACATCACCTTTTTTGAATAAGAGTGGTCCTAACAACATGCATGAGTGGTACCCCACATAACCATTGGTATATGCTTGATGCAGACCTCCATTAAGGCAGCACTGCCAAGAACAGATGTTCTCCAATCACAACCATTCTTTGTGCGCGCCAAACACAAATGTGGAGGTGCAGGAAGGATACACTACAATTGTAATTGCGCGATTTGACATGTCCATATTTGAGAAACTGCACAAAGATGTGAGGTTGAGCTGACCTGTATTGGTAAGAAACAAGAATAAAAGTCTGTAGGTATATCTTCTGCTTGGCCTAGGCTTCCCCCACTTCCCCTTGGTCAGGGAGAGTAGCTGGTACCCAAAGCCTGACGCCTGTCAAGGTGGCAGGCAACTGGGAGGCTCTGCAGCCGCTTCTGCAGACAGAAACAGTCGCAAAACCAGATTAACTCACAACATCATACCACATATTTATACATATATGGCAGGTTGAGGGACACGCATGACATACCCCGACGACCCAGCGACTTTCACGCTGAATGTCACTCACCGTAGTTGTCAGCAACGTGCAGGCAGTGCCCTGGGTTGAACAGGATCAAACACTCCTTGCAGCAGTTGGCTCGCGAGTGGCAGATGCATAATTTTACCCCGAGCAGGCTCAAAGGTTGCCGTGTTGCTCCGAGCAGTCCGCAACCATTCAAGGCATGCTTGTCATGCGAGTTGTCGGGCCATGCTTGCTTCTCTGCTTATGATCGTCAGTGACTTACACCTGCAGGTGTCGCCCAAGCCAAACCGTCTTGGCTACGATCTAGTGCAGCCTACCCTGGCGTGATGAAACGTGATACACAACAGCAGAGCTTGCCTTCAGGCCTTCAAGATATGCACATCCTCCGCTTGCATTGAGCAAGAGTTAGTTGGCATGCCAGAGAAGTCGCCCAAAGTTGCGGCGCTGGTTGTTCGTTAGATACGAGCTCCCTTAAAAGCAATTAGTGATGCTCGTTGTCGTGGGATAAGATACGACGTGCATTTTCGCTCGTGACATCACCGCTGGCGTGTAGCTAGCTGTGCAATTAAGACTACTTGAATCCCCGATTATACAAATTCAAAGGATAACAAAAGACAGCTGTGAAATTCAATGATTGTATTGACACCATGTTTTCTTTAACATACAACTGTGACAGACAACTCCAAATACAATTGGCACAGGTTGGAGGTTGCCCATGCAACAAGCTCTGAACAGTGATTGTACTAACGAAATGCGTATTTGTGCTTCTTTTGCTTGCCATTTGCCCATGACCACTCCTTGACAGACTTCTTCTTCTTAGGAGCAACTTGCTCCTGAGGTGGCTCTATAGTTGGCAACAATGCCATCCCAGCAGCTCAAGCCTGAGTGTGTCCTTGCTGTATGTCATCAGCGTTGGCAGAGATCCTAGACAGTGTGCAGTATACTGCCTTGGTATTTGCATACTGCCTAGGGTCTTTGCCAATGCTGATGAGGTACAATAAGCAGTCATGATTAGCCAGCAACACATCCTCTGAAGCATTCTTTCTGCATCTTGCACATGCCCTGATGCTGTCAGCAGCGCCTCTACTGGTTCCCTGTTTGTCCCTTGCTGGCTGCACCTGCAAAGGTTGCTGACAATAAGAATAAGTTTCAGCTGGCAAGCCACAACTGTAGAGGTTGTATGCATCACCTCAGCTTGGCTTGCCTGCAACACAATTTCCTTGAGCTGCAGATGCTCCTCAGACTTGAGACACATATTGCACAAGGTCTTGGTTTGCTGCCATACGACAAGCATTCTGACATTGAGATATGTGCAGAAGCCAAGCCAGTCAGTGCGCTTCTTCTTGGTGTGCAACAGATGCAGATCATGGTATAGAGCTTTCTCCTCTGCACTCCTGACAGGCTTCACAAAATCAGTGCTGCCAAGAGGTCTGCTGTTTTTGCCTCTTTTTTCCATGAAGTTTAGCATTTTGCAAGCGTTAGGAAATGATTTGACAATTTACAAGAACATGTTTACCTCCTCCTCTATGGGCAGTCCCAGGTCCCTCAGAGCTGCATGCCAATGCAGACATGTCAGCCTACCATCATGACCATTAGCAACATTGCTGACCAGTAGCTAGGTTAGCTGGCATTAGCACTGTGATGGTCTCACCTTGCCCAAGACCTCCTTCTGGCTGTTGCTCAGTTGGTTTGTCACAGCCATCAGCATTGACCTGCGCTGGCTTCTCTGCAACCCCAGCATGCCTTTCTGTGGTACTGGCATACCAGGGAGTTGAGCATGACAGCAACAGATGCAAAGATCAATGCTTCCCCTGGGCAGCAATATGATTCACGCCTGCTGTTTGTTCCTGAGCAACAGCAGTCACAGAGAGTGACCCTACAGACAGCAAAGCTACTGCTTGTACACCAATACCTCAGACTGCAAACACAGCTATTGTCAGCTGCCAATCATGCATGTCAGCAAGGCAGGCAGCTCGAACAGACAGCACACAGCTGTTGTCAAAAGCATCAAAGCCAGCAGCACTGGCTCACCTCTGGCCCCAGATGCACTGAGCAGCATTCCCGGTGTTTCAGCAGCAATGCTCCCACAAAATTGAAAACGCCATTTTCAAAATTTGCATAAACTTGTGTGTGCCAACGGCAGCTCAGCATGAATGCAGCTTGTGCTGAGGAGCAGCTGCGGCGCTGATGATGATCACTGCGTGGAGTGTGCAGCACACGAAGTGGGCGTCGTAATGCCGTCGGCTTCGTTGTGATGCTGCAGCATGGCAATCGCGATCTGCGGGTCACCATTTTTTGTTTACAGCAGTGGAATTTGTGTAGACGAAATGTCTACTCAGGGGTAGACAGTGTCTGACTACGCTATTCAGACCCTAACAAGACATGACATGACAAGCCTGAGCATTCTTTATACAGTGCTTTCCAAGCGGCACTGTGCCTATCGATGTGATTTAGTCGCCTGCATCAAGCTTAGCAACCATCTCGTGATTCAACAAATGCAGCAGAGGCTGCAGTGGTGACACCTATAACAGCTTGCCCATGGATGCGTTGAACGACATTATACGCAGCTTCCGTGGCGAATACAACAAAACTCCTGTCAAAATTCAGGTTTGTTCGTCAGATGTGGTTGCCGGCTTTGTTACAGCATTGTGCATCGTGCTAACCAGCGTGATCACTGCAGGTGCTCGATTGCTTTTTGGTGTACGCGGTTTGCACTGGGCTGGTGCAGGCAAGTGTCGGCTCATGTAGCTGTTTTACACAAGAAGTGTTCTTGCTGCAACTCAAAACAGTAACAACACCTGCACACCCAGCCTGTGACTTCTGTGAGCTCGTGTTGCAGCTAATACACTTACTGTTGGTTGGGTCATTCCCGTTCAATTCCTTTTTGGCTGGCTTCCTGTCATGCGTGGCCTTCTGTGTGCTCACTGGTAAGTTACAAAAATATGCTTGTTTGCTCGTCATCACGACCGTTCAGCAAGAGTCTGACCACTTGATGCCGGATTCTGTGCAGTATGTCTGCGGATGCAAATTGACCCATCTAATGCAGACTTCAAGGGTATGTCCCCAGAGAGAGCGTTTGCAGATTACGCTCTGTGTAACGGTTTGCTCCATCTAGTCATCTGGAACTTCATGGGCTGATCACACAAAGGACCTTCACATGTCAGGTGTAGCAATGTGTGTGGTCAGGCCCACGGGTCAGTCAACATTGTGAATAAGCTTGCATGACAAGCACTTGTTCCACAGGCGTAGGACACCTCATGTCAGTTTGCTACCATGTGTACCACGTTCTGAAGATATTTCTTGTGTTCATTTCGTTCTGTGAAGAGAGCAAGCTTGTGGTAATCAAGTAATCAATCAGTCAATTACATTTCCTGTCTAAAATTCATCAGGGGAGTCAAGAGACAATCACTGGGAAAACAACATGCACTAAGCACTAAATGTACACGGCAATCGACAAGAGAGCACCAAAGGAATTGTTGTAGTGGTGCTGGCATGAAGGTCGCTGATGCTGCGGCACCATGTGCATTTATGTAGCCTAATTGTTACCGAGGTATTGGTACCTTATGGCCATGGCATGCACGCATGCATGCACACGCTCTACACTAATCTAGCTCTACAAAATTCAGAAGCCAAGCGCGGACTGGCCAAAACAAATGGCGTTTGTGCAAAACAAGTCTTCGGCTCTCTGCCTACCAAATCGGTACCCAGAAAAGCTCTACTGAACATGAGCAGTATCTGCATGTGTGTTCGACATGTACATGTACGAGCACATGCTGGTGGACTAACAAAACGTTTCGCATGCTGGGCTGCTGTATTCCTAGGGTGGAGCCCGGACTCACGTCAGCCTGAGGCAATTTGAGCTCAGATCATGCAGCTTGATATCTGTACCAAGCACAATGCAGTGACCTCAGGGCAGCAGGGTTCCGCCCCAGCTGTCGGCCCTGATGGTAGGTCGAGGCATCCAAGCTTGTTTCTTTGCGCTGATCTGTGACGGTACATGCCCTCGCAACTGCGCTATCATTAGCAGAGCCCCTGACAGAGTAAACAAGCTTGCATGAGAGGCGCAGGCGACCTGTTATATCATGTTTGACAGGACAGTGATCACTCCGCGCCTTCGGACAAGATTCAGCAGTGCCAGTCAGCATGCAAAGCCTCATCTGCGGACTGTGGTCTTGGGTTTGATTGCACTTACTGTCCTGTTTACTCTGTCATCCGTGAGACACTTGGCCGCGGCCATCGCGGCACGGCACAGTTTAGCGGGCGGGTCTGGTGATGAGTTTCGCCACAAGCTACTGGCACATACGCAAGACGTGGCAGACAAAGGCTCGCCACATTGGCTTCAGGACGGAACAATTCATCGCTCCACTACCAGCGTGAGAGGCAACGCTCCCATCGAGAAAGGTATGCTGGACCAGACTGGAATCGTCTCAGCTTCAAGCCAGGCAAGTCTCCAGGACCTCATATATGGGCTCTGGCTCGCAGATAAACCTACTTTATCAGAGCAGCTTCAACAGCGCAGCGAGGTGAAATCAACAGGTGGGTATGCTGTTGAAAGCATCGATACCTCCAGCCAGCAGGATTTGCTGCAGACCACAACGGCCAAGTCTGGCAACTGCAACATCATGAACAACACAGAGTAAGCCTGTCATGTTGTTTTACCTGCCTTCTTTGTCAAATGCATCTTGATGCAGAATTGTCCACAATGCCTTTGGCAAGTGAGAGTATGAAAACTGCATAGGCAAATATACCCCACATGCTGGAGTTGAAAAGATCTATGCAAGTCATTGCAAGCAGCTGTGTCATGCCTGTGCATTCGATGCCCTGTTCACTACGAACCGTCTTCCCCAGTCAATGCAGCACCACACTTTTGCAAACGCCTCCGATTGCTCCACAAGCACCGGGATAGGAGAGCGCGTCACGTCACAACATGCTCATGGTCTAGCTAAGTTTGTGCAGTTATTGGGGAGAGCCTGTGAAGTGGGGCCCAAACAACAAGCTTGCGTCAGCAGAAGCCTGTTGTGCAGACTGTCATAGCTATCAACCTTCCACATCTGAGGACTTAAATTGCAATGGTAAAGTCTGCTTGTTGACGCTGATCAGTCAAGCATCACTTCAAAACGCTATACTGGTGCATCACACTGTATCATGCTTAGCTAGGCAAAAGAGCTTGCATCTTCAGCCCACTTCCTGTTCACATGCATCATGTAATGTTGTACAGCCGGTCTAGCTGCTTGCAATCATGCATTTGCCTTTTGTGTACCAACACAACCGTTCAAAACATACATAAGCACACTTGCATGGGGCAGTGCAAGACGCAAGCATGATCATCTTTGATGCCTGCATGTAATGGTCCATGAGCGCAGCTGCGTTTCTGCTGCAGTCTGGGTGTATTGCGGGGACAAGGACAAGTGTGGCAACCAGTATATGGACTGTTGGCTGAAGCATCTGGTGTGTAAGCTGTACAAATGATCCCGCTGCCAGATAAGCATGCAAGATTGGCATTAACAGTATGGAAATCACCCCTGAGCGTAGTAACACTGTAGGCACATCCAGCTGCAGTAGCGCCCAAGTCTGGAGGGGAGATTCCTTGGACTGCTGGCATCCTGCTTGCTGCTGCCCAGAATGAGGCGGCCACCACCCAAATGATGGTGCCAACCACTATCTCTGCCTGTTTTAGAGTACTGTGCATCTCTCATTTGCTTCCATGTTACCCATCACATGGTTGTTGTGCTTCTAACAAGCCTCTTGCTGATCTATCTGCAATGACATAGTGATTGACTTGAGTCAGGCAATGTGCAATCTTGATTGTTGTTGAGTCTCTTCTGGTTCCCAGCTCATCACATTGTATACAGAATGTGAGACGTCCAATATGGGCTATGCTTTTGCAGAGAAGCTTGCAATCTTGGTTGTGGTGTGTTGCATCGTGATTGTCCAGACCATGGCTTGAGCATGAGCTCATTGCCAGCCGTCATGCCTTGTGATTGGTGAGCAGACCATTTTCTGTTGTCAGTGTTGGCAAAGCAACAGCCTGACTGTGATTTGCCTTGTCGTCATTGCAACCAACTCAACCAGTTGTGACGTAGGAAGAGGAGGTTGACCGGCGATATCACATTGTCATTACTGCTCAAGGAGCTGCTACCCATTGGCAGGCTCGTGTTCACTACTACTGGTACAAAAAGGTGTCCCTTGCTTTCTAGCACAAAAGCATCAAGGTTGACAAACTGTTTAGCTAGGCATGCTGATCTGAATTTGCTCTAGAAGCTTGATCTAGGCTTGATGTAGAACTGTAGACGATGAGCTGATTGAACAAGCAGAAGCATCTAGTGATAGCATCATCGTATGAGGAATAGGGAGAGCTTTTCAGCTCATGTTGCCGAGCAGGCTTCAGCATGATACGCAGGAATATGCATGAGTGCAAGTTGCATGTGTGCAATGTTGCAGAATTATCATGTTGCTCATTGCATGCTGGTATGCAAGTGTGTGTGGGTGTCAAGATGACGTTTGCAAATCTGGGAAATGTGAATCTGTTGTGGGTTGATTGTGTGCAAGGCAAGCCATGAGTGTTGCTCTTGGCTATGCAGGTGAAAGCACAGTGCGAAGCAGCAGGGAAGTGTGACATTGGGGGCTTCACGCGCCTTTTGCACAGTGGGCACCCAGACGAGCTCATGGATGAGATCCCCTCTTTTGTAGCCAACCCCCTGCCTGATGAAGGCCACAAAGGGTCAGTCTCATATCAGCACTTTTGCCAACTTGCTTGAAGGACCATTCCTATGAATGATGTTAAAACAAGCTCGGCATCAGCGCAGTAGGCATGTTTGCTCATACTACACATTGCAGGTTGTTGCTCATAGCAAATGCCATTTGAACGTCTGCTACACCTCACAAGCTGGTCTTTGTTGCAGGTATGTGGTCCTGAACAGGCCATACGCCTTTGTGCAATGGCTACAAGGGGCGGCAATCACAGAGAAATATGTATTCATGTCGGAACCAGACCACATATGGCTGAAGCCTATGCCCAACCTCATGGTGGGCCAGCGACCCGCCTCCTTTCCCTTCTTCTACATCGAGCCCTCCAAAACAGAGTTTTTACCCATCACTCAGAAGTTCACTGGGCCGCTGTCCCGCAAGCAAGCAGAGGAGATTGCACCCGTAGGTATGATATCATGATCAAGATGCAAGCTGCAATGATGCTTCCTGAGACCTGCACTGTCACTCTCTTCATAAGCTTTCATGAAGAAAACCACCTAGTAGCAACTGCATGAAACTGACATGGCATTCTGCCTTGGTAAATCATCTCAAGTTTTGGCGGGCATACTGACGCTGACCAACTGTGTTGTCTAAGGCAGACCTGTCCCATAATGAAATGACTGCATTTTGGCACTTTTTATTGCTGCGACGCTGTTTCTATTTGCATATGGTTACCAAGCTGCTTATAGGCAATGCACCAACCCTGCTGAGCCTGGCCCAGCTACAGAAGATGGCTCCCACATGGATGAACACGTCCATGGCCATCTTCGCTGATCAGCAAGCTAACAAGGTGACCATACTATTATTTGTTGTTGCGTTACATGAGACTGAGCATAGCGCTTTATGACTCTCTGTAGCACTCTATAGTATAGCTCTTAGCATTTCATGAATCAGAATGCTCGCAGCTTTCCCATGTGTGTTGCACAGAGCTACCATAGTTACACAATCTCATGTGGGCTATATCTTATTGTGCTGCAGGAATGGGGATGGGTGCTGGAGATGTATGGCTTTGCCATCTCTTGTTTCAAGGAAGATGTGGGTCCTATTGACCTGCATCTCAAGATGATGTCCCAACCACCATGGGATGAAAAGATGGACCCATACTACCTGCTGCATTACACCTATGGCAATGACTACACCTTGGAAGGTACATTCACACCTGGCAAGATTGGAGCATGGCGCTTTGACAAGCGGTCCTACTCAGAGAAACCACCTCCAAGAAATCTGGGTGCTCCTCCAGATGGCATGAAGAATGAATTGGTAAGTGTGATCTGATCTGAACATGTGGTACAGTTTGTCATGCAGAAATTGCTGTCAGCAAGGCATTGAGGACGCATGCTCATTGCAGCTGATGACTGTGGTGCATGGCCAACACGAACACTTGTGCTGAGCTTGTTGAGCACTGTGGCTACATTGCATTTCATGGGCAATTTGTGAGCTGCAAACTTGTGGGTTGCAACAGCTGATGGCATGCAGGTACGACATTTGATCAATGCGCTCAATGAGGCAACAAATCATATCCCTGGCTGGGATGAGTACAGCGCAAGTGGAAGAGCCACGCAGTTTTGGGACGGCAAGTTGTGACAGCAATGAACTCGATGAAGTTGAGAGGAGAAACAGAATTTTAGGTTTTGCATGCAGTTCCCCTCATACTTGCACAAATGAAGCCTTTACTTTTTACATTTATTGAAGTGACATGTCTGCAGATATCTCATATCCACATTGTGCTGGATGCCCATGAAAACTGAGCTGCATAATATCCTCATGCTGTGCTTCTGCGCTGGCATGATTTGCTAGTCTCCAGCGCCAAGCAGATGGACAGCCTGTGGCTTCCAGGTTGTCATGAGCTGTTCCCAGGGTACTAGCTTCCCTGATATCACATCTCAGATACACATTCCCAGAGATGCACTGATCTGCAGAGCCTGGCAACATGCATGCATATGCCTGGATTATTGTGTCACATTAAAATACATCCCAGATTTTCCGTGATGGTAATATGTGCTGACGTGAACGCGGGATGTATTGCTGACAGACAGGTTAAGCTTAACTTAAGGCTGCCACTTCATGCATAGTGCATGTACACGTAGAGCCAAGATTGGAGGTTGTACCAGTTGGTATAGGCAGACGAGCCTGTCTGCCTTGTGACTGAGTTTAGGGACAGAGACACAATGTGTGTAATCTCAAACAATGTGGAAACATAGCTGTGCCAGTGTCTGCACTTTCACAGAAGCTTGCAATACATCAAGCTGGCATACGCATCAGTGAACAGTTGGGTGGCCACCATGAATGGTACAAAGCTGTACAACTTGTATCTGGGCACAGACCCATTGCGCTAGAGGCATTGTAATGTCTTCTACCAAAATAAGCACAGCTAGTACCCATCTGTACTAAGTCCCAGCGCACTCTTGCACGCGATCTATCAAGAACCTAGGGAGAATCATTCACCGATGACTTCTTTGAGCAAGTGTTGTGCCAAAAAACATGCTTCCAAAGACAGCTGCTTGTGTCAGGGCACTGTGGTCATTGCTGTCCAGCACATCGCCTTTGAAAGCCAGCCAGGAAATGGCTCCTGCTACTAAGACAGCTAGACCTGGTCATACAGCTTCAATTGCTTGATGATGGCATCAATCTTACTGCTGGCGCCTGGACCTATTGCAACTACAGTTCTGTTTGGAGGGCCACCTTCAGTGTCAGAAACCATAGCAGTGGCCAGCCCTGCACACTGATGCAAGTGTTATTTGCTGACAAGGACATCAGCAGATCACAGCCAAACAATACTTGCCAGCATCACGGGCTTGATCTCTAAGTGTCAGTAACTCCTTGACGTTGTCTACTCCCAGGCAAATCTTCACAGAGCTGCTTGATTCCTGCATTGCAGGCAGAACATTGACCAGTCTGCTGTTTCGACTAAGAAGTACTGATCAGGGATTGCAGCGGCAGGCCTACCCACGCTTTGTAGGCAGGATCCTTGGACCTCCAGCTTTTCTTGACAGCTGACACAGATGCATGACACGCTTGTGCAGCAATCTTGCCAGCTCCCTGTGATTGGCAATGCTTTCGTTCAGTCAGCTAGCTAGACACAAATCTCCCGTATAAACGGCAATCACACTTCACAAATACCATCTTAAGGTCGGTTCTGATGAGAATAGCTTGTTTGTAGTCAGCGGTCGAATACGCCGTCGCATTGAAAGATATTTGACCGGTATTAGTGCGCCGCGGAGGCCTGCGCCCCGATGTGCCTACGTCTCTTGGTGTTGACGGCTCCGAAAACGAATCTTGCTCTGAATAGGTCTCAGCTTGCGACTGATCTTCTTCGATATCTTCTGGCACCGTTGCATCCTGTGACTGATACAGACAGCACAGTGTCCACCCCGCTGTCAGAGCCGCAATGCCTGTCAGCAGGAGGGAGGTGCCTGTGTGTTTGCGCTCGAGCAGCGACCAATAGTCTCGGGCCATGCCTGTCCACCAAAATATGGCAACCAATGCCGCGGCTCGATGGCGATTCACATCATAATTGCATGTGGCTCTACGCTGGGTTTCAGTCGCGCTTATCAGGCTCTAAGTCTGAAAACTCTTCATGGTTCATCGATGGCCATGATCGATGGCTCAATCCAGACTCGTACGGCTAAAGCGGCACGGAGCGCGTGTGGATTGAGTGTCACTGCATTTTCAGCAACCTTTTAAGTTTCCTTGGTAGATTGGATCTCAGACACATGTCCCCAGGGATACACTGATTTGCAGAGCCCGGACCTTTTCATTTGTACATTACCAGGCTTGATCGCTAAGTGCGAGCCAAAATGCGTGTGGTGGTCTTAGGAAGTATGTGTTGTCTGACTGAGTTCACAGAAACAGAACTCTGTGCGTTGTCTCCCATTTGGTCCTCAGACATTGTACAAAAACCATCCAATACAATGCACTTGTGCACAGCTGTACAAGCTGAGTTGTCAACGTGCTCGTCATGTCATGACTTCATTCTGGCTGACTTAACATGACAAACCTGACATCTTCCCACTACATGCACACCACACAGCACGCAGATCTGTATGTGAGGTAGCTGACAACATCAGCTGTCCCCACAAAATGAACATAATTGCTGGACCTACCTAAATGGTGGCCTGATTATCTGGCTCAAGTTGACAGATGTTGTGCTTGGATAGTACATTTACGTATGTTACTTGCCACAGAAGAAGGATTTCATCAACACTCAGCAATTCATACCTACTGTCATCTGCCATTATGAATGCTTGCAGAATGATGCGGTGGAGTATCAAAGCAGGGGTGCCCAGACTCTGGTCTGTGGCCACCTCAACGCTGGCACTGCAGAGAAGGCTGAGCTGCAGCCCTTCTTGCCAACTGCATCAGATGACGACAAGCTGCCTGCACAACCACCTAGGTACAACTGTGACACTGCTTCAGGGCCCCAAACCTGGGGTCCAGAGCTACTGGGGTTTTGCTAACAAAATATTTTTCTTTGAATGAAAGACCCTGGGGGATGAGTGTGGACAGGTCACTTTCCAGACTGCAAAGTGTCATTGACTGTTTTGTTGCGTCTGAACAGTGCATGGCAGCAATGCAATCACTGTTTGTGCTTGAAGAGGCCAGCGGCCACAGCTCTGACCGCAACTCACTCATTTTGGGGGGTAGTTTCTGCAACATTGGGTGAAGCCCCTATTCCCACTCCATCAGCAGCATCTGATCTCAGGGTGCAATATGACGCTCACAAGGCTGAAGCATACCAAAGATGGTGGAGACCTTGAGAAAGAGTGCTTGTTGTGGCTGTTCAACCGCATGCTTGCCAACTACTTCCTAGAGCATCTGTCTGCAGGCACTGTGGTCTATAAGTCCAGTGATAAATCTGATGTGCGCAACTACAGTTCTGTGATTGCCAAGCTGTTTGCATTGCTTTTAGAGCAGAAAACAGCCTCATGGGCTGAAGAGCATGCCGTGGAAGCCAAGGGGCAGGCAGATTTTAGAGATGACTACCGCACACGACAGCACTGCAGTACAATCATTGCAAGTTGACTGTGTACCATCTTCAGATGACTGATGGGGGTCAAGCAAGGGTGTCTGCTGAGCCCCTCACTATTTGGACTGTATGTTGATGGGCTGGAGAGGCATCTGCTGGCAACTGCTGACATTGATGTGCCTGCCCTCAGGGGAGTCCTAGTGCCGCTGTTGCTGTATGCTGATGCCCTCAATTTGATGTCTACAACTGCAGCAGGACTGCAGAAGCAATTGGATGCTCTGGCAAGCTTATGTGATAAGCGTCAATTTACAGTCACTTTGAGCAAGACAAAGATAATGATCGTTGAAGCTCGGCATGGTAGTGTTGCTGACCTCGTGCTGAGCAGTGCAGATGTGGAGAGCGTGGTGAGCTTTGAATACCTTGGCTTCACCTTTCATGCCACCAGAGACATGTCTTTTGGGACAGGGTTCTTGGTGGCAGCAGCTACAGAGGCAATTTTGACTATGCAGCAGCAGTGTGCACTACTAGGCATCAGGGCCCTGCTCAGCAGTGCAACCTATTTGCCACTCTCTTGCTACCCATTCTGAGCTATGCTATTGCAATCTGGAGCGTGAAACTTAGCTATGGTAAACCTGCAGATCTTCTAGAAGTCTTGTATGAGAGCCATTTGGTGGGGATCCGAGAGTCCACAGAAAATGAGATGTTACTAGCAGAGTTGCACCACTTTCCACTGCAGACCCACTTCTTGCAGCAGATTTTGCATTTTCACCATGAGATTGGACACCCTGCACCAGTGAGGTACTTTATCACAGTTGCAATGATGAAGGAGTATCGACAGACCAATGGGAGTGTAAACAATGCTTGGCAGTGGCCAAAACAGCATAACGAGTTGATTACTGTGCTTGCAAAACTTTTATTCGCAAGTTTGACATCGCAACCGTTGTTGAGCAAGCATAGCTAATGCATGTTGACCATTTCCACAAATACAATGAACTTGGCTGTATTGTGTTGTACAAAAGCCCGTCGGCCTTATCTTTTTCTTGTTTTTTGATGGACTGGATCTCAGATACGCATCCCTAGGCACGGTCTTTCTACTAGTATCTGTCGTTCAATAAGAGGTTACAGATTCACATGTGGCTGCCATGCTTCATGACACTGGCAGACACTGAAAGGAAGGATGAACTATAGCACTTGTATCATTCATTACAGACTGCAGATGATAAACTAAACTAAATTACTTTTTGGTTGTCTAGCTTACAGACAAAAAGCAAGCATGTAAATTTGTCTACAAATTTGTACAACATCAAGCTTTACAGCTAAATCAGTATGGTGTCTTCCCAGGGAGAGCTTTTCTAGCAACAAGTGCACAGGTCCATAAATTGTATTCACAATAGCTGCTAATAAGTTCATTGGCAGTATGTACAGGCAGCAAATCTACTTGTTGATCTCCTTCTTTGCATCACCCTTAGCTTGCCTGGCCTCACCTACAGCACGTATGTTGCAATGTAAGACAGCCTTGCAGTACAACAACACATTTGCTTGACAATCCAATTGTCTACTCAGCATCGTCTGCAATGTTGGATAACAGCAATGCAACACAATACCTAAAACACACGCAGGGACAGCATGACTGTTTGTCAACACAGGCTACAACCTGGAATAACTAGCTCACCTTCTGCCTGCTTGGCATCGTTGCCCGTGACCTTGTGCACATTCTTCTTCAAACCACCAGCCAAGGAGTCACCGGCACCCTCAGCGTATCCCTTGGTCTATATGGAAAAGTCAACACGTGACGGCCGAACATAGGAAAGCGAACAGATCAGGAAGCCGAACACCATCAACCTTGTACATACCTTTGCAGCTTCAACCTCAGCATCTCCCTCGACGCGCTGCTGCTTGCCTGCAGAAGCGAGGGAATGAAAGTCGGCGTATGTCACGGTGATGCGCCTAGCAAATTGCAGCTCTCGTCAGACAAACTTACCCTCAGCAGCCCACTGGTCTGACACTAGTCCGCCGACATTCTCCTTGATGGATCCGGCTGTTGACTTGGCATTGCCACCAGCCTACAAAACCCACAGCCCGTTTAGATCCTTAGTGTCCGGAAAGACGGTGAAGGATCGCGCAGCTGCAGATCACGCTTACCCTGCTTGGCTCGGCACCGGTCATATTGCGGATGTGTAGGTGTAAGAACGGCTCGAGAGTGTAATAGAAGGCGTAGGCTGTGAAGGGACAAAAACTGACGCGTGCAAGAGTTGGCCAAAGTGATGTGTTGTACCACTGAAGTTTCCTGAATCACACCTGTGCAGCTGAAGTGCAGCTAGGAATATCCTAGTTGGAACGTGACTGTGTACGACACGTGTGCAATCACGACATCGTACGGCAAGCGGGTCGGAGCGCGTCAAACCCTCCGTATTGACGTTTGAATTTGTTGAACAGCACTCAGCCAGTACGCAACAGAATGAAGCAAGTCGCATCTTGCGCAGCGTATGCTTGTGTGCAATTGTAGAACCAGTTTGACCCTTGTTCTGGCGTGCGATCGTGTGATGCCATCTAAACAAGCGTTTGCACACGTGCACCGCAGACAGTGTTGAGGTGTTGTCGTGCTCGACGGTGCCGTTGCCGCCTGTTGGGTTAGCAGCATCCTTTTGGCAACTGCTGTTTTCAAGTGCATCATCAGAGAATGAGTTCGGACATCGAAAACTCATCAGCCCAGGTGAGATTTTCGCGATCACTCTCGCTAGGTCAGATCTTACACGCGTCGCAAGTTGCACCAAGCATGTGCGAGGCTACTGCGACATGATTGCAAAGCCACAGCTCACCGGCAGCATTGATCCTGTCAAGAACTCAGTGTAATCTGCAGGCCTTGCCAAGCAGGCAGGCAAGCAAAGACAAAATCGCCTTGCAACCATCGACCAGCGCTAATGTGCAAGGTGCCAAAGCTATCGAGGACATCTACCAGAAAAAGTCACAGCTTGAACATATTCTGCTGCGACCAGACACATACATTGGCAGCACAGAAAAGAAAGAGGAGAAGCTGTGGGTACATCACGACGATCAGCTGGTGCAGCAAGAGATAAGCTATGCGCCTGGTTTGTACAAGATCTTTGATGAGATCCTAGTCAATGCAGCAGACAACAAGGTTCGAGATCCTAAGATGGACACCCTGAAGGTGGATATCTCAGCGGTGGGGTTCCATATTTGCAATCTCTGGTTTCTAAGCAGCGCTTCACCATGTAAGAGTATATTCTCATCTTGATGTTGATTGTGGGAATTACAGGAGGACAATCGTATATGTGTATGGAACAATGGTGATGGTGTACCTGTTGAGATTCACAAAGAGGAGAAGGTCTATGTGCCAGAGCTAATCTTTGGCCACCTGCTGACCAGCTCCAACTACAACGATGATGAGCAGAAGGTGCCATGCATCATCACATCTGTGCTACTTGCCACACAGCTGGAACTCGTGCAGCAAGGTGTAACAAAGAGTACGAAATTGTGTGCAGGTCACTGGTGGCAGGAATGGCTATGGTGCCAAGCTCACCAACATCTTTTCAACTGAGTTCATTGTGGAGACATGTGATGGGCAGAGAGGCCGTAGATACAAGCAGGTTGTTCTGATGCACACATTATCTTGTGTTCACTGTGCATGCAAGCTAGCTGTTCAGTCACAAAGCCTTGTGCCGCAGGTTTTTAACAGCAACATGAGCAAGAAGAGTGAGCCCAAGATCACCAGCTGCAAATCATCTGATAACTGGACGTCAATTACCTTTAGCCCTGATCTGGCAAAGTTTGGCATGGAGTCTCTTGAGGAGCATGCTGTCATGCTGATGCGCAAGCGCGTGTATGACATGGCTGGTGTCCTTGGCAAGACAGTCAAGGTAGCTCTCATGACTCGTGTGGCATTAAAGTATCAGCATGCAAACAAGCTACGCCGATGCCCTTAACACTGTTCAGATGCAACTGCAACAGCCTGTGCAGCTTCATCTGACCAGCAACAAGTGTGGTCCACATGTCAGAATACAATAATGCCTGCTCTTGCCTGTACAGTAGCCAAAGCAGCGTAAAATAGGTTTACACACTCTTTGGTATGTAATATATTGTTTGTCAGAATGCATTCACCCGCCTTCTGTGAAGGCGTCTGAAGGCATGGCAATGTCCAGCAAACATGATTGACCAGTTTGCTGGACATTGCTATGCACATAGCGCCATGCTTTCCACACAACCATTGCACCTTCCTGCACTGCAGGTGTTCCTCAATGGCAGCAGGGTACCTGTGAAGACCTTTCAGGACTATGTCAACTTGTACCTGTCCCCTGGTACTCAGAGGATCTATGAGAAGCTTGGAGACCGCTGGGAGGTGTGCATCAGCTTGGCTGAGCAAGGCCAATTCCAACAGGCAAGCTCTTGTGTATTTGGTTGCTGCTATTGCATCAGTCTGAAGCAACCATCAGCAGACGACAGATCAAATGCCACTTTTAATAGTTTATGTCACTTTTTGCAGGTCAGCTTCGTCAACTCCATATGCACAGTCAAGGGCGGCACCCATGTGGACCTCATTGCCAATCAGATATGCAAGTGCGTACCTCATCTTAAGCTCTGTCATCTGCTGTGGTAATGTCTGTGACATGGCTTATCTTACACCATGCAGGGTGCAAATGGATGTCTGTAACGCAATCAAGGCTTCTTTTTTCATGTTTTTTCTCAATGGCTATGCTCACGGCCACAGGCTCAAATCATGTTGCTGGTACACTGGAAACTGATTGCTGACTGAATTATCATGTTCCATTCATGCTGCTTTGAGTGATGCTGCAGAACCCTTGCTGACAACATCACCAAGAACAGTGGCAAGGGCAAGAACAAGAGTGCCAAGTTGGAGGTCCGGCCTTTCATGGTCAAAAACTACCTGTGGGTGTTCGTGAATTCCATGATCACTAACCCCACTTTTGATTCCCAGGTATGTTGTAAGCCATCACTGCAGTCTTACTGTCTCAGTCATGTTAGTATGAACAGCAGCTGACAACTTCTGTCAATCAAGGATCTGAAGTTGTCAGCATGCATGATGAGCGATCATATAATCAGCTCAGAATGTCAGCTTGTCACACCCCTCCGGTACCTGCTTGTACAGCATTGACTAGCAGTACATTCACTAGCTGGTCACTATGCCTCTAGCAACATCTTGTTTGCACTAGCAAAATGCATAAACCGTCTTTGCTGCAACATGGTTGATGTGCTGCAGACCAAGGAGACAATGACATTACGCTCAAATGCCTTTGGCTCAAAGCCAGTCATCTCTGAGTCTCTCTTGAAGAAGGTTGAGGGTCTGGTGAAGGAGCATATTCTAGAGTTTGCCAACCTCAAGCAGAACAAGGAGCTGGCCAAGACAGATGGCTCCAAGCGCAGCCGCATCAGAGGTGCTTGTGTACTGTCACTAATGTTGAGACTAGCATAGTGACTGCAACACAGCTGTGAAACTTGCTGCTGCTGACACAGGGACTCTGGCAAGTGCTGCAACAAGAGTGGGTGCCATGCAGTGTACACTGTGTCTCGTTCATGGCTGCCAGTAAGCTCATGTATGCCAGGCAGTAGTGTGTCCTGGGGCCTGGACAACAAGCATGCAGAATAGCTCAAATGTCAGTGGCGCCAATGCCCTGTGCTTGTCAATTCAAGGCGTTTGGCAGGCCTTCAGCCTTGTACATACAGCTGCTGCTAATGGTGCATAGGTTTGCCAAAACTGAATGATGCCAACAATGCTGGTACCAAGCACTCTGAGGACTGTACCCTCATCCTGACGGAGGGTGACTCAGCCATGTCCCTGGCTGTGGCTGGCCTGGCTGTCATTGGCCGCGACAGCTATGGCGTTTTCCCTCTCAGGTGTGTGTTTCATGCATGCATCAAGCAGGAGTACAACAATACTCAGTTTGGTATGTATGACGCCCATGTTACATGGCAACAGCACATTTCATCAACACAAGCAGACATATCTTCGTTGCAGCTGCAAATCTTGCTGGCCAGCTGGAATTTCACATTGCCGCATTAGAGTAGCATGTGCTGACGTGTTGAAAGCATATGGCTGCGCAGGGGAAAGCTACTGAATGTCAGAGATGCCAGTGCTGCCCAGATTGCAGCCAATGCAGAGATCCAGGCCATCAAGCAGATCATGGGCTTACAGCATGGCAAGGTATGCTGGACCTGTCTACATTGCATCATGATATCAGTTGATGACATGTCATCATGCATGGCTGCTGCAAAACGCATCTCACCAGCTGCTCAAGAAGCCGGCAACTCCTTGCTAGAAATCTTTTTGTCACATTTTGTTTGTGGCAGACTTAATGTTGCTTCACCATGGTGCAGGTGTACACAGATGTGAAACAACTGCGATATGGCCACCTGATGATCATGACAGACCAGGACCACGATGGGTCCCACATCAAGGGCCTGATCATGAACTACTTCCACACCTTCTACCCCTCCCTCATGAAGCTGCCTGGCTTCCTGATTGAGTTCATCACCCCTGTCATCAAGGTCGGCCACCTACTTGCTTACAACTCATATGGATATTGCTGTCAGCAGCATTGATAAGTCTGCAGCTGACACTGTTGTTTCACGCGTGACTTGGGGCCAGGCTTACTGTCATCACAGTTGATGCTATGCGAAGTTACTGGATGTGCACTCTTGATCAAAGCTGGTATCTAGTATTGATGTTATGAGCCCTCTATTTTGATGTACATTCAATGACATAGAACTATGGTGTGCAGCTTTACGACAGTTATGATCATGAATGATTGTGCTGCAGGCTCGCAAGGGCAGGCAGACCCTGGCTTTCTACACCATGCCTGAGTATGAGATGTGGAAGGAGGAAACCAACACCTCAGGCTGGGACATCAAGTATTACAAAGGACTGGGAACCTCCACCCGGGAGGAGGCCAAGGAGTACTTTGCTGACATTGAGGAGCACCGCAAAACCTTTGTGTGGGCAGGTGAGCTCTTTCAAATTTCTGAGTTGAGCATAAGAAAGCCTGTCATTGTCACATCACAAGTCATGGAGCATATGGCACCAGCTGTGAGGCTGCCAAAAGCAGCAGCTTATTGTGATCATTGTGCTTGCAGGTGGTGAAGATGGCACTGCACTCGAAATGGCTTTTAGCCGCAAGAAGATTGAGGAGCGCAAGGCCTGGCTGCGCAGCTTTGTGCCAGGCACCTACCTGGACCACACAGCCAGTGACATCACCTACACAGACTTTGTCAACAAGGTGTGTTACAAATCGAGGCAACCCAGCTGCCAGATGGTGCTGCATGCTGTGGGTAGCGCTGCTCAAAGCAAGGTGTCATGCCATCCTGCAGCGTACCAAAGCCTGGTGTGTCAGAGTGATGCATATCATTTTTCGTCTTTGGTCAGTTTTACATGCCTTCCCTTCTTGGTCAGTTTTACATTTCCAGCTGACATCTGCTTTGGCCAGCAATTGTAAGCTGCAGCCACAGATCACGTTGCAGGCATGATCCAGCTCTGCCAAACTGCTGCAGGAGCTGATATTGTTTTCGAGGGCTGACCTTGAGCGCTCCATTCCCTCCATGCTGGATGGCCTCAAGCCCGGCCAGAGGAAGATCCTGTTTGGCTGCTTCAAGAGGAACCTCAGCAAGGATATCAAGGTGGTAGATTGCTGCACAACGTAGCACCAGCACCACGTGCATGATGAATGCACCAGACAACCTGAATGAACATGCTACACATTGTGCGCACCGCGTTATGATCATTGGCCACATGCAGAGGCCATCTTTCAATTGCTGTTATCGCGTGATACACATGTAAGCATCCTGTTTGTGTTTGTTGTCCAGATGGCTTTGGCACTCTGTTGTGTCAATATACAGCTGTGTAATGTTTGGTGTGATGCAGGTGAGTCAGTTGGCAGGTTATGTGTCGGAGCACTCAGCATACCACCATGGAGATGTCAGCCTCACCTCCACCATAGTGGGCATGGCACAGAACTTTGTTGGCAGCAACAACATCAACTTGCTGTACCCTTCAGGTCTGCTTCTGAACTCTCAATGTTCCAATCCTTCTTCTCTGCATTTCTACTGTTACCAACTGCATGATACAGCACACCAGTTGGTCCCAGCATTGTGCATTCCAGCTGAGGCAGTATGCATGCTTCAGCTGCCGTCCCACCTGTCAAGTCCACATTGCTGCCTGTACCACTCAAGTAGCTATATGATTCATCAACCACACAGGTCCCAATGATATTCACGCACAGGTTGGCTCTCAGCCCACAGTGCAAGTCCTGACAGGGGTGTGCAACTGCAGGTCAGTTTGGAACCCGGCTGCAGGGAGGCAAGGACAGTGCCAGTGCCAGGTACATCTTCACGCGCATGACCAAGCTCACTCGCCACCTCTTCAATGGATTTGATGACCGCCTGCTGAGTTACCTCAGTGAGGAGGGCCAGCAGATTGAGCCAGAATGGTATGTATGTACCCCAGGCATCTTTTGCCTGTGCTATGACAACATTGCTGCCCCTTTTACAAAAGTACTGGGGATGTTGTAGTGTTGGCCCTGCTGCATTGAAATCAACAGCCGGCCTGTTGTCCTGCATGTCTTGTCAGATCCTGAAGGCAAGAGAGCTCAGCAGACATTGCATGACTACACTTTGCCACTCATCAAACAGCATACTGCTGAAGCTGCTGGGGTTGGATGAGCCAACAGGGATGAAAGTCACTTCTGGCCTGCGCATACCCATATTGATGCAGGTACATGCCAATCCTGCCACTAGTGTTAATCAATGGAGCAGAGGGCATCGGCACAGGCTGGAGCACCTCTATCCCCAACTACAACCCTCGGGATCTGGTAGACAACATGAAGAGGCTGCTGAACGGGCAGGAGGCGGTGGAGATGCAGCCCTGGTACCGCAGTTTCAGCGGACAGATCATGGAGGTGCCTTCCAAGACTGCCGGCAAGTCCTACAACCTGAATGGAGTGGTGTCACAGGTATGCCCTTGATGTCAGCTTACGACCCGTGTTCCCAATTGGCGCACCATTTTAAATCCTGAATTTTGAGCCTCTCTATGCAATTTAAGCTTGACATGCTCTCAGACATGCTGCAAGTAAGACCCCAGTTCCTGAGACCTGAGCTGCCTCGACGTGGATCAAATCATGGATGAGCATCACATACTTGTGGTCAGGTCCACCTACTATTGTGCAGTTGTCACATGCAGCTGAACACTTCAGGTTGTGTCATATTATGATATGTAACAATACGCTTTATGTGCAGCGTGATGCAACGACTCTGGAGGTGACGGAGCTTCCCATTCGCAAGTGGACTCAAGACTACAAGGAGTTCCTGGAAACCCTCATCAAGCCCGAGGACAAAAGTGCACCGGCACTGCTTGAGGTGAACGACTGTGCTTTGTCTGTCAGCTTACCGGTGTGCTGCTAGTACCTCATGGCAACCAGTGTTTGCAGCTTGTATTACTGCCAGTGGTTTTTGTCGTTTCAAGGCACACAGCAAACATAGTGTACATCACTGGCACTGCAGAGTATGTTGATGTACTATGCATGTTGAGCAAAGCATGCAGCCTGCTTTTGTAGGAAAAGCAGTGATTGCATGGCTGCCCTCTGGTGTGCAGGAGTACAAGGAATACCACACAGACACTGAGGTGCATTTCCAGCTCTTCTTCACTGCAGCCAAGCTGCAGGAGGTGCTGTCTGGTGGTGGGCCGCACCAAAAGCTCAAGCTCATTGGCAAGGCCTCCATTGGTGAGTCAGCAAACAAACTGGCTGTTTGCCTGCACCCAGCATTGCTCACAGTATAGTCAACACCGGTGAGCACTCAGGCCTGGTGTGTCTGCTTGCTGTGCTTTGAAAACTCAAGAGCTGCAGCCACTATAAGCTTGCCTGCACTAGGCCAGGGTAGGTGAACAGGCTGGTTTGCTGTGTAGGCAACATGATGCTGTTTGGTCCTGATGGCCTCATCAAGCGCTATGAGACGCCTCAGGACATCCTGCTGGAGTTCTTCCACGTCAGGATGCAGTTCTATCACAAGCGCCGTGCTTTCCTCATCCAGGTGAATGTAACAGCCGCTCACATGATCACAGTCAGTTGCATACCCAGGCATCTCTCCTGCATGATCACAGCTCTGGAGCCGTGCTTGTCATGCTGCTGCTCCACACTAAGTCTCACGCTTGCTCTGCATTGCTCACAACTGCTGAACCTCAGAAAGCACTAGTGCCATCGCTCCCTTGATCGTAACAATGCTGTCAGTGTCAGCCTCTTCGACCATGTTTGTTTGTGTACAGGCTGCTGGGGTTGAGCAGATGAGGTGTAACAACAAGACACGCTTCATCTTGGCTGTAGTAGCAGGCAAGCTGAAAATCAGCAACCGCAAGAGGGCGGTCATTGAAGAACAGCTGGTCAGCGATGGCTTTGATAAGATGCCCAACCGAGGAGCCACAGTGAGCCTTCCTTGACCTGAAAGTAGTCATTGCAATGCTGTGGTGCATATCACCTGTTGTGCAATTTTGGCTGCACATCCAGCTGGTGCTAATGGTCTGGTGCCAATGGTCTGTTGCCATATCATAGTGCATCAGCAGTGGGCTCTCAGTACAACAGTAAGGCACAAAGTGCATGCTTGACAAGACAGTCAGCTGCTGCAATGATGCATTCAGGGTGTCATAAGACATGACTTTGCTTTGAAGTGCAGTGTTGATGTAGCTGCACTCCGATTGCAGGCATTGACTGGACCGCCAACTCAGGACAGCATAGAGGACACCTCAGGCCGTTCCTACGACTATCTGCTGAGCATGCCCATTCAAAACCTCACCATAGAGAAGGTATGTACATGCACAGACTGAGACAACGTGTTGTAAATCCTTGTATCCCAGCCTGCTTAATTCTATGGTAAACAAAAACACAGCTGTACATGCTGATTCAGTCACCTAGGCTATATACCTGTCTCTGTGCTTGCCACGCAGAAACCATACAACCAAAATTTGTCTCAGCAAAGCCACATAACACGCAGACAAACTCTACATGCAGAACGCTGATGAAGTTGTACCAATGTGACTCAGGTAGAGAAGTTGAAGGCAGAGGCAGCAAGTCAGGAGGCAGAGGTGGCCCGCTTACATGGCACTACAGTGCAGCAGCTGTACTTGCAGGACCTGGATGCCTTCTCAGAGGCCTATGAAGCCTGGGAGGCTGACGAGGCTGCCAACTCAGGTCTGCTAGCCTGCTGTGACCATTGCATCTACTGATGATACTGAAGCTACAGCCATCACAATGGCAATGTGCTTGGTATTGCCACCTCTGCCCAATGGTGCTCTGCTCAGTGCATCTGCATCCAACCCTGTGCACAGCCTTACTGATTCAAGCAGTACCAAGCTCAAACCATCCAATAAACCGCTTAGTGTATGCCTACTTCCATCAGCTCTGCAGTGCCTTAAATATTTGCGACAGCAGGTCCGCTTGCTTTTCTCTGCCTGGCTGCATGTGTGAACAGGGAGATTGGCAAGACAACATTTTGTTCTGATGTCCTACAGCAAAGCTGAGCGAGCAGCAGCGGAGGGCGCTGCTCAAGAATGGCAAGAAGCCTGGCAAGGTACTTGTAAGCACATGTGCATCGAGAAACTTCCCTGACAGGTCATCTTTCAGCTAGCTGTGCACATGCCACTGAGGAGACAGCTGTTGACCAAATGATGCCCAGCTCACTACTGACACAGCTGCATTGTTGTCCTTGTGCTGCATGCATTTGGCCAAACTCAGCTGCTGAGACTCTGTATGTGGGCAACAGGCAGGCAAAGCAGCCAAGAAGGTGAAAGCAGAGTCAGGAAGTGAGGATATGTCAGGCAGTGAAGAAGAGTTCAACGTCAAGCCAAAGGTATACAAGCTCAAGACTATTGCACTGATCACACTCAATGTGACATGATATGTTTCTGATCTCCCAGCAAATGCAGCAGGCTGTGCTGGACTATCTGACACCGCATCATGGATTGCAAGATCATTGCTTGACTGAAAGCATTTGAGTCAGCAGTTTTGAACAATTTGCTTGCAGGGGTCCAAGGGCAAGAAGGCCTTAGCAGCAGCTTGCCCTCCCCCAAAGCCCAGTACTAAAGTCATTGCTCCCCCAGCACCAAGGTAAGAACAGCCAAACCAGGCTTGCATACTGGCAGTTCAAGTTCTTTGGGGCGTGTGCTACTCCTGGGTCACTGCTGGCACATGTCAGTTTGCCACGTGTGTAAAGAATAGAATGCTGGCAAGATCAGTGTTTGTTGTGTGGACGCACCATTTGTGGTCAATTGCACTTAGGCTGATCAATACATCTTATGTGCAAAGCCTGTCCACACAGGAAAGAGTGTTCCACACAAGTTGAGTCCAACTTACTTTGTGAGCGTAGATCTGCAGCTGAACATCTGTCTTGCACCCTATTGCAGATGCTGCCTCATTTATTCTCATGTGCCATGGAACCCAAGAGTTGTACGGTTCTGATTGATCTGTCCTCTTTGTATGCCTGCTGGCATTGTCAGCCTCAAATGCTAACAACAGTATGATTCTGGCCTGCAGTCTGGTGTTGCCAGCAGCCTCCAGCTCTCAGGGACGCGGCCGGGCGAAGAAGGGCCAGACAGCAGTCAAGTCAGAAGAAGAGGACATGCAAGCAGGCCCGTCCACCAGTCAGCCTGATGCTGCCAGCCAGCAAGAGGCTGAGATGGCAATTTCTGCAGTTCTGACTGCTGGGGTGGACTTGACAGAGGATGCAGATGAGACTGCTGTACCTCTGTTGGACAGGCTTGCAGGTATGCTGATGCATGTGATTCTGCAGATTCTGTCCCGTTGCACAGACACAGCACTTCAGCATCATCTTTGTACATCTTCCCAGGCATATGACAGCACCCAGGTTCATGCTAGCGATCATGCCCTGTCATGACCCCCTTCGGATTCTCACCAGCTCGTGACAAGATCAGCGCTGAAATCAAACTGGTTACAGCACAACTTTGGCTTCTTGAAGTGTCTGTCTCAAAGAGCATTGGACTGCACTGCTAATTAGCAATTTGTCCATTGCAGGGCAGATGGATGCGCTGAAGGTGGAGTCCAGCAAGTCACAGAGTAGCAAGGCCCACAGTGCTGTGCGTTCAACTGCAGCCGCAGCCAAGACTGCCAAGCCAGCACGTGCAGCTGCCAAAAAGGCTGCCAGCTATGTAGACCTGCTTGACAGGTTCGCCTAAACATCGTCAATGCCACATGACTGCATTGCCACAGCTGTTGGGCACTGTTATATTGGCCTTCATGCACTAAACAGTTTTCCCAGCAGGCTATATGTGCAAAGCAGGAGGCTCGCTGGTGTGTGTATTCGTGCACTGCTATGTTGGGCACAATCCTGTAGCAGTGCACCAATACACACTTTCCAGCAGTGCTGCTATGACCTAGAAATCAGCTTGCAATGGTGTCTGCCTGCAACAGCATTGTGCAATCGGCTGGCATGTTTGCAGTGATGATGAGAATATGGTGAGTGATGGAGATGTCAACTCACCTGCTCCAGCAGCACTGAAGCCAGGCAAGGCCTCCAGGCCAAGGGCTCCAGCAGCCAGCCAGCCCAAAGCCAAGCCTCCTGTTGCACCTGCTGCTGGTGAGCACTTGTTACATCATCTGACACAGCTCTCATGTCATGTCAGTGTCCACGGCTGTTCCCAGCTGAGCTGCAGTGTGTGTCCCTCGGTGCTGCTGTCACAGCATTGCAAGGCAGCCATACTGCTGAATGTAGCTTGTGTAGCAGTGCAGCATATCAGCAAACAGATGCAACACCGTCATTAAAAGCCAACTTTGCCAAACCTCACAATGTGCATTGGTATGGAATGTGTCTGTTGTTATGCCAATGTGTCGCATTTTCTGGCAGGAGATGGGGCTAAGGCAGTGGCCAAGCGAAAGCTGCAACAAACCAAGCTGCCTGTTAGCAAGCAAGCAGGGAAGCAGGGTGCAGAGGCCCAAGCAGAGGTCAGTGGCAGCAATGAGGCTGAGGCTGCCTCTCCTGTGGTGCTTCCCAAGGTGTGCTATCTGGCATGCAGGCCCCTTGCAACACAGTACGCAAACACATGTCTACATGCAGTATCAGATTACTTTTTTGCGACTGCAGCTCACAATGCCATCGCATCATGCAGCTGCACAGTTGCCATTTGTATTGTCACCATCTATACTCACCTTCTGCATCACTTACCCCTAGCCCAGATTTGTGTATTGCACAGAAGGCTGCAGATCTGGCTTGGCGCAACAGCCTTTTGTCTGCTATTTTGCACAAGCATACATCTCAGTGGCAAGGCGTATTGATTGCAAATTTGTGATGAACAAGTAGCTTATCATAGATGGTACCAATCCTGTTTGTGTAGGGCAAGGTGAGGCGCATGCGCCCCTCCCCCTTCAACAAAGCCTCTGGAGCCAGCAAGAGCCGCCTGGCTGCCCCCTCTGCAGCCCCCTCTGCAGCCCCCCATATGGCTTCCCAGTCCTCCAGACTGTCAGACTCTGAGGTCAGCCTGTACTTTGCTCTGTCCTCCACAGCTGATAACCTGTTGCCTGAAGGTGTGCTCTGGCCTAGTGTTGCCAGTGACTGCCATGACTTTTGAGTGCCGTCTTCTCATCGCATTACTTGGGGGAATTCACATGTATACAGTCGTTTTTGCGATAACCAGTTTGTGCAGCATCCAGGACCACAGTGTGCTGCAAGGACAGGAATGGGTGTGTGCACAGTATTGTGAAGTGCAGGAGGAGGATGAGAATGAGGAGGTTGCGCCAAGGGCCAGGGCAGCACCTAGGCAAGCAGCAGTGGCCAGCAAGACATACATAGACATAGATGAGAGTGACAGTGATGTCATCAGTCTAAAGGATGGAAGCGAGGGTTCTGATTTCGAGCTGTGATCTTCACAGCTTGGCACTTATGGCAGACAAAGCAAAAAGGCAGCCCTGCAGGCTCAGGCCATAGACTCTGCCTGCATATGAGGTCACAATATAGCCCATTGCCAGTGATGACATGCTGTGCTGACCACACTTGACAGCAGCGTCATCACGTGGCTTTCAGGTCTTAGCCTGCCTCCTTTACCGCCCAGATTTGCAGAAATTGTGACTCCACAGTGATAGGCAGCTGCACCCAAAGTCTAGCCAAGCATGCTGCTGTACTGAGCTGGTGTAAGCTCAGTGTGCACAGCAACCCATTGCATTTTGGACACTCTGAGGGTTACTCAGCTGGTCCAAGCATCCCTCTTTAAGCAGTCAAGTTACATATATGTGTAGTTGAGGAATCAAAACACATGACGCATGCAGTGTAGATGCTACCGTAGTTGTTTGGCCCTACAAAGCCACATTGGGGCGTGGAGCCACATGTCACTCATCAGACTTTGAGCCTGGAAGTACAGGTTAGCATGGTGCGCAACGACCTCAAGATCAAAACTCTGCTTCAGGAGGAGCCCAGTGTCCCATCAGCAAAATGCATAGAAATGATGGCCTCAAACGATACTGTTCATTGACATGTGCATAGACCATAGGCAATGCACAGGTGGGTCCAAGAAGATTGTATCTTAGCCAGCTGTCAGAATGACAGCTTGATAGTATTGGTGCACGCACTTGTTCACTTCTCAACTGAGTCCACCTGGCTTATTGATGATCCACACTCACATACAGACAGAAATGCTGCTTTCATGGTTCACACACACGACTCACAGCTAGAGCTTAAACAAGAAATCAAACAGCACACATGCCTGTAATTTGCAGAAGGCCCCGTCAATTGGGAAAGCCTCTATGAAATTGATGAAACGAAAATGTGATGTGTATTGCAAGGTACATGCAGCCAATGGCTGAATAAATGTCTACAAAAACACGCAGGCCACCAAGTTCTTTACAACTCCACGCCCCTGGCAAAGATCTCAACAAGGCCTTTGTGAACTTGGCATGTGACGTGGTTGTTCTCCAGCAGCTCGCCATCTACATTCCAGGAACTTTCTTTCCCTACAGGCTCCACCCGCATTGCTGTAACATCTAGAACTTCAACATAGGAGAACTGGCCTGGTTCCACGCCTGCAGAAGAATATTGCCAGTCAGTATTATCCGCAAACAATCTCAGGCTTAGCACACTACTGTTTGGCCTGCCGTCGAGAAACCCAATGGGAGGTTGTACACAGATAGCGACCATCAAAGAAGCCAGTCGATATTGCCAACATAATATGAACCCTCATCAAAGGCTACAATCTACCCACGGACGCCAACAATGATGCCCTCAGTTTCCCGATGGCAGGTGTGGCCGTCCTGGCGGTCACTTGCCTTGTTTAGCAATGCATACGAGTCCACTCATGCTGTGTGCACAGGACTGACACAGGTGTGCCAGAAACAAATGTTGCATATTGATGGAGGATAGGACAGGAAGCATAACAGTGGAAGATGGTTTTAAGGACTTTAAACATCAGCAGTATATCTCAACCACACACCACCAAAAGAACAGACAGCAGACAACTTGCTGTGCATGCATGCATTGCCCAAAGGCCATCTCTCATTTCAAACTTGATGTAGCTTGACATAATTGGTTACAACGTCAATCACAGGCCAACCATCAGCTCAGCTTGAAAGCAATTTGCGTACATATGGCATGATCCAGCAGAAGCAGGAACATGGTGGTGGTGGTATGGGGGCTCACCCCCGCGAGGTATAGCAGCCAGGAAGCGCAAGTACTGCAGCACAGAGCACTTATGCACCAGGACCATTTGTATCCGCCCATCTGAGAGGTGGCCATAGGGGGAGAGCCCCAGTGCACTCTGGTCACTGCGGCAGGGTGTCACTATGGCCATCACACTCTTGAAGTCCCCTTCTACATGCTGCCAACTCCCCTGCACCATGCACACCCACTTCTGACCAAACAAACAGGCCTGAAGACTTGCCTGTTTCCATTGGACCAATATGCTGGCAGACATGATGCAACAGGTGTAAGGCAAAATTTTCGTTTACTATATGATATGACCCATGTGGCAACTGTTGCCAGAGACTAGACTGGTCAAGATGCTGCCAGTCAGCCGCAAAGGGGTACAGAGGGTGAAATGCCATGAGGATGCAGCCATGTATTACTAGCAGCGATGTACTACTAGCAGAAACAGATGACCAGTCTCATGCAAGGGAGATGACATGAGACAGAAGGCATGTTGTGGGGTGCAGCCGTGCCATCCACAGTGCATGCATTACCGCTTCAAGGGACTTCTGGCTAGGCTGATTGAAGGCGGTAGAGGTATGGGTATGGTTTGGGTCCCCACTCCCACACACAGTGCAGTTTGCTCCACAAACAGAACGCGCTCTTCCCCTGCATCCACACACATATGACATGATTATGTTTCACATGCTGGGCAAGAGTATGACAGCCGGCAGCAGATGAAGACAGCTCAGGGTGGACTGAGCTGCCTTGTTGGTTGACCATCCTGTTCACTGCCTGGGCTCCAAATGGCTTTTTCTAATTGGCAATCTCGCAACTGCGAGGCAGTATTTTCAGCATGCACAAGAAGGTTGACAGTAGGTTTGCGCCATAGCAGGGACCAAATATGACACAATTTACCCCAAAAGCCAGCTGGTACTTGTCTTGATAAGACAACCTCTGAGTGCATACTGGAGTACTGACTTTCTGTATGTTGCCAGTTTTGGCGGCGCTGACAGGTGCAACACAGTGACTCACGGCAGAGGAGCTGGCAGCCAGGAGACGTGGGCCGTGTAGGCCCTCCCCCTGAAGAGGGTGATGGCCCCCTGGATGTTGTAGCGGGCGGGGCCCATCCAGCGCAGCTTCTCACTGTCCTTCATCAGGTCACCCATGTAGCCGTATGAGGCCACACACACCGCAAACCGGTGCTGCATGTCCTCTGTGTCAACTCTCAGCACGTCCAGGGGCATCCTGCACACCAATCATTGTCAGCCGCCTCTTCACAAGGCCCCACCATGGAAGCAGTCACACCCCAGTTGTATGGCGTTGTCTTGCTTCTAAGGCAGTTGCAGGCAGAGCAGAGGTGTAAACTGTCCAGCAGGCAACAAATAAGCAAATAGCTCCACTTCAGATCAAGCCACTCATTCATTGATTGCAATGAGACCACACTGCTGAGGACAAGTTGCTGTGAGCGCACTTGCTTTGAAGACAGTAGATGTCATGTCAGTACAAAGGGAGGCACTTCCAACAGTATTGTCTGCTGACCTGTCGCCAAGGGCTATGTGCAGGGCTGCTGTCAGCTGAGAGCGGGTGCCATTGATACTGTAAGCTACTGCATCAGTGGAGCCAGCAGGTATGTGGCCCAGGCGCATGCAAGCTGCTGCAGCTGCCATGTCACCACCTTGTGCTCGCAAATCCAGCAAGCCATTCATGATCTCCTGAAACAAGCCGTCCCCACCCACCTGCACACATAGTGACTGCACATGAAGCACAAGCACAAGCGCTGTTTCCACTAGTACATGCATGACACGATGCGGGGCTGAGTCAAGAAGGGGGGAGGGGGGGGGACGGCAGATGCCAGCAAGCTTCCGGTTGTGAATCATGAAAAGAAAGCTCACAGCAGCTTCAAATGAGACAGCATGAACCACTTCCCCTTAAGAAGCTCTCCTGCACATGTGATGCGTGCTACTGCAAGACAGCAATGTGATGGCATGCAATGCTAGAATGAAACAGCAGGCAGCATAATTACCGCCACAATGCCATCATAGCTGTTCAACTCATGGAGTGTGAGCTCTGACACCAGCTGGCGGGCATGCCACGCTCGCTCTGTTTCTATGTTCATGCATCTCACACCTGTGAGGAACAAAGGCCTGAGCATGCAGAACCTCTGGTCCATCATCATCTGGATGCACAACTGCATCCAGCTTTTCAGTATGCGCAATGCATGATGGCAAAAAACCAATTACGCATCGCGGCCAGTGATGCATGCAAACAAGCTAGCGGTTGACTCATCAGCTTAGCTTTTGAGAATGCATACAGCTACTACTCATGCCCACAGGTGTTACTGCAACACATGACACATACAACAGCTGTGGGAGAGGCCTAAAGGCCTGCCACCCTGATTTTATGGTGATGACTTCACATGCCTGCTAGGTTGAACACGGGCATAGCTATATCCCTCCAGACCTCCTTGGCTTTCCTGGTGCCCCCAAAGGGATTCAACAGCACTAGCAAATCACGAGGTCGATGGCTGCTCTGTCTAATAGCACTGTTTATTCTCATTGCCCACTCTTCAACTACATCTGCGCTCTGCAAGCCAACTTGCCGGTATGAGCAAAACTGCAGAGGGTGCCTTGTCCATCATACCCCAGTCTCAAGCAACTGGAAAGAATTGAATTGATAGGCAACATGTAGCCGCACTCAGGCATGCAACCATGCCACGCATACAGGGGAGGGGCGCAACAGATCAGGCAGCAGCTTACAGATGAGCCCAAGATGAGCTGCTGAGGGCGCCACAAGCAGACCCGCCTCCTAGACCGTTTGAAGGTATGAATGACGAGCTGGTGGGTCTGCACAAAATTCCATGTCTTTTGGTAAGTGACTTGACCAGCAGGTGAAGGGGTACAGATCGAGAAGCAACAGCGAGCAACTCACCTGACCACTGCAGAAGGTTGTCCATATCCAGGATGTATTTTGCAAATGGCTTGCTGACAGAATGTCATCATACGACACTGCAGTGCAGCGCCGCAGTCAGTACATGTATGGTCTAGACTGTAGACTCCCCCATGCCATTTGATGTAGTGATGGGAAGGGCAGCGATGCCACAGACCAAAAGGGTGAGGCTGTTTGACAGAGCATGTCAGACAACAGACCTGCAAGTGGGATGCGCCTGGTCCCAAAACATGGGAAGGTGCAGCCTAGTCTGGTCAGCTGCAGCCCTGAGGATGTTAGCGTGACTGACACCCTGTTCTGCTGCAGTATGAAGACTGCCTCTGCAAAAGCTGTGCTGTTGTCCCCGCCTGCTGGTCATACCACACAAGTAACCAGACAGTGTGCTTTTGAGCAACAAAACTCATTATCATCTGCTCGGAACCAAGGTTACCTTGACTGTACAGAGACTCCGCAGGTGTGGCTTGAGGCTTGTTAGGCCTGTACAGACAAACTCTATGGTGTGCGTGCTGGTTATGGAACTGATGCTTGACCGGAAAAAGAGTCTTGGGCCGGCTGGCGCTCTGGCGTACAGACACCTTCCCAAGATTGTTCAGGAGTAAGGAAAGCAGTAATGGCTTGGAAACGTGCATGAGCCTTACTCAGCAAATAGCGCCTTGCCGGACATTCGACGCATAGACGGACGCTGCGAACTCTGTGCGGCCGGAGATATGAGGGCAACACTTTCTCCTTCTAGCGTCTGCGTGGACTCAGAATTGGCGACCTGCTCGAACGGAGAAGCCAGCAGGCTGTTTTTGTGTTTATGACCAGGTCGCTGTTGCTCTGCGATCATGCCTTTCACGAGCCCTGGTTTGCTTGCATTTTTCGATCCCGGATTGGCGCACTAAAGCTGCAATGCCCAGGATACGTGCAAAGCTTTCAGGTCAAAAGCACGCCGCTCTGTGATCAAGACGCTTGCCGAAGTTTGCAATGAAGCTACCCCATGTGTCAGTCATACCCAGCCACGTGCTGCCATTCGAGCGCGGGATGTTCACGCAAGGATCAGCGTTCACTCGGTGCCCCGAGCGTGCAGGCTTGTCATCATGTAACCCCCCAGCGAGGGCTCTTGTATCATTCGATGTCCCGAAGCTTGTGTCATGATCTATTCGGTTGTGCTTGCAGTCGATCTCGAAGGCCACCTTATCATTTTAGGTCAGCTTGGCGCCGAGCTGCGAGCGTGATGTTCGCCATCTTGGCACAGGAATTGTCTACTATGGCAGACGCGTAACTGTACCGATCCCTTGAAATAGTGTTCGCAAGCACAGAAGCAAGAGTTGCAGCCTATAAGGTTCCACAACCCTGCTTCTCAGCGGATCAGTGACATAAGCTACTGTGTGATTGATCTCAAGCTTCATGCATTCACAGGTCCAAAAGTGTTTTTCAAGGTTTACTTGCAGCTTTTCCACCAATAAATGCCTCTAAAAGTCCGTTTGCACCACTGCTGCTTTCTGCTTTCTGCTCGCCACCAAGTGTAAGTTGTGAGCACACATGTGGCATGACATGCAGTCCAAGGCAAGGAGCGTGTGATCTGCTTGTCAGCTGAACGCCGCACAAAGCTTGCTGCTTTCACAGGGTCCCTGTTTACAAAGCGCCCGCAAGCGCCATGCAGGTACGTACACAAGTAGCTCTTGCATGTTGGAGCACCATAACCGTTTGTGGCAACAACAGCCACAGCAACTGCTGCTGCATGCAGTAGACATTGATGACTATACTGGAGGCATCCTATGATACACACAGGATGCCTCCAGTACAGTCATTTGTAATTGCACTGACGGGCGCTACCTGTAGCAAATAGGCAAGTGATATTGGGAAGTTGGGCGATGGCAAGCTTAGAGCAAGTCTGCTACATGTCAATGCATGTTTGGCATTTGATAAGTTGTCGCACCAAATTACATTGAATCAGGGCAGGCTGCGGTTCACTGCACTGCAACTGATTAAGCTGATTGGGCTGCTGTCATGCCTGCACTGCACAAGTCTCAGCCCAGAATGACACATGCAATGTGCATGCCATATTGCAGACTGGGCCTCTGGTGCACTACGTGCAGGTACGTCTGAATGACAGCATTGGCCTCATTGATGACATGGATGAAAATCTGGCTATGCTTGACCTCAAGATGCGCCACATGCGTGAAGACATTGCAGCCAAAGAAGCACGCAATAACAGGTATATCTCCTGGTGCCACTCATGGCATCAAGTATCATGTTGCAAGGCAACACTGCGTGGCAATTTGTACATGACATCACAATGCAGAGAGTGTGCACAGCTTTCAGCGCTCATCGTACTCGTATGTAATTGACAGTTTAGACAGATAACTTCTTGTCACAGCAGACAGGCATCGTTTGCATTGTGTCATGCCAGAAGGTCATACAGTGTGCCAGATCACGTCTATGTCAGGCACATCAAGTATAAACATTAGATCTGCTTTGCCACTGCATTGTGTATGCAATGGCTGGAGCCGCAGACCTGGAATAATGGGAAGCTGCTGGCAGCTCTGGAGGTGGTGCTGGCCCGCCTGGACCTGCATGAAGACACCCAGGACCAGCTTGAGCAAATAGGACTTGACAATGCCAAGTCAGTTGCTGCTATGATGCTGTGCATCCCTGAGCATGGCAGAATGTGTGCGCACGATGTTAAAGAGTCTTGCTTCCAGTGTGAGAAAGTATCACAAGCAGCATCAGAAGTTGCAGAAGCCATGGCCTGATGCCAAATGTTGCAGCGTGTCAGTGCGATGCCATGTGGCTTCTCATCTTGATGGTCATCGCTGGCATCGTGCGCCCAGCACAGTGTGTTGCTTGGCCTCTGGAGCTTGCTGTCTGCAAGCAATATCAGGCGTTGAGCAGTCTGCAGGACTTGGTGGCTGAGGCATGCGAGGGGCAGGACCAGGTGGACCGCCTGGCTGATGCTGCTGACAAGCCTTGTGGCCTGGAAGGTGGGCGTGCCGCCATGTCTGCTGTTGCTGACCAGCGCACCAAGCTGCAGCAGGTCAGCCGCGCAACTTTGAAAGGAGCCTGTCTTTGTCTGGCCCATCTGTCTTTGCAAGTAACATGTCTCAAGGTCTAAGTAGCTTGCTGGAGGAAGCCCAGCTGCCTGGTCTCTTTACTGAACACTTGCCTTCAACAGCACAGCTATGTGCTTGATTTGTATGTTGCCATGCACCTGCAGCTTGAGCCTTGCTTGTGCTTTTTTACAGTCAGTACTCCACACTAATTCCTTGCTCAGGTTACTTGAATTGATCATTTTACATATGTGCAAGCAAGGCGTCTGTAACCTCACTGAATAACTAAGGTGCTTACAGTAACGAGGCATTCTCTAATATTATCACCAGGCATTTTTCAGTATTATGCTTTGACTTCTTCTACGGTTAAGGTGCATGTGGATGTAGATTTTGACCACAAATTTTGGACTTTTTTGTGCCCCAAAACAGCATTGAATGACTTTGTTAGTTCAAATTCAGCATTCTCAGCATTTCCCCATTTACCTTTTGATGACTCCTAAGGATGAGTTCTAAGGACAGGGAACGTAAGGTAATTGATTGATTGATGAGGCGTTTTCTGCATTTCGGCATTCGACACTAAAACACTGGGCCCCTTTTTGAGCCAAACAAAAAGCCCTATAAACAATCAGGGTTTCGATTAATGCCCCTTTCGCTTGGGGCAGGCAGATGGCCCAAGTTTTACCACAGGCACCACCTGATTGGGAGGACTGCCACCCTTCTGAAGAGGCAACCATTGCCAATGTGGACAAGTGTGCAGATGCGGTTTCAACTGTAGGCATCAGCAATGGCCTTTCAGTCTGCTTGGGCTGCCCAGTGTTCAAAAGAGACTTTGAAGATGACCGTACTGGCAACCTCTGGCCAATAGAGAGGCTGACCCCATGCAAGCTAGCTGCTGTGCCCCACTGCTCTCGCCCAAACAACCTAGTTGTCCTGAGCCGTTTAGCCTCTTTCATGCATCAAGTTTCTGAAGTGAGTTGAGCAACCACGTTCTCGTTTTGTGGTTGGCTGTGTACGATAGCTGCCAATAGGTGTGACTGCTATACCAATGTCTGCAGCTGGCTACAGCTTCGGCCTGCAAGTAAAAATTGCACTTGCTTGATCTCTTTGTCTATTCTGTTGTAAGGTTGTTGTAGATGACATAAGCATTTGAAAGCTTCAAGCAATGTAGTAGGTAGTTAGACTTAGCCAGTATCGATATGTTGAACTTGTGTTACAAACTTGCAAATCAGTCAATATTGCAGTGTGACTGATCGGTCTATAATGTATCTATGACTGGACGCTTGACAAAGCCTGGCTACTGTCAGTTGCCGGCAAAGTCATACTGGCAAACATGCTGAGTCACTCTGCCAATTCTGGCTAAGTTCTGGCAAGTCTTCTGAAAATCGGCAAAGTACTGTTGCACCCCTGGATTTGTAGTGTAAGGGAATCTGGCCAGCGAAAGGGGGATACTTTCGCCTTTCGCACGCTGAGTTTGCCCCATTGTCTTCGAGCTTGCCCTTTTGACAACATGCCGCTGTGCCCTTCCTATTCTTTGTGATACGTTGGTCGCGACACGCAATCAGCTATGGAGTTCGACCCTGACTTCGGAGACGAAGATACGCAGCTAGCTAGGCGGTCAACATGGAGAGCTGAGGTAGAGCTCAGGATGGGTTCGTCCCGGTTATCAGTGTCGGGAGAACACTTTTGTGATTGTTCGGAGCATGTTGCAGGAAGATGCACGATTACAGCAGCTCGTTCGAGCTTATGGAGCAGCAACCTGGTCTGTCATCGCAGAGGTAACGGCCAATACTGCTCCCAACAGGGTGGAAGCCAGCTTTACTAATGTTGCCTTCACTATGCAGTCGCTCAATAGCAGTCCTCCCAGAAACGGCAAGAGCTGCAGGCTGAGGTATGTCAACTTGATGGCTTGGCAAACCAATTTTGGTCTCTTCTGGAGGCAGGCAGTCTTTGCAGGTGGTTTAATCAACTGGATCCAAAGGTCAAGAGGTCGCCCTTCACCGCAGAAGAGGTGTGTAGGCAGCAGGCCGAAAGGTGTCTCTTTCTGCCACTATATATGGCCACGTTGTATGCAAAGTTCACTGGTGCACTTGTGTATATACAGGACCACATGATTGTTCTGCGTCACCAGCAGGTTGGCAATCGCTGGGCCACAATTGCTAAGTCCCTTCCTGGTAGAACAGACAATGCCATCAAAAACTACTGGTATATCAGCTTGACTAGTCAGAGTTTGTAAGGTTGTATAATATGGATCTGCACGCTTCCTCAAGGTGCCGACCAATACGCAGGAATGGTCATCTGCACAAAAGAGCTGTGACTCTGCGCAACAGATCAGTCCTTCCAGCAAACCATAGATCATCTATGCATCCTCATGCTCAAGCGCTGCAAATACTGGCTGAGGTCACTTTCTCAGGTATACATCTCATGCTTTGGCCACCCCATTATGTTTCATCCCAAGACATATTGTTCATGTCCTCCAAAAGTATACTGTTTGTCTGAATCTATTCAGGCACCGCAAGCATTGTGCAGCATGTTCGTCTGCATCGCTGGTGCCTCGCATCAAGACGTTGCTTGTACACATGCGCCTTTGAATCTGTGTTTGTGGTTTGCAGCCTCATCGACAGAGTCAGAGCAGCTTGGCACAAGGAAGTGGGAGGAGGGTGTGTCACAAGGATGGGAGGATGGCGCTGACTGTATTGAGGCCCCTCCTTGCAGTTGTACACTTGCTGGTATTCACCTTACAATATTGCTTGTTTGTTTCACACTACATCAGGCAAATTGACATGTTTGCTGCGTCATCAGAGATGGCTACCTGCATCATTCTGCAGGTGCCACATGCTTCTGTGTTGTGAAAGGTGGTGCATCTTCTGCAGCAGCATTTGTCAGCATGTGAGTTCATGACAAGGGGTGAACATGCAGAGGAAGAGCATGCATGCCTGAATAGTGGGCATGGTGGAGGGAGGTCGTCCCTGAGATGGGGTTGCAGGCGCACCAGGGACCGCAGACTCACCCGCCCTAGACACCCTCCTCTTGTTGTGAGGGCAGAGTGGGCAATCCACAGCACTTTGCCTGAGCCTGGCAAATGCAATGCTGCACTGCATAGTCCAAGGGCTGTGGAGCCACCAGCTGGATCATGCAACGCTGAGCTTACGCGTTTGGTGGGTAGCGCTGCAGCCATCAAAGCACAGCAGCCGCGCGTCGCAAGCATTAACCATTCAGACATGAGCGCATCTGAGACAGGAGCACCCAAAGAATCAGGCAATGCAACTGCCCAGCTCTATTGTTCTAAAATTCCAAGCTGATTTCTGTGGCTCACAGGCAGATATACATCTGCTTTGGCAGCGCTGCTGAAGCAAAAGATGTGACTGCATAGCCAGCCAACCTGCAATCTGCATGCAACACAGCAGCACCTTGCATCTGGCAGCTGCAGCTGTTATGCCTGACACATAACATGTGCAGCTGTGCAAGGCTGCCTCTCAAGCAGAGTGACAAGTTGAGTGTGTCAACGTTTGGTAACACCAAGCTTGGTTTGCAATGGCTGACATATGCGCATGGTCTGTGCAGGCAGTGGGCAGCCCTCTCAGCACTCATCAGGCTTCCAAAGTGCCAGCTCACGCGTGCACCCTGTTCTGCACTCAGAGCAGCAGGCAGCTTTGTGTAGCTCTAGCCTGTTACCACATGGCCTGAGCACCTACAGTGACAGTGGCAGAGGTCTGATCCTGGGGCATGGCAGCAAGGGAGGTCTTGCAGCCCATAGGTGGCAGCAGCCTGCAGTGCAGGGGGGGGTGTTGAGCAGTGTCAATGACATGGTGCAGCAGTGCCCTGGGTCAGACGTCAGCCAGCTGTCGCTGCACCACACACAGGCACTCGTTCACATGCACAAGGTCAGGTCCCCTGTCCTGTAGGAAGTCCACCCTGCATGCAACACTCCAGCACGCAGCACCAGCAGTGGCATACAGGTGATAGCTGCAAGTGTGCCTTGTGGCAGGCAATCCAGTGCTAGTTGGCATGCCAAGAATGGCTGTCATGCACTCAAAGCGCCGCCGTGCATACTTGATCCTTGATGCTGTGATGCAACTTCCCGAATGGTGCAGATGGTGCATGCCAGCACCTGTCACAAAATGAGCTCTTTGCAAAGCACCTAGCTTCTTCATGACTCCATCACTGTGTCAAAGCTATCACTTTGATGCATTTTGGTGGTGTGTGCAGCACTCCTTGGCAAGCGGTATGATGCTTGGCAAGGATTCCACAGCCAGCGCTCACAACAGCTCCCAGCAACAAGGCAAGCTCCTCCCTTGTCTGTGGTTGTTCTGCCTGCAAATGACTCATGCTTCAGCTTGTGACTCATCAGAAATACACAGCAAGTAGTATCATGGCTGATGTCAGTCATTGCTGTCTGTCACTGTCAGCTTTGTTGTGTTCAATGCCAAACTTGGCTGTAGCTTGGGGGGATGCGCTTGCATCTTCCGCAAATGCCTTAACAAGGGTTCACATCAGTGACCAATCACGTATGACCAGGTCGCAGTCTTGCTGCTGACCAGCTTTGTCAGCTCAGGTGCAGCACCTGCTAGTCAAGCTGGAGTTCCAAGGAGCAGCAGTTTGGCGCACACCACCCTGGACCGGGCGCTTCAGGCAAAGATGCATGGCACTGCACCAGCTGGAATCAGCTGGCGCCCAGTTGATGCTCTGGATGCAGCAAGTCTTGCCGCTGTGGGCAGCAAGGGCAGCCATACAGACAAGTCTGTGCCTCTTGACGTGGCGTCAGATGCAGTACCGAGTGCAGCTGATGCAGCTGCCATGGAAGAGCAGAGGGGCAGCAAGCTGACACGATTGACAGCAGTGGCACAAAGACATGCAGCCAACGCACGCTATGATTGGACCAGCATGTCACCCGGTGGCGAGCAGTCTTCCATGCGCATCACCAACTTCGCAGGACGAATTGCAGTCTCTCCTGTTGCACTGCAGCTGGGAGGCGCCACAGTCCAAAAAATGCTGCCCAGCACAGAGCTTGAGCAACATTGTAACAACATGGTGCAAGTTGGCAGCAGCCATGACTCAGCTTTAGCTGCACACAATGTGAGCAGTGGTCAGTCAGGGCAGCAGTGGCCATCACACCAAATCAGTCCCGCGGTTTAAATACTGCTTGACAGCCATCATGCGGTTCACAATGACTCACCAGTGGTTGCACTGCCTGCTGTAGCGTCACTGCACGCAGGCAAGTCTCCTCCTGGGGTACTGGATCATGCACCCTCTGGTGCTGTTGTGCAGCTTCTTCAAAGTTCAGCAAGCTCTGCAGTTTTCATACCAGCCTCTGCCCAAGAGGGTCTGTATACAGGCATGGGCTACAAATCTTCAAGATGTCAAGTTGTGGCTGGCTGGCTGTGCTGTGCGTCACTCAAGGCCAGTGAACTCTTGTTTTCTAGCTTTATTTACACGCCTTGTACAGAATGTTTTTTCTTGACACGCAATGCCTTGCACAGTATGCTTTTGCTTGTAATGAATTACTCAGGTGTTGTCTTTTTGGAACAGATCATTGTAGTCTCCTGCCTGACGGGTGTTCACTGTTGCCTTTTGTTGATTATTTGAGTGCCCTGTTTGGTGTGGGCAAGTTAGTTTTGCTATGCTTGATTTCAGCTCTTGCTTACACATTTGGCTGCAGCAATCTTGACTTGCTCTAGACTCTGGATTTCTCCTGTATACTTTTATACACCTGTAAATTTTCTCAGTTTACTGAAATGTTTACGTACGTCAATATGCTTGTAAATTGCTCTAGAGATCTGCCAAACAATGATGATGTGTTTCCTTGATAGACTGGATGGATCTCAGATACACGTTCCTCAGGATACACTAATATGAAGAGCTTGGTGACATGCTTGGATCGTGGGCGATATTGCATCAGACACAGCATGCAGTCAAGCAAGGTTGTTTTAGGCTGCACGATGCATTGAATGGATATTGCATCTCGGAGACTATTTCACAGTCATTCAGACTAAAAATGCTACCCGAGACAACAATCATATCGTTTGTTACTGACCGTTAGGGCTGAGCTATCAGTTCCGATGGCCGGCCAGAGCGCAAGCACGAGCATGTAGAGCTGAGATTTTAAAGTGCGGAAGCCTCCTGTGACATGACTAGTACAGAATGGTTGCACTGCAATGGGCCTAACTCCATGGCAAGTCCCAAAAGTAAAAGGATACTCATGCACATAAGTACATTGCAATACATTGCCTGCATCCCACATTCATGTCACCTGCATCTGGCTTAGCTGTCAAATCAAAGAGGAACAAGGTGTTGTGACTGACATCACACAAAACCTGGCATGAAATGCATAGACTGTTTATGCAGCGCAAAATGTGCATATTATTACACACAATCACAACAAGTCAAGCCCCTTCGGGGCTAGGAAAACGGCTGCAAGCCCTCTACTGCTAGGGCGGTACTGCTAGGGCGAGTATAATAGAGTCAATGACGCCTGGCAACAGACGTCCGGCGCACCCAGCAGCTTCAGTCGAACTTCCATCCTGTCTCCTCCTGAATTCGGCTGGTTCTTTAGCCTTTAGATAAAGCTTTCGTGCCGGCGACGCTTGTTGCGTCCCGGCAGGGTTAACAATGACAAGAGTAAAGCTATCAGCAGCAGCAAAGTTAAGCGCTTCTTCATCGTCACAGCTCCGCTCGGCCCCGCGCAACAGTGCTGCGGCAGTGCCTTCGCTCCTTCATTGTTGTCAAAGGAGTCTAAAGTGGGGTCGGACAGACGGACATGCACTGATTAATTCTTCTTCTAAGACCCACCGTTCCATAGGCTTGCAGCCAAAAACATGCAAAACAAACAGATGAAACAAAGCAAGCGGGTGTGTGAACAGGGATACACCACCAGCTAAATGCCGATTGATGGCGCCGTTGCCCCAACAACCATATGCAGCACAATAAGAAACACTTACTATGATGTATTGTATGTACCTACTCCTTATGAGGCAGGCCCATGTCAGGCTCAGAAGGACTGCTGGCATTGCAGCTGCTGCAGCAGATGCCATCAACAGACCAGGACTGTTTCATGCTCTAAAGCCGAAAGTATGCAAGGCGGACCAGTCAACATCAACAAACACCCTCATGGATCTCTTGTTACTAAATGCAACAGCATGCTGGCTGGAAAAAAAAGGTCTGGTGTTTGCCTACTGACGTTTGCACAAACGTATGTCTGTGCGATTCATTGCTGACTTTCTTGGGTTGGCCGTTTGCATGTGTTTAGGCTGATTTGTTGGGCCGTTCTCAGTCTTGCTGAGGCAGTTTCAGTTTGGGCCTGAGTACACTGTAGTGTCAGAGTATGGGGCCGATGCCTCAGGTGGCATTGCTGCTTCCACCCCAACCTGGTGCCGCTCAGACGTGTGCATAGCAGAGCTCAGAGCCCCTGTGTCAGATACTAAGCTGGCCTGACTGCCATCAGCCTTCACTTGCTTTGGGCAGCAGGTCCCAGTGTCAGTCCAGCCCAGCATCCTAGCCAAGGCGCATTTGCACCAGCACAGGGCTCAATCACATATGCAACAACAGGCAGACTCAACACCAGCCACCTCACTGTCACCCAGAACCAAAAGCAGACAGCAGCAAAAGGCAAGGGCTCAAAAGGCAGCTAAACCCACAGCAGTCCAAGTCTGCTGCTCAAGTCAGCTCAAGCTCTCTGCTCAACCCAGCAGCAGCCTCTATGCAAGCTACAGATGGTCCATCAACCTCTGCTGTGCCTGCAACGGTGGCAGACCCCGCCCTTGCCGCTGGGTTTATGCCTGCTGACACACCCATGCTGCCGGCAGAGCCTTTGCTAGTGCCGCCGGACTTTCCTGACACTGCAGTGTCCTCTGCCATGTGCCTATGGGCAGAGGATGTTGACATACGTGTTGACATTACCAGGCAAGCAATTCTCTATGTGCATGCCAACTTTGCGTCAGAGCTCAGCCAGCATCCCTCAGCAGATTGCACTTGCTTGTCCAAGCCGCTGCAGGAGCTCATGGTCACATCAGTCAGAGCAGTCACTGATGATGCGTCCTTCCACTTATTGTGTAGCTCAGACGCACAGTCAGACAGCTCAGGGGCAGATCAAGCCTCAGACAGCACTGGGAAGACGGCCCCTCCATGCCAAGCACATCAGCAACAGCAACTATGGCAGCCCCCAGACGGTCAGGCAGGCAGCACAAACCAGCCGCAGAGTACTGGAACTGCAGCCCCTGGGGGGGGCTCAATGAGCCAGCCCAGACCCCCCTCTCTACAGCTTCTGGCTCTCAACGTCATTGGGCTCCGAGAGAGGCAGAAGCGGGCGGCATTGTTTGCAGTCCTGCAAGCTGGGCCATAGCATGTCAATGCTCTGCAAGAGACACACCATGCTACTCAGGCAGAGGCTGCCCAATGGTGTAGAGAGGGGGCAGGCCTTACCGCCCCATGGGATGGCCCATCATTTTGGGCTGCTGACACATCAGCCAGCCGCGGCGTGGCCTTGTTGTTCAAGTCTTGTCCCCTTCTGTCAGGGGTCTCAGCTTGTACTGCAGGACCCTGTGGCAGATATGTTCCTGCTCAAGGCAACTTGAGTGGCAGCCATAGCACTACAGCGTCAGTGTATGCTCCTGTCGAGAGGCAACAGCGAGCACCTTTCTTGCAGCAAAGCCTCCTTCCTGCCATGCCAATAGGCACTCCCTTTCTCCTGAGGAGTGACTGGAACTGCGTGGCAGAGGATTTGGACCTAGTTGGGGGACCTGCCAGAACGGCTTCCAGTCAGGCTTGCTATCCTTCCAGCAAGCCTTGAGCTTGCAGGATGCCTTCAGGTGCTTGCATCCGCAAGCGAGGGAGTTCACGCATACAGCTACCAACAATGCATCCTCAGCCAGAATTGACAAATGGCTTGTCAGCGACAGCTTGCTTCCAAATATTAGTGCAGCTTCAGTCACAGACCTCATCTTGTCAGACCACTAAGGAGTTGCAATTACAGTGTCACCTGCTAATGCACCTCCCCGCGGCTCAGGGCTTTGGTCAATGCCTCCTGCCATTATTTCCCGTCCTGCCTTCAAAACGCTCATGACAGCTCAGATCCAGACCTTCCTTCAAGCTGATCCAGAGACCACAACTCTCATCAGCGCAGCCAGATTGGACAAGCTCAAGGTGGACATTCAAGATGCTGCAAAGAACTATTGCTCCACATTTCCATGTCCAGCGAACAGGTCAGCTCAGAGTGCTCACGGTACAAGCCAGCCAGGCTCGAGCGGCCTATGTGGCAGCTCCAGGCAGTCATCATGCCCTGGATGAATTACGCCATACAGCAGCAGCTTTCCTTTCACAGGCCACCGTGCTCTAGGACGATGTGCTTACTTGACATTGCTTGGCCCGGCAATTTAGCCGGCCAAGGCCATGTGCCAGTCGCCGAGGTATCCTGCATCGGCGCTTACATGGTCACACTTGCCGTTGTTCTTGCCTTGCACGATGACACACATGTGTCATGACATGACCAGCCTTGCCATCATGGCTGGTCGTCTTGGCGCCAAAACGTTTTGCTTGCCACTTGCGGGGATTGCTTGCCATGGACTGATCGCTTAGTAACGCGTGTTCTAGGCCGTTGTTCGGACTCAAACCAGGTTCGTTCGGTACCTTCATCATCTGACGGAGGATGGACAATTCCCCTGTAACCCAAAAAAGAAGAAGAAAAAAACAACCTTGCAGGGCCAAGCAATGTCAAGATAAGTAGTAATGGTAAGCACGTCGTCCTAAAGCACGGTGGCCTACGAGATCATGTGAGAAGAGAAACAAGCAAGCCAAGCTGGATGCACTTCGTAAAAGACAGTTCCCCTATAACCCAATAAAAATAAAATGAAATAAATAAGATAAAATAAGATAAAATAAAATAAAATAAAATAAAATAAAATAAAATAAAATAAAGTAAAATCAAATAAAATCGTAAAAGTGGGCACTTCACTATGCCTAGCCCAACTTGACCTCCAAGAAGCATCCACCGAAGCATGCAGCACATCATCGGGAGCAGGATCAATGCGGGGCTGTCCTACCGTCTACAGCCTGTGTAGCTGGTTCCCTTGGGGTGGACAAAGCCCCCCAGCTACTGGAGGGGGTTTGACTGGTCCCCCCTCGGTGAGTGCGGTCCACATGCTTCAGCATCAGACCTCCCATTAGAAGAGCTAAGGCCAGACAACACCTCAAAACCTTCTTAAACTAGGTACCCCCAGCAAAAGCAAGCTGCACTCATCAAAAGTCCAATCCAACTTGGCAAGCCACAATACCCTATTCACTGTGATGAAGAGGAAAAAGCCTAAGTCGAAACGAAATATACTGATGAAAAAAAGTTATGTATAAGCTCACAGGGAAACCCCGTGCTTAAAAGAGCAAATGCTAGCATAACAGCACCGGGCATGTAGCTGACAGATGCATTTGCAACTCCAATCGGTCCTCAACGTCTCCTGACGGCGATGTGACAGATGCCAAAATATTGTTACGGCACCACAGGCTCTGAAAAGCAGCCAGAGTCATGCTGGGATCCTTCCCCCTTAACCAGCTTGAGCACACTCCAGAAGTCTGCTTGATGTTGTCATTGCATTTGGTCCAGACATTGCGAATCATTGCCTTGACAGTCCTCAACACGAGTAGTCTCGCCAAGTGGCCGTGATGTGAGGTAGATGATGATGCTAGTGAAGCTTGTTGTGACGAAGGAGATGACGCCATGATTGCGTCTGGCTCTGAGGCATATGAAGGTTGTGTTGACCGGCTGGCCTGGGCAATCTGAGACGCAACCCAAATGCTGTGCAGCACTGCTAGCCTGAGTCTGTGCCAAGTCTGAAGGAGCGCATCTGACGGCAGCTGCTCATATTGTGTGTCTGCCGCCAACAACCTGGCAGCTGAGACCACAGGCAGATACCCTGTCATAGCTTGCCAAAGGCGGCATAGCCACTCAGTGACTGTGGCTGCAACCGGGCATGTGATGAACAAGTGGCTGATGGTTTGAGGCTGACTGGGGTTGATACAGCAAGAGAAAGGGCAGTTGGCCTGTGCTGGCACGGCCCTGCCAATGTGTGCTCTGTAAGCTCCACACATCAAGCTGCCATGCAGCAGGCGCCACCATAGGACCCTGTGCTGCCTGTCCAGGTAGGAAGCGCTGGCCAACTCCCAAATGTGTCGCCACTGTGCCTGCTGAGGGTGGCTGCCACATGCCTCTAGCACATCAATGATGTCGTCTGAACCTGACCTGTCCAAAGGCAGCTGAGGTGCCGGCTGCTGCTGCATATGTTGTTGATGCTGTTCCTGACGTTGTTGCTGCCGGTCTGACCAGTGCAGTCTAGGGGTCTGCGAGGGGGTCATCCATGCTGGCAAAGA
>JAABUP010001499.1_pt1 | contig 49012 bp, 58 predicted proteins | sample 5559201 | NCBI WGS metagenome assembly JAABUP01 (sample SAMN10711887, study PRJNA513373) | rock metagenome | isolation source: Antarctica rocks | place: Antarctica | reverse complement strand
CCGTCCGGTCGCGTGCAGCAGCACCGCCAGCTGGGACGACGAATCCCCTTCAGGACAGCAAACACGTCGGTCAGTCCGAGAGTCAGACCCAACCGGTGGCGCTACCTACATCCTCACTGTCAGTCCTGGCGCCGCCCCACCTGCAGGTACCGGTAGGCGCTCGTCTGGTTCACCCCGACCTCGGCGGCCGCGGCCGCGACGGTCGCGCCGCCGGCGACCAGCGCGCGGACCCGGTCCGCGCGGGCGTCCCACCGCACCCGGCCAGCCCCACGTGAGTCGACCCGCTGCGCCGCCCACCACCCGGCCAGCGACGACCCGTGCCACCGCCGCGTCCACCTGGACCGTGCCCGATTTAGTGGACACGGGAGATGACTGCCCTGTCTATCGGGAGGTCAGCGATGGGTTCGACTCGGCGGAGTTGCACGGATGAGTACAAGGAGCAGGCGGTAGGGTTCGTCCTCGATGATGGGCGGGCGATCGCGGAGGTGGCCCGGAATATCGGCGTGCACGAGATGACGCTGGGGAAGTGGGTGAAGAGGATGCGGGAGGACCGGGACTCGGCGTTGCCCGCGGACGCGCCGCTGACCGAGAGCGAGCGGTCGGAGTTGGCGCGGCTGCGCGGTGAGGTCAGGGACGCGAACGCCACGATCAGCGAGTTGCAGATGCAGGTGGACTTCGCAAAAAAAGTAGCGACCTGGTTCGCGAAAGGAAAGCAGTGAAGTTCGCTGCTATCGCGGACTGGGCGGACTCCACGTCATACCCGGTCAGGTTCATGTGCGCCGAGCTCGGGGTGTCCCGCGCCGGCTACTACGCCTGGCGCTCGGCCGGGCCCTGCGCCCGGGCGGACTCGGACGCGACCCTGACCGTGATCCTGAGACATCTGCACGCCCGGTCCCGCGGCAACCCGGGCGTGCGACGGCTGCGTGGTGGGCTGGCCGCGGTCGGGCACCGGGTCTCCCACAAGCGGGTCTGGCGCCTGATGCGGGCCGCTGGGCTGCGGGGACGCCACCCTCGGGCGTGGAAGCGGACCACCGTGCCCGGCCATGACCCGGTCACCGCCTCGGACCTGATCGGCCGGGACTTCACCGCTGCGGCGCCCAACACCCGCTGGTGTGGGGACATCACCTATGTAAAGACCTGGGAGGGCTGGGCCTACCTGGCCACCGTCATCGACCTGCATTCCCGCAAGCTCATCGGCTGGGCGGTCGCTGACCACATGCGTACCGACCTGGTCACCGACGCCGGCGGACATGGCCCTTCAGCGGCGCCGCCCAGCCGCCGGTGTCATCTTCCACAGCGACCGTGGAACGCAGTACACCGCCGAATCGTTCGCCCGGTACTGCGCCGATCACCAGATCCGCCGATCTTTGGGCCGGACTGGGATCTGCTACGACAACGCCGTGTCCGAGTCGTTCTTCGCGACCTACAAGAAGGAACTCATCCACACCCGGCCGTGGCCCAGCGTCACCGACCTGAAGGAGGTCAGCTTCGACTGGATCGAGGACTACTACAACACCACCCGGCGTCATTCCACCCTCGGCTACCTGACGCCCACCGAGCACGAGCTAGGATTCAGGAACGTCCACCAATTGGCAGCCTAAACCCCTGTCCACTAAATCGGGAACACTCCAGTACGTCATCGACACCACCACCCACACCGTCTGGGTCACCCTCGCCACCACCGGCCACCCCGCAGCCACCGACACCGGCAAAAGCGCCGGCAAACACACCTCTAAGACCCGCTGACCCCGCCCGTGTCGGCGCGGACCAGGTTCCACAGCACCACCCCGCAGCCGTCGACGCCGCCGACGTAGCCGTCCCACCGCCGGCCCCCGTCGGGCTACACGTCGACGTGCCACGGCTGGAACACCCGGCCGAACCCGGCCGGGCCACCCGACCCCGGTCCACGAACCCGCGCCCCGCGGCGCCCCGCCCGGGCGGACCGCCCCAGCCGGGGCTCGCAACTGCACAGCGGCCCCCCGCGCGGAGGTCCCCGCCGGTCGGACAGCTCCACCGGGCCACCCGCGCCCGGGAGCCGCCGCTCACGGCCGGCCTGGCACACCGTCACCGGGTCCCCCTCGTAGAACAGGACCCGGTCAGCCACAGCAACCGCCGCCGCCCACCCCGACCGCGACCCGGTAGTCCCGGCCGGCCACGGCCGCGGCCCGGCCGGTCACCCCCCGGCGGGCGGGCGCAGCCCGTCCTCCCCGTCCCACCGCGCCCGCGACCGGAACTCGAGGTCCCCCAGCGACAACTCCCCCTCCACGTACAGCGCCTGATCCGCCCGGGTCGCCGCGTCCACCCGGCCGCCCTCCATCTCGATGGAATGCTGCGCCGACGCGACCACCGCGCGGCGACGCTCCCGCCTCACGTCCGAGACCACCTGTTCGACCACCATCGCCCCCTCAGCCGCCGACACCGCGGCCCGCGGTCCGGGCCCGGATCAACGGTAGAAGCCCGACGTCTCGATCCCGTTTACCTTCCCCAGCCGGTGACATCCCCGGGTCGACCGACCGTGGGCACCACCAGCGACAGAACCCACTACCCTGGTGCGGTCGCCGCCCGGCGGACCCGGACATCACGGGCCCGGGCCACGACGGGAGCTGGTGAGGACGGGAATGGTCCACCGGCCGCAGCGCACCGGTGCGCTGCCCCCTCACCCCGCCGCAGGGCGGAGTCGACAGCGCAGCAAGCCCTCGCCCCCGCGCGGCCAGACCCCAACCCCTGACCCGCCACGACCGCGGACGTCACCACCGGCGGACCCCGGCCCAGCAGGGCCGGAGGTCAGCCCAGGCGGCGGTGCTGCGCGGCGACCCACCTGCGGTCGAACCCGGTCAACGCCACCACCCGGTCCACGTCGTACCCCTGCTCGAGCAGGGCTACGACTGGCTCCACGGTCCAGTCCCCCGACCCGCCGGCCATCCGGGACACCACCACCGGGCTGAACTGGACGGACCCGCCCCGACGACCCTGCGCTGCCACGGGCCCACCGTAGGAACCCGGCCGGGTTCTGTCGGCCCCCGCCTTTACCGTCCCGGCCATGAGCCCCGGCGGACTGGACGCGCCCACCTGCCCCGGCTGCCGGCACTTGTGGTCCCTGCACTCCCCCACCGACACCCCCGGCGGTGCGCGTTGTGTCCACGACGGGCCGATCCGGGACCGGTGCGGGAACGCCGGGTGCGGGTGCACCCGGTCCGGGCCGTGGCCCCGCCGGGTCCCCCGCCCACCCCCGCAGCCGCTGCCGGACTGGGCCCGCCGCCGGGAGTGAGCTCCGCGGTCGGGAGTGAGCTCCGCGGTCGGGCGTTCCGGGACGCGCGGGGCCGGGTGGGTCGCGACGCTGGGGTGCACGCCCCGCATGTGCCTCAACCCCGCCGGTGGGGCGCCGGCGGCACCGCCGGCCCCACCCCCGGCCGGCCGGTGCCGCCGGACCCCCCGCCGCCGACCCGGTTCAGTCCCGGGCCCGGCCGGTCGCGAGGTACCGGTACGCGGTCCGCTCGGTGACGCCGAACACGGCCGCCGCGACCGCGACGGTCGAGCCACCGGCGACCAGCTCTCGGACCCGGTCCACGCGGACGTCCCGCCGCCGCTGGTGCACCATCCGCGGGTCGGCCCACAGCGCGGCCCACCACCCGGGCAGCGACGGCCCGTGCCACAGCCGCGTCCACCCGGCCAGCACCGCGACCCCGTCCGCGTCCGCCCGGCCGGTGTGCCCGAGCAGCCGGGTCACCGGCACCCCGAGCACCGCCCCGCCGCGGCGACGGTGTCCACCCACCCCGCCCCGGCCAGCGGGTCCCCCACCGTCACGGGGTCCGGGCCGTGGTCCCGACACACCATCCGCAACCGGCACTCCCCCACACCAACCAACGCGGCCAGCGCCACCACCGGCACCCCGCGCGCCCGGAGCCGCACCACCCGGTCCGCCAGCCCCGCCCAGTCATGCGTGCGGTGGGCAGCCGCCGCGAGCTCGACGAGCCCGGCCCGCTCAGCGTCGCGCAGCTCCCCCGGCCGGGGCGGCGGCGTGCCGGTCACCGGGGAGCTGTCGACCGGCGGTCGACGGCCCGGTTGTGCACGAACGCGGTGACCAGCGCCGCGGCGGTGGCAACGAGGAACACCACAGCGAGGTTCACCACCGCAGCCACCCGGGACACGTGACTGCACATCACCGCCATCACCACGAACAGCACGACCAGCGCGAACCGGGTCCCCAAGAACAGCCGCTGCGACTCCTCGGCCAGCCGTCCCCACTCCAACCGTCGCGCAGGAACCCGCTGGCCCGGACAACGGATCAGCGCCCGCGCCACCTGACCCCATAGAAGCGCGACCACAGCGACATCGACGATCCCGACCCACACAGCGAGCACCAGCGCAGTGTCCCCACTACGCCCAGCCGCGGCGGTGGTGTTCACCGCGGGTACCGGCGGATGTGCTGCGGTTCGGTGAACACCGGCAGGGGCAGGCAGTCCACGCTCCGCGCGCGGTGCCCGGCGCGGGCGGCGTCCCGCTGGAGGACTGCGGCGTCCGCGCGTGCGGTGCTCTCCTCGGCGTACACCCCGACCAGGTCCTCCCCGTCCCACACCGCCACCAGCGCGACCATCCCCGGCCCGTCGGGGTCGGCGTGCCGGGTCGGCAGCAGCCGCGGCACCGGACCCACCCCACCGGCCGCTGCTCCCGGCTCGGTGGGTACGGCCGGCCGTGTCCTGCGCGCCGCGGGGGCTGGCTGGAGGGGCGGGGGAGGCCGGGCAGGTCCAGAGTCAGCTGCCCGGGCAGCGGGGGCACCACCCGCAGCCGCCGCGTCACCTCGCTCACCGCCGTCCCCCCCTTCTCCGTGTCCGGACCGTCGGCTGCTGCTGATGGTGGGGCGGCGAGGTTGCGGCCACGGTGGACTTCAGGAGCCCGAGCTCGACGGCGATCCGGCCCAGGCTCAGCGGCGGGGTCTGGCCCCGCATCGCCCGCGCGAGCCGCAGCTACGCCGCGGTCATCGTCCGCGGCCTGCCCCCCGACCCGCCCCCGCGCCCGCGGAACCGTCATCCCCAGGCGCGGGCGGTTGAGCCGCCAGCCGCGGGCGGGTGTGCCGGCCAGCTCGCCGGATCACCCGGGTCCCGGACCCGGGCCGGTGTCCGGTGGGCGCGGCTGGTCAGCTGCCGGCGGGGGCCTTCTCGGTGACCGGCACGCCGGCGCTGGTGGCCTTGCCCAGCAGGCCGCTGACCGCGCCACCAAGCCCACCAATCACGCCGGGGTTCGCGGCCCCACCGCGCAGGGACCCGGCCAGGCCACCGACCGTGGAGGTCAGACCCGCCAGGGGCGCCGCGATGGTCCTGCACAACGTCGGGTTCGCCTTCGCGTTCAGCGACGCGTTCTTCAACAGGTGCACGACCGTCCCCGCGGTCGCCGCGGCCTTGATCAGCGCGACGGTCCGCCCGGAGTGGCCCTTGGTGAACGAACCCCGGGTGTAGGGCTGGTAGATGTAGCGGCGGATCAGGAACGCCGCCCCACCCAGGTCGGCGACGAACCGGGTCTTCGCGAACGACCGGGCGTTCGACGTCGGGCAGGACGCATCAGCCGCGGTCGGTGCCGCTGACGACCCCGTGGACGCCAGCGGCGACGCGCCGGACACCGCCCCGGCGGCAGCAGACGAGGCGGCCCCGGCAGCAGACGGGACGGCCGTGCTCGCCGTCTTCGACGAGCCGCAACCAGCGACAGCCATCACCACAACCAGGACTAGAGCAGACAACCGGCGCACGAGTACACCCTTCGGAACAAGACAAGCCACAGCCGGGAAACCCCCGACCGTGGACAAACAAGCGCCGAGCAGACCGGTCTACCGGCCCCCACTCGGCGGGTCTCCTCGTGCCGACGGTGCCAGGTGGTCGCTGACCCCGCCCGTCGACGGTCTGCTGGATGGCGGGCAGCCGCGCAGCCGCAACACGACGGGCGCCGCCTCGGCCGCGGATCTTGGTGTCGCCGGGCGCGGTCCGCGCGCGGGTGCCATGCGCGAGCGCTGTACTCCGGCCAGTCCGCGAAGCGGCGCGGTCGTGCGGGCGGGAGCGGTCGCCCTTGACCTGCGCGACGCGTTCCCCGGCCAGCGCGGCTGTCCCAGCGGACCTGCGGGACCTGCGCGGGTTCGCGCTGGTCTGGTCCGACCTCGGCGCGTTCGTGCAGCAGCCAGCTGCACAACTCGAACGTCGACCCGCTGCGCGGTCCACCACCCGGGCAGCGGTGGCCGGTGCGGCGACCGGATGGAGCCGGTGACCGCGCCCACCCGGCTGTGTCACAGCCAGTTGCGGTGTTTGAGCATCAGGTACAGCCCGCCGGACAGCACCAGGATCGTGACGCTGCTCAGGACGAACCCCCAGTGCTGGGAGAAGCCCGGGTAGGGCACGTTCTGCCCGTAGAACCCGGTCACCGCGGTCGGGACGGCGATGATCGCCGCCCACGCGGCGAGCTTCTTGGTGATCTCGTTGAGCTGGTTGCCCTGCTCGTTGAGGCTGGTCTCGAGGATCGAAGCGATTAGGTCACGGCTGGCCTCGACGTCCTCGGTGGCCCGGAGCACGTGGTCGTGCACGTCCTGGTAGTAGGGGGCCAGGTGCTCGTCGACCAGGTGGCTGTCCTCGCGGACCACCCGGGCCATCACGTCGCGCATGGGCACCACGACCCGGCGCAGCTGCCCGAGACTCTTGCGCAGCTCGAACCCGCGCCGCCGGATGTCCAGGCCGGGGCGCGGGTCGAACAGGGCGTCCTCGAGCTCGTCGACGGCGTCCTCGAGCAGTTGCACCGCCGCGTAGTGCCCGTCGACGACCGCGTCCAGCAGCCCGTGGACCAGGAACCCCAGACCGCTGCCCGCGCGCTCAGCAGTGTCGTCCCAGCGGTCGAGGAGGGTGTCGACGTCGAAGTCGGACTTGCGGATCGTGATCAGTGCCCGGCCGGTGACGAAGGCGCTGATCTCGCTGGTCGTCAGCTCCCCGCTGACCGGGTCGAACCGGACCGCGTACATGTTCGTGAACAGGTGGCTGCGGTAGCGGTCCACCTTGGGCCGCTGGTGGTCGTGGACGGCGTCCTCCACCGCCAACGGGTGCAGCCCGAACTCCTCGACCAGTAACTGCAGATCGGTGTCGTCCGGGTCGTAGAGGTCCAGCCACACGATCGCGTCGGTGTCGGCCCGCAACCGGTCACTGATCTGCTCCGCCGGGAAACCCTCGTCCCGCATCACCCCGCCCCGGTACAGCCGGGTCCGCGCCGGGCAGTTCGGCGGCACCGACCGGCTCACACTGGCCGCCGCTGGCCCCGGCGACTGCGGGTCACCCGGGGCCGGTTCCGGCTCCGGCACCAGGACATGCGTCACCCCCCCAGCCTCGCACCCACACCGGACCGCCACGGACACGGCACGACGCCGCGGCACGGACCTCCCCGGCATCGCCCACCGAACGCTCAGGCACGCCCCCGGCCGAGTCAACGGACGCCCCCGCCGGGTCGCTACCGGACTGGGCGCGCCGTCAGGAGTGACCCCGCGGTCTCGGCGTCCTGGCATACCCCGGGCAGGTTGGATTGCGACGGTGGGGTGCACGCCCCGCACGCGCCCCAACCCCGTCGGCGGGGCACCAGCGATTCCCCCGGTCGACCGATGTAGCTGGACTTCACGCGCGCCCGGCCGGGTCACTCCTGGGCCCGGCCGCCCGGCAGGTAGCGGTAGGCGGTCCGCTTCGTCACGCCGGCCCCGGCGGCCGCGACGGTCGGTCCGCCGGCGACCTGCTCGCGGACCCGGCCCGCGCGCGTCCCGCCCGACCCGGGACCCGGGTGCGGGGATCGACGTGCTGGGCGGCCCACCACCCGCGCAGCGCCGGGCCGTGCCACAACCACGGTCACCCGCCCATCACCGCGACCCCGTCCACCTCCGGCCGCCTCCGTCCGCCCGATGAGCCCGAGCAGCCGGCACCCCGACCACCGCTCGCGCCGCGGTGGGAAAGTCCACCCACCCCGCCCCGGCCAGCGGATTCCCAACCGTGGCGGCGTCCGGGCCGTGGTCCCGACAAACCATCCGCAACCGGCACTCTCTCCGACTGGTGCCCCTACCCTGTCCCGCGCTCGGGGTCGGCACCTGCCTCAGCCCGGGCGCCGTGCTCCTGCCCCGCGCGCTGGCGACGCTGCGCCGGACCCGGCCGGACATCCGCGTCAGCACGAGGAGGGGAGCTCGACCATCCCGCGCGCCCACAGGGCCTCGACCGCCGGGCCCGACCGGTCCGCGACGAGCCTTTCGCGGTACCACCTGCCCGCCTCGGCAAGTACCTCCCGCAGCCGCGGCAAGTCCCCGCCGCCACCATCGACCGCGCCGGGCCGCGCCGAACGCGGGTCATCGTGCCCGGCGCGTGCCCGGTCCGACCGCGCCACCCCGGTGGGTCCCGGCTCGTCCAGTTCCCCGGCGCGGGCGGTCACCCCGGGCCGGGTCGGACCGTCCCGTGCACTCGGCAGAGTTAAGTGGCGTCAAACCGGTGAGGAGGTCAGCTCCTGCTGGGTGGACCGGCCGGACCGGGCGGACCGGGCGGACCGGGCGGACCGGGCGGAGTCGATGGCCGCGGCGGCGTGCAGGATCTCGGTCCTCCACTGCTGGTAGTCCGCGACCGCGATGCCGTGGCTGTCGCAGAGCTCCCCCAGCGGGCACTCCTCCCGCAGCCCCGCGAGGACGATCGCGAGCTTCTCCCGGGTGCCGACCACCCGCGGCGTGGCCGGCGCTGCGACGGCGACGGGAGCCGGCGTCCGACCGCGGCTGCGCACCGTGCTCGCGAGGACCATGGCCGCGCCGACGAGGACCACGTCCTTGAGCACGTACTGCGCTTCCAGGGTGGGGCGTGGTGCGGGCCGGCGAACAGCCGCCCCGGCAGCAGGACCACCGGGGACAGGATCCCCGCGAGTTACCACGTGGTCGCTGGAGCGTGCCGAGCATGAGCTCGAGCTGAAGTGGGTCACTCAGTCTGCGGCATTGACCTGTGCTGGTCGTGAGCGGGCTACTTGAGGATATTCACAGAGCGGGCGATCACGAGGGCCACGGTGACCAGGGCCACCGCGGACTGGACGAGCATGGCCAGCTTCGCGCCCCGCGTCAGCGGCATCGTGTCGGTTGGGCTGAACGCCGTCGCGTTGGTGAACGACACGTACAGGTAGTCCATGAATTCCGGCTCCCAGTCCTTGTCGGCCATCCCGGGGGTCGCCATCTGCGGGAACATCAGATCCGGGTAGGGGTCTAGACCGTGGGCCCGGGCCGCGGGTCCACCTCGATCGAACTCCCAGTACCACAAAGCGAAGACCACTATGTTGGTGATGTAAATCGCGGACCCGGTCGCCAGCAGCGGACCGGGTGAGCCGCCTTCGGTGCCGCGGACCAGGCCGAGTACCAGCCGAATCGCGGAGTACGCGTTCGCGACCGACGCCACCGCGATCAGGGTGAGCCCGACCCAGCGCAGCGGAACTTCCCGCCGGCTCACCCGACCAGGGTTGATCAGGACCAGCGCCACGAGCAGCACCGCTTCGACGCCGGGAAGCAGGTACCGCGAGGAAAGGTTCAGCTCGGCCGGGAGCACCACCTGCAACCCGATCGCGACCGCGGTCGCGACCGCAGCCGGCCACCGGCTCTCCCCCTGGGTGCCCCGCCGCCACGCTTCCCGATATCCCCCTATCCCAGGGGTGCCGACCCGTTCGACGGACGGTCGAGGTGGCTCGTCGGGTGGCGGGGACACCGGGAAATCGTTGACTCCTGCACTCTTCACAGCCCTGATCCTCGTTGGTCCGGCGCGGCGCGCGCGGTTGGTCGGGGTTCTGACCACCTGGACCTGGCGCACACCAAGCGCCGCGGCGGAGGCCTCGGTCGCATCGATACGCCCGCGAGTACCCGGGAAGCTTGACCCGGCTTCCCGGACGGTGTGGGTGGGTTATCAGGCCTCGGGTGGTGAGGGCGGCTGGGGTGGTGGTCTCGTAGTCGGCTGGTGAGTGGTCCCAGCACGGAGTGGCGCCGGACGGAGTTGTAAAGCTTTCGATCCATTCGAAGCTCACGGAGGCGAGTTCGGTGCGGGTGGTCCAGTTCCGGCGGTCGAGCAGTTCGCGTTGCATCGTGGACCAGAAGGACTTCATCAGCCCGTTGTCCACGGAGCTGGCGACGCGGCGCATCAAGCTGAGCAGCCCGGCCTCCGGGCCGGGCCCGAAGGCGCAGGACGTGTACTGGGCTGCCCCGGTCCGCACGACCGTCCCGGCGGGGTGGCGCTGCCAGGTCGCCATCTTGGAGCGCGTCGACGACGAGTTCGGTGCGGATGTAGTCCGCGATCGACCACCCGACGATCCGCCGGGACCAGACATCGGTGACGGCGGCGCAGTGGGACCTTGCCCTGGGCGGTGAGGTGTTCGGTGATGTCGGTGCACCACAGCTGGTCCGGGCCGACGGTGCCAGGTGGTCGCCGACCCCGCCCGTCGACGGTCTGCTTGACGACGGTGGTCGACGACGGTAAGCCGCCGGTTCCCGGGTCCCGCCGGCAGTGCCGGACCCGACGGTCTGCTCGGCGACCCTCAGATGTCAGGGGGGCACGATGTGGGTTGGAAGGCGGGGTAGGTGGAGCTGCAGCCACCACAGTTGGATGAGCAGGCCGCCGAGCAGCGCCACGGTCATCGCGGTGCGGGTCCGCAGCCAGAGCGCCGGCGCGGCGGCCAGGGTCACCAGGGGCAGGGTGAACCGGAGGAACGACGACGTGGGGAGCAGCAGCAGGACCAGGTAGGCCAGTTGCGCCGGGGCCGCGACACCGAGCTCGACCGGCAGCCCGATGCGCAGGCTGGCCAGGGCGAGCGCCGCGCAGACGAACGCCGTGAGGATGACGACATCGCTCTCCGCGAGGTCCGGACGCTCCCGAACTGGACGAGCCCGCTGACCCACGGCACCAGCGGCACCAGGTGCCCCTGCCAGCTCTCCTGGATGAGCAGGTAGGCGTTCATCCGCCCGGTCCGCACCGCGACCACCACCGGCCACAGCCCACTCGCGGCGACCACCCCGGCGACCGCCAGCACCGCGACGAACCGGCGCGCCACGGTGACCAGCGTCGCGCGCCGCCGCCACAGGTGGACCGCGACGACCGCGGCGAACGGTGCCAGGACCCCCCGGGTCAGCGCCATCACCGGGACCAGCGGGACCAGCCACCGGTACCGCTCGCGGACCAGCAGCACCAGGAACACCACCGCCTCCGCGGCGAACAGCCCATCGGAGTAGGTCAGCACCAGCACCGCCGACACCGGGGAACACGCCCACACCATCCCCGCCCGGGTCGCGGCCGACCCCCCCAGATGGGGCGCGAGCAGCACCGGGATCCTCGCCGCGGCGACGGCCCCAGCGGCCAGCGCCACGACCAGCGCGACCGGACGAACCCGAGCCCGGTCACCCGACGGACCGCGGCCACCACACCCGGGTACACCGGGAAGAACGCCAACGCACTGTGCCGCACGACCGCGAACCCCGGACCGGACGGGTAGCCGCGGTTCGTGATCAGCCGGTACCACTCCCCGTCCCAGGAGGACAGCGCCCCGCCGAGGTCACCCGGGCGGTAGGACCTGCTCGGCCCGCGGCAGACCACCGCGACGACCAAAACGTCGAACACCCGGGCCCCGGCGAACACCGCCAACGCCGGCCCCACCAGGCGACACCGCCGCGCCCCCGACCACGCTCCGGCCCGGCCACCGGGACGCCACCCCGCCCAGCCACCAGCCCCCGCGGCGGAGCCACCGCCTCACCAACTACCGCGGCCACCGCTGGAGATTAGAGTAAAGCGACAATCTCCGTAGTAGTAGAGCCGCGCCCAACCGGCGACCGCTCGCCCGCCTACCCCCCCGGCGTACGGGGTGTCCGACGTAGGGACGGCGACCCCAGGCACCGGGCCGGTCGGTTTCGCCCTCGTTGAGATCTGGCCGGCGTCAGTTCCGCCAACCGGCTCGTGGCCGACCGGGGCACCCAACGCCCCGGATACCGCGAGAGCACCGCTCACCGACTTCGTGCGCCGGCTGGCCCTGGAACCGGACGTCGAGGTCGTCGCGGGTGCTCAGCAGCCCGCGGCCCCTCCGGCGACGCCCCGTCGGCACCTGCCCTGCCGGTGGTCCCGCTGCCGACAGAGCGCCTGCCCACAGAGCCGCTGCCGGATCCGTTCACCCGCCGCGCCGGCTCGCCATCGCCGGCGCCGTCGCCCAGTAGTTCGCTGAGGCTGTCCACCACCGACCTGATCTCCGAGCGGACGTAGTCGCGGGTGGCGACCTCGCCGACGGCCACCCGCAGCGACGCGACCTCCCGGGCCAGGAAGTCCGTGTCCGCGCGGCTCTGGGTGCCCTGGCGGCGGTCCGCGTCGAGGTTCACCCGGTCCCGGTCGTCCTGCCGGTTCTGCGCGAGCAGGATCAGCGGCCCCGCGTAGGAGGCCTGCAGCGAGAGCACGAGGGTCAAGAGGATGAACGGGTAGTGGTCGAAGTACACCGACCTCGGGGCGAAGACGTTCCAGCCGATCCAGATCAGCACGACCGCCGTCATGTAGACGAGGAACCGGCCGGTACCCAGGAAGCGGGCGATCCGCTCCGACGCGCGGCCGAAGCTGTTCGGGTCGTGCGGCCCGCGCAGCAGCGGCCGCCTTAGGTCCACCGGCTGGTCCAGGCGCGGTGTGGTCGACCGGCGGGCGCGGTCCCGGGTCAGCCGGCGGGGTCCTGGCCCGCACGGCGAGGACGCTGCCGCGGTTTGTCCCCGACCACGGTGCCCCCCGCTCGGGCCGTCCCGGGTGGGTCGTCAGGCGCGGTGCAGGACGAGGCGGCCGTTGACGGTGCGGCAGATGTACCCGTACTGCGGGTACTGGGCGGTCGCCTTGGCGGAACATTCCTGCCCGGGAGCGAGGCACTTGACGGTGCCGTTGATCGTGGCCCGGGTGTGCCCGGCCGAGCAGGTTTTCCCGGCTCCGGCTCCGGCGCTGGTGCCTGCCGCCGCCGCCGGGCCGGTGGTGACAGCGTTGGGCGCGGCAGGAGTCACTGGGGTGTGGGCCTTCGCCCCGCAGCCGGTGAGGGTCACCGCCGCGGCCAGGGTCAGGGTCAGGGTCAGGGTCAGGGTCGACGTGCGTCGGTTCACTACGAGTACCTCTCGGGTCAGGCGCTGGAGCCGGAGATGGAGCAGCGTTCAGCATGGCAGCCGGTTGCTCGCGGGCGCCCGGGACCACTTCTCGATCTCCGGCATCGGGCACCGCGCCGTGGCTGCCCGGGCGGTGGATCCGGCGCCCACCGGCCGGGGCCCACCGGCCGGGGCCTCCGCGGACGCCTGTTCGCGGTCGGTCAGGTTGCAAGTTCGGAAGGAGCCCCTGCCGATACCGGCGGCGCGGACGCTGTCCACCCGCCCGTCGGACAAGCCACACATCAGACGCACCACCCACGGACGTAGCGCAACGCGCTACGCTCTGTTCGTGGCGGGGCAGCTGTGGTGGGACGACGAGGACGCCACCCACATCGGACCCGGTCCACCCGCTACCCCGACGCCCAGGACATCGACCCCGCCCGGACCCTGCAGGCCGCCGCCGACCCCAACGCGTCCTCCGTGACCCGGACCCGCGCAGCCGCGTCGGGTACCTCCGACTGATCGGCTACTCCCCCACCGCCGGCCTCGTCATCACCGTGATCGCCGACCCCAACGACTGGTCCGGCGTCACCGCCTGGAAGACCACCGGAGCCGACCTGCACGACTACCTCAACAACCTCCACGACCAGGAGACCTCCCGGTGACCGACAGCACTGACCACGCCCGCACCGACCAGACCCGCACCGCCCGCCGGGCCCGGCACGCCGCGATCCTCGCCGAGGTCGCCACCGAGGAAACCGAAGCCACCGAAACCGAGGTCGCCACCACCAACACGGCTCTCGTCGTCCCCCTGCACCTGCGCATCGACCGCGACCTCGACACCGCGCTCCGCGCCCGCGCCGACACCGAACACATCCCCACCTCCGCCCTCGTCCGCCGCCTGCTCCGCCACGCCATCCACGACACCGGTCAGAGCAGCCTCACCACGGCAGCAGTCGAAGACATCGCCCGCCGTGTGACCCGAGAGGAGCTCAAGAGCAGGTGACTATCAGCGCAACCGCCGGCCCCGCTGACCCCTGGGCCGGTCACCGAAGACTCGGCGCCGTCACGGGTGGTCGGTGAACGCGGCCAGCACCCCGGCCGACACGGGACGGTCCGCGTACACGAGCCGGACCGCCAGCGGGTCCGGGTTGCCCACGTCGGGACCCCGCCAGAGCAACTCCAGGCCCGTGCCGCGGCGCGCCGCGACCCGGTGTTGTGCTCGAGCAGATACGCCACCACGGGCAGCTCCGGTGCCACCTCGCCGGCAGCGGCCAGCGCGGCGGTCACGGCCTCCGCGGCCAGCCCCCGCCCCCAGGCGGACCGGGCGAACCGGTAGCCCAGGTTCCACCCCGGCCCGTCATGCCACTGACAGCCCACCAGGCCCACCACCGGACCGGCAGGGTCGCTCACCGACCGCACCACTCAGCCGCCCAACCCGTGCTCGCGCCAGCCCGCCCGCTCCCGGTCGACAACCACACCGCCCGCCGATCCGCCATCGCCGCCGGCCGGCTCGACGTTGGCGGCCGCGTCGTCGTCCCCCTCACCGACTGAGCGGGTCCCGACCCGTCGACGGCGGCCGTCAGGACACCGGCGAGGTCCTCACCCGACAAGGGCGGGGACCGTTGGTCCAGCGGCCTGACCGCCCGATGGGCCGGCGGCAGTTCTCGCGACCTGCTCGCGCCGCTAGCTGCCGAGCGCGCGGGCGAGGTGTTCGGCCAGGTGGACCACCGGGCCGACAAGGGCGCTCGCCACTGCCTGAGCGGTCGCGTTCCCCACTGCGCCGGCCAACCGGGACACCAGCCGCCCGACCCGGTGCCGGGAAGGGCCCGGCGCGTGCGCAGCCAGCTCCAGCTCGCCGACGACATCCTCGACCTCGGACACCTCGGCGGCGGACTGGTCACTGCCGTGGAACAGCGCGCGGACCGCGGCCACGAGCCGTTCGACCTCGGCGACCTCGGCAGCGGAGAGGGTGACCGACTGGGTCGCTCCCAGACTCCCCTGCGCCACGTTGACCCCGGTCGAGTTCGTGACCGTCGTGACAAAACTCGACCCCGCGGACGGCCCGGCGGCGTCCATCACCGACCGGCCCCCGCGCACGAGCCGCTGCCCAGCCGGCGTGATCACCGGCAGCGACCCCCAGGAACCGGGCTGCGCCACGAGCCGCTCGCCGAGCAGGAACCTGCTGGCGGCGTCCAACTCGTCGTACCTGAACGGATCCAGGTAGAACGAGCCCCACCCGGACTGGAGAAACGCGGCGTCCTGCACGTGGTCGTCTCCGGCCAGGTCGCACCGGTGGAGGAAGTGCAGCAGCGCGTCACAGACCGCCTGGCGCCGGGCACCCAGATCAGCTCTGCACTGCAGCAGGCGCTGCACCGCGCCCGCCCTCGGTCAACCAGACCCGGCGGCCACCCACCTCGTCGCTGACCCGCACGTAGCCCGACAAGATCGCCGAGTCGACGCCCCGCGCGGTCACGCTCCCCTGGCCGACCACCATCGACCGGTCCGCAGACCCCGCCCCGTCGGCCAGGTCGTTGAGCTCGAGCAGCACCAACACCTCGGCCGTGTCCTCCGACGAGAGGTTGAACCCCGGCTCCCACGGCACACCAGCACCGTACCGAAACCGGCCACCAGGACATCAACCAGCCGCCTAAGTTTCGATACGGATTCCGGCACGACCGGTGCCGGCGTGTCGCCGTACCGCGGCAGTCATGCCGTTAACGATCGTTGCGGCACGACCTGGCGATGTTGTCGAGCCCTGCAGCTGGATGATCGGGAATCCCGGACCACGCGGGCCGCGATACGCCAGGCTGCCCCGGTGAACCCGCTACTGATCGAGCCGACCGCCGATCTGCATACGTCCTGGTTGCAGGCTCGCGGGGAGTTCGCACCTGGCGCGCACCTCGACGGCGCCGGTCTAGGCGAAAAGGACCACGTCGAGACGCCCGCCAGCTTCGCCACGTGGACCGCCAACCTGCGCCGCCAGGGCGACCCCTCGGTCCCACCGGAGCCCGGGTGGGTTCACTGCACCTACCGCTGGGTCGTCGAGAACGACACCTACCTCGGCGCCGTCGCCCTGCGGCACGAGCTCAACGACTTCCTGCTCGAGGCTGCCGGCCACATCGGCTACAGCGTCCGGCCCAGCGCCCGCCGCCGGGGCCTAGCCACCTGGGCGCTGGCCCGCACCCTCGAACGCGCCCGCACCATGGGCCTGGACCGGGTTCTTCTCACCTGCGACCCCGCCAACACCGCCTCCGCCCGCACCATCGAACGCAACGGCGGACAACTCGAGGACACCCGTGACACCAGCCTCGGCCCCAAACGCCGCTACTGGATCCCCCTGTGACCTCCGCCCGCGCAGACAGCGAGACGGTGCTGTCCGGTGGCCGGTTCGCGCAGCCGGTCCGCCGCGGCAACGAGGTACACCGGACCGCCGGCCGCGGCGCCGGCAACGTCCACGCCCTGCTCGAGCACTTCGCGACCCGAGGCTGCCCGCTGACGCCCCGGGACCGCGGCGGTCCCACCGATGACCGCGCCCGTCCGCTCCGAACAGGCACTGGTCAGTGTCGCCCGCGCCATCCGCGCCATCCGCACCGTCCACGACGCTGCCGCCGGGTTCACCCCACCACCCGGCGGCAGCTGGCAGACCGACACCCTCGCCGTCCCGGACCCCGCGGAGCTGATCGGCCACCGCGACCTTGGCTCCTGGAACATCCTGTTCGACGGACCCGACGTCGTTGGCATCATCGACTGGGATCTCGCCGGACCCACCACCCGCGCCTTCGACCTCGCGATCGCCGCCCACTCCTTCGTGCCCCTGCACCCCACCGGTGACCTTCCCGCGTGGGGATGGCCCACCGAACCGGATCGCGCCGCCCGACTCGCCGCCTTCGCCGCCGCCTACGGCACCGACGTCACCGCTGCCCAGATCCTCGACGCGCTGCTCGTCCACCTCACCGCCACCGCCGGCTACCAGGCCGCCCACCTCCGCGACCACGACCCAGCCTGGGCCGTGCACGCCGACGAGGACCACCCCGCCGGCTACCGGGCCGCCGCCCGATACCTCATCGACCACTACGACACCCTGACCGCGTGACAGACGCCGTCGACCGAACGACCACGGTCCGGACCGCGACATCCCAGGACCTCGAGGCGATCCTCGACCTCGCCGACGCACGCCGCGCCGCCTACGCCGAGTACCAGCCCGTCTTCTGGAAGCCGGCCCCGGACGCCCGAGACCAGCAACGGCCCTACCTGGCCGGGCAGCTCACCAACCCTGACGTCGTCGCCCTGGTGACCACCGACGGGACCGACACCGTCGTCGGCTTCGCGATCGGGATGATCACGGCGGCGCCGCCGGTGTACGCCCCCGGCGGCTTGACCTGCCTCATCGACGACTTCACCCTGTCCCCCGCCGCCGACTGGGCCACCACCGGCGTCGACCTGCTCACCGCAGTGCGCCGCGAGGCCGCCCACCGCGGCGCCGTCCAGGTCGTCGTCGTCACCGCGGCCCTGCACGCCGAGAAGAGGGCCGCGCTCTCCGCCGCGGGACTGGGCTGCGCCTCCGAATGGTGGGTCGGCCCGACCCCGCCGTGACCCTTCTACGGACCACGCGGCGAGGTTCCGCGTGCTGAGCCGTCATGGGGCATCGACGATGGCGTCGGGGAAACGAGCTGGCGAGCCCGGAGCGGCCGGCGGCGAACAGCGCGGGGTCAGTCGCGGCGGGCCGCGACCTCGTAGTGGAGCCACACGACGCCGTCGGGCGTGCTGCGGACGTCGCGCAGCCGCAGCGGTGTCGGGCTCTGTCCTGGGAGCAGGGGTGCCCCGTCGAAGGTGGTCGGGGTGTCGCGCCCGCCGATGAGCGACGGGAGGAGCACCAGGTGCAGCTCGTCGACGAGCCCGGCCCTGAGCAGCGCACCGTTGAGGCCGCCGCCCCCTTCGGACACCACGCAGCTGACCCCGAGCAGGTCCCCCAGCAGGCGGAGCGCCACCGCGAGGTCGACCCGGTCGCCGCCGGCCACCAAGTACGGGACGCCCTCCCGACGCAGATAGGCCAGGTAGTCGGTCGGCGTCGACCGGGACACCAACACCAGCAACCGGGTCCCCGCGGCACCGGTGTACGTCCACCTGCCCCGCCCACGGCTGTCGACCACGACGAACCAACGACAGTCCCTCGGTCCCGGGAGGTGGTGCTCGAACAGGATCGAGGCAGCAACGTCAGGCGGTGGCAGCTGGGCCGGCGGACCGGCACCGTCGGCGACGAAGGTCCCGCTGCCCTCCAGCACCACCTCCGCGTGCACCCTCTCCTCGATCAGAGCGCGGCGGTCCACCAGAACCTGCTCGGCGCCGGCCGGGTGCAGCGACCGCCACACACCAGCCGGGACCTCATCCATCAACGTCGTCGACCGGTTCAGCGCCACCCGGCCATCCACCGACGCGGTCACCGACACCACAACCCACGGACGCCGCGCTGGGCGTTCCTGGCCGCCCGAGGACGCAGCCGCGTCAGAACGCTCCACCCGGTCAGTCAACCGGCCACCTCCGACACCGCCGCAGGCCGATCAACCTGGCCGATCAACCTGGCCGATCTTTCCAGCTTTCAGCGGCACCCTCACGACGACCCGATCACCGTGCAACCACAGCCCGCGCCGAGCCCGAACCGAAAGTCGTGCCACGCCAACTGACCCTCCGCCATCAGCAGTCGGATGACACCGGTTCCGACACGACCTGCCCCCGTGCCACCGAACCCGTCCCGAAACCGATCCTGTCGGAGCGGCATGCTTCTCTCGGCTGCATGGACAGCACTCGCTTCACCTACATCGGGCCACCCGCGTACGCCGGCGACCTCGCCCAGGAGCTGCAGACCCGGGGCTTGTCAGCGGACTACGAGCCACCGCTCGAGACCAAGGACCTCGCCACGGCCATGGCTGTAGTGAGCGTGGTTTTCGCTGTCACCGGGTCTGTGGGAGACATCCTTGCCGGAGTTCGAGCGTTCAGGTCTCGCTTCTCGGGCACGCGGATCGAGGGCCTGCCGGACGAGGAGCGCCCCAGCCTCAAGGAGCGGCTCGCCGACGTCGACGAGCTGCTGGCCGACGGGGTGATCAACCCTGACGAACACTCAGCGCAGCGTGCGCGCATTTTGGGCGAGCTGTAGCGCCAACGTCACCGTTCTCGTTGGCCAATCGGGCAGGCGTCGTGGTCACGGAAGGGCAGGGCCGTCGGTTGGGACGGCGAGAGCCGCGAGCGGCAACTGGCCGCCCTCTTGGTCCGGCGCCTCGGGGCTGACCAGCACAGGCGCGGTCAGACTCTTGTCGACTGCCTCCGGCAGGCCGGGCTGCGCTCGCAGGAAGGCTGCGAGCAGCCGGCGTTGTCCGCCGAAAGCGTCGTCGGTCAAGGTCAGGCGCTCGACGGCGGCCGGCGGGATGTGTCTCCGGTTCACCAGTCGCTCGAACAGCAGTAGGTCGACCCGGCGGGGCAGCTCACGGCTGGCGGTCGGGTGGTTGGAAAGGCGCTGCACCAGTTCAACCAGCGAGCCTGCCCAGTCCGGAGCCATCGGTACAAAGGCGCCCATCGCCTCGGTGCGCAGGACAGCGGGAGCCTGAGCGGCGGCCAGGACACCGGCCATGTACTTGTCGATCGCCTCGCTGAGCCGGCGTTGGTAGGCGGCCGGGACGGCGCCTTCGGACAGGCGCTCGTGCGCCCGGGACAAGAAGGTGGCGCTGTCCATCCGCGCGGCTTCCCCAGCCAGCGTCACCACGTTCAGCGTCCAGCTGCTGAGGGCTTCGGCGTACAGCCAGCGCAGGGCTCGGGCGTCGTCGTCGTCGACCTGGGGCGTCCAGCGCTGGTTGAGGGTGCGGATCAGTCCAAGGCTGCGCTTGGCGGCCGCCCACGGATCGAGGAACCACACTTCCGAGCGCAGGTACCAGAAAGCCCGCTCGAGCTCGGGGTCCTGGGCGCAGAGCCGCTGGATCTGCTTGGTTATGGCGGCTGCTCCGGGCCCGTGTGCACCGAGGTCGGCGACCTGCGCGACGGCCGCAGTGCGCTCGCGTCGGTCGACGTCGGCCACGGATTGGGCCGTGACTCCGAGGCCGGCGGCGAGCTCGCGGGCGCGTGGTGACGGGGCGATGGCCGTGGTGAGCTCGGCGTGCTCGGCGCCGACGAGTTCGCGCAGCCCGCGCAGCCAAATGGTGCGGTCGAGTGGCTTGGCGGCGCTGCGGCCGGTGCCGCTCTTGACCTCCCCGATGTACTTGCGCCGGGCTAGCGCGGGGTCGAGGTCGAAGGCGAGTAGGTCGAGGTCGGTGATCTGCAGCGGGTCGGGGTCGTAGTGCCGTTCAAGGTTAATCCCTCGGCGGGCGTAGAAGCCCTCCCAGAACCACAGCTGCGCAACACGGGCCTCGAGCACGTCGCCCGCCGGCAGCGGCCGGGGTGCGGCCTCGCTCGGAGCACGGCTGGCGTCGGCCGGCTGCTGTCGGCGGCGTCGGGCACCGTCCTGCTTGGCGGGTCTAGAAGGGGTCGTCTCGCCGGGCAGCACGTTGAGCCTCCTCGCGCAGTCGCAGGATCGCGGCGGTCGTGACCTCGTTGGCTGCGGCGTCATCGGGCAGCAGGCGACGGTCGGTCTCTGGGGTGTCGAACGAGCTGGGCGCGGCGGTCTTGGGCAGCATCGTCCCGTCGGAGCCTTGCGCGGAACCATGACTGGCCTGAAGCCAGTCCAGCCCGCCGCGGACAATGTCCTCCTTGACCAAGTGCAGCAGACCCCTGCCGTTGCCGGTCTCCTCGACACGGACGATGCCGGCGGCCTCGGCGAGGTGATAGTCGGTGACGATGTTGCTGACCGGGCCGACCACCTTGTTGCGCAGCAGCGCAGACACCAGCGTGGTCGGCATCATGATGCGGCCGCGACCGGCCTGTGCCTTCTCGCTGCCGAACAGGATGTGGGCGACGAACAGCTTGCGCTGGTGCAGCGCCTCCGTGCTGACCAGCTGGTCGTCGTCGGCCTCCAGGAGCGGGCTGAAGACATACGTCTGCGGGCCGACGACGCTGGTCGACTTCACTGTCGCAGCCTGAATGAGCCCAACCTTGCGGGCGCTGGTGATCAGGCCCGGACTTCCGGTCAAGCCAGGAAGGGCAAGGCCCGGCCGGTCCAGCGCCTGCTGGCAGATGCCGAGCAGAGCATCGCGCTCGGCCGGTGGCAGCGAGCGCAGGAACCCTGCGATCGGGACCTGCTTGCTCCCCCAGACGTAAGGGTTGAACACCACCGGCTCGCGCAGCTCGGGCGAGGGCACCTCGCGGTTGACGCCGGCGGCCCGCGCGAGCCGCAGGCCGGTCTCAGCCAGCTGTGTGGTCAGGCCGCGACGGGTGAGCTGGTCGAGGTGCTGGGCGCGGGTCAGCGGCACCCAACTGGCGATCTCGATGCTGTGCAGGGCCGCTCGCTCAACATCGCTGGGGCCGAGGCGCTCCAGCACCCGCAGGGTCTGCTCCAGCACACTGCCGGTGACCCCCACGTACTCCTCGATAAAGGTCAGCTCACCGTCGTCGGCGGCGAAGTCGACTACGTCGGCGCGCTTGAGGGCGGGCAGGGCGGTGTTGAGCAGCTCGAGCCCGCCGAGCCCGGCCAGCCCGGCGTAACTGCGGGCCAAAGCCGGGGTGAGTCCGCTGGCCGCGGCGCCGGTGTGGCCCTGCAGACGGGCGGCGAAGTCCATTGCCCGCCCGGTAAGCAGCAGCACCTCTAGCTGCGCGCCCACAACCCGCGACAGTGCCCCCTGCTGCTGGTGCAGGAAAATCACTGCGCGGCCGAGGCGAGGGCCGCTGGCGATGTCGTCCGAGCCGGTCACGAGGCCGCCCCGCCCGCGTCGGCGGCGACGCGACGGCTCCCATCCCGGCCCTCGTGCTTGCGGCTCACAAGGGCAGCATGCCGCGTGGCGTCTGCCGGGCGATCGCTCGGTACACCGAGGACCTGGCGACCCCGAACAGCTCCGCGAGCTCGGCGCTGGTGTGCCCTCCGGCGGCGTGCAGCTCGACCAGGTGCCGGTGCTGGGCCGGAGACAGCTTCGGCACTCCCCCGCGCAGCCGGCCCTTCGCCTTCGCAACCGCCATGCCCTCCCGGGTCCGCGCGCGGATCAGGTCAGCTTCGAACTCGGCGACCATCGACAGCACGTTGAACAGCAACCGCCCGACCGGATCCGCCGGGTCGTGCACGGACCCGCCGATGCTCAGCCGAACCCCGCCAGCGGTCAGCTCGTCAACGATGTTCCGCGCGTCCGGGACCGACCGGGCGAGCCGGTCCAGCTTCGTCACGACGAGGGTGTCGCCGGAACGGACCGCGGCGAGAGCCTGTCGCAGCCCTGGCCGGTCGCGGTTGGTCCCGGCGCGGCCGTGGTCCACGTACACCCGCGCCGGCGGCACTCCGAGCCGGGCCAACGCGTCACGCTGGGCGGTCAGGTCCTGCTCGTCGGTCGAGCACCGCGCGTACCCGACCATCACCCCGTCCATCCCGCCACCGTCCCGGCTGGGCCACCCTCACCGGGACAGACCCGCGGGCGGGTCCGTTGGGACACCGCCACCAGGGCCGACGTCGCCGCCGACACCGGCCAGCGGGTGTCCCGGCAGGGGTTCCGCCGCTGAGACATCCGCACTAGCGGTCGGCCGACTGTGCGCGACATTGCCTCGCCGCCGGGTCCAACATTCAGCGAGGTTGACAAAACACCACCCACGTGTACGCCACCACCGCTACACTTGGAAAACGGTCGCTGGGGGCGCGATGCCGAACGCCTGCAGGGAGGTTGATGCGTGATCAACGACGAGCCCGTCGAAGTCGAGTCGCCGAACTTCGAGAAGTTCCGCCGCAGCCGCGCCGCGTTCGGCCGACAGCCGACCATCACGATCCAAAAGCGTGGTCTCATCTCACTGAGCCCGTCAGCTGTCGATCGCTCGGCAACCCCGAGGCCGTGACGCTGCTGTACGACCCGGATGATCAGATAGTCGGCGTAGCGGCAGCGACACCGGACGACCCGGACGCCTTTCCGTTGCGGCGAGTTGGCTCACGCGCCGACGGTCCGCGGATTATCTCGGCTGCGAGCTTCACCAATTACTACGACATCGACACGTCCACGTCCCGCAGGTGGGACGCTGGTCGGGTCAACGGCGTCCTCTGCATCAGTCTGCGTACGCCTGGGACCGTCGTGGTGGGGAACCGGAACGGCCGGACCGCGACCGGCCCCCCGTCTCCCGCGAACGACGACTGACGTGCCAGCGCCCTACCACGGCTACGTCGACGAGTCGATCCGTGGCTCCATTTACATGATGGGGTGCGCGCGCGTGTGTGCGGATGATGTGTCACAGCTGCGACGGACCGTCCACGGGCTGCGCGAAGCACGAACGCGACGCATGCACTTCAACAACGAACGGGCGGCGGCCCGCAAACCGATCTTGGACGCCTTGGTCGACAGCGGACTGATCAGCTACCTGGTGGTCACCGCGAAGGTCGAAGGTCGCGACGGTGACCAGGTAGCTCGCGATCGGTGTCTGACCGAGCTGGTCGCGACCTGCATCGACCGGTCCGTCACGCGTCTGGTCATCGAGAGTCGTGAGGGGCAAGACCACCGGGACCGACGCACCATCGCTCGCGCCGTGGGCCGGCAGAGGTCGCTGGAGTTCGACCACCTTCCCGGACCCAGCGAGGCCTGCCTCTGGGTTCCCGACGCGCTCACGTGGGCGTACGGCCGGGGTGGCACGTGGCGCTCAGTCGTCCAGCCGTTGGTCATCCACGAACGGGCCCTTGGTCCACCCCCGTAACCAAAAAACGCGAAACCCGGCCGCTCACCGTTGGGTAAGGAGCCGGGCTCACTTCCCCGCTGCTCGTGCAAGGGGGCTGGTCGAATTATAGCCCAGCGCTGACCGGCAGGTGAAGTTGGACCGCCCCCGCAGCGACGGTCGTGCCAGCGCTCGGCGTCGCCGGCTCCCGGCCAGTAGAAGTCCCGGCCTGGGTTGGGGTTCACTGATCCAAAGCCTCAGCCCTGACGGACGACTGTCCACGAGCTGTCCGACCGCGCGAGGCGCCGGCGCCCGCTTAGATGCGCGGGTGAGCTCTGACGCTGAGTTGGCCCAGGCCTACACGGCTGCTGTCGCGGCCGCCGACGCGTCGGCGGTCGAGGCGGAGCCGGAGGCTCAGCTGACGGTGCCCGTGGCGAACCTGCTGGAGGGCTTGGCTGTCGGTCACGGGCTCGGCTCCTTGCGGCTGCTCCGCGAGGCGCAGATGCCCGGGGTCCGACCGGACTTCGTGGTGCTGCTGGCGGATCGACCGTGCGGCTGGGTCGAGCTGAAAGCCCCGGGGCACTCGCTGGACGGACACCTGTGGGTCGGCCGGGAGAAGAAGCAGTGGGCGCTGCTGGCCGAGCTCGACGCCCTGTTGGTGTGCAACGGGGAGCAGGCCGCGCTCTACCGCAGCGGCCAGCTCGTCAACTCCCCGGCTCCTCTCCCCTACGGCTCGCCCGCCGGTTGGGACGCGGCGCCGCTCGTCGACCTCATGCGGCTGCTGACCTTGTCCCGGCCGGCAGTGGTCACCCGGACCGCGCAGTTGGCGGCCAAACTCGCCCCGCTCACCCGGATGCTCCGCGAGCGGATCAGTACTGGCCTCACCCCGGCGACACCCGTCGCGGCGATCAGCCAGGCGAAGACCGCGTGGTCGCAGCACATCCACGAGGACGCGACCGACGAGGAGTTCGCGGACGACCTCGCCCAGGTGATCGCGTACAGCCTCGCGATCGCCGCGCTGCGCGGCGGCGCCGACATCAATGGCGACCACCTGATCACCCTCGCCGAGGCCCGCCAGGTCCTTCAGACCTCCAACGAGGTACTGGCCGCGACGCTCGGACCGGTACTGACCATCGGCGGTCTCGGGGCAGCGTTGGCCGCTGAGATCGGCGCGATCGAACGGCTCGTGTCCGCCGTCGACTCGACGAAGATCGCCAGCAGCACCGACAGCCGCGGCGAGCCCTGGCTGTGGTTCTACGAGGACTTCCTCGCCACCTACGACCCCGAGCGACGGAAGCAGTCCGGGGTCTACTACACGCCCACCGGCGTGGTCGACCTCCAGGTCCGCCTCGTCGACCAGATCCTGCGGGAACGGTTCGGCCGCAAGCTCAGCTACGGCGACAAGACCGTCGTCACCCTGGACCCGGCCACCGGGAGCGGCACCTATCCCCTGGCTGTCCTTGACCGGGCCGGCGCGGTCGCCGAAGCGGTCCGCGGCCACGCCGGCCCTGCTCAGGTCGCCCCGACCCTCGCGCAGAACGTCATCGCGTTTGAACTGCTCCCCGGCCCATACGCCGTGGCCCACCTGCGGATCGGGCAGCGACTCGCCGAACTGGCCGGGCAGCTCGTTCCGCCCGGGGCCGTCCGCGTCTACCTCACCGACACCCTCGACGACCCGGACAGCGGGCCACCGCAACTCGGCCTGTGGGGCGACGTCGCCGTCCTCGCCGCGGAGCGCGAGCGGGCCGCCCAGGTCAAAAGCACACAGCCGGTCACCGTCGTGCTCGGCAACCCGCCCTACCGGCGCCGCACCGCCCAGTCCGGAGGCGGATGGGTCGTGCACCCCGCCGCCGGCCGCGCACTGTTCGACGACGTCACCGAGCCACCCCGCACCGCGGGCGTCATCTTCAGCGCCCAGGCGAGCCTGTTCAACGACTACGTCTACTTCTGGCGGTGGGCGATCCACAAGGCGTTCGAGCAGACCCCAGACACACCCGCGGTGGTCAGTTTCATCACCGCGTCCTCCTGGCTCCAGGGGCCGGCGTTCCTCGGTTTGCGCACCCTCGCGCGCGAACTCGCCGACGAGGTCTGGGTCGTCGACCTCGGCGGCGAGGGCCGCGGCGGCCAACTGGATGACAACGTCTTCGCCATCCAGACACCGGTCGCCGTCGTCACCCTGTTTCGACGCGCCACCTCGACCCCGACACCGGCCACAGTCCACTACCGGCGGGTGACCGGCACACGGCACGCGAAGCTCACCGCGCTCGCAGAGATCCACGCGCCCCAGACTGAGCCGGCCAACCCTCCGCCGACCGGTGACCCCGCCGACGGCTGGGCGGTACTGCCCGCAGCGGTCGGAGACCGGATGGTCCCGATCAGCGGAGGCCTCGACTGGCAGGCGATGCCCGCTCTCACCGACCTGTTTCCGTGGCAGCAACCCGGGTGCAAGATCGGGAGAACGTGGCCAATCGCGCCCACCGCGGAGCTACTCAGAGAACGCTGGAGAGCGATGCTCAGTCGGACCGACGCGGCAGCCCGCGCTGAAGCTCACGTGACACCCAGCAGTGGGCGGACAATCTTCACCCGTGTCGCCGGACTGAAACCGATCGCTGAGCTCCCCGCTGACGCACCGCCACGGCCGATCGTCCGGTATGGATTCCGGAGCTTTGATCGTCAGTGGACCCCGCAGGATCCACGGGTGGCCGCTCTTGAGCGACCCGCGTTGTGGGCAGCGCTCTCGGATCACCAAATCTTCCTGACGACACTCACGACCAGCCCGCTCGGTCGCGGTCCCGCACTCACGGCGACGACCCTGGTCCCTGATCTTCACCATTTCCGCGGATCGTTCGGTGGGAAGGACGTCATCCCCCTCTACCGGGACGCGACCACCACCAAGCCGAACGTCACCGCCGGTCTCTGCAGCTGCTCACTGAGCGGTACGGAGGGAACCCGGTCACGCCAGAAGACCTCACCGCCTACGTGTTCGCGGTCCTGGCCCACCCCGGCTACCAAAGTCGGTTCGCTGTCGAGCTCACTACCCCCGGATCCCGTGTCCCGCTCACCGCTGATCCGGACCTGTTCGTCGAGGGGCGAGACCTCGGCCGTGAGCTGCTCTGGTTGCAGACCTACGCCGACCGCTACCGCACCCCCGCCGGCCGCGGGACGGATCTACCGTCACCGGCCGGGCTCGGGTGGGCGACCCCGGTCGACCGGATCCCCAGCACGGACAGAGACATCCGGTACAACCCGCAGACCAAGTCCCTGCACATCGGCAGCGGAACCGTCACTGGCGTCTCCCCAGAGGTCTGGACCTACGAGGTCAGCGGTCTCGCTGTGCTCCCCCGTTGGCTCGCTTCCCGGACCGCCCGTGGCACGGGTCGTGCCGCCAGCCGCCCGACCCCGCTGGACCGGATCCGGCCACAGACCTGGGCCGACGAGTGGAACGACGAACTGCTCGACCTGGTCCGCGTCCTCACCGCGACCGTCGCGCTGCAACCACGACAGGACGACCTTCTCGCACGGATCCTCGACGCCCCGTTGCTCGACGCCGACCAGGTCCCGGCCCCGACCGCCGCCGAGCGGAAGGTACCGACCTGACCGCCCCCAACCAAAGTTGGACCGCAATCTGGTCGACCCGCAAGTACTGGCGCTGAAGACGGTGATCCGAGCAGCGTTAGGCCGGCTCACCAGGCAGGTCGCCGGCGCGGTGCGCGTCGGCCTGCCGGTACAGCCTCGCGATGTAGTCCTCGAGCCGGGACCGTTCGACGCGCCACTGGCCGCGGCCGCCGATCTTCACCGCGGCCAGCGCCCTATCGCGGACGAGCGCGTAGACCTGACTGCGAGAGACGCTGAGCTCCTCGGCGACCCGGTCCAGGGTAAGGAAACGGGGCCCGGGCGGCGACGAGACGGGTGGGGTGTCCGTGGTGTCCACGGGCGGACGGTAGATGGGCCGGCGTCCCTGCCGACCGGTCGGGTGCACACCCGGCCACCGGGGCCGCCGTTCGGTGGCCGGCGTCCCCAGACCCAGCCGGACAGGGCCGCTCGCGTGTGGCCGGGTGTATCGGCGACCGCGGTTGGCGGCCGGCCGGCATCCCGGGGTCACCGGGATCCATCCCCGGGGCCGGTGTCCGGCCCGAGGGAGACCCAAACGACCCCGAGCCCGTCAACCAGGTCACAGACCCAGAGGACCCGGTACTCATCGGTGTGCAGCGCACCGACCGTCTCGGCCGTGCAGAACGGGAACAGGTCGTCGTCGAGGTCGGTGAACGAAGGCAGATCCATCGCGGGCTCCCGGGGACTGCCGCCGCGGAGTGCGGCGGGTGCAGTCCCGGGTCGGGCAGGGCGAGGGTGGCCGGTCAGGGCTCGGCGCAGCCGACCGCGTAGCGGCGCGTAGCGGCGCGTAGCGGCGCGTAGCGGCGCGTAGCGGCGCGTAGCGGCCTTGACGGGTCGGGGTCCCCGCCCTGCCAGGCTCGGAGCACCCAGCCGCCCCCACCCCCAGCGCGGCAGCACCGACCGCAGGTCGGCACCGGCCCGAAGGGCCGGCCGGCTACCGGCTCTCGAACTGTCCCGCTGGGGCCGGGTCTGGGACGTCGGCGCACGTTGCGGCAGTCGATGCGCTTGGCCCGCGGGGCCGGCCGGGCAGCGGTGCGCTCTTGCTGCGGAGCTCGCCAGAAAGCACGGGCTGTGGACGAGATCACCAGCCCGTTACTGCCCGGTCATACGCTCCACGTCGGACTGGTCGCTGTTCGTGGCCAAAGCGCCTCGAGAGCGGAGTGGCCGTGGGTACTGCGTTGACTGGGATCGGGTTCATCGCCGTACTGGCGGCCGTCCCCGTAGGGATCGTCGCTGTTGCCCAGAGGGTCCGCAGTCACCGGGCGAAACCCACAGCCCGGACCACCGCTGGACTGGCCGCCGGGGGCCTGGTCCTGCTGATCATCGGCGCGAGCATCGCCTCGGCTTCCCCGCAGACGACCACGACAGCTGACCCGCGGACGACCACGAGCCCGGTGCCGTCGACCACCGCCGTTACGCCTACCGCGTCGGCCGCACCAAGCACCACGGCTGCCACCCCGGTGCCTGCCCCGACGACGGCTGCGCCGGCCGCGACGACGGCTCCCCCACCGGTCGTGACACCAGTCCCGACGCAGACCCCAACTCGCGACGTGGTGGCGGTGGCCGCGGGCTCGGGTCCGGCCGCGACCGCGCTGATCGCGCTACCGGTGAAGGGCCGTGCCCCGAAGACCGGGTATAGCAGGGACGCGTTCGGCCCGGCGTGGGCCGACGTCGACCAGAACGGCTGTGACACCCGCGACGACGTCCTACGCCGGGACCTCACCGGGACCACCATCACTGCGGGCAGCGGGGGCTGTGAAGTCGCCGCCGGCACCCTCACCGACCCCTACAGCGGCACCACCATGCCGTTCACCCGCGGCGTCGACACCAGCGCCGAGGTGCAGATCGACCACGTCGTGGCCCTGTCCAACGCCTGGCAGACCGGGGCCTTCGCCTGGACCCCCGACACGCGGGAGCAGTTCGCGAACGACCCGCTGAACCTGCTCGCCGTCCAGGGCCGGCTGAACAGCCAGAAAGGCGACGGGGACTCAGCGACCTGGCTGCCCCCGGCCACCGGGATCCGCTGCGCCTACGTCGCCCGCCAGGTCGCCGTCAAGACCAAGTACCGGCTCTGGGCCACCGCCCCAGAACAGGCAGCGACCGCCCGCCTGCTCACCGGCTGCCCCGGCCAGACCCTCCCCACCACTGCCACCAGCGCCGTACCCGCACCCGACCCGGGCGCTGATCCCGCACCGTCAACACCCGCTCCACCAGCACCCGAACCGGCGCCGGTTGACCCGCCGGTGACCGTCGACCCCGTCGGGGTGTCTTACGCCAACTGCGCCGCCGTCCACGCCGCCGGCAAGGCACCCCTACACAGCGGGGACCCGGGGTACTCCCGCAAACTCGACCGGGACGGCGACGGCATTGCCTGCGAGTAGTCGGAGCGTCCGATGACCACGACACCGTTTACAAATCGCCGTCCCGGCCGGCCGCGCGTCGGAGCTTGACCCGGTTCTCCGGACACCTGGCCTCGGCGTGGGCCTTGCTGTTCGCCGGACTTCATCTCTTCTGGGCCTTGGGCGGCTCGTCGCTACTGGCTTCGTCGGCGGGTGTCGCCCTGGCCGGGGACCGCCCCCGCTGGTCGTCATCTCCGGTCTGTGGGGGGTGGCGCTCACCCTGTTGGCGGGGGCCGCGCTCGAGCTGACCCTGGCCCGCGGCCGACTGGGTAGCCGCGCGGCCCGCCTGTTGGCGGTGGGGAGCTGCCTTGTCGGGACGGTTCTGCTGCTCCGTGGCGTGGGAGTGGAACTCCTGCTCCTCACCGGCGCCGCGGGGGTGGCGCGCAAACGTGGGTCAGGTCCAGACCCGGCTGAGTCTGCTCCTGTGGAACCCGTGGTTCGTCGTCGGCGGACTGACCTTCGCACTCGCGGGTGTCCCAGGTCGTCGCGACAGGGCGTAGGCCCGCACATCAGAAGCGGGCCGGGATTCTGCCGGGCGGCCCGGACCGGAGCGACGATCAGCACGAGAGACGCAATCTCGTACGTCGACATCGTCGGCCGCCACCGGGGCGACGCTGCCGCTGCGTCCCGCCGGCGGGTGTCCGGGAGGAGTCGTCTCACAGGGCAGCGTCTGGGCCGGCGTCACCTGCCGGGTGCGCGGCAGAAGGCGAGCGCGCGCTGCCACAGCAGCGCGGCGGCCTGCTCGTCGTACTCGCTAGGGAGGCTGGGGTCGGTGAACAGGTGACCGGAGCCGGGGTAGTTGAAGACCTGGATCGAGGCGCCGGCGGCGCGGACGTCCCTGACCACGGCGTCGATCCACTCCTGCCGGCGGAAGGGGTCGTGGTCGCTGTAGTGGATCTGGGCGGGCACCGCGGCCGGCCAGGTCTGGGCACCGAGCATTGACACCGGCAGCGCGCCGGACAGCATGAGGACGCCGCTGCAGGGCCGCTGGGTAGCCACGTACTGCGCCATGCCGGCCCCGTTGGAGAAGCCGGCGGCGAGGAAACCATCCGGCAGGTCCTGCACCGCCTGCACCGCGCGGCGCATCAGCTCACGGAACCCGACCTCCTCGACGAATCGACCGGCTTCGTCGTAGTCGCCGAAGACCCGCCCGTCGTACTGGTCGACGACCAGCACTTGATGTCCGTCTGCGCGGAGCCGGGCGGCGGCGTCGGTGATGCCCGGGCGGACGCCCAGGACGGAGTGGAACAGCGCGATGTCGGTCATGCCACCCAGCCTGCAGGCGGCCCGATGACAACGGCCTGTCACCGTTTCTGCCACTCTTTCGGGCTGTGAACCGCACGGCTCGGCTGCACGCCCTGAGTGAGGAGCTGCGCCGCGCCGGCCCGCGCGGCCGCACCGCCGCGCGGCTTGCCGGCTGGCTGGAGGTGAGCACGCGCACGATCAAGCGGGACGTCGCGTCCCTGCAGCAGGCCGGGCTGCCGGTGTGGGCGCAAGCCGGCCCGGGCGGGGGCTACGTGCTGGACGTGGCCGCCACGCTGCCGCCGGTCAACCTCACTCCGGCGCAGGCGGTCGCGGTGGGGCTAGCAGCACAGGCTGACGCGCCGTACGCCGTCGACGGCCGAGCCGCGCTGGAAAAGATCCTCGACGTCCTGGACCCCGCCGCCCGGGAGCGGGCCGAGCAGCTCGCCGGCCGGGTCTGGATCCGGACTTCGCCCGCAGAGCGGCCCGCCGTGCTCACCGCGGTAGAGGAGGACTCGCGCAGCGCCGCGTGCTGGTGCTGCGCTACCGGGACCGGCTGGGCAGGCCGTCACACCGGCGGGTGGAGCCCCACCTGTTGGCCCGTACCGACGATGGCCTGCTCCGGGGACCACCCCCCTGCGGGACGACCGCGCTGCGAACCTGGACCTCGCCGAACAGCTCACGCTTCGTCTTGGTCGCCATGGCTGCCAACGGTAGGGCTGCTGTTCCGCTCGCCTGCGGAGCCGCCGCGCTGGTCTGCCCGACGCCGGCGGCGAGCCGGGCCCGTGGAAGATCCGTCGGTGCGGACAAGATCACTAGTCCGTCACCTGCCGGCCGTACGTTTTGCGTCGGATCGGTCGCTGCTCGTGGCCGTAGAGCGCCCTTGGGCCGAGGACGAGTGGCGGGTGTGCGTGGTCAGACGGGCCGGCCGACCGGCAGGGGCCGGCGTCGTTTAGGGAACGGCTTGCCGCCGTGGTGTTCGGTGCGGAGCCGGCCGACCTGCCGGTGCAGGGCCTGGTTGACCAGGTCGGAGAGGTTGACCGGTCCCTCGGGTTGGTTGGCCAGGTACATGATCGCGTCCCGGGCTTCCTCGGAGATCGTGATGTCGACGTAGGCGCTGAGCTGGGTCTGCCCGTCCTTGATCCGCTTGCTCGACGCCTTCGGAGCCGGCACGGCCGGCGCGGGTGCCGGCCGCTCGTCGGCCTCCCCGGCCGGCGCCGCAGCGGGGGATGACCGGCGGCAGGCGCCGGGAGGTCCTGTTCAGCGGGTTGGTGTCGCCGAGCCCGCGCGTGGTCATGCCGGTGTCCGCTCTCGCTGGAGCAGTTCCCGCGCCGCGTCCCGGTACTGCTGGGACGCCTTCCCGTGCGGGTCGAACACGGTGATGGGCTGGTGGCGGTGGTAGCTCTCCCGGATGCGGACGCTGCGCCCGATGACGGTCTGCAGGGTCGCGTCGGGAAACCGTTCGCGCAGCGCGGCGATCACGTCGAGGTCCAGGCGTTGCCGCTGGTCGGCCGCGGCGACCACCAGGACGTGCTCGATGGCTAGGCCCGGGTTGAGCCCGTCCCCCACCTCCGCGACCGTGTCAACGAGCTCCGCCACCGCCGCCAGCTCGATGCCCCCGGGCAGCACGGGCACCAGGACCTCGTCAGTCGCGACGAGCCCGCTGACGGTGAGCAGTCCCAGCGCCGGCAGACAGTCGATGAGCACGACGTCGCGCGGCCGCGCCTCGTGCAGCGCCCTCTTCAGCCGCAGCTCGATACCGGGGCTTACTGGACAGGCAGGCCCCGTTCAACCCCGGTCAGCTCCGCGGTCGCCGGGACCACCTCGACACCGGGCACCGCGGCAGGCACCGCGGCCTCGTCGACGCCCGCCTCGCGCATCAGGACGGACAAGAAATCGTACTCCCCCGACACCGCGCCGAGCCACTCGGTCGCGTTGCGCTGACTGTCCAGATCCACCACCAACACGGTCCGCCCGGACTCGGCAATCTCCGCGGCGACCCCGGTCGTGCCAACCCCGGTCGGTGTGCGCGTGAGGGGGACCGTCAGCAGCTGACCGCCGAACTGGGCGAGCACCTGCAGCAGGAGGGCTGCGCTCCCCTGCTGCCGCCGACCGTGCTCAACCCCCTCCTGGCAGGCCTGTCCGGACCGGTCCTTCCGGTGCGCGCACTCGACGAGGCGCTGCTCAGCGCACGGGTCACCGGCAGCTACCTGGACCGCTACGTCGACCTGTTCCGCTCGAGAACGCCCATCCGACACGGTGCGTGACATATCGTCACGCCGTGTACCTCCAAGTGGTGTGTCCGTGCTGTTCCCAGGAAGCCACGGTGACCGTGACCCGCCAGCGAGGGACAAGCGGCGAGCTGACTCCCTGGCAGGTGGCCAGGTTCGCGTGTGCCAGTGGTCACCCGGCGCCCAGCGACAACGACGTGTGGGCGGTCATCAACGGAGCAGAAACGTCACGTTCGGGCTGCTAGGCACAAACCGGCACAGCGCCGGGTAGTTGCCCGGGGTCCGGCCCGCTGTCGACCGGACCCGGCGGCTCACCCCCGATCAGCTGCTGTCCCCGTCGAGGAGGTCGAGTTTCTCGACCTGTTCGGCGAGGCCCTCGCGGGTCGACGCGCTGATCTCCCGAGTCACCGACTCCAGCTGCCCGTCGGATCCGCGGGTCACGGCACTGAACCGCTGCACCCACCGATCACCGTCCCAGACCGGGCCCTCGCCAACCAACCCCATGTCCAAAGACAAACCACACAACACACCCGCGAGGCCCCGGGCGTCACGGGTGTCACGGTGATGACAGCCGACACCGGCCAGGTGATTACCGACCAAGCCGCCGAACGGCACCAGGGCCGGTGCCTGCTCGCCGCCGGCTATAACCGCACCCCTCTGGCAGCCCTGCCTGCGCCACCCCTCCCCCGGCGCCCGACAAGCCCGCCTGCACGACGCTGTCGACCATCTCCGGCTGCTCCGCAACCAGATCGCCCACCACGAACCGGTCCACACCCGGGACCTCACCGGCGACTACACCCGGATCCGCGACACCACCGAACGCATCAACCCCCGATTGGCCTGGTGAATCGACACCACCAGCGGCGTCCCCTGCGCTGGACAGCAGGCGCAGGCCGGTGATCCGGTCGCCCTGACAGCAGCCACCGATCAGCCCTGCGGGCCCCTCACCCACCGGCGGCGCTATCGAACGGGTCGTCAGTAGGTGAAGCGGTCGACCGGGCTGCCCAGTGCCCACATGCCGTTGATCCGGGCGGTGGTCCGCTGGTAGGCGGCCTCCTGCTCCGGGGTGAGGACAACGTCGCCGGCGGCTCCTTCGAGGCGGGGCCGAAGCAGCTCGGTGTCGTCGGTCCACGCCAGGTCCAGCAGCCCCGCGATCCTGGCGGCCAGCGCGACGAGGGCGGCCACGGGGTCCGGGATCCGCTGGTCGCGGGGCCGGTGGCCGGCGTGCAGCTGGAGTGCGTCGGTGACCGCCTCGGACCGGACCGGTTCACCGAGCGCGGCCGCCGCCGCGGACAGCGCGTCGACGTCCGCGGCGCGGAGCCGGACGAACCGCAACGGGACGTGCTCGTACCGGCCGTCCGGGCCCAGCACCCGGCCCCCGGTCGAGGTGTCCGGGTCGGTCTGGGTGGGACCGACGGTGCCGGCAACCCGGCGCAGCGCCTGCAGCGCCACTCCCCCGGCCAGCGCCCGCGGGTGCGCGACCGAACTGTCGGGGTCCCCGGTCTCCTGCCACCGCAGGGTCAGCAGCAACTCCTCCACCTCCCCGAACGCGGCGGTGAGCTCCCGGTCGAGATCGGGAAGCACCACCAACCGGGTCGCCACGTCGCCGCTCACCTCAACACCCCTCCCCCCGTCACGGGACCAGCGTGCCCGCCCGGTCCGACACCCACCGCACGGCGGCGGGACCGGTGACATCGCGGCCCGGCCCACACGCCGGAACGGTCACCGACGACGGTCCGGGCGCCGGTGACGCGGGTTGGGCTCACGGGCCGGTGTCCTCGAGCAGCACTCCGGCCACCGCCGCCACGGGCAGCCCGGTCCGCTCAGCGACCAATCCGACCAGCCGCGCGCGGCTGTGGGCGGGCGCGGCGAGAACCAGCGGGGCCACGTCGCGGACGGCGTCGACCAACGCAACCGGGTTCCCGGCGTGGGCCGCCCACCGGCCGAGCCGTGCGGTCACGGCGGCGTCGACCAGCGGCACCGTCACCCCGAGGGCGCGGCGCAGCCCGCGGGCCCCGGTGGCGACGAGGACGTCCGCAGGGTCATGCCCAGTGGGGAGCTGGACTGCGTGGGCGTCGAGCCCGCCGAGCAGGTCCGCGGCGCGCACCGTCGCCTCGCGGCCGGCGTCGTCCGGGTCGTAGGCGACAAGCAGCCGCCCGCCGGTCCCGGCCGTCGCGTCCCGGAGCTGGGCGGCGTGGTCCGCGGTGAGCCGGGTGCCGCCGGCGGCGAGGCCGATGTGCCCGGCGAGGTTGACCGCGATCGCGTCCACGGCGCCCTCGACGAGGACGGGCCGGCCGCGGCCGGCGGCGAGCAGGTCGGCCTGCTGGGCGGCGCCGAACAGGTGCTCGCCCTTCCGGTACAGGGCGGTGGTCGCGGTGTTCACCCACTTCGGAACCGCGGTGTCCGCGTCGGACAGCCGACGGGCGGTGAACCCGACCACTCCCCCACCGTCGACCCCGCCCTCGACCGGGCCGTCGATGAGAGGCACGACGAGCCGGTGCCGCAGGGCGTCGATCACCGCGCCGTACCGGCCGGGGACCGCGACGCCGGCGTCGAGCAGCTCCCGATCCGTGAACCCCGCCCCGCGCAGGTGCCCGACGAGGGCGGCCGACCCGCGGCTGGCGGGGGCGTACCCGAGCTGCCAGCGCCGGCCGGCCGGGGTCTCGACGGCGAGGTCGACCAACCCGCGGTCCCGCAACACCGCGACCACCAGCGGCGGCCGGTCGATCAGTAGCCGTTCCCGGTACCAGCGGGCCGCCTCGGCCAGGACGGCGCGCAGCCGCGCGGGATCCGGCGGTGCCAGGTTCGGCGGGCCCGGGTCAGTCATGCGCTTGTCGGTCGACCTGTACTGGTCGGGCATCACGCGTGCGCACCTCCTTCGCGACTGGTCGGTCGCCGTTCCCCCGACAAAAGCACCAACACCAGTGTTGGAACTGTTAGTGGCCGCAGGTCAACGACCGAGCCCGAGAATCTGACCGGAGACCCGTCGGAGGCCGCAGCTACCGCCGGATCGGGTTGCCGGTGGCGATCGTGCCGGCTCGCAGGTCCGGCCAGGGCTTGCCCTTGTTGTACTCGCGCTCGAGCCGTTCGACTTCCTTCATGACAGCGGCGGCGATGAACTCCGACAGCGTCGCGTGACCCTCGGCGGCGCGGGTGTACTCGAAGGCACCGCGGGCACGGTCGGTGTCCTCGGCGAGCTGGTAGAAGCCGACTTTGGTTTTGGCGTTCGGGCCGCCCGCTGCCGGGGCGGGGTTCGGGTTCGACCGTCGACGTCGACGGTCCGGCTCTGGGCGGTCGTGGTCTGGCTGTGGCGCTGACTGGCCGAGCACCGGGTCGGCGGCCGGGGACTTGCGCAGCCGACCGGGCGCCGGCGCTGTCAGGGCGTTCAGGGCAGCGGTGTCCGCGGCGGCGGCGCGTCGGTTCGTCGGCGGCATGACGGGTCTCCTCGGGTGGTGGTCAGGTCGGGAACAGTCGGCTGGCGATCGCGGCCAGCGCGTCGGTCGCGTCCCGCGCCCGCGCGCCATAGGCGGACAGCGGGGCCGCGGCGGACGCGGCCGACGCAATGACTTCTCGCTCGGGCACGAACGGCTCGATCAGGTGCCCGGCGTAGTCCGCGCGCAGCTGCCCGGCCCACTCGACCCGGTCCCGGCGGTCACCGCGGTAGCGGTTGACGACGATCCCGCCGAGCTGCAGCCGGTCGTTGAAATGCTGGCGGACGGTGGCCATCGTCCGGGTCATCCGGGCCAAGCCCTCGACGCTGGCCGCACGCGGCTCGGTGACCAGGACCGCGCCATCCGCAGCGGTCAGCGCGTTGACGGTCAACTGGCCCAGGCTCGGTGGGCAGTCGATGAGGACGGCGTCCCACTGGTCCAACGTGCCGTCCAGGGCGGTCCTGAGCCGGTACTCGCGGCCGAGGTCCTGGTCCTGTTCCCGGTTGGCCAGGGCGAGCTCGGCGGCGACCAGCTGGACGCCGTGCCACCCCTCCCCCGCCGCCGAGACGGCCTCGGCCAGCACACCGGCCTCGACCTGGCGGGTCGTCGGGTCGACGGTCAGGACGTCGTTGAGGGTGAACGACGGAGCCTCGGCGAGCCCGAGGTTGGAGGTGGCGTTGGCCTGGGGGTCGGCGTCGATCACCAGCACTCGTTTGCCCTGGCCGGCCAGGGTGTCGGCGAGATTGACCGTGATGGTGGTCTTTCCCACGCCGCCCTTCTGGTTGCACACCGCGACGACACGTGCCGGCATCCAGTCCTCCCCTGTTGGCTCTAACAGTAGCGACGGAAGCGTCAGGGATCGTGGAACTGTTGGAAGTGTCGGACTCACGGCGGCGCGAGGTCGCCGTCGCTGTCCTCCGGCTCGGTGGTCGCGGCGGGGTCGGCTTGTCCGGTCAGCCACCGGTAGAGCCGATCCTCGCCGTCGGCGTCGGGAAGAACGACCACCGCATCCGCCCGCAGGTGGGCGGCACGGCGCCAGACGGTGTGGTCATCCAGGTCGGTGCCGATGTAGACGGTGCGGGGTCGTTCACCGGCCGTCCCGGGCGGGATGACGAGCAGTGCGTCGGTGTCGCGCAGGTGACCCTCGCCGGTTCCGGGTAGTCGGGTCAGCAGTCCGACCCGGAGGCCGGCGAACCGGGTGAGCAGGTGACAGGCGAGCAGCGGGTCGGTGGTCAGCACGGCCGCGTGGGTGGTGGTGGGGCTGGCCTGGTCGGTGATCGCCCTCCTGATCTCGGCCGGGTGGCGGCTCGCACCGCCACCCGCACTTCTGTTGGCTCTAACAGTGGTGTTAGTCCTCGGTGGGCGGGCCGGCGGGCATGTCGGGGAGTGGGTCTTGGCCGCAGGCGCGGCGTTCGATGTCGGCCAGCGTGTAGCCGGTGTCACTCAGGAGCCCCAGATAGCGCTGGGTTGTGGGCTGGACCTGCCGCCAGGCGGCGGGCGTCAGGTTGTCCTCGTAAGCGGCCAAGACCAGCGCCAGGCCGAGGACCTGGGCGCGGGCTTCACTGGCTTGGGCGATCAGGTCGGCAACCGCTCCGTTGCGGCCCCAGGTCGTCGGGTCGCAGCCGAGCAGGTCGGCGGCGAGGTGGTTCCCGCCGACCCGGGCGACGGTGTCGGCGTCGCGGGCCAGTGCGCCCGCTACGAGCGCCGCGCTGCCCTTCGGGGGCGTCTTGCGGGTGAGCAGTGCTCGCAGGTACTCCCGCCGGACTGGTTCCGCGCTGCCCCACGCCTTATTCGAGGCGATGACGTCGCGCCGCTGTGCGCGGGCGGCCTCGGCTTCGGCCTCTGTCATCTCCGCGAGCTTCGTGCGCAGGGTCTCCCGGCTCTCGTAGCGCCCGTCGTGGCCGTAGGCAGCGGGATCGGTGCAGACCCAGACCGCGGCGGGGTGTGATCCCCACGCGGGCGCGGGCTGGGAGTCGTCCTCGTCGTCGGGCGCGTCGAGGTCGTCGCCGATCTGGTCGTCCTCCGGGTCCTCATCGTCGTAGAGCTCCACGCCGGCCTCGCTGGGTTGCCCGGTGGCCGGGTCGACCCATCCCCAGACCGTGGCCACGGTCGCGGCGTGACCGGGGCAGCCCGCGTGACCCTCTGGCGTCAGGTCGACTCGGTCGTCGTTGACGAGGCGGTCCAGCCAGTTGGTCCGGGGCACGTCGTCGACGACACGGACGCCTTCTGCGGCCAGCGAGGCGGCGAGGTTCTTACGGCGCTGGGCTCGGTTGCGCTCGTCGCGGGCGGTCTGTGCTGCGTGCTCGAACATCCCCGGCCGCTGGGCAGCGGTGACCAGGGCCTTGACGGCCTCGGCGTCGTCGGCGAACTCGGCGAGGACCGCAGCCTGGGTGAGGTCCAGGTGCTCGTACGTCTCGGCGGCGTCCTGGGCCAGCGGGGACCCGGCGACCGTCAGTGCGGCGTCGACCCGGTCGCGCTTGATCTTGGTCCGCTTGGCGATCTGCGCGGCACTGACTCCGAGGTCTGCCAGACCGGCGATCACGCCGACTTCCTCGGTAAGGGTCAACCCAGCCCGGTGGTGGTTCTCCGCGTGCTGGCTGACGATCCGCTCAACGGCCGCCCGCTGGTCCTCGGTGTCGGTCCCGACGACCACGACGGGGACGGGGACGGTGGCCTGCCCGGCCTCGATCGCGGCGAGGGTCCGGCGGTGTCCGAGATGGACCCGGACCGCGCCGTCGCCCGTGCGGACCGCGACGATGGGGACTAGGACTCCCAGGTCGCGGACGCTGGCGACGAACTCGGGTCGAGCCTGTTGTCCCTACGGACGTTGGCGTCGACGAGCAGGTCGCGCGGGTCGATCTGCTCGACGTGCTGGGTGTCGGTGGCGGTGGCGTGGGTGGTCATCTGGTCCTCCGTGTGAGTGGTTCTAATGGGGTTAAAAGTTCTAACAGTGGTGTTAAACGCCGTGGTGGGTATCGGTTGCCAGGTGGGGCGCGAGTGCGTCGAGGATCGTGCGGGCGGCGGTGAGCACGACGGTGGCGGCGGCCCGGACCTTCTCGGCGTCACCGCCCGCCCAGCCGGTGACGTAGTGGATCGCGTACGGGTCGGCGGCCATCCCGGCCGCGCCGGTGATGATGCAGGCGACGGACTCGGCCTCGATCTCCTGGCGGGCCTGGCTGCGGGTGGTGTCGCCGACGTGCCCGCACTCGATGTGCGCGAGTTCGTGGGCGAGGGTCGTGACCGCCTGCGCGTCGTCCAGCCCGGCACCGATCCGCACGGACTGGTAGGTGCCGTTGGTCCAGCCGAGGGCCGAGCCGCAGTCGCCGCGCTCGAGCGTGTACCCGTGCCCGGCGACTTGGTCGGCGAGCCCGGCCCACAGGCCGGCGGGGGCGTCTCCGGCTGCAGGCGTGGCGGCGGGGACCTGGGGGAGTGGGGCGCCGTCCGTCTGGGCGACGTCGAACACGTGCGCCACGCGGAACCCGACCAGCTGCTTGCGCCCGGTGCTGTCTCCGCTGCTGCCGTCCGCCGGGGCGGCGACCGGGTCACTGCTGGTTTCACCCGTCCGGTAGGTGACCGGCGCGAGGATCCGAATGCCTTTCTCGCCCTTGCGGACCTGTCGGCCCATCTGCTGCCAGGCACGGAACCCACAGACTCGGGTTGCGTCCGGGGCCTGGGCGGCGATCAGCAGCAGGTTGTTGAGGCTGTAGCGCGGGAAGCGGGCGGCGGCCGCGAGCATCGCCGCCCACTGCCGGGAGTCGGCCAGTGCGGCGACACCCTCGGCTATCTGCTCGTGCAGTTCGGCCAACTTGTCCTCGCGCGTTGCCTGCTCGGTCATCGTTCGTGCCGTCCTCTCGCCCGGTTGTTAGTTCTAACAGTACCGTTAGAGATGCCCTAGGTCAATCGCTTGCGTACCTCTGACCTGCGGAAACGGCCCACCGGACGTGAGGTCGGCAAGTCGTTTGCGGGGACTCTTGAGTGAGGGTCGGGGTGTGGGGCGGAGCCCCGCGGCCTGTGGGGCCGGCCCGTGAGGGTCGGCGGTGACCCCGGTGGCGGGTCACGTCGGTGGTGGAGCTGGGTTCTCCGTCGTTCGGGTGGGACTTCGTCTGCCGGGCCGTGCCGGGTCGGGGCAGGGTCGGGGTCCCCTTCGGGGTGGCCTTGCGGCGGGCCGGTGCGGTCTGGCACCCATCGGGCCGTCCGGGCGGCGGGGGAGCCGGCGACCCGGACCAGCCAGCCCCGACCACCGGGCGCCCAGCTGCGCCGGGCCGGCGGCGTCACGGCTGGGTCGGTGGTGGTGTGGGTTCGGTTCGGGTCCGTAGGGCTGCGCGTGCGGTGTGCCAGGCGGGCGGCGGGGGACCGGTTGGGGTTTGCTGCGCGGCTTGGCGGGCCTGTTGGGCGGCGAGGCGGGTGGCGCGGTTGGTGGCGGTGCGTTGGGTGTGGGGGGGCATGGGGGTGTCGTCGGGCAGGGTCCAGTCCCGCATCCGGGACAGCAGCCAGCCGGGGGGGTTGCGGACGGCGCCGCGCCGGGTCCGCGGCGTCCCGGGTGGTGTGGGGCCGGTGGGTGTGCGGATGAGGGGGGAGTGGGGTCGGGGCCCGGTCTGGGGGTGGTTGTCCAGTGCGAGCAGGACGTCGTCGACGGTCCAGCCGGCGGTCAGCCAGGGGCGGAGCAGGTGGCGTAGCAGCGGGGCGGACCCGACCGCGACGAGGTCCGGGGCGACCCGGCGGAGCCGGTGGACCAGGCGCAGCCGGTCGGCGCGGGTGGTGGCGGGGGTGCGGCGTGGCCACGGCCCGCAGGCCGGGCACGGCTCGGCGGGTTGTCCGGGGGAGCCCGGTCCCATCGGGATCGGGTGTTCCGATCCGGTGGTGGCCGGTTTCGGTTGCCCCGGTCGGGCCCGGCTTCGTTGGTGCTGGCGCGAAGCGTCGATTTCGACGTCGCGAAGCGACGCTCCACGGGGGTTGGAGCAGCGGTGACAGGTGGGCTCGCGCGCGTATTGGGTTCCAGCTTCGCTGGACCAATAGGGGGTGTCAGTTCTTTCCCCAGCTGCGTGTGGACGGCCCGCGCCCGCCCCGTTGGCGGCCGGGGTGCAGGCCGCGGCGTCGTCGATCTCGTCCGCTGCCAGGGGCCCGCGGCGGGTGAGGTCCACGGCCCGGCCGATCCGGTCGACGCCGAGCTGTCCGGTGCTCCAGCGGGGATCGGCGGCCAGCAGGCCGGGGTCGACCTGCACGGCCCGGGGCGCGGGGGTGGGTTCGATCAGCACGTACACGGCCGCGTCGTTGCGGTCGGCGGCCTCACCGGCCGCCCTGGACCCGGCTGGGCCGGCGGCCGGGCCCGGGGGGGCCGGTGGGGGAGTGGTGAGGGCCATCGCCTGGGTGAGGGAGGCGACCCGGCCGGTCGCGACGACCGCGACGAGGTCGGCCTCGCGGAGCCAGGCCAGGAACCGGGCGACGGTGGACCGGGAAACACCGGCCCGGTCCGCGAGCAGGGCCCACCCGGTGCGGTAGGTGCAGCTCGCCCAGTCGGTGTGGGTCGCGAGGATCGCCGCGAGCTCGACGCGGCGTTCAGCGGCGTCGGTCCGGAACCGCTCCAGCGCCGCGTCGCGGACCCGGTCAAGCCAGCGGCCCAGATGCGCGGCGCGGCGGTGGCCGGGGGGCATCACCCGCCACACCGCGAGGTCACCGGGTTGGCGGGTGCGGTACGCAGCCGGGCCCTGCCCGCGCCGGCACGCAGGCGACCAGGCCGCGGCACGGCGGCGTGCCCGCCGGTTCGCGGTCGCCCGGGCCCGGGGGCCGGCGGTGACCGGACGACCGAGAGCGGCGGGCGCGGGACCGAGCGGGCTGGTGCGGCGGCCGTAGACAGCCGCCTGTGCGGTCACCGCCGCAGGCGGCGCCGGCTACACGCTAGTGGGAGGGACGGGTCGTCGGATTCCGGGTACGCCGATGACACGGCTGCCCATCCGCGCCCGCCCCGGGGGGGCGAGGTAATGTCTCCTCCTGCAGGTAGACGAAGCCCTACACCCAGACCACCGGCCAAAGTGACTTCGGGTGTGGGGCTTCGTGCTGTCCAGACCCCGGTTGGGGCCCGAGTGGTTCGTCAGGCGCTCAGCGGCAACGTGTCCTCGTGCTGCTGCCGTCGCGGTCGCGGGGCTGGGACGGCGACACCGAAGTGCGTGCCGAGGACCTCACAGATCACGTCGTTGAAGGTGACCCCGCGTTCTGCCGCGATGTCCCGGATCTGGTCGCCCATCGCCTCGGGGACGCGGATGTTGAAGGCGTCCCGGGGTCCGTGGGACGGACGTCCGACGAGGAGCTTCTGTCGCGCCATGCCCAGAACCTTGGCACGCGATTTCATAAAAACAGTGGTTGATCGCAGCGTGTCGGGCCCAACTTCTACGGTCCGGGGGATGGGGGAGTGGGCCCGGTACTCCGACGCGATCGCCGTCGACCGCGGCCAGGACGGCTGCTGGCGGTTCGTATACGCCGGCGGTACGCCCGACCGGTACCCGGGCCGGTGGAGTGGGCGGGCTGGTACCGGGGGCGGGACGGCCGTTGCTGGCGGGTGTGGGGTGCGACGGCCACCTGGACGGCGGGGAGCGGTGGGTGTCGAGTTGGCCTCGTCGATCGCGGCGGCCGTCGCTAGTGCCGGCCCGTCGGGTCGGGCATGGATGTGGGACGCGCTGCGCGCGTCCGCGCACCCGGGGATGGCCCAGCCTGTGGTGATGACGATCCCTGCGACGCCGTCGAACCCCACGTCGTACAGCGGGGAACTCGCGACCTGGTTCGCCGCCCACGCCGACGACAGCGCCTACAACGCGTTCCTGGACCGCCCTGCCGTGCTCGCCCTGGTCGGAGACCCGAGCGGCCAGCAGATCCTCGATGTCGGCAGCGGAGCCGGCCACTACGCCGAAGCCCTCACCGCGGCCGGCGCCACCGTCCACAGCATCGAAGGCAGTTCCGAGCTCATCGCTCACGCTCAGCGCCGACTCGGGGACCGCGCGCAGTTCACCCGCCACGACCTGGAGCAGCCCCTGGACTTCGTCGCCGACGACAGCGTCGACGGCGTCCTGATCGCGCTGACCGTGCACCACATCGCCGCCCGCGGACAGCTCTACGCCGAGTTGTTCCGAGTGGTGCGACCCGGCGGGTGGTTGGTCCTGTCCACCGATCACCCCGGCGCCGACTGGGCCGACGCGGGCGGGGACTACTTCGCCGTCGAGCAGGTCGACCTGCGATTCGGCGGAGGCCGGTTCAGCTCCCTGGCCTGGCGCATGCCGCTGACCGTCCTGCTCGCCGAAGCCCAAGCGCCGGGCTTCGCGCTGGACCGCGTCGTCGAGCCCCGACCTGTCCCAGCGCTCCGCGACCTCGACGCCGACCTGTACGAGCACATGTCCACCCACCCGACGTTCATCGCCATTCGCTTGACCAAGCCAGCAGGGTGACCGCAGGGGAGTATCCGAGTTCGGTGGCTAAGTAACGTTATGACGCGACTCGTGGCCGACGGGTTGGGGTGCCCCGCGTTTCTCGGACAGTGGATATAGTCTTTCCACTTAGATGAGAGGCCAGGTCGTGAGTCGAGCAAAGAGGGTGTTCAGTCCGGAGTTCCGTGAGGACGCTGTCCGGTTGGTCATCGATTCGTCGCGGCCGATCGCTTCAGTGGCGCGGGAGTTGCAGATTGGTGAGGGCACATTGGGGAATTGGGTGAGTGTCTACCGCCGCGAGCACGTCGGGGAGGAACCGGGGCTGAACGTGAGCGACCAAGCCCGGCTCCGTGAACTCGAGCGAAAATACCGGGAGGTGAAGCTGGAGAACGAGTTCCTGAAAAAAGCCGCAGCGTACTTCGCCCAGGATCCCCGGTGAGCGAGAAGTACGAGTTCGTCGACACCACGCTCACCGAGCCCAGCTGCCCGTTCCCGGTCAGGTCAATGTGTCGCTGGCTGGACGTGTCCGCGTCGGGGTTTTATTCGTGGCGGGCACGTCCGGACTCGGCGACCGCCCGGCGCCGCGACGTCTTGAAAGCCCTGATCACCGAGGAGTTCACCCGTTCGGATGAGACCTACGGCTACCGCCGGTTGCACGCCGCGCTCGCCCGCCGGGGAGTCCTCGCGGGCCGGGAGCTGGTCCGTCACCTGGCCCGGGAGCTGGGACTTGTGCCCTGCCAGCCGCGGCCCAGCCGGCTGGGGTTGACCCGCGCGGACGCCGCGGCCGGGCCCATCCCGGACCTGGTCGGCCGTGACTTCACCGCCGACGCGCCCGGCCGGAAACTGGTCGGGGACATCACCTACATCCCCACCTGGGAGGGCTGGGTGTTCCTGGCGACGGTGATCGACTGCTACTCCAAGAAGGTCATCGCGCACGCCATGGACGACCACTACCGGACCTCACTGATCACCACCGCGATCCGACGCGCCGCCGCGACGGGACTGGCTGATCAGGCGATCTTCCACACCGACCGCGGCAGCAACTACACCTCGCACGAGTTCCACACAGCCCTGGTCGACCTCGGACTGCGCCATTCGACCGGCAGGACCGCGGTCTGCTACGATAACGCGATGGCCGAGTCATTCTTCGCGGCCCTGAAGAATGAGCGTGTCCACCGCACCGTCTACCCAACTCGGGCCCACGCAATCCGGGACATCACCACCTACATCGACAGCTGGTACAACAGCGAGAGACTGCACTCGGGTCTGGGCTACCAGACACCCAGCGAGACCCATGCCGGCTACCGAACAGCGGCATGAGAGCACAAAAGACGTTGTCCGAGAAACGCGGGGCAGATCAGTCAATGTGCGGGCCATGGCTCAACTTGTTCAACGCATCCCTGCCGTCACCAGCAACCGAAACCTGGTAGCCGGCTCGGGTGAGGCCGCGGCCTACCACTTCTCGGACCTCTGGTATGTCGTCGACGACGAGCACCCGCCCAGCCTCACCGTCGTTGTTCCCCGATTCCTCGGTGCCCTCCGCCACGACCCCCGGGGGCTGGTCCTGTTGCTCACTGCCCGCCTGCGGGCGGGTGGTTACCAGTGGCCGTACCGGATCTGGAGGGTGCCCGGTCCCACGTTGACCACGTCAGCGACCTCGCGCGGGCCGATCTGGTAGAGGGCGGGCCAGGTGTAGGGGTAGACACCGTCGGCGCAGGTCAGGTTGAACGGGCGGGTCGGTTGGGTGTGCCACGTCGAGGCGTTGTCCGCGCTGACGGAGACCTCGTTGGTGCAGGCCGAGGTCACCGCGACCCGCCCATCGGACAGGGCCGTCACGTACGGGCCGGCGTTCTGATCCGGGATCTGCGTGCCCAGACCCGGGAACCAGGTGACCCCGTCCCGGGAGATCTTGTAGTGCGCGTTGCAGTCGTCACGCACGCAGGCCTCGAAGGTCGCGATGAACCGGCCGTCGGCGAGCCGCGCGAGTCCAGGCATCCCGGGCCGTGCGTCACCCGGAGAGGCGGCGACGAAGTGTTCAGTCCCCCAGGTGCGGCCCCCGTCGCAGGACACCCGTTCGGACACGGTCTGGCTGTACGTCGGGCCGCCGGCGGGCGGGGCGTCCGCGTGGAGCTCGTTGGCGTACATCCCTGCCACACAGCCGTCGGGCAGGGTCGCCAGGAACGGCTCCCACAGGCCGCGGTCCCCGCGCCCCGCGGCGTGCGGGTTGTCATCGATCGACCCGACCCGGGTCCAGCTGCGCCCACCGTCGTGGCTGGCGAACACCGGCAGGCTGTACGCGGTCAGCGCGGTCGTCCGGTAGCGGGTCGCGATCAGGATCGTCCCGTCGGCCAGCCGCAGCGGGAACGCCTGCTCCTGGATCGTGCCCGCCGGCGACGGGATCGTTGAGATCACCCGTCCGCTCCGGCCCAGATCGGTGCTCTCCACCACCGTGACCGTGGCCGGTTCCCCCGGGTTGAACGTTGTGTAGAACAGCAGGTCCCGGCGGCCCGCGGCGGCGCCCGCACCCAGCAGCAGCCGCGGCCAGGACCCGTTGCGCGCGAGAACCGTGCGGCTCCTGTCCCAGCTGATCACCGGACCGGCCGAGACCGCGTCGACGGCAGTTCCCGTCCCGGCGCGGACCCTACTGTCCGGCGCCGCCGCCTGAGCCACCCCACCGCTGACCGCGGCGCCAACGCTCAGCATCGCCGCAGCGGCCAGGACAAGAACCGTCCCCACCCGGGACCGGCGACGCCGCGAGCCCCCCGGTCCTAGGAGTTCCCTCATGACGCCTCCCCATCGAAGCTTGACCCGGACCGACCGCGACGCACCGTGACCGGTGATCATCGCCAGTGGTAGCACGCACTGGGGGCGCCCGTCCAGGAGGATCCCGACCCACCGCGCCAGCACGCCGGGCACACGACCGGTCCTGGCCGACCATGTCCGCCAAGCCCAACCGTCGGCGTCGGCGTACAAGTTTCGCGGCCGACGCCGTGGTGCTCGTCACCACCGGCCAAACCGACCCCGCCATCAGTGCCGACTGAGCTTCCGACCACCTACGCGGCACCGGCCTGGTCCACCCGGGAGAAACCGCCGCCACCGTCATCCCCGCCTTCACCCCCCTGGCACCCCCGTGCTACTGCGACTACCTCGTCGAGCACTTCACCGACTGCACCGCGCCTTCGTCCAAGATCCCCTACGAGCCCGCCATTGCCGCCGGACAGCGCCTGGATCTGTTCGGCCTGCGCCCGGCGACCCGTGAGGTTGGCTCACCGGCGCCGCGGCCGTCATCCGGGGCCGTCCGACCGGTCGGACCTCGCCGCCGCCGAACGGGGCGGATCCGCCAGCGCAGTACAGCCGCCGGGTTTGGCTGGGGTTCGACTCGACCCAGACGTTGCCGACTGTCTCGCTAGACGGTATGAGCGAGGCCTCAGCCCTCGCTCATACCGTCTAGTGCCGCATAAGGGAAGTTGTCCGCCAGTCGTGAGCCGCTCTACTCGTGGAGTCGAATCAGACGTTCGCTCAGGACCCGGTCGAGCGCCGTCCGTCCCGCCGGACCCCACGCCGGTTTGCCGCCGGGCAGGCCGCAGTCCCCGTTTTGGCCCATCAGCATCAGGAAGAGGCTCTTCAGCGCGGCCAGCCCGCGGGCGCGCCGGACCGTGGCCTCGTCAGCCTCCGCGTACGTGGCGAAGAAGCGTGCGGCCGCGCCCGCCGGCAGCAGCACCCAGGCGGCCGCCAGGTCCGACGCCGGGTCGCCGACGAACAGGTCACCGAAGTCGACAACGCCCGCCAGCGTCCCGTCCGCGACGACGACGTTCGCGGGATGCAGGTCGCCGTGCACCCACACCGGCGGACCCTCCCAGGCGGGGGCCGCGACGGCGTCGTCCCAGACGGCCCGGACGTTGGCGGTGTCGGAGCCGATCGCGTCAGCGTCGACGGAGTCGAAGAACTGGTTGAAGCCGTCCGTGCAGTCCTTGGGGTGCGCGCCGCGGCCCGTGTCAACCGGTGCGTCGGCGGGTGCTGTCACATGCAGCGCCCGGAGGAACCCCGCCAGGGTGTGGGCCGCGTGCTCGCCGCGGGTGATTGACCCGTGGTCCAGCGGCAGGCCCGGCACCCACGTCATGACCGTCCAGATCTTGGGGAAACGCTCGGACGGCGCACCGCTCCGTACCGGGACGGGGATTGGTAGCGGCAGGCGTGGGGCGAGCAGCGGCAGCCACCGGCGCTCCTTGAGCTGGTGATCGGGGTCGGTGTCCATGCGCTGGATCCGCACGGCCAGCTCGTCCCCGAGGCGCCACATCTGGTTGCCCCAGCCGCCCTCCACCTCGCGGAGGGGCAGCTCGGCCAGGTCCGGGTGTTGGTCCCGCAGCAGGTCGCGGATCAGACCCGCGGTGATCTCGGTCTCGACCTCGGTCATGCGGAGCAACCATGCTGGGTTCGACCACGACAACGCTGTCCAACCGAGAGCACCACCAGGCTGTCCAACCGAGAGCACCACCAGGCCCCAGACCACCACCACGCCCCCCCACCCTCCCCTCTCAGGCTGCTAGAGGGACCCCGTCCCCATCCCCGGGCCTGACGCCGGTGATCGCAGGCCCCGCTCAACTCCTCCAACGCGACCTGATCTGCCCCGCGTTTCTCGGACATGGTCTTTTGTGCTCTCATGCCGCTGTTCGGTAGCCGGCATGGGTCTCGCTGGGTGTCTGGTAGCCCAGGCCCGAGTGCAGTCTCTCGCTGTTGTACCAGCTGTCGATGTAGGTGGTGATGTCCCGGATTGCGTGGGCCCGAGTTGGGTAGACGGTGCGGTGGACACGCTCATTCTTCAGGGCCGCGAAGAATGACT
>JAABUP010001498.1_pt1 | contig 49029 bp, 87 predicted proteins | sample 5559201 | NCBI WGS metagenome assembly JAABUP01 (sample SAMN10711887, study PRJNA513373) | rock metagenome | isolation source: Antarctica rocks | place: Antarctica | reverse complement strand
CATACGTCCCCGACAGTACCTTTGACGCTGAACCCTCTTTGCCTATCAATCGCCACCTTCGGCCACGATCGCCAGTCGTAGGAGTTGGACGTCGGGCCTTATCACTGGTCGGCGTAGCACCCTGACACAAGCCTCCCACAGCATGCGATGCTTTCCGAGTCCGGGTGGATCACGAGGATGATGAAGGATTGGAGAGACCGTTGCTAGGGACTGCGGGGGAAGAGGCGATGTATCTCTGGGACCTCGAAGACGAGAGTAGGGTGGAAACGATCAAGGTCGACTTGGAAAGTGAGGGGGATGACCGAATCAAGGTGAGCCCCAATACCTCTGGCTGGAAATCCAAGCAAAACGGAACCCTAGAGTCCAACCCTAGAGTCCCTTCGTAGCAAAGCCCGAGCTATCTCCGAAATGTCAGTCCAGATCGGCAGGCTAAAGTACAACTCACGAGATCAATGAAATGTTGTCGGACAGGGAGGGTAAATACTCATCAATGGACATATGACTGTCGGATTGTGGGGAGGAACGTTTGTCCATGTCCCATTTGACTATCCTGTCGTTCGGGCGTGTAGACCATCCGCCTGCGTTTATGATTTTTCGATCGTATTGCGAGGGCTCGATCTCGCTCTTCCAGCTCGGTGATCGTAAGCACCTGTGGTGACACAATGTGGCGGCTTCGGCGGCAAGCGCTCCGTCCATCCCAAGCACGAATCCCCGATCCTCCACCAAGCCTCGGTATGCATCCCGGTAGCTTCGAGCATGCAGCGTATTTTCAAGGACGAGCCGTCTGAATTCTTTCGTGAATCAATCGGGAAGCCAGATGTAGGTCTTTCGAGGAGATTTGATCGATGAAAGTTGGCTCCACGAGGGCATTGATGCGCTTGGACGTTTCGATATCGCAAATGAAGCTGGTGTTAACGGGGAGTCCGCGAGTGGTGGAAGATGACATTCTGAGGCTAATGTGGTACTGTTTGAGGTCTCGAGGTGGCAAGTGGCTTGGGTGAGGATGATGCTTGTGTGGTCTCGAGATCAGCGGTGGCAAACTGGTTTGGTAGCTTCCATAGTAGTGTCGCATACGCATGGCTACTTAATCCTTGTCACGACTGAACGGGGCTGGCGAGTATCTTGGAAGAGGAACAGTCCCATTGAACGGTAGCGTCGATAGCCGGGAAAGTCAATGAGATTTCGTGGCCGCGAAGAGGAGATACGGGTTGTCTAGGGTAAGGGGGTTTGTCCGTGCGGAACCAATCGGATTCACAACTGACCTGCGAGATCGAGATCTCACCCTGGATCACTGCTCCAAATGGGTACTGACTGGATGAAGGGTATGTTTCGGCTTTACCTTGGCTAGGTACTGATAAATAGATATTGAGGTACCGAATCAGAAGGAAGGAGAATTTGCCACCATTGAGTAGTGATTGTCCCGCAGTCACGAGAATGAGTTTGCATGCAGGGTTATCTAGGGAACAGGGATTGAGGCTAGGTGGGCGCCTCGACGTCTCAGCCGTGGTCAGCAATGATATCGTCTTGGTAGACGCTGGAAAGTCGCAGTTGGGATACCTTGCTCCATTCAACGGGGATCCCAGCATAACAGAGCCTTGCACTGCAGGGTGTGATCATGCGGGAAGATGGTAGAGAGTATCATGAGCGATTCATAGTAGATCAGAGGATACTACACACGAGACAGGTTCATGAGGTCCGGATCATACAAGATGGGAAAGAGCCTGATCAACTCGGTCGCGTTCACAGTGTTCCGTCGGATTGGGTGATTGAGTGCGGGCTCGTTGTTTCATTAGGAACGTGAACTCTGCCGGTGCCTCCCTATCTGTATGAAGCAGCATACCATGATGGCCTCGCCATGAGCAACAATAGGTCATCAGTAATAGAGCTTGCATTCGAACCCAATGAACTGTCCCTTTGTGCCCTCGTTTCTGGCTTCTCGGTGTCAACGTCCATTGCAGCTCATGCTCCAGTGTCGCACAATCTCCAACCCCTTGAGACGTCGATACCCCACTTATACATACCTACTGTAACTGTCCAGAGCTCTCATGATATCGACCCTGCGAGAAAGATCATTGAATGGGTGGCTGATTATGTCCCTCGATCTTTGATCCTGAGCAGTGCAGTCCGATATGAATCGGAACCGACTTTTCATGCTGTCCGTCAACTGAATAAACTCTCTCCCTCAGCCTGCCTCGTGCTTCCAGTAAGATGACTGTCTGCCATTCATCAATCATACCGTCCGATTCACCGCAACATCTGCTACACCTCATCCCTCGGCAGCATGTTTGACCTCCAAACCTCCGAGATCCGTACTCTGCGCTCGCTGGAGGGTTACACCTTCGTCTTTCACCTCCCTAGCTCTGATCGAGCAAAGCGCGACCAGCTCATTCGAGAAATCACCGTGAGATTCCCATTGCCTCCTGTCAAGCTCGGAGCTTGAGATTTGGAACAGCTTCGAGATGCCGAAGTGGTCAGGAAGGTGCGACACCAGGGTCCGCCACTACTGTGTCATCCGATCAAACGGTACATCTACGTCTACGACGGTCCGGAGCATCCTCCTGCGACCCTAAGGCCATCAATTTGGCGATGTATGCAGCTACCGGCTCTCTACAGGCTGATTGACGAAGCGGACGCGCAATCGGCGTTCTTCCGCGCAATCAGCAAGACGTTAACTTACCGAAAGCGCCGTTCCCTCTTCCCGGTCCCTCTGTCAGACGTCTTCTTACCGAGAGTCAACCCTTTAGCGAGGAGGCCGCAACGGTGGTGTATCAGGCTCAATCGAGAGCTGGGGGGGAATGGTGGTTCCCGGAGAACTATGGCAGGAACAGGAAGAACCCGTGTCGCGATGTACTGCGAATCCATCTGGTTTTTACGTTTACTGATCGATGTCTAGCAGGAGAAAGTCAGACGAGACTCGTACCGACTGGAACGATAAGTCTGTGAGGAGAAGGTGACTTGTCAATCCTGTTTGTGGTTGTGATGTTGTCAGAAGTCTGAACAGAAGACTCAATGAGCGATATGGCTGTTCTATTCACTCGTACTTGATCGTATTGACCAGAGTCCCGATCCCATGCGAGATAAAGCACCGCACCTCGTCTCCATCCTTCAACCACACCTTCGGCGTTTTGCCATTGCCGATGCCGGGAGGGGTGCCGGTTAAGATGACGGTTCCAGCCTTCAACGTCGTCCCCTGACTGACATAAGAAATCACCCTGGGCTCACGGTCAGCTTGATAAGCTAGAATGCGGTAGCAGGACAAACGTACTGTGCAAGAAGGAAGATCATCTTCTGAGCGGTACCGTCCTGCATGAGCTCTCCATTCAGATGAGTTTGGAGGGAAACGACGTGTGGGTCCGGCAAGGATCGAGTGGAGACGAGACATGGCCCGAGGGGGCAGAACTTGTCGAAGCCTATCGCGCGACCCCCAATCAGCTTCATCCTTCCCCCTGTTGATCGCACTCACCTTTGCAGAACCCCCACTGACTGCTCGTCTCCTGATGTTTCCTCGCCGTCAAATCATTCCCACACGTATATCCCAGCACGTGATTCAGCGCGGAAGCTTCATCGACGTCCTTGGCATCGCGACCGATCACGATGGCCAGCTCGACCTCGTAGTCCATTTCGTCGTTCTGGGCGACCTTTGGGACTAGGACGACCTCGTTGGGGTCGGCGAGGGTTGTGGAGGGTTTGAAGAAGAGGGTGGGGACGGGTGGGAGGGGGAAATTCATCTCGGCCTGCCAGCGCAACGAGCATCAGCGAAGTCGCGGCATCACGGAGTGGAAGGGGAAGGCGTACAGCGTGGTCTTTGTAGCTGAGACCGGTGGCTCGGATCGCGCCGCACATCTCCTCGGACAGGGGTGAAAGCAGCTAAACCTGCTCGTCAGTATCATAATCGCCACCCTCTCCTCAGTGGAGCAAATTCACTCACCTTGGAAACCACCTTCACCTCTCCAGTGCGCTTCGCCCCTGCATCCCACGGCACAATGATATCCAACACATGCGCTGAAACAGACTCTCCCGCCGCAGATGCAAGCCCGACATCCTGGTCTGGGTCGATGGGTTCGCCGAAGTAGATTTGGTGATCGGAAGCGAGGAAGCGGATGAGGCGGGACCATGACTGCAGGTGTCGTCAGCCAAGTCAAGAAGAATCCGAGGAAGCGTACCGGGGTTTGGGTGCTGATTGGCATGTTGTTTCGAGATCTTCGAGTTGCAACAAGCACAAGGAAGTGGAGAAGGGGAGTCTAAGTAGGTGAGGTGCAGAAGAGGGGAAGGCGATGTAGTAAGCAAGTTCGGCGGGTAGAAGAGGACAAGAGACCGGAGGAGAAAGGGAAGGCTACCGAAGCAAGTCGACGCGAAGGCCGGAAGGATATGATGATGTTAATCTGATGAAAAAGGCAGATATTACAGACGATGATAGGATGAAGGTCCTTCCGGGTTGTCAAACGAGTGTCTCGAGTCGAGGTCGAGGTGCCGGTGATGGGATATGTCGTGCTGAGACTACAGAGAAGGCGCGATCGAGCACAAAGAAAAGGCTGCAGTGTTTCACGAGATACGCAAAACTGCACTGGCGGGACGTACAAGGTGAGAGTCACGGGGTTGTGATGAACAGGATAAGTTTGAGAGACGAAGGAATGGCTAAACGAAATCTCGAGCGATAGGAAGGGAGGCGGCGGTCGCCGGTTCCATCGCTACCGAAAGTGGAAAGGAAGCTCAGATCGTCACTCACTGCTCTCATGATCCCTCCTCATACAACACAAAAACGAAGTGGGCCATACAATAATCTACACAGTGGCCAAAACCCCGGAAATTCCTCATCAGACTTTGGGATTACAGCCAAAATGAGGCGCACTGCTCTGACGCCAGCCCTTTCTCATCCATCACCTCCTCCGGCACGCTCACCGTCTTGAAGAACTCGAGCTCGGGTTTCGGCATGCTTGGGATTGGTGTATGAGTATTTTCATCATTCCGTCTTTGAGGCAATGCGAGGCAACTGTCACCGTCGGACGCTGAACTTCGGACCCACACCCTCAAGCCACATTTCCGCATGTTTCCGGAGTCGACGACGCGACACGCTCTCAAATCACCGCGTGCCTGCTTCCGACACGGGACTTTAGGGGCGGCTTTGCCTCCCTGCCATTCTCGACTTCCTCTCAATCATCATGTCACCAATTCAGCGCGTCACTCGGGCGCAGAACCACCTGGAGGACTCCTCGCCGTATGGATATAGACCCCTCTCAGGCGCCAGGTGTCGCCTACCTCGTATTGTTTTCGCTTGCCGCGATACTCCATATCGGTTTGGGGTTTAGGTACAAGTATTGGATCGTCTTTGTCACGCTCATCCCTGGTGGTCTCCGTGAGTGTCGTTCATCTCTCCGTGGACGGACGATTGGAATGGTCCATGCTGACCATGGAGACATAGTCGAGATCATCGGCTGGGCTGGACGGCTTTGGTCTAGTAAGAATGACCTGAATTCGAACCCGTTCTTGATACAGATCTGCTGGTGAGCTTTCCGACGTCTGTTCTCTACCAGTCCCGTAATCGGTGCATCTTCCTGCTGCGTCCACCTCTTGTTTCCTCTCTCCTTCTCTCAATTGTTCAACCCCTTTGGCCTGGCCTCGCTGACGCTCGGTCGCAGCCTCATTCTCGGCCCCGCCTTCTTCTCCGCCTGGGCCTACACCGTCCTCGGCTACTGCATCACGCGACTCGGCTCCGCCTACTCGCTTGTCAAACCGAAAATGTACCTTGCGATCTTCGTCACGGCCGATGTCATCTCGCTCGTCCTCCAGGCGATCGGTGGGGGAAAGGCGGCGGTGGCGGCTGAGGGTGGGACGGATACCAAGCCAGCGACGAGGATCAGTGGGTCATCTTCATTCTTTCGTCAGAGAGCCTCCGTGGAAATCGTTTCTATCCGGCTCGGCTGACGCCTCGCCAGTGCTCGCCGGTATCCTCTTCCAACTCGGCACAATGACAATTTTCACCGTCCTCGCCCTCGATTTTATTCTCCGCGTCATTGCACACCGGCCTTACGCGCACCGCCATAGTCGGACTATAGCACCTACGGACCCACCAGCCACTCTCCCTTCCTCCGAGACCGAGCAGGAGGGCGAGGGGGCCAAAGAGAAAGACACTTTCACTCCGACAGAGGCTTACCAAACGACCCCAACGAACTTGCGTCACGCTCAACTCCTGCTCGCCGGCATCGCATTCGCCAGCACGATGATTTACGTCCGTGGCGTCTACCGATCTATCGAGCTCGCCCAGGGCTGGTCCGGGTACCTGATCACGCATGAGAACTACTTCACGTACCTGGATGGGTTGCCGATGGCACTTTGCTTCTCTGCGTTCGCAGCGCTGCATCCCGGGTGGTTGTTGCCGAGGAGAGAAGGGTGGAAGAATGCGTAAGGGACGGGATGTGGGGAAATCATAGTGGTCTCGCGCTATATCGTATTAAGCCATTCCCATGATTATCTTCATTCAAATATCTAGATCGGCAGCATCGTTCCCAGCGCCCCATTTAGGTGCCGGACAGTCATGCCAGAGGTAATCTACCTTATCCTTCAGTATCGGGACCTCGCCGTCATGATTGTCGATCCTCTACCGCCACAAACATCGGCCACGGAAGCAGAATTCCCATCGGACGCCGCTTGCCGGTTCCTTTCGATTTCATGGAAATCTTCTCCCTCGTATGCTGCTAGGGCGATCCGCTAAAGATGTCCGACGAAGATGACGCCGCTCTACGGAATAGCCTATCCTACATTATCACTGGGACCGAATCGCCCGTCGCGTCTTCGTCCGCCGCAATGTCATCCATGATAGATGTCGATCTTACACCTTTTCCTTCCCCTCAATTGTCTGCGAGATCACTCGCTGGATTATCACGTGAGCTCTCCTTCGGCCTCTCTGGATCTTTCCTGGTAGTCGCTGATGGTGGAATAGTCTCGAGCGATGGCGAGCTTGAGCCTGAGGTGGATGAGGATAAGATCGTGACGGACGAAGATCGGGCAGAGGCGCTGGTCGTCAAGGGCAAGGCGAACAAAGCTTTTGCAGGTAATTCTTTTCCTTGTCTCTGTGTCGGATGCGTGGAGCGTTGGCTGACGCGGTGCTGCGACGTAGACAAAGAGTTCAATCTGTCAATAACCCTGTATACCGAAGCCATCTCCCTGAACCCAAAGGACGCGACGTTTTGGAATAATCGGGCGATTTCGAAAGGGAAGATGGAGGAGCATGGAGGAGCAATATCGGATGCGAGTGAGTGTTGAATCATCCTCGTCTTGTCCCGCTGGCTTCCGCAGGATGTCCCGGCGTCAGGATCAACAGCTCTCGTGATTCTCGCTGACGGAAATACTGCTGTGTAGCCAAAGCAATCGAACTCAACCCCAGCTACGCGAAAGCATACTATCGTCGAGGTCTATGTCAACTCGCCATCCTCCGCCCCACCGACGCCGTTCCGGATTTCCAGAAGGCGCTACATATTGAGCCGGGAAACAAATCCATCCGGGAGCAGCTGCAGATGACGGTCAAGCTTATCCGGCGAATCGAGTTTGAGAAGGTCTGTTTGCTACCATCCACATACCTCGCTGCTTCCCTAGAGCTTACGGAAGCTTGCAGGCCATCTCGGTTGGCGAGACAGAGACCGCATCGTTCAAGTGTTACAACCTCATCGCCACGGGTGGATGCGCGCTAGACCTCGCCGGCCAACCAGACGACATGCCCCTTCCCACTATCCCCGACGATCCAAATGCACGATATAAGCCGACTAAGGACTTCGTGGAAGGGATGATCCGGAGTTTCAAGAATGGCGGGAAGGTGCCGAAGAGGGTGGCGTGGGAGATCGTGCTTGGATGTAAGGAGGTGGTCGAGAAGGAACGGACTTTGGTGGAGGTCACTGTGCCGGAGGGAGTGACTTGTGATGTCGTGGGAGATAGTGAGTCACAGGACATCTCCTTGTCCTTGGTTTGTGGCTGACGGAAGGCAGCACACGGAGTGAGTAAGGGCAGGTGATAGACGGGTTCGCTGACCGGAACAGCAATTTTTCGATGTCGTCAATTTGCTGTCAACGATCGCCGCACCCTCAGAAACACATATGATCATCTTCAATGGTTAGTATTCCTCCATCTGAGGCCTGCTGCTGACCCATCGCAGGAGATCTGGTAGACCGGGGTAACTGGGGCGTCGAGGTCGCCCTCACGGTATTTGCATACAAATGGCTATATCCCGATAGATTATACATCACCCGCGGTAATCACGAAACGAACGGCAAGTCGCGCTCTGACTATCCATTACAAGACGAGGGCTGACAGAGCTTTTCAGACATGAACAAAGTCTACGGCTTCGAGGGCGAGGTAAAGGCGAAGTTCGGAGAGATGACCTATAAGCTGTTCGCCGATGTCTTCACCACAAGTCAATCATTCCCAACGCTGAGACAGTGGATCTCCGCTGATCGCCGATGCAGTACCATTATCCATCCTCCTCACTTCCGGCTTACCACCTTCAAATCCCAAATCTGAGGGATCACGACCTGCGATCCTGGACTCGAACGGACGGAAACGGTTCTTCGTCGTCCATGGTGGGTGGTTTCAAGCTAACTTTTCTCACATCAATTCATGGTTAGGTGGTCCACCCGTGAGCAAAGACGGCGTGACCCTAGAACAGATCGCCAAGATCGACAGATTCGGCCGCCAGCCAGGGCAAGAGGGAGCCATGATGGAGGTACGTCCCTTGCTCGTCGGTCTGAACATCTGACTGACGAGTCTCAGCTCCTCTGGACAGATCCGCAAGAACAGACTGGTCGAGGGCCGTCCAAGCGCGGCGTCGGGCTAGGTTTCGGTCCCGACGTGACGAAGCGATGGTGCGAGCTCAACAAAGTGACCGCTGTCATCCGATCGCACGAGGTCCGGGCGGACGGCTATGCGGTAGAGCATGACGGACTGTGTATCACCGTGTTCAGCTGTCCGAACTATTGCGATAATGTGGGGAATAAAGGTATCTCTTCCAGCCGGCGAAGGAACAAAGCTGATAGAGTGTCGCAGCTGCGTATCTACGGATGCAAGCCGACGGAACGCTATCGTATCACCAATTCGACGCTGTGCCACATCCCGATATCAAACCGATGGCATACAGCTCTGGCTTTGGGGGATTTGGGTTTTGAGGAAGGTCAGATGATCATGAGAGGCTCGTGGGTCTAATCACTTCGGCTTTGGGCCAGGATCTAGAGCGGATAGGGTATCCTAAGGGATCGTACGTTCCATCATTGCATCTGACCACAATATGCATCCCATCGACATGGATCACTCCCCAAGGTTCGTCTCGCGAGCTGCGTCACTCGCGCGCCGGTGCATCGGTCGCGATTCCCATTGAGAACTCATGGCTCCACGATCGGCGCGCTGAGGAGATACATGATCCTCCAAGTCCAAAACCTTCCCCACCATCCGCCAACCTTTCTCCCGGTGATGTGATAAAAGCTCCGCTCGAGGACACAAGCCACGCCAGATCCCGTGAAGAGGATGAGCCATGGTGTGAGGACGGGAGTGTGTGTGAAGGGGTAGGAGAGGAGGGCGTGGTAGATTGCGGAGATGGTGAAGATGAGGGCGATCAAGATCGCTCGTGGGAGGAAGGCGAAGGGGGTTGCGAAGAGGAGGAAGAAGTCCTGGGAAGGGTCAGTCGGGTCACGGCGGAGGTAAAGGTAGACCGGCGGAACGAGGAGGGTATCCGTGCGGCGTCGTCGGCTTTGAGATAAAGGTAAAGGGAGCAGAAGGCGTGGGACGCGAAGTGAGGAAAAGAAACAGAACAATGGAGGATAGGATGGGAAGATGAAGACCCCGACCCACCCGCAAACCCTGATGATACCTCCTCCCCCAAAGCTCATTCACGCTCGAGCTCACCCACGGCCTATCCATGATATCCGGCCACTCCTCCCTCATCCAAACCCCGCTTCCAATGCCGAACCCCGCCCCAACGTGATGAAACATCGCCAGACCATTGTAGAAGCCCGATCCGTAGATTAACGCTCGGTACACCTTCACCGCTGGCATCCAGGTGAGGAAGAAGAGGGGGACGATGGATACCCCAAGGGCGGCGGCGTGGATGAATACGAGACGGAAGTGGGAGATTGCGGTGTGGGTGGACGAGAGGGAAAGTGGGGGGTACGGGGAGATGTTGATGTGTCGGAATTCGTTGAGGAGGAGGTCGAGGGCGCGGTAGGAGGAGTGGCTCCGGAGGCGGGGGTATGGGGGTGGGTGAGGGAGGGGGTGATAAGTCGGTGGTGAGTGGGTGGTGGCATAGCGGATCGCTGCAGAGAAGTTCTAGGTAGCTGTCAGAGGTGAGAGCGGGGGGGACAGGGGGGGACGGACCCAGAGGGAGATAAACTGTGGGGTGGTCAGCTGAGGGACGAAACATCCAAGCAGAGACATACGGTCGCCTCGAGACCATGAATGACGGACGCTGCAGCTGGTCAGCGTGATACAAGGCAGATGAGGTTGTGCAAATACGTACGGCGCTCAGCGTTCAAATCAGTGGCGACAAGACACCAGGTCGCCGACACAAGGCCAAACGGGAAGAAGAGCGAGTCGGATCGTCCTAGTATTGGGTACGTGCACGAGGTAGGCGATGGCGTAGGGTATCACCCAGGGAAGGAAGGGGATCGGAAAGGGTGGTTTGAGGAGCCTCGTCGGCGTCGGGGACGACAGCTTGAAGATGTCGATTGACTCTGTCGGAGGATAACTAAGACTCCTCGACCTGTTTCCCATGGATACTGCCTGCTCAAAATCAGTCATCAGTGGCGCCAATGGGCGAACAATAAATAGTAGATGATTGCATGTGCGATTCAGGCTGCCGGTCTGCGAATCACCGAGAGCCCGATAGATAGAAAGGAGGGATGGGATCATGGGGCACGGCATGATCCGAAGATTAGATCGGGAATCTACCGAAGGCGTATAATCCTCATCCAGCTAGCCAGCAGGCCTAGTTGGCAGCTTCCCCCTCACCTTCCGACATTTCCTACCTACCACATTCCTATCATCCTACTTGTACATGAACGTCTTGTATCTTCACCACAGGTACTCGAATCTCAACAGAATCCGCACTCTCGGTCCACTTTGGCAACGTCATCACTCCCGTCTCCTCGACGACCCAATCACACAATTTTCAAACACCATCTTTTGCATCCGAAAACCTCCTTTCGCGCCCGCTGCCGGAAAATGTGTGGCATAGTGGCACTCTTTGCGCCGAATGAGCTACTCCCAAAGGATGGTCTGAAATCGCGATTGGACGCGGCGCTGGAAAGGATCGAGCATCGCGGACCGGACGCTCGGGGGAGGTGGGTGAGCGAGTCGTCTCGCTGCGGTCCGTCATTCAATATGCGTCTGCTCTCTTATACAGCTCATGACGCCTACTAGCCCTCGCCCACTGTCGACTCGCGATCAACGACCTCACTCCCGACGGGGAACAACCCCTCCACACCCCCGACCACACCATCCACGCCGTCGTCAACGGCGAGATCTACTCCCACCACACCCTTCGCTCTTCCCTCGAATCCACAGGCTACGTATTCAAAGGACATGGCGATTCCGAGCTGGCCATAGCTCTCTACCAGACACACGGCCTCTCCTTCCTCTCCCATCTCCGCGGCGAGTTCGCACTCGTGCTCTACGACGAGCGGTCCGAACTATTCATAGCCGCGCGAGACCGATATGGGATCAAGCCCCTCTTCTGGCGGATGGCGGACGGCGGGAGATTGGAAATCGCGGCGGAGATCAAGGCGTTCTTGGGGTTGGCATGGGAGGCGGAATGGGATGTGGGTGCTATGGTCGATGGGGGATGGGGTCAGGATACGAGGACGTTGTTCAAGGGTGTCAACAAGGTTCTTCCTCGAGATCGCTTGAGCTGAGAGAGATTAGAATTCGGCTGATGAGAGTAGCTGAGGCCGGGGTGTTATATGACCTGTCGGGTCGGGGGGATACCGGAGATCCGGCAGTATTGGGATATCGATTACCCCGACAAGGTGGCTGTCTTCCTCCCTCTCATACCCCTTTCCTTGTTTCTTTGGAAGATGCTGACTGAGTCTGGGTAGCGTGCGGTCGACCCCCGCTCCGACACCGAGATGATCTCCAGCGTCCGCACCCACCTGATCGAAGCCGTCCGCCTCCGTCTCCGCGCCGACGTCCCGGTAGGAATCTACCTCTCCGGCGGGATCGATAGCTCCGCTCTCGCCGGGATCGCCACACACCTCGTCCGTGAAGGATCGGCGACGATGGGGTCTCAGACCGCTGCGGACCGGATATGCTGTTTCTCCATCGGGTTCGATGAGGCCAGTGGCTTCGACGAGTCGGGTGGGTGCTCGTACCTTCCATCAAGTCAGAAACTTGAGCGTGTACTGATTGGGTGAGGTAGAGATCGCGCAGAGGACGGCAGAATGGCTGGGCGTGAAGTTTGTGAAAGCGCACATGAGCGAATCGGAATTGGCGAGCCGGTTCGAGGACGCCGTGTATCATTGCGAACATCACAACCCGGACCTCAACTTCGTGGGGAAATACGCGTTGTCGGAGGTGCCGAGACAGTATGGGTACAAGGTGGTCCTCACCGGCGAAGGCTCGGATGAGCAATTCGCGGGGTACCCACAATTCCTACCCGACTATCTCAGCGGGCTCGACCTACCCGATGAGGAGAGGAGGGGGTTGGTGAGGGAGTCGGAAGAGGCGATCAAGACGTTGTATGAGGACATGGGGGCTACTTCCCGATTCTTCGAGGAGGAGAATAAGCTCAACCTGTCGATACCGGCCTCGATGCTCGCCTTCGCCCCTCCTCAAACCATCTTCGCGCCATGGGCCCGGAAACAATTCGGCAAAATCGACCCAGTCGATACGGTCAGTAACAATCTCGACGGGGTGGCACGGGATCGTATTCGGGATCGATGGCACCCCCTCAATTCGGCTATGTACACCTGGTCCAAGGGGAATCTAGTCAACCAATTCCTATCCTGCCTAGGCGATCGCGTCGAGATGGCTCATTCCATCGAGGCCCGAACCCCATTCCTCGACCACCATCTCACAACCTACGTCAACTCCCTCCCCCCGGACCTCAAGCTCCATCCTGACCCGACCAACAAGGGCAAGTACATCGAGAAGTACGCCTTGCGAGAAGCGATGAAGGAGTTCGTAACACCCGAGATCTACGCTCGGCGGAAACATGCGTATTCTGCGCCGACGAAGTTCGATACGGGTGGACCGATACGGAGCATGTTAGAAAGGGTGGTAACGAGGGAAGGGGTGGAGGCCTTGGGTTTCATGGATTGGGACGAGGTGGAGGGCTTGATGGGGAGGGCTTTCGGAGGGGAAGGGGAGGCGAGGGCTTGGAGAGTGGTGTTGATTGTGGCGGAGTGGGTGGTGTTGGGAAAGAGGTTCGGGGTGAAGAAGGCGGGGGGGACCGAGGATGAAGGCAAACGGGGAGTCTAAGCTGAAGTAAAAGTCGGACGGGGCATCGTGATTTTCAAAGCTTCGATGTCGGCGGCGAAAGAAGTGGTGCACAGTTGAGTTAGGGTGCACAGTTGAGTGAGTCTGTCAGCAGCGCAATATGCAAATCCCGGGTTCATACTTGGCATTCATTTTGGCGATGAGCAGTAGTCTGACTTGAGCTAGATATTCAGTAGGCTCTCGACCGTCGATCGCACGGATGAGATACACCTCAGTCCGGCGAAATATTATCAGTGATGGAGCGTCAACTACGTACCGAGATCAGTCAACCTTCGCAGCTCTGCCTGAGTATGCTCATCTATGCATCAAAGATCATTATGATCTGTATGGGCCCACTCAAAGCCTCTCCATGACGGCCTTTGCGACCCCTTCGGTCCCCAACCCCCCTCCCAGATCCCTACTGGTCTCCCCTTCCTCGATCGCCTTCCTGAACGCCCTCTCCAGACGTTTCCCAGCATCCTTCTCGCCTATCCAATCGAGCATCATCGAGGCGGACCAGATCGTGCCGATCGGGTTGGCGAGACCTTTGCCCATGATGTCGAAGGCGGAGCCGTGGACGGGCTCGAAAAGGCTGGGGGTGGAGCGGTCGGGGGCGAGCTACGAGCGGGCGAGCGTCAGCGAGCTCGCCAGGCGAAAGTTCCGGGGCGGGGGAAGGGAGGGAAAAGAGGCGGGAAGGATGCGGCGGGCCATGACGATAGGTGATTTCGAGCTGTCAACAACAGAGAGATGAGAAGGGGAAAGAGGGAGTGTTGGGCTTAGCACTGATTTCGGGGCAAATTTAGAAGGACGAGAGCAATGAGGGCAGGAAGGAAGGAGAAGGAGAGAAAAAATGTTCCTATGGGGAACAGCGGCGTGGTGATTCAGAGGGACTTACATTTGCCGAAGGCGCTATCCCGATCGACCCCGCCAACGCCGCCGCCAGATCCGACAAAATATCTCCGTGCTAGCCGCCCTCATCAGCTCAACACATCCCACCAACATCTGAGTACAACCCACCAAGTTCGTACAAGCCACCACATCCAGACTCTCCGGGTTCCTCACCATCCTCACCGTCATCGCATCCACCAACATCTTATCCCACTTGACGTCCGGGAACTCCTCGGCGATCCGAAACGCACACTCGTCCCACAGGACCATACCGTTGCGCTGGGCGTTGGATTTGGTGACCAGGGTGAGGTGTTTTCGGGGGCGGGCGGAGGCGAGTTGGAAGGCCCAGCGGATGAGGCGGTCGCAGCCGACTGCGGCGGGTCAGCTCAGCTCTGTCTTAGGTCACTGGAAGGAAGGGAGACGATAGAGGAGGTGAGAGCACGCAGACCGGCATTTTCCACCCTGACAGGAAAGCGAACGAGACAGAGAAGGGGAGAGGAAAGCTAGGGCAAGAAGATGATCAGGAGCAGGGCCACTTACATCGCGTAAACATGCCAACCTCTGTAGCGGCCTCCCCCAACGTCCCCCGATGTGACCGTCCTCCCTGACCCGAATACTCGCCCTCGCTATTCTCGCGGACGATGATCCAATCGAGCGAGGAGCCTTTGGCGGTTTTGATGGGAGCTGAGACACCGGGGAGGAGGATAACGGGGCGGCAGTTGACTGCGGGCGAGAGTTAACAGGCGCCTTGAAAGAGAGGGGAGGAGGGGGATGTATATACCGTATTGCTGGAATATCTGGCGCATGGGAAGAAGGAGTTCCCACAGTGAAACATGATCTGGCACCTAAGCTCATCAAAATGTCGAGATATGAGCTTGATGCTGGGTGACACTCACGTCCGGATCCCCCACTGCGCCAAAGAGTATCGCGTCGAACCGTCTCAGCTCATCCGGGAAGCCTTGAGGCACGTATGAACCGGTAGACTTGTATCTCGCCGCTGAGCCCATCAAATCAGTTCGTCGCGTCTTCACGCTGGAAGTCGTGCTCACTGCCATAGTCAAAATGCGTGTAATCAAGCTTAAACCCCCCATCCAGCTCGACGAGCTTGTCGAGAACTTTTAGCGTAGCGCTGACTGTTTCGATACCGATTCCGTCTCCGGGTATGACAGCGATCTTGTGAGTGCGGACCATCTTGATTCAGCTGAGTGGATCCACCTGAGAACGGTGCGTTGACAAAACTTCGACTTTTCCGTTGCTTCCTTGTCTCCCACTCCGCCAACTCCGATCTTTGTTCCGTGTGTGGCAGGAAGGCAGCTAGCGTCCCGCCCGGGCTGGGAGGCTGGGAGAGCCCTGCTGCTCACATAGGCTATGACGAAAATCTACAATGGGTGGAGAAAACCCTTGCCGAAAAGAAACCGATCGGCAGGGCATTCGGCGAAGAAATCCGTGTAGAAGTTTAGCGCTGCGGCCATGGCGACATCATCAACTGGCACGTTGATGAACGGGCGTATGAGGTTGTTCCAGTTGACGGGATAGTAAGTCCCGAGTATGGGGTCGAGATAGCAAGCGGTGAGCACCGCTCTCGCAGTTTGATACCTTCTTGAACCTGACTGCTTCCGCGACGAAGTCAGCTATAGAGGGTGAAGCGAAAAATGGATCGAGTCCTATGGAGACCAACGCGTCTACCGGTGATTCCCCGTGGAAAAGCTATGCGCGAAGCGTGCAAGGATCGGCGTCGTGGAGGTGTTCGGCGACAAACGCTTTCTCGATCGATTCTGTCGCCAGAATGGCGATTCCCCGTCGAGCCAATGTGGTAAAGTCGATCGGCGGAAAGGTTATCGAGCTGATATTCGGGTCGATAATCGCTGGCATGGTGCGAGCTGGTAGATGGTGGGCGGGGCGAGCGATGATCGTGTTGGCGAGATGGGAGGTGGAAGAGCGTTGAGTGACGGCGAGGGGGTCCGCGCATGTTATGTATGCTTGCCTGCATGTCAACATGCCGCAAGATCCCCTCCCCTCAACGTTACACACTGTGGGTGTGTCAGGGGTGACGGGTGTGTGAGTGGTCCCGACGAAGCCACGAGGATTCCCCATCCTCACCATTGGTTATTACGCTCAGACGCAAACTAATGTCAGCGGATAGCGGGCGAGCTCCGTCGGATAGATGAACGGGCCGAAGATCCGGGCGCTATAGCGAACGGGTTCGAGCATCTTATTCTTATGCAATTCAGATTTACAATTCTTCCTTCGCTCCCTTGCCAGCTCCGGTATCCATCACCCCATCCACCCGATCCAGAACGTCCAGAACTCCTTCTTCCTCCATCGCCGCTTCCTCAATCAGCTCCGCCTTCACATTTTCCTCCTCCTTCATCGGCACCAAATCATCCTCGTACTTCACCTCGACCATCGCCGCGCTTTCACCATCACAGTCCTCGCTCGTGAAGGTATAAATCACCTCCTTCCTTCCTTCCGCCTTGACGTTGCTGACTCTCGACGGGCAGATCCTGCGTTGACCGAGGAGGCAGACATCGCATCGTGGTCCGACGGGTAGACAGATTACCTGACCGAAGCCTACCATCATAGGATTGATCGGCTTGTGTAGATGAGGCGGAAGCCATGATTGCAGGTTGAGCCGAGTCTGCTCTGGAGTAGTCGTCGGGGGCTTGTGCCACTTGAGCCGGTTGGTGATTCGGTGGACGTGGACGTCGACGCCGATGCCTGCGTTTCTGGAGTGACACTTCAGCGAATGAAACTACTGTACCGGCGGAGAAAGAGAACGTACAAGTCCCAAGCACATTGTAATGCCAAAAAAGCCATCTTCGGCCCCACACCCTTCAGCTCACAAAGGCCCTCCAACGTATTTGGGACATCCCCCTTCTCATCCCCTTCCTGCTCCAACAGATGTCGTGCTGCTTCCTGGATATAGTCCGTCTTCCGGCGCCAGAACCCGACCTTGTTGATGCATTCGTGAATCATCTCGACGGATGCTACGGCGAGTGATTCGGCGGTGAGTCCGCCGGGGAGGGTGTGGTGGAGATTGGTGACTGCTTGTGAGGTTACGGGATCTTTTGTCTGGGAGGATAGCATGAGGGAGATGAGCATATGGAAGCGGAGTGTCTAGGGGGGTCATCAGCTGAGGCATGTCTCGGGGGAGCTAGGTGACCTTTGGATCAGTATCGGTCGTGATCCGAGGTCGTTCTCCGGGCCTAATGACAGAATCATCTTACGAGCGAGCGATATCAATGATGAAACCCCGAAAATGGGTCATCGAGCGCATCGGTCACTCACATATCATCCACAGGCGCGATGATCCCTTTCCTCATCCTCTCTATCAGCCGATACTGCTCTTTCCACTTCGCCGGGAAGGGATGCGGCTTCTCGAGTGTAAGAATCGGCATAGGCTTCTTGCTCGAGGATTTTGGTCTGGGTGGCCGTGCGGGTGAAGAGGTGGACACTGGGGTCGCGGGAGGTTCGAGTTTCGGTTTCTTCCTGGCTGAAGGGGAAATTGGGATTTGCACCGGCGCGGCAGGATCACTTGAAGCTGACTTGGGGGTGACAATAGAACGTGTCGAGCGGCGGAGCGATGTGTATGGGGTGGAAAGATTGGTAGAAGGGGATGATGGTTCCTCCTTGACAGGTGGAGTGGAGGTGATCAGGGTCACTCGGGAGTCTATAGCGGACCGAGTAGAACGGAGAGGTGTTGACGACATATTGACAAGATACAAGATACGACCGAGCCAGCCGTTTTCGACCACAGTACGCCACAAGATTGCAGAAACAAAGATGCGTGGGAGGAAGATGTATTTCCGATACATGGAGCGAGGCATTGGATCTCGATCGCTCGTACCTGACCTCTGCTTTCCCACGGGTGAAAAGCAGAAGTTTAAGGTGATGAAATCTGATTCTGCAATCCTCTTCTTATTGAATAATTCGAAAGAAACATTCTGTGACTGCTTCGATATAAGCAGTCCAGTATGGCCTCGACGTTCAGTATGCTCACTGTCGGCAGCGCTCGTTTCGACAGATTCAAGTACAAGCGCGATTTCGACCTCTTCTCTGGGGTAAGTCGGGGCTTGAAACTCAATCAGCTGGCACAGCTGGCAAGACATCTGGACCCTTGCTGAAGCTGTCATCTCAGACTTCTTTGAAGCATTCCAAAGGCAAAAGCAAAGAAGTCGCTCTGCCTGTCCCGACATCCGTACTGCCCAACTCGCTCGACATCCTTGGCACCCGTTCAGCCCATGGACATCAGCAGACAGCCAGCTCCAAGCGGAAACGAGCCGCCGAAGTCGAGGTTGAGTCCGAGTCCGACGCATCTTCGTCGTCATCGCCATCCCGCTCAGTCCCTCAGCAGCAAAAGATTACCCTGACCGGTCCTTCCCCTCTCCCAACATCCCTTCACTCGAACCTGCCTTCACTCCTCAACCACGAATTCGCCCCAACATCCTCTCGGGGCGGTGCTCCTCTTCTTTCCGCAATCCAAGCCTCCGGTATTCACTCGCTTTGGGGCGTCCAATGCTCCGTTGGCGGATGCCTCCTTGACGGAAGGGATACAATGTGCGTCGCACCTACTGGCTCCGGCAAGACTCTGGCGTATGCTTTACCGATCATTGTCAAGCTCGCCGACCCTGCTCGGAGTCTCAGAGGGAAGATCGAGGGGAAAGGCGTGAGAGCGGTCGTTTTGGTGCCTACGCAAGATCTGGCAGTGCAGATCCATTCGGTCCTCCGGGCGGTCACAAGGGGGCGGGCTTGGAGGTGTTTGGTATTGACAAAAGCCACGGAGAGGGCGGTGTGCGAGAGCTCACCTGGACTGAATGCCTCGACACACGCTGCCGACAATGAGGACAACGAGTCAGGAGGAGACGACGAGGATGGCGCTTTCGACGAGGATGGGGACGAAATCGAAGATGAGAACGAAGGATCTGTCGACCAGAACTCCTCGATGGAACGTGGACTATCCGGGGACAGGAGACCACCGCTCGGCATCGATGTCCTTATCGCCACCCCCGAAAGAATGCATCACCTCATCGAAGGCCAGCGACTTTCCCTTGCTTCGTCCGTCTGTCCCTCTCGCTTCGTCTGGCACTGTTGACGAAAATATCAGGACTCGATACCTTGTTTCAGATGAATCAGATCGCCTTCTCTCCGCCGACTTCCTCCCGCAAGTCGAGCCAATCATCGCGGCTTGTTCCCTTCCCCAAATCCAAAAATGCTTCTTGTCGGCTACGATGCCAGCTGGTGCAGAGGAGATCGCGAGGAGGTGGCTGCGGGATGATGCTGTGCGAGTGGTGGTAGGAGTCAAGTCAGTCCGGCATTGTCATGATGTCAGCTGTGACTTGTCCCGCTTCTCACAGAGCGGTCGACGAAGAAAGCGAGACTGCGCAGCTTAAGAATCGCGATAGATCCGGACTGACCGCGTATTTGCAGGGATTCTGCTGTTACAACCGTCTCCCAATCCCTCCTCTACACGGGCTCCGAATCCGGTAAAATCCTCGCTCTCCGCGATCTCGTCACATCCGGCAACCTCCCTTACCCGTCACTCATCTTCGTCCAGTCGGTTGCCCGAGCCGACGAGCTGTACAAAACCCTCGTCATGGATGGGATGCGGGTGGATGTGGTGCATGGAAACAAGAGCAAAGGGAAGCGTGATGAGGCTGTCAAGGCATTTAGAGAGGGCACGGTGTGGATGCTCGTCGTCACCGAGGTTTTGGCGAGAGGAATGGACTTTAGAGGAGTCAAGGTCGTGATAAATTATGGTGAGCGGTCTCTCGTCAAGCTGCTGACATATAGGTCCAGCCGTCTGCCCGTCAGCTGGGCAGCCAGGCTGAGACTTCGAAGTTGACATGCTATCTAGACTTCCCACAGACGGTTCAAAGCTACATCCACCGAATCGGCCGAACAGGTCGTGCCGGCCGACCCGGTCGCGCCATAACCTTCTTCAGCAACGAAGACGGCCCCTACCTCCGTACCATCGCCAATGTCCTCCGCGCATCGGGATGTCCTGTCCCGCAGTACACGCTGGATCTCCCGAAGCCAAGCAAGACGATGAAGAGGAGGGTCGCGAGGGTTCCGGTTGAGAGGAAGGAGGTGAGTGGGGGAGGGAGAGATGTGGGAAGGGAGATGGGGAGAAGGAGGAGGGAGATGGTGGAGGGGAGTAAGCGGAGGAAGGGGGCGGGACGGGTGAACGGTCATGCTATGCGGGATGGGATCTTACCTTTGGAGGGCGGGGGAGTCGATATGGATGAGTAGGGGTGCAGCCCTTCGTTACACGCAACAGCCAGCCGCACTTTGGCATGGCTCATCGTTGGATGCTTTCTGTCGTCGGGCGCTGGTGTAGGCGGGAGATGAGTGATCTCGTGGCCTCTTGCTTCTGCGAAGATGTGTAATCATTTTTCCTTGCCCTTCCGTATGCATTATGGGATATTCATCGTATCATCTTGCTAGATATCTCGCTCATGATGCTACACATCTCAATCATGCCGCAATTGTGTCTAGCCGCTAGGGGTCATATTATACTTCTTCACGTTTACCCATCTCTTCTTCCAATGGCTCGGACCCCGCCTAGTGGTACCCCTTCCAGCTCAGCTTCCTGCCGAGGACGAACCACGGGTGAATGAAATTGAAGGTAGCCACCGCGATGAACATGGGTAACCCGTCGAGAGTCGATTGGTATATCTGATGAGTGATGAGGAAGCCGCTCCATCCCTGTCGAAGCTCGATGGACCGGTAGACACCCCGGATGAGGGTCATGATGCTCGAGATCATCGCGCCTGACAACATGGTCCACCATCGAGTGAGATTCTGCCGTCCTTCCACATCTTCCCCGACCGTCTGTGTCTCGGGTCGGATCTCGTCGGAGGATGTCTCGTCGGAGGGTGTCTGAGAGAGGTCGCCACTTTTCTCGCTGGCTTTAGATTTGGACTTAAGGGTAGCCGCGGCAATCTGGCGTTGGCGGAAGACATAGGATCGTCGAGTAGATGCACGGAGCACGAAATCGAATCCGAGAGCGACAAAGACGACCATGGAGATGAGCTGGAAGATGATACCGGCGACCATGATGTTGGTGGCGGTCACCGTGGGTGCACCGGTGGCTGCTGAGCTCGCAGCTTGACCTCCCCCGACCGCTTGGAGGATGAGGGAGATGACATCGGCGATGAGGAAGCAGGTAAAATACCATCCTGGTCGCAAGACCGAGTATTGCGCGCCGATGTGACGGATGGCTCCGCCGAGGAGAACGTAGTCGTATGCAGAGAAGAAGACGGGGGGCCAAGGTCAAGCTGGGTGATCGTCAGCGGTGGCAAGGCGAAGGGAGGGTCGGGCACTCACGTGCAGATCTGCATGAGGAACGGGTCGAGGAGGGTGACATTCTGACTTGACCAGTAACGTCCGGACCAACCGAGGACCTCGATGAGCGCGCCGAGGACGAGAGTGGGGAAGAAGACCCAGTATTTTGATCGGTAGGCTTGAGCGGAATGGACGAGCGCGGTCAAGGAGAAGAGGACGACGTAGATTATGCACCAGGCTGAGGAAGGGGTGTAGCCGTAATTGGAAACGTCGGAGTGATTGTCGTTGGACATGATGATGATCGAGTGTACGATGAAGCTCGTTGATGTAGAGTGTTTTTGTATTTTAATTGGATCGCCGCGGATGGCTGCCGATGATGTTGAAGCGAGGTGAGGTAAGTATTTATGCAATGATCGAGTGCGTTGATAGCTCGAGCTGGGAGGTCTCCTCGTCGTCGGTGGGAATGAGACCAGCTCAAGAGCCCTATGTATACCTCTCAGTCAGTGATTTGGATCAACCGCCAGACGGGGATCTAAAGATCTTCAACGTGCCTCCACCCCGCCGCAGCCGGCATCGCCAACCCGTTGAAATTGGCAGTCATTTCAGGAACCGAGATTTGCATGAATGCGGGCAAGAGGAAGACGAGAGGGCGGGTAGCGGGGATGAGAAGGCCGCACCTCCGCAGCCCTATCGGTATATGGAACAGGGACCTGAGCGGATGACGCGTGGCACGCTGAAATATCATTCGGGTGTTCTTAGCGGTGCGCCGAGGGGAATATACGAGTGGCCAGATGCTCGAACGACATGGGATACACGCATTCATCGGGTAAATACATGCGCCAGGTCTCGGGACCGCCGTTTCTGCCATGACAGCTCTCCGATTCGCAACGAGTCATCGGTTGCTCCAGTCATCGGGGAAGAGAGTAGAATCGGACGCCGAATCGCTAGCCTGTGACTTTGCATCCTCGTCTTGATCCAAGGTCGCGTTTGGCTTGATCTTCAGTACCATCCTCCCTGTACTCACCCGTCTCCATCTGTGTACAGTCTTGGTCGAGGATTTCCTCGTAGATGATCCTCGCGTTCTGCCCGTGAGTGACGATGTCCCACACCTAGTGACCGGTAATCAGCTCACCGCCTTGAAGAAGATAAAGGCCTCTATTTAGGAGCTCCACAGACTCACGCGGATCTTTTCGGGTGTAGAAATGTGTCTGGGCCCAATCCCTGACCCGCTCTGCCAGCCCTTCCTCAGTTTCGCACACCGACAAACCTGCAGCTTCCGCATCATACATCAGCTTCCAGATCGCCTTTGCCTGCTCCTCGTTCGTCATATTAGTTATTTCCCACTGTTTTGGTAAAGTCGGTGAAATCAACGCCGGTAGTGGCTTTGTAGATCTAGTCTTCTGCTGTCTCTCCGCCTTGGAGTCGTGCTATTATCCCTTTGTCGCGACGCCACTTCTCCCCCTCTGATATTGTCAATCACTTGCGACACCAAGCCGTCATTCTTTCGCGTATACCATACTCGATTAGGTATTTGCCACACCAAGCGCGATCGACTCACCTCGTACAGGTCAATGTTTACACCCGTCGCAGGTAAGCTTGCTCCCGCTCATAGATGTGGTTTTGCTCAAAAGCGCACACAGCGAAGACGACATGTAACCATGGATGATCAGCAAAAGAATGGCATTAGCCAGATTCGCTGGTCGGAGTCGGAATTGTGAGTAGGAGAAAGGATGACTCGTCAAGCGTGTCATCACGATGATGATTATGAATGGCGGATAGAAGCCCTTCTCGAGCTCCTCGGTATCCTTCGATACAGGCGATCCCGTAAGCACGTAGCGCCACACTTTCTTTATGGAGCGCGAGAGCGAGTCTCTCGATAGGAAAATGATAAACGTAGAATCGAGCCAAAAGTCGTCTCTCCATCACCTTTCAGGCACGAGGACGTCTTTCAGGCACGAGGACGTCGTTTTGAATCGAAGTGGATTTCTGGTCCTAAATCGGGTTGCAGTGTGGACTAATTTCCAGCCACCGCTTTTCGTCGACCATGGCCGCGAGCTCATGTAAGTGGCACCCTGTAGAATCTCAACGTGGACTGCTGACCGCCCAACCAAACTACCGTGGATCGACGTCCTCGCTCCCTTCTCCCCACCCCGCTCACCCTCGGGAGCTCAAGCGGCTTACGAAGCCTATCACGCTGCCCGCTTCCTCGTCTCCTCATCTCCACGATGGTACGCCGAGGAGACGATCCGATACATGGACGAAGCGGATGTAGGGATGCAGATGCTCTCCAACATCCCAAACCCTATCTGCCCTGCAAGCATCAAACGATTTCGGCGCCGAGATGGTCAAGAAATACCCCTCGAGGTTTGGATTACTCGCTGCTATGCCGACAGATCACGGAGACGCCGCGCTGGTAGAGGTGAAGCGAGATCTTGATAGCTTCGAGCGTATGGATTGGCGGTGAAGGCGTGTTATGAGGGACACTGGCTTTCTGATCCGGAGCTCGTGCCACTCTGGGAGGAGATGGATCGGAGAGGAGAGACGGTTGATATCCACCCGAACGCTTATGCCGATGCGCATCTGGGGAGACCGGCGCCGTTGATCGAGGTGGCATCTGAGAGCGCGAGAGGGGTGGTGGAGATGCTTTATAGCGGGATGTTGGAGAGATATCCGAGAATAAGATTCATCATGTGAGGAATGCAACACCATCTCCAATGGCTCCATCTAGTGCGGGAGGGATCAATAATGTTGACAGTACCGGCGCAGCGGACACCGCGGTGGCGCCTTCCCAGCGCTCAGCGGCCGACTGATCCTCCTCGGCTCGGAACCCTGGATACCTCACCCCTCCAATATCACCTCAAGTACCATCCCTCAACTTCTATCAACGCTATACGAAGACACCGCAGCTACGGCTACACCCCACGCCCTCGCTCCGGCGGTGTCTACCGTTGAACCGGAACATATCGCTCACGGGAGTGGCTCCGGTGTGCAGTACTTGACTGCGGAGACGATGAGGAGGAACCGGATGGAACTGATGGCTTTTTAGGGGATGACAATGGAGGAGCGGGAGGCGGTAGGCACGAGGGATTGGGAGTTGTATCCGCGGGATAGCGCGAGGTGGGGGACGGAGCAGAATAGAGCGATACGAAGCAGGCTTGATCTGTACGAATCATCATGGACCCTCATCTTGCCGCTTTCCGCGACTCTCTTGTATCTATAAAATGTGCCACAGCTCATCGCGGAATCTGCCACATTTGTGTCAATCTGTTCTGAATCGGGGTTTCATTCCCGTGATCCGGACAGCCTCATGCGTCACCGATTACCTATTCTCGACCTATTCTTCTCGCATTGCATTGCTTCTTTGCGTCTCCCCAGTATCTTCCGTCAAAATGCAGCCGAATCAGTGGCAGCAGCAATACCCTTACAATGGTGGCTTTCAACCCCGACAAACAGGCTTTCAACCTGGCGGTCCTGGAGGGTCCTTGATGTCATCCCAACCCACCGGCTTCCAACAACCCATGCAAACCGGCTTCAATCAACAACGACCCCCTTTGAACCTCTCTTCAGCACCGACAGGCATGGGCGGTAACATGAGCTTCCTCAATCAGCCACCTCAGCAGTCGAATTTCCGTCCGTCCGGGATGACCTCCCAGATGACCGGTTACCCGGGAGGGGGAGCGAGCGGTCTCATGTCCCAGCAGACTGGATTTCAGGGGGCTATGATGTCCCAGCCGACGGGTATGGGTATGGCGATGGGTGGTGGGGGACTCATGTCGCAGCCTACGGGGATGGGCGGATTACGACCACGACCGACGGGGATCCATGATCCGAGGCTGCAATCGATGATGCAGAGTTTCATGCCTTCCAACCTTTCTCAGGTATGCTCATCCTCTCACGTCGCAAAACATAGCTGATGAAGTTAATAGCCCTTCGCTGCGTCTGGTGCAGCCCAGTTCAACCCCACTCCTCAGCAACAACCCCTCACCCAAACCTTCCAGAGCCTCCTCCAAAACCCATCTGTCAAAACGCCCAAAGTCCCCTGGACCCTCTCGCGTCAGGAGAAGAAGGACTACGACCAGATCTTCCGCGCTTGGGACACCGATGGAGATGGCTTCATCACGGGTGAGACAGCTAGGGAGGTGTTCGGGCAGGCCGGTCTGGGTCAAGAGGGTCTGATGAAGATCTGGTCAGTGATATGCAGGAGATACCGGGGAATGATCTGATATCGACTCAGGAACCTGTCTGATGTCGACAACCGAGGGAAGCTCAACCTACCAGAATTTCATGTGGCAATGGGGTTGATCTACCGAGGTACGCAGAGCCCATAGCGAGACAGTGTCAAGCTGACAGAACCAGCGCTCAACGGAAATGAGATCCCCGACAAGCTGCCAGAAGAGCTCGTTCCCGCTTCGATGCGCGATATCGATATCACCGTCAACTTTATGCGCGATCTCCTCAAGCATGATGCGTCCACCCGCTCCAACACCTCTTCGCCTGGCCATGGAACACCGATCCCCGCCGCAGAGTCGAAAGACGCCACAATGTACAAGCACGATGATACTCGATCTTCGGGCGCCTACAAGCCCTCTGGGCGGCACCTCGATCGCAAGTCCGTTCGCTATGCCGGCGAGGACTCGTCCGCCGATATCGGCGACATCCGACGTCAGTTACAAAACACGTCTGCCTTATTCGACCGAACCAATGAGGAAAGTATGCGCAAGTCTGCCGAGGACGAGGAGCTCGAGCAAGAGGTGGATGACCTGAAGTACAAGGTCAAGCGGATTCAGGAGGACATGGAGTATGTCTCGAAAGGCCGCAGGTCGGGGGAAAAAGACGAGGAGAGACGCAAACTCGAGCGAGAAATGCTGTATCTCATGCACGAGAAGCTGCCCGAGCTCGAGAGGAGGCAGCAGCAGCGGGAGGACGGGAGACGGATGGAGGAGAGGGCTGGGGTGAGGGCGAGAGATAAGCGCAACGACACCCATGGGAGATATGGGCGCGACGATAGGGACGACGATCCCGACTGGCTGCGCGGGACCTACGACCGCGATCGCGACCGAAACAGGGATCGGGACCACGATCGACGGGGCAGTCGTGATCGGAGTCATGATCGAGACTACGATAGCTACCGCGATCGTTCCCGCGAGAGAGACAGAGACCGGGACCACCGCCCGCGCAGCCCGCCTCAGGTCCGCTCACCACCTCCAGCTCCCCCACCTGCTTCCACCTCGAGCGTATCCGCACCTCCACCTGCGCCACCTGCACCTACATCGCAAGCTGCTGCTGCACCCTCTACGAAGAACATGACTGCCGAGGAGCGTACAGCTTTCATTCGAGAGCAAGCTCAACGACGGATCCAGGACCGCTTGAAAGCGCTAGGCGTTCAATCCTCTTCAGCGGAGCAGCCTGCTGTGGACAAGTCCGTCGAAGAGCGGCTCGAGCGAGAGAAGCAGGAGGCGGAAGAGAAGGCCAAAACGGCTGAAAGAGAGCAGGAAGCGAGAGAGCAGGCTCGTCAAGCACGCCTCGCAGGTACCGGCAGTGTAAAGGAGGAGGAGAAGCCCAAGTCGCCTACGCCAAAGAACGGCGGTCTCAAATCGGCATTGAAAAAACCGGGACCGGCACCGGCTCCTCCATCTTCTCGCTTGAAACAGCCTCCTGCTCCACCCACCCCTCGCGGTGCTGCTGTTCCTCCCATACCTCGTGCTCCACCCGCCTCGACAACTCCGGCTGAGGACCGTGAAGAGACGGAGATCCGACGCAAAGAGAAGGGAATGCAGAAGGCCAAGGAGGAGAGGAAGAAGCGCCTTCAAGAGCTCGAGCAGCAGGAAGAGGAGGAGCGGAAGCGAGAGGAAGAAATGCTCGCCGCTCGCAAATCCCGCGGCACCGCTTCCGAGCAAATAACATCACCTGCGGCCCCGTCACCTTCTGTCGCACCACCGGCACCTTCCGACAAGGGATACAACCCCTTCCGAAAGCCCAACGCTGGCGGCGCTACTCCCTCTCCTGCGCAAGCAGCGTCAGGCTCCAACCCTTTCTTCAAGCCTCCAGCTGCGGCTCAAACTCCTCCATCTCCCGCTGCTGAGACGCCACCACCTCCCCCTCGCCCTCCACCGCCAGCTCAGGTTCCGGCTCCACCTCCTTCTGCTTCTCAAGCCCGGGCGGCCTTCTCGCCTCCACCACAAGATGACTGGGAAGAGATCCAGGACATCGAAGCAAACGAATCTGACTCGAGTGACGACGAGTACGCCAACTCGCGTGCTTCTCGTGGAGCTCTCGCGAGTGCGCTTTTCGGCAATGTCACCTCCCCTCCAGGCTCTCGTCCTGGCTCCGCAGCCCCGACCGCACCCTCTGCACCCAAAGCTCCGCCTGCAGCGCTCCAAAACCTCGGTGGTGGTGAACCAACTGCTGGACGTGGTGCTCTCCTCTCCGCCATTCAGGGCGGAGCACGTCTGAAGAAGGCTGCAACCGTTGACAAGAGTTGTCCACCCGTCAGCGGGAAGGTCATCGGAGACACTGCCCCTCCCGCACACATCAACACCGCCGCCCCACCCTCGCCACCTACGCCCGCTGCCGATGACTCTTTCGCCCCGTCCAACTCGAATCGCCAATCCGTCGACTGGTACGCCGGCTTGGCAGCAGATCAGGCACACCCCGCGGCGAGCCACGAGGCCGTCCTCGAGAGTACGCGGGAGGAGCAGGAGCCCAAGTTGAATGGCTTCGCGCCGGCGATTAACGTTTCGAACGAGAACGGGGAGGATCTATCCGAATTTGACTTTTCCAAATGTAAGCTTTCCCTTCCTATACGGACTTCGTCTTCCTGACCGAACTTAGCCCTGCGTGTAAGAACGCTGTATGCATACGATGGACAACGGGAAGTCGACCTTCCGTTCAAGGAGAACGTCGTGATTGTCGCTCATCCCGCGAAAGATGCGTCAAGTCCCTGGTGGTATGGGATGTCCGTAGAGGAGGGAAGAAAAGGATGGTTCCCCCATTCTTATGTTGAGGAGATGACGGGTGAGTAAAAACATCACGCTGTGAGAACCAGTGCTGACGGCAGGGTCTTCCCCTCGCGCCGCACCTTCACCGTCTGTCATGCTGATGCTCCCTCGCCAAACCCTTCTCTACCCCTATCCTTCCTCCCTCAGTAACCCGCGCCAAGGCAAGCTACGCTTACGATGGCGGATCCGAGGAGGAGCTCCCCTTCACCGAGGGAGATGTTCTCGATATTGTCGACACATCCGACGGCCATTGGTGGAAGACGGAGAAGGCTGGCGTCATCTTCATTGTCCCGGCATCGTACCTAGAGATCATAGGTTAGTCTACCCGTTCGATCGGCACTACCGCTTGTTTACATTGGCTTGGCACAGGCTGAAGCTTGTTTTTCTTTTGCTGTCCCACCATTGTTCGATCATGCCGAATGCAAACCGTTTGAAATCGCAGGTTCGAATCCAAGGTCCGACTCTATCATCCCACCACCCCCTCCCCTCCCTCCAAAACAACAACCTTCACCCCAACCTCAACGTCAGATTCCGGTAATTTCGACCCGGTCTCCTCAACCTCGACCAAAATCCCTTCTCTCTCCCAGCACCGCTACTGACACTCGTTCCCGCTCACCATCTATCAAAAGCGCGGATGAGGGAGATGAATCGTCCGACGATGACAGTGTGCTCTCCTGGTGGTCTTCGGATGAGTCGAACGAGGAGGTAGACGAAGAAAAGGAAGCAGAACGAAAGCATCGCGAGGTGGAGCGAAAGAGGATGCTGTCCTCAGCGGGTCTACAACTCCGGCGTGAACCGCCCGGTGTACCCAGTCGAACTGCAGACCGGAAGGTGTCCAGAAGGCGACCAGCGCCCGCAGCGCCGAAGAAGCGCAGACAGGCGCCAGCCGTCCCTTCTTCGAGCGAGACTGATCTCCACATCGTCACCCCTTCTCCTGAGCCTGAGGAGCAGGAGCAGGATCCCCGAATGGAGACACAAGACGCTTATGCGCGATATGAATCTTTCCTCGCGCAGTCCAGCGCGCGTCCCACCCCTCTCCAGATCCCGTCAGATCGCACCTCGCCCGCGGCGTCACCGGCCCCTACCCGTGCGGCCATGTCGCCTGCCGCGTCTGTCAACTCTCTCGGAAAGGAGAGGGAGAAGGATCCTGGGTCCCGCTTGTCGGGTTTCTTCTCTCGCATGATGGCGCCAGCGGTCTCACAGGAAAAGGAGATGAGCTCGCCCACGACCAGGATCAGCGGACCGATCACAAGAGTGGATACATCTGTCAGTCAGGAGGAGTCTGTTGCCCAGGAGTTTGGCAAGACGTGGAGTAGTCTGGTGGATCCGGGCGTGTTGGAGAGTATGAGCGGACGGGAGAGGAAGCGACAGGAGGTGCGTCGAATCTCGTCATCGCTAGCGTTACCTGGTATTGATTGTGTGACAGGCGATCTTCGAGTTCATCGCTACGGAAAGTACTTACAACCGCGATCTACAGCTTATCGTCGAGGTCCGTCAACATCGTCCTTCACATGCCTTCGCTGACTCTTGGTAATGCAGGTCTTTTACGCCTCCCTCCTCAACCTTCTCGACGAGAAAGCCCAGACTGTCATCTTTGCCAACGTCGAGGACATTCTCCTCGCCAATACCTCGTTCCTTTCCTCCCTTGAGCAGAGACAGAAGGCCTGTCGGCTGTACGTGGATACAGTTGGGGATCTGCTGGAGGATCATATGCGCGAGATGGGTGTATACACGGTACGTCCCGCGACAATATGCTGACAAAGCTGAGGGAGTGGCAGACGTACTGCGTGAATCAGCAGCAAGCGAGTCGGTTGTTACAGTCCCTCCGACAGGTCACTCCCGAGTTGGCGGCCCATCTCCAGAGCATACGCGAGTCAAACTCATTTGTTCGAGGGCTGGACCTCTCGAGCTTCCTCCTCATCCCAATGCAACGCATCACCCGGTACCCGTTACTCGTCAAACAGATCATCCACTACACCGAAGCCGACCAAGACCTCCACGCCCTCCACAACGCGCTCAATACCGTCGAATCCATAGTCGGGACGATCAACGAGTCTGTACGAGAAGCAGAAGGGAACGATCGACTCCGAGTGCTCAGCGAGGATCTCTGGATCGGAGGCGAAGGGTGAGTCGAGATGAGTTCCCACATTTGCTGTTTGAGCTGATGGTGATTGTCAAGACGACTGGATCTGACTGCGCCCACCCAGTACCAGGGACCGAGGAGGTTGTTGAAGGAGGACCAGGTGATGAAGGCGAAGTCCGGGAGGAAGTTAATACTGGTGCTGTGTAACGACGTATTGGTCTTGATCGAGAGTCGGAACCTGTATCGTATGGTGAGTGGCTTTTCTGGGACCCTGTGCTGAACACTGCCTTTGCAGCCTATTCCGCTCTTTGACCTCTCTGTCCGCGCCGGGCGTGACGACTCGAGCTTCGTGCTCAAGGTCGACTATCATCGTGGAGGTGACACAGTAGGACTGAAGTGAGCGAGCCTCTAGCGATTTAGTCAATCAGTTGTGCTGACTGCGTGTAGGGCTACCAGTGCGAGAGAGGCGAAGGAGTGGATTGCGAGGATTGATCGAGCCAGGATAGAGAGTATCGACGCGAGGAAGGGGACATTTGCATGAAATATATACAAGAGACATCATATGAGCGATCCCTATTTTGCTTCACCCCTCATGGTTACACATAAACGCCCGTCACGGCGGAATGCCGTGTTGTGTACCGGATGCGACTCAAAGTGGATCATGATGGATGAAACAGACAGGATCACAACATCAATAAGAGGTTTCATCGGGAGGTACACAAGACAAGACGTGAACGGTCCCAATCTCCACATCGTGCTCACCATCCCCGTCACAAGCCACATGTATCTCTGTTCTCGATATCCTGCCAGATTCGGTCTGTCAGATGAACGTCATTCAAAAGGAGCAGACGTACCTCGGCTGATCGGCGCGAACGCTTTCTTTTCGGCAACCACACCACCTTCCTTTGCATCTCGCCTGCGCCTGCTCAACCACCATGTTCGCCTCCTCGGTGAATGGCGAATTGGATGATGATGCGTCGGATTTGCAAGCCGCGAAGGGGAAGTCGGTCGACCGGTCGATCTTGTTGTATCGCTTGGAAGAGGGCCGCCTGTGCATCCGCTTCGTGCAATAAGTCGTCAAATTCCGCCCAAAACATGGTCTCCCACCCCGGCTGAGGTGGTCTTATCGTTTGCAGGTGGGACTGGCGGGTGCACGAAGATGAAGCGCTCATTTGTCCTGCGTATAGGTGGTCCTTGATGCAGCGCTTTCTTCACCATGCGGCCGCCTCGTCGCCAGTAGACGTACGTCTCGAAATTTGCGGCGAGAATAGGAAGGATCGCGGAGACGTCTCACCCAGACCTCATTCATCGGCACATACAGTGCATCCAATTCCTCCTTGCGACGCATGAATAGGATGATGTATTCCTTCAGCGAGTCCAGGGAGCAGGTTTCGGTGATACTGAGATCCGGCATGCTCGGTATCTGATATCGTGTTGTGATAGATAAGAGGGGATGGAATGACAGTTTCAGGTGGCGACGAAATGGTAATAACGCGTCGGTGCAAGGTAAGAGAACCAGGTTCAGATTGTACAGCAACTAAGACGGATGACTCTTGTCCAGCCAAACATTCAATGAGAAGTGAAAGACCAAGTCTCTCGGCCCCTTGATACCTCGTGTACCACTTGTAGGCAGCTTGCTCGTGAGTTGACATCGGAGCCGAGTGCCTGGGGAACATCTAGAAGCATGACGATCGCTTCTTGAGGACGGTCAAACAAGATCAGAACACTGTCCGATGTGCCGGGAAGCTGAGGTCTGCTCGTACTGCTCGTGATCACGTTACCATAGATCACGGCGGAGCTCAGTCACTTCTCCACATCCCAGTCGCTGACGCACGGGGTGGACAGATGCCGATGATCCGTCCCCACACGGAACGGAGCATTCCGTCGGTGGGAATATTCACTCAATGGACTTCCATTTATAGTAGCAGATCCCTGACCAGTGATTCTGTTCATTGGGGGACACGGTTCTCTGTGTAGATTCGCTCACGGCATACACTACCAGCTTTGCGCACAATTTAAGGTAATCTTTCCCCTTTGTCCGTGCAACAGTTCGCCACCGTAAAAGACCTGAAACCGAAATTTGCTCCGCTACGAGAATAGCCGGTGGAGTTTCATTTGAGAAGTCGCAACTGATTACAACCCCGACCGTGGTGTGATCGAAATTCACGACCAACCCAGCCTGCCCTGACGGAACCCTTCTCACTCGATTGCGTTTCCCATGAGGTCCAAGCCTAGGTTTCACAGCCCACTCGTCACGGGACTGACTGAATAGAGCTTCTCGATTGGCGATACAGCCGGTGGCTCGACGTGTCCCAGTTTACGTAGTCTCGGCATTGTCGATTGAATCAAGAGAATGGTGAAGATGACTAGAGGAAACTATCTAAGCGCACAGGGAGACTCACCGCCGTGTTCACCTCATTCAGCACCATATATCATCTCGTGACTACCCACGCACACATCCACCTCTAACCCTATCTACAACGAGGTCCATCGATATGTCCACCACTAATATCACCGAGACCACCAAATCCTTCATCTTCGACAACGAGACCTTCCAAAAGCTCGGGGCGATAGACAACACCCTCTCGCCTTCATGTCCGCGAGGGACAGGGTCGACAGAGAGCTTATAGAGGCCATGAAGCGCCTCTTCACTGTACGTCTCGTTCTATCCTCCCCGCCATTATCCTTATACCCCTTTCCACCTCCATCCAGGCATCACTGTCCTCCCCCATGGCAAACACCACGTTCTCTTCCCCATTCTGACCTCTTGTGCCCATTCACGGCACCACGATCCTTGTCCCCGTCCTCCTCATCGTCCGTGGCGACTATTTGCTGACTACATGGCTCAGATTCGCGGTCTGGACGTCTCCCTCAAGAACAGTCCGAGGCGCGTCGATATTCAAGAGTCGTTCTAGAGCGGTTCATAGTCGTCTACGCCGACGGAACCTCCGTCAGAGAGGACAAGCGGATCCGCGGATGGGACTATGTCAATCGACTCGAGGCCATCGCCTTCGTCAATCTCGCTTTCTTTCGGAAGACCATCGTGGATGCATGCAAATTCCCGCCACTAACTTCCGGTTTCCCGGCTCCCTCTCGCTATCTCGACGATCTCGTGCTCGCCACAACCTATCATTCTTGAATTTACCGAGACCTTTACAAACAAAAATCGCATCGGAGAACGGTTCTCCTCGTACTCGGTATCGATGGCGGTCTAGGCATGAAGGCTTCTGCGCTGGTTTTAGGATTCAAGAGGATGGCGCAAGTACTTGATGCAAGCGAGGTCAGTACCGGTAGGACGTGAGAACGGCAAAAGACGGCGAGTCCTCGTATTTCCGCCTCACCGAGCAACTCCTTCCCCCAACTCCCTAATGTCGGTCGACCCCAAGACCCCATCTCCCCCTTCCCCAGCATCGTCTGATTACATGTCGGTGGACGGAGCGACTCCCAGCCGTCGCCTCACTCGTTCAATGGCGAAGCTCATGGCTCAGTCCGATTGGTAAGTCTTCATCCGCGAACGAAACACCCTGAGCTGTTCCCTTGGCGACGTAGATTGCTATCATTGCGCTTGCCTTACTTTTCCGTTTCTTGTTTTCAGTTCTGTCCTTTGTAGCCTGAATGAAGTTTCGTGCGGTGCCACACGGTCGATTCACTTCCTTTTCAAGACTCACTTCATCTTGGAGACGCGTCTTTCCACATTCATCAGCGCCATTGAAGTTATCTCTTGACCTGCAAGGCTCTTATCCGACTGATAACGAGGTCGCACCGACCTTCGTGCCGCGGTGACGGGCGCCGTGATGCGGTTTCATCACCATCCTCTCCTCTTCATCCTCTCTTGGCTCGCTGTAGTCTCCCATGTCCTGGCTTTCCGAGGTGAGTCCTTCCACCAGTCTGCCCGGTTAGCCCTTTCGGCCTATCCTCTTCAGACCACCCAGGACTCGTGCTTATGCTCCGATCTACTCCAGTTCCTATCCGGGATACGGATGAGCTCAGGGAGGTATGCTCGGGGATGTGGGGTGGGAAGGAGGCCTTCATCGAGGGTTAGTTTGTTCTTCAAATCCTCCTACCATTCCAATCTTGGACTGTTCTTACCACCGTGTAGTCACCTTCGACCCCACATCCAACGGCCAGGTCGCCCTTGTGATCTACGAATGGAATGACGTTCCCTGTCTCGGCGTGACCACGCCAGATAACTCGGTGGGTGGCGTGTATCGGCCTGTGCGTCTATGAGATGAAGTTTGGGCGCACTGACGAGTACTGGCCGCTGAAGAAGACATACATCTGCACGACCTCCGCCGGTGAGCTGGAAACCTCCCGCTTGCGCCTCGGTCGGTGATTCGTGATATCAACTGACATTCTGTCAGTCCGCTCCGGTCTCTGCACCGCCAATGACCTCGGTTCCTTTATCACCTCCCTCCCCTCCGGGACCTCACTCAATTCCACATCCATATTCACGTCCGCCCTCAAATTCTCCGCCTCATCCTTTCCTTCCACCCCTTCCGACGAGCCCAGCGACATGGAGCCTACCACCACCACCTCAGCCGACACCGTCACCGAGACAGGTGACCTCGAGACCGGAGAAGATGACGATATCTTTGGGGGATTCGATGGGAATGATGATGGGGTTGAAGGCCAAGACGATGATATGGACTGGGCGGAAGAGGAAGGGATCATGAGGAAGAAGCAGATGGTCGATGTCATTGCGTTGGACGATATGATTGGAGGCGTAGGAAACGGGGTTGGGGATGATAATGAACTGGATGATGGCACCGTCTCTGTGAATGAAGAACCGGACAATGGTGAGGATACGGGACGGGGATATGATGGGGATGTCGGCGGCGGTTACGGCGAAGATACCGGAGAGGGGTATGATGAGGCTGTCGATGAGGGGTATGACGATGATACAGGAGGAGGATATAGCGGAGGTCTTGGCGGCCAGTTGGAAGACGCTACCTTGGAGGGCTCCACATCGACCGTCCCCATCTACTCAGCACCCATCACATATGCGGTCCGCAAGACTGGGTACTACTGTATTGGTGAGTCCCTCTATTCCGCTACCAGCAATGCCTGCTGATTCAATGAACAGGCATTGTCCCTGTAACATTGGTCAACTCGCGAGACAACATCCCCACCCCTCGCCAAGCGACCCATGCCGAATATTCTGGCTTGGTGCTCTTCCGAAATACCTTTGATGGCGAGTTGCCGGCTGTAGAGTACCCGAAGATCAACGTGAGCTCGCCATACCATGCATGGCTGGGTCAGACTGAAGATCTTCGTAGTTTTATCTCATACTGAGCGTACTCTACTTCGCGCTGGGGTGCGGGTGGGCGTTCCTGTGCGTCAAGCACCGAGACGAGCTTCTGTATGTCCCATCTACCCATGTTATGCGTGTGTGATGCCTGATTGTCGTAATCCCAGGCCAATGCAATACTACATCTCCGGCACCATCGTCTTCCTCGTCATCGAGATGCTCGCACAATTCGCCTACTACCGGTACATCAACAAGAACGGCGGTGGCGCCGCCTCAATCGCATTCCTCTTCGTCATTGCCATCCTCAATGCGGCACGGAACTCCTTGTCATTCTTCCTTTTGCTGATCGTCAGTATGGGATTGAGCGTGGTCTCGCAGAGTTTGGGAGGGATCATGGGCAAGATCAGGGTCTTGACCGCTTTTCACTTCATCTTCGGAGGTAGGACCCTTGCTTATATCTTGATCCATATGCTAACTCAAGGGCAGTGCTGTACTCGGTCGGAACCGTCGAGGTCGAGCTGGACGTAAGCCTCTTTGACCATCCGCTGAGGTCTAGCTGATGAGATTCCGCTACAGAGCGCTTCGCTAGTGATTGTCCTCGTTCTCATATTCCCGCTCGCCCTCACTCTCACCGCCTTCCTCATGTGGATTATCGTCAGTTTGAATGGTCAGCTCCCCTCTTTCCTCAGTTTGTGCCTTGCTGATCCTCGTGATAGGAACCATCATCCACCTACGAGCCCGCAAACAGCGCTCCAAGCTACAAATGTTCCAGCGCCTCTGGCGGATCCTCATCCTGGCCGTGATCGCTGTCGCCGCTTTCTTCGTCGTATCGTCGCTCAGCTTATCAAATCGACTAGATGAGGGTAGGTCTATCCTCTTCCACCGAAGTGTCGCGCTTATATGTCCAGATTACGCGCCGAGGAATTGGCGGTATCGATGGATCCTACTCGACGGGTCATTGGCGACGATTTATCTCTGCGTCTTTGCGGCGATCTCTTGGATCTGGAGACCGGTTTGTCGTTCCGGATGGTGTTCTGCAGAGGAATACTTGGCTGATGGTGATTTTAGAGCCGCGACAATGTCCGCTTCGCGATGTCCCAGGAGCTCGCGCAGGACGAAGCGGAGGCCGACGCTGAGGACTACGAAATCGGTGCGCTAGAACGTGGTCATCGTCGTCTCGCCACGCACGACGATGAGGATGGAGACGGGGACGAGGATCATCTGGTGAACGGGCATGGGACGAAAGGTCAAAACGGGGAAGAGAATGTGGTTTTTGCGATGGGGGAGGATAGCGATGACGAGGATGGAGGTGGGAAGGGGTATAAGGATGATGATGGGGATGCAGGGGAGGCTAGGAAGGACAAGGGTGATTAGACTGTTGATACGATCTCATGCATTACGTAGAATCCGGTAAGTGGGCGCAATCGGAAAGGAAGAAAGCTGAGTGACGTAAGATATCGTTCCTGGGCGGCGCTGATCAGCTGTTCCGATCAACACATTTGCAATCTTCCGACCTGCCTTATTCGGACGAAATCCCCGAAAGTTTGCCCCACCCGTACCACAGAAACGGGGGTGAGTGCCCAATTCTCAGATGGCGTTTATCTGATGAGCTTAGGGTTGGGAAGCAGACGCCAGAGACGATGGCTTGGTTTGAGATTCAGCTCGGGAGCCGGTCCAGGCTACACATCGAGTTTGGATTCTGGTTGAATAGTTGCCTGTTCCCCACGTCGGAAGCAGAGCTTCACTTCCATTACCACCACCACCACCATTGCTATCACCATCGGCCGCCCTCGTCATGCTAAAAATCACGTCCGCGCAACTCGAAGCTATGGGTCAAGAACTTCTGTCGAAAAATGTCGGGCTCAATTTAGGGCCAACCATGCTGGGGTGCGTCTCCCCTCTTCCACACTGTCAGTGACTTCTGCTGATGATGACGATGGGTCGTGCTTCATGCAGTATGCTGGCCGATGTCACCATGTTTGGCGTTGTATTCCAGATGTTCCTCCATTTCCAATGCGCCATTGCCGGCAAGGAGAAACTCGGGATCCGGATACTCGTCGTATGTCCCGTTACTCCCCAATGCAAGCGAGCAGAGCTGACGGTATCGATGTCAGTGGTACTTGATGATCTGGTCAACAGTCGTCACAATGTTGTTCGTATTCGTATTTCCCTTTCTCCCTGGTTCATTCCTGATTGATTGTCGGATACAGTCTCATCACCTGGATGATGCACCTCTTCGTCTACCATTTCGGCTCCTTCGGTCCATTCCTCGATGAAGCCTGCACGTTACGCTCTCCTCCTCTCTTAAAACCCGACTGATGGTTGGAACGTAGGGAGTTCTTGGCCATACATACTCGAATTACCCGTCCGGATCCCCATCACCGTGAGTCACCACTCTCATCTCGCTCTTCCCCTTGCTAATGATGGATGGATACTAGGCCTTCTTCGGGCTGAGAGCTTGGCGGATGTGGAATCAACAATGGGGATTCGCCATGGTCCTCTGCTTCCTCCTGTAAGCTCTCCTTGTCAAGCAACGAGTCGGCGATGACTAATGATGCCCCAGGTCCATATCTATCGCAGCTCCCATCGCGGCGAAAATCGTAGTCCGGGATTGGTCGAAGCTTCAGGTACGTCACCACTTCTCCTTCAAGCTGGATCGGACTACGTTCTGATTGATCGATACAGATCGGAAGAGATCTCATCTATCTCAAGGTACCTGATCGCTACCTTCGACGTACCCGCCATACTGATGACGATTTCCTCAGACTTCCAGCGATCTCGCTGTTGACTTCATAATCACCACTTCCATCGCAGCATGGCTGGTGAAATCCCGAACCGGCTGGAGCGCGACAGACAGGATTATAAAGAGACTGCTCTTGTACGTCAATCATCTCTCTCTCTGTCTCTAGTTGGCTGCCTGACTGATTTGCACCAGCATGGTGGCCGAGACTCAGCTTCCGCCAACCATTCTGTATGTATCCTCTCATCCTTGCCACTTTGGAGAAGCTGATGGCGAAACAGCACCATGGCGTTCCTCGTGGCGTTTGTCATACAGAACCAGGGACCGTCACGGCCTTCTTCGCGTACATCCCCTCTCTCCTCGCCGCCTGTTCCAACACTGATCGGTCTTGCACAGTTGTACCAACAAGGTCTACGTGATCTGCCTCTTGGTGGTACTCAATACCCAGCATACAATTCGGGGGGATGTTGCAAATTGTCGAGCCGAGACCACTTTCCACACCACCCATGGATGTACCAAGGTAAGTTTCCGTCTCTCTCTCTCTCTTTCGTCTCCGTGACAAGGCTGATGAGGTGTGCACTGTTCAGTTGAAGGTCATGGGGCCAGTGGGGTTCGCGGATCATGGCGCGATTGAGCTGGGCGAGGAAGAGCTGACCGTCGAGCTGGATCGTACCGGTCATTTCTCATCTTGATTTTCCGGGCCACTTCTACCATGTATTTTGGGATGGCTGATTCTGTCCACTTGCCTGGAACCGTTCCTGTGGGAGATCTGCTTCCGAGCGGTGACGCACCGGCCACATTTCGCTTCCGAGCATGATCATCCTGTGGTCGGGACCAAACCGACGAGCTTGTCTTGCATCCGAGAAGGCTGGGAGAACCTAATGTCTGCCACGATATCTCATCGGGATGTCTGTTAATGGGTATGAACCATCTACCTTTCAGACATTGATTAATCCAAGGCGGTCCGTAGATCTCACGTCGATCACGGAGTTATGGCCTTGAACGAAGCGCAATGACCGGAACACAGCTGGCCGAATACTGATCTCGTCACTGACCATTGATCAACCGCTTCTGGCTGTCCACAGGAGGATGAAAATGTGAAGGTGGACGACCATGGCCGACTTGTTCCTGTCGAGTGAAGCTGATATGTGCTGGATGACAAGTGCAACGGGTAATCCTACGAGGTCTCTGATCGTCGTGCTCAGTACTCAATACAGTTTTGGACGAGAAGTCTAGGATGATGGTGGTATGAAGATCTCGGAGAGTATTCGGATGTGTCTTCTATCTGGTGTGCTCGGCAGCGGATCCGATTGTTGAAGAGAAATGTCTTGAGGGCGACAAGCGCGAAGGATATGGGGACTATCGAGCCGGAGGAGCGGCCCGAAAGATCAGATGGGGAGCATGATCTTGGTGCAGATGAAGCGAGCGCGACACCGTTTGATAGCAGACTGATGGAAGGCGGGAGGGTTTGAAGCGAGTTGAGCGAGTTCAGCATTCCAGAACAGTGTTCGACGCCTTCCGGGAATGCCTCTTGTCTAATCGTAGGCCTATGGACAGCCTTACATGGGTATAAGAGATTGAAAAGACATGCCTAAATCATACAGTTTCTGATGTCCCCAGTATACGATTCCCTCGGATCATCGCCTCGCTACGGATTACTCGGTACTCCTCGTTTCGCTGAATCAATTCGCGAAGCAATGGATGGCGAATCGTCTCCCCTGTTCAGCACCCTCATCCCCCCGTTTTCACTCTGCTTGCTCTTCGTCCACAGCTAGGAATGGCTCGATGTGCTTGATCAAATGCTCCATTCCGGCTCTCCGGAGCCTGTCCGCAACGTGCCACATCACTTCCCGATTGTAGCGATCGGCCCTTGAGAGCTCGCACTCCCGCTCACTCATTGCTTTGCCTATCCTTGCAATCGCCAGGATCGTCCTGTCATAGATTCTCTGACAGGTTCTCCCATTTCGGCATTCGGCAAACGAGACGAGTGGAAGGCCACGAGAAGGCGCGAGATTTGGGGAAGAAAAAAGACGCTCCCGGCCCGGTCGCGCTGCAGATCTTCCTGACGGCCGAAAGCATGTCATCCTCAGTCTCTGATATGTACGCTGACGTCTGAGCGGCGAGGTGACCGAAGTTGCCCGTCCGACACGGTCGATGACAGGATGGGTGATGTCGAACCAGCTCTCTCGCGTCTTGTTCTTGTCCATCTCCTTCTACTTGGCTTCCAAACGTTTCATCCTCATTCGTTGCGCCTCCTCCTTCAACTTCACTGGTCTCTCCCGTAACTCCCGTATATCTCTCTGTCATGATGACCGGCATTCAGGCCTCGAGATCCTTCGTGGCCTCAGGAACTTTTTCCCACCTATCAAGGGTGAACTGCTGTAGCTTCTGTGGGGTGAGCTGGTGAAGCATGTCTTTGCAGGCCTTGCGGGCGGCTTGCCGCGCGTCGCCATGTTCCGGGGCGGCATGACCGTCTTCGAGGCGCGGGCGTTTAAGTTGATCGGTAACAGAGCATGGCGTGAGGGGACTGGCTGGGCGCTTCGACATATTGGACGGAGCTGCTGAAGAGGACACTGATGTTGGGTTTATCGTGAATGCCATAGACTGGTAAGTTGGGGGCGATTCGGAAGAGGTGAAGGAAATGAGGCATGTCGTATTGGGTCGAGAATGTGGCCGTGTGAGAGGGATGAAAGAAGATCGAAGCTGTTCCTAGGGGTCTGTGAGTCTGTCTAGGCCCGTAATGATTGTCACTGACGGTGAAAGCAGGAAAGTATTCGATAGGATCCGTCGAATGCACCGAAGATTGAATGAGCTTGGAGGATCCTGAGGAAGTGATCTCAGTGGGCCGAGGAAGAAATGTCCACGAAGAGGTAGAGGGAAGCTTACAGCCGGTGTGGTGAAGGAGGGATTCGCGCTTTGGACCTCCGGGGGTCAAGATTCAAGTGAATGCTCGTTGGAAACGGGAGAAGGCGGTGAGTGTGGAGGAAAGATGCGAGGTACATAGACTGAGGGCTACTGGCTGGCGGAAAATTATTGATCAGTCCTTTTCCCTGTATCCATCATGATGGGCCTGATCCGAGGTGGCGCCGAAAGGATTACGTCATCCTGAGCTCTCGATTGACACAGGTCATCCCATCAATATTCCTTTCCCTCTCCCCAAAAGATTGCATGGAAGAGATCTTCTCGTTCGCAGCCCCCACATGATCAGATCGGCTTTTCGAGCGATGATCGAGGGGGATGTAACCTTGCTGTCAAGACCTCGTCCACCGTCTCGGCGGGCCCGGGCATGAAGCAATATTCGACCTGGTGTAGCTGATGGGGAGTCGATGGTACCTGATAACGGCGTTTGACAGATCCCATCAATCCTCTCGCGGCCACCCCAGATCGAGAACATCAGAATGAGAGGCCTTGTCATATATACCCCTTCACCCCCACTCGCTAATGATGATATCCCCATCTTCGCAAAATGGCACCTACTCCCGCCCAACTCGAAGCCATCGCTCACGCCCGTTTATCCCAGCATCCTGGCACCGGCCTTGGTCCTTATATCGGCGGGTGCGCTCCTCCTCCCTAGATACACGTATCGGCTGACGGACTCATCAGGATGTTCCTTGACGCTGTCATGTTTGGAGTCGCTCTCCAGCTTTTCATCAGGTGGCAGGTGTACTTCGCCAAGACCGAGGTGAGATGTGTCAAGGTACTCGTGGTATGTCCGATCACGATCCTGGCTGTCTGCTGAGGCGGGCTGCAGTACCTGCTCGCCGTGGTCAGCTTGACCATGACCACCTTGTACGTCTGTCCTTCCCCGTGGTCGTCTTCCGCTCACGAAGACAGTGTGATGGCGTGGATCATGCACCTCTTCATCTTCCGCTACGGGCAGTACCGACAGTTCCTGGACCACAAGTGTGACTCAGGGTCTTTCTGGCGATCCAATGCGGGACTGATGGGGATATCAGGGTCTTCGTGGCTCTACATGATCGATAACGCGGCTCGAGTGCCCGTCTCCGTACGTTCTCCTTTCATCTGAGTAGAAGGCCGCGCTAAGAAGGATCAGGCGTTCTTCGCGGAACGAGCATATCGATTGCGAGGAAGATCGATCCCCCTAGCCGTTGTACTGGTCACTCTCCTGTAGGTCCTCCTCATCGTGCCTCGACCGTCAATCACGTCTAACCATGACAGGACCGCGTCCACCGCTTGTGCAACTGCGGCAAAAGTGATGTCCGTCAATCCGGCTAACTTCCATGTGAGCACTCTTGCTTGCTCTGAGACGGCGACTAACGACAAGCAGTACACGCGCATCATGATGTATTCCTGGGTGAGTGATCCCATCTCGTGCCATGATTGACAGAAGCTCTCGATGGGAATGACGGGTGATGTCATCACGACGGGATGCATCGCCTGGTCTCTCATCCAATCGCGAACGGGCTGGGCCGCGACGGACAAGCTCATCATCAAGCTTCTCATGTGAGCTCCCCCTGTCTCCGATGCATTCCTGATCTCCTCTGATATCGGTCGCCTTCAGCTTGGTCGCCGAGACGCAGCTTCCGCCGACTCTCCTGTCAGTCTCCAGTTCATCCTTGCAGCTATGACTGGCTGATCCCGTCACGCAAGGGCTGTAGCATTTCTTATCCTAACGACTACGGCCGCGGAGTCCTCGTTCCAACTTCTCTTCATGTACGTCAACTCGTATCTCTCCAGCTGATATGTGTAGTGCCGCTTCGAAAGTCGACGTGATCTGCCTTCTGGTGGTACTTAACACCAGATCGAACCTACGCCGGCAGATGGTATCAGATCCTGACACTCGTTGGGTGAGCCTGCTCTCGGTACCTCTATTCGGCAGGATGACTGACCAATCATAACGGTGTAGAAAGAAAACACATTCCATATCGGGTCGACCCGCCACGATCTCCCTCCCGTCGTGCATGTGAACGTCACGACCGAGACGTACATCCTTGTTAGTGGGACCCCGCAAGATGATGGTAGCTGCAGCTGATGAGGTGTAGGGGGAGCAGCAAGACCCCATCAGGGCGGCGAATCAACAAGTCTTAGAGAGGGAGAAGGAGGACTCGTCCCAGGACTCGTTCGCTTCGCTGGACGATAGCAGTCTGGCATCGATCTCGCCGGAGACGGACAAGGTGAAGCCAGCGGAATTGTGAAGAAGGAGGCGTAGAGTGCGATCTAGAGAAATGTGGATGTCGCAGATGTGCATAGATCGGGATGCAAGTCACGGCAGAGCTTGATAAGCGGAGAATCTTGAAGTCTCACTGATGCAGGCATAACTCGATACCACCTCATCATCAGCATCACGTAGATCGTTCCGCCGTGCTCAGGGAATGCCGACCACGCCATGGTAGGATACGCCGATCAACCCTCCCCGAACACGCTTGCTTCCATTTGTGAGGTTATTGACTCCAAGAGAGCCTTCTTGCTGTTTCGTGTGACAAGATCGTATATTCTACCGCGACGGTTATCAAGCTTGAGTGAGTACCAGTCTTTGAAGGATGAATCTCGCTGATCCATGTCTAGATACAGAGATCGGCTGAGGGGGGGTCCCCTGTCGAAGCCTCCTCCAGCGAGAGCCCATGCATCGACCCGTCAATCGTTCTTCACTCCACATCATGCCCTGCGATCATCCATCCGATGTGAAGGTACATCCTCACCCTCTCCCTATGACCCATCACTATCAGCCAAACCCAGCCCAACCCCCTCCGCGCCTAGTCCCACCAAGGTCTTCAATCGAATCGCTCTTCACCTCGGCACCCTCGATCTCCATCGTACCCTTGCAAACCTTCAACAGTGCTCTCGGGAGACTTACGACATTGCGACGCCAACACCATTCGAGAAGGTGACAATGGCGAAAGAGTCGGCGGAGGGATTACTACCCCGAAAGCTATTCGAGAGCGCTCTTTAGGAGTACGATTTGCGTATCAGGTCCGAGCAGCGTTTCGAGACGAGAGACGATTTCTCGATTGCAAAGAGCAATCTTTACATGGCGATCCACCTTCATCATGTTCGGACTCTCGTCATACGAGACCTCCCGCCTGGTGAGGTCTGCATGGCTTTCGACCCTGGTCCACAATCAGAAGAAGGTGCTACTCATCCCGAGCTCTTGTCGAGTCTCGAAGCCATTGTCTTCCTACCGGGCGACAGAAGTGACTTTCAGGACAGGCGCCTTCGACCAGGCGGGCAGTTCGCGCCAAGAAAAGATCAGACGGCCTGGGAAAGTCTGATTTGCGGTGTGGAAAGGATGATCCCGGGAGATCGGCAGATTCACCTTTGTTACTCAAAGACCTGGAGCCATCCGAGCGCTTTGGAATTCGACGATCCGAATCCCATCCCCATATTGACGAACCTAACCCAGCTTCGTTCTGCATACGAGGTGTGCATGGATACTTTTTGGTCATTCAGAATCGCCAGTATCACCTTCCACGACCTTACGTCTGATCACCCCTTACCGGGACGTCCTCCGATCATCCCAAGTTGCCGCTTCATCTACGCGAGGCCATCATCTGGGACGTCGGTCGGAGCGGCGAAACAGAGAAGGCGGCGCGAAAGCGACAATTGCTGTGCACAGAACCGGAGATCATGATACTCTCGCCACATCCTGGGCAGACCGAAGGCAAAATCACAGTCCAGATCAACCATCCTCTCATCGTCGGTGGCGCGGAGCAAGACGATCACAGCTTTACGACAGACTTCAGAGGTGGATTCGATGGGGCTCTGGACCGGACGTACGATGAATGGATCTCTAAGTACCTCAAGACACGCTTCACGTTCATCGACGATTCTCAGAGGAACAACAGGAGGAAGAAGGCGATGTGGAGGCCTTGTGGAGGCTTGTGGGAGTGAGTGTCTGCCCTTACGAATTGGGTAGGACTGATGAAGTGGGATTCAGGGGCGCCGTGATACCATTCTGACCATTAAGAAGAAGTGAAAGTATTTCATGACGGTCAGGAGAACGAAAGGAAGGTACAATGGGGATGAGTCGAGATTGATGATTTATCGAAAAGAAAGCCATGTCAATTCTGTGAATGAAAAGACGGCTAAGTAAGACCTTGAAACTCTCAAGTAGAACGCTGCTCCTTCCCGCTGGAATGCCGCCCATTGCAGCCTATATCACAAAAGTTCAGGCTTCGAGGACGCGGTAGGTCCGCTCTCGAGCCTGTTGTTGACATCATCCGAGGGGACGACGATCTTTCCCCTGGCGACCGGCAAAGCAAATTTCGCATTTCCTCATTCTCGACCTCATTCTTTCTTCCTTCCTCTCCTCTTTTTCCAACCATTCTTCTGGCCGGGATCTCACGCTGAGGAAGATTGGAAGTTTGCATTCATTGACAAGTTCTATTGGCCGTCTACAGTAAGCCCTTCATAATGAATTCAAGGCAGCTTGCCTCTGGCCGATGACACACTGCCAGAACACCGATCAACATGCCCCACGAACCCTCGCCAGCTACGCCTCATCTCCTCAACCAGACATCATGGTCCGTGATCGCCAAACGCATCATACGCTTGCCAATGCTTGAACCCGATTTTGACGAGCCCCATCATCACGCTGCCCATAGTCCTCGCCAAGATCCTCACCATGATCGCTCGTCGGCTTGGGAAAGCTGATCTGCGCCGTACCGTACTCTCGCCGACTCACAGCAATGCTCGAAATTGACTTACGAGATATCGACTACGATATTGTACGAGAAGATCACGGTGGCGCGGAAGACTGCCAAAGGGCTATTGCCGGGTCGGCTGTGGATAGCTGATTGAGTGGTGAGAAGAGATCGCATCAACGACCACGCACTTTGGGGCGGACGTGATTCCAAGATCGGACACAGGGATCTCTACAAGGCCGTCCATCTCAAGTACGCTCGCACCCTCGTTATCCGGTCCACGCCGTCGGATCAGATTTACGGCTTGAAGATCGTTTCACAATACGATGATCTCCTCGGCAAACTCGATAAAATCGTGGTATCATGTACGGCGATCAGTCATATGCAAAGCTCAACTGGTCGAAACGATGTCGGGGAGAACGGAAAGCCATTGCAAGCTTGGATGGACCTGACCCCAGGACTCAGTTTATGCACCGACCACTACCACTCCCGTACCGTCCACCTCTGCTTGACCTTGCCGGAAGAGCACGATCGCCGATCTGGCATCATGCTTCGTGTCCAGAGGCGCTCAAGGTGCGGCAGTCCTTGGTGGGATGGGAAGAGTTATTCCAGAACCTGTACCACATTTGCCGCTCTGAAAGATCACATTATATGACTTGACCGACCAGGAGCTCCCGATCCGCCGCGTACGAATGGTTGCTACCTTTTTGCCGCCGCGCTTTTCGTTTCGGACCGACATGCACAAGAGGTTCGTCGTCCGTGTCACCCATCCCTGTGCTGGCGTGACCGATGCCCCGAGTGATCCTCACCCCCTCCTCAATCAGCATGCTTGGACGACGACCTTCAGGCAGTACTTCGACAGGGCTGTCGACAGGTATTGACCTCGTGCACCAAAGATGGGTGCGGCCGTCAAGAGAAGCTTCGTCTTCCTTGATGAGTCGCAGAAGACTAGGAGGCGCAAGGCGCAGTGGAAGCCATGTCAGGTTTGCAGTGGTGAGCGTGGTGCCATTCTCAATTGAGCCAATGTCGATGCCAGATATTAAGGAGCAGTGTGATATCGTGCAAATGATGGCTGAGCAGTGTGATATCGTGCAAATGATGGCTAGGTTGGCGAAGGTGGATTACGATCACGAGAATGAGTAACGAGTTTACGAGGGGAGCGATCACGATACGACCTATATAATCGGCACCAAATGCCAGACCCTTGACATGCCTAATGCATATGCTGCTGGCGCCCACGTCAAGCAGTATTGATGATAGGGGTCGACTCTGAAGGAAGGGCATCAAAGCAGTCTAGGCTTCGAAAGACATCGCGCTGAAACTTCAAAATCTGGATCTGACAGCTCGTCGTTCAGCTGTTCCATCCCGTCCGAGAACCTGATATGACATCCGCGCGGCTACTCTGACCTACGACTCCCGGCGAAACGGTGACAGAAATCAGTGTGCTTTTCCCTCAAGTGCTCATCCTCATCAGGAGTGCCGAAATCTATTCAACATTGGGATAGAGGGCATGGCGAGTGGAATACGATCGCGAACCGCATGGAGAGCGTCGAGATGCTCGAGGCCACAAACCCATCAAATAGTGGAACATGTCATTCTTGTGACCTGCTAATCGACGTAGCAAGAGTTTGGCATGAAAGTGCAAACGTATACCTTGTTTTGGTGGGTGAGATGAGATTCGACAGTCGCCACCAGGTTACCAATAGTCCCCAAGCAAGTTGGAAGCCCTAGCGCATAATGTGGATTTTCCTTCTCGATGTTTAGGAAGGCAGAATAAGAGACAGACATGCCACGCCAGCATATGACATCATTCGAGGGGACGCCGAGCCCTCGTCAAGGATACGTCGACCCATCAACACGTCCTGTTTCCTCTGATTTTATACTCGCTCCATTTTCGCTTGCTTCATCAACATCTGCTCCGCCGTCAAGTCCAACAAGATTGAGGTGAGTCAGATTTCTCGGGATGGCCAGCGACAAGATGTAAATCTGTGCATGACAGGAATCAACCATGAGATCCACCCTTTCTGTCGTCCACATCACCTCGCTGAAGACAGTTAAACGCCGCACTTGTTGGAAGGCTCGGTTGAGGTCTTGGGGAATGCGGGTAGTTGAAGTTTTCATTCCGCTAATTGATCTATGTCTATACACTCATGACTTCCAACAATAAAGAGCCTGGAAGATCCAGTCAGGTGGAACGAGGAGCATCCGGTGAGCCGGTCGCACATCGACGTATAGAGGAATGACAGGCGTGACCGATAAACGCTTTAGGCAGGAACAAGCATTCCGGGTCCCAGCAACAAGCGACTCTCAGAGCTGGCGCGAACGTGCCATCAGACTACGAGGCGAAAAATCCGCTCACTATTGGGAAGCGGTCAGCAATAGCCGGCGGATCGCCCGAAACATCGAGCAAGCATTCAAGGTGCACAACATTGACGCTCTGGTGTGTCCTATTAGGCGACGGTCCTACCGGTGTATTGAAAAAAAGGAGTGACCATCGGACTATATCTGATCGCTCCAAAAGACAGGGATGAAGACCTTCTTGGTGTTGAATAACCAGGTTCATATGCAATAGTAAAAACGCATGACTACTAAGATGTATTCATATAAACGCGAAGGCGCGAAACGCCTGTACCCTGAACCAGCCATCTTTAACACTCCCACTCAGTCGTGAGCACGGTCGCTCAATCCCTCGAGATTATCGTGCACGCGGTCGAGTGCATCGCAGATGTCGGCAATTTGAG
>JAABUP010001497.1_pt1 | contig 49035 bp, 52 predicted proteins | sample 5559201 | NCBI WGS metagenome assembly JAABUP01 (sample SAMN10711887, study PRJNA513373) | rock metagenome | isolation source: Antarctica rocks | place: Antarctica | reverse complement strand
ATATGCATGCCCTCATGCAGCAAATATCATTGCTGGTCTTGATCATCCAGAGTTGTGAACTGTTGTAGAAGCCCAGTACCACCAAGTTCATCTTTATCCCCGATATCTCCGCCCAGCTAGGGGCAGACTTTTAGTCATGGGTTATGGACTCAAAGTCGATTCCAGCAGGTGGGAGAAAATTCAGGGGCTCGTCTGATAATTTGAGTACTTGCTCACCCACCAGAACCCCCTGACATAATTATTATAGGGATGATGTCCATACATGTTGGAATTCAGCCCTATGCTACCAAGTATTCCCAGTTTTATTGGTGGATGACCTAAAGCGGTTTAGCGTCTTGGCATCCCCTGACACTTCTCTTTCTTCTTTATATAACTAACTTAATCAATCAATTCCACACCTATAAGACCTCAACTTCTCCACGTATTTCAACACTTTCGCCAATACTTGACGGCCAGCACTCTTTTTTCGTCATCTGAGAACCTCCTCCGACACGACTCGCCCCGACGCACACTCTCTTGAATCGGCGATCGTCCTTATTCGTTGATGCCGATAGTGGAACATCTAAGGGCTACGGACTGAGCGAGTTTATGCCCTGAACCATATTGGTGACAGAGCCTGTGTTGCATTGAGTGATTATCTAGGTGGTGCTTGGCCTGCTGGGGGTGGTTGGGGTGCTGTCCCGGCTGGCCATGTTCTTGGTGGTAATTGCATAGCATCAATGTTTCTCGGTACCCTTTGCCCAGCTCCCTTCGCCCAGTCGGGGGACTTGTTGTTATTGTTGCGAACATCGACACTCCAGACTTTGTTTATTTTGCTATTCTTCGTCAATTGCGGGAACTCGTCTTTCTGCCATACGTTGTCCTTGATGTCCTGCGTAGGTTTGTTCGACGACTCCCAAGGACCCTGGTAGATTCCGACACCACCACCCATACCGTTGTAATGCAAGACCATAAGGTAGGCTTGATCGGAGCAGACACTTGCAAAAGCTTGGGCGAGCTTTCGGACAAAGATTTCTCGCCGGTTCAGATTTTCAGAATTTACCAGACGAAGCCCGTAAAATTCAGCTTGTGCTACGTCACCAAATCTGGGGTGTTGAATGACCTCGGCCACATATCTGTCGTCCAGCGCGTTCTTGAACGTGATGCCTTTGCCGCCCAGCTCATTCTCAGCGAAACCCCGTGCGTGAGTTCCCAGGGCGCCGAAGCTATAGAAGACACATGAGTTCTGCTTGACTTTTCCACAGGTAAGTATGTCCCTTTCTAAGCAGGCGACGGTAGGGAAGGTGAGAGCAGGATAGGATCCTGACAGGCCCAACGCTGGCCGATACCTGGCCGATTCACACATGCGTCTGGGGCTGGTTCATTTGAAAGAGCATTTCCCGCCAGTACATGAGGGATGATAGTATAGAATGTGAGCAACGATTAAAGGAGTATTCGAGCCATCTCGAGGATTAGAATCAGTAGCTTCAATTATGGTGGTAAGGGGGTTTGTTTGGCCCAGAAATGGCTTGGGACTGAGATGAAGGGAGAGAAATGAGGGAGGGTGGATTGAGAAGTTTGGTACGAGACTGTCAAATCTCGAGCAGACAGTCAAAATTGAGAGCAGGTGCTCTTATACCTTCTGTACTTGCCTTAAAAGCTGTGACGGTGGCCTGAAGCGCAAAGGATGGCTCCCACAAAGCAGCCTGGCACAGGGTTTGACATTCCCATCTATTTGCAAATTAAAATCAACGCTCCGTGGGCATCTGCCAGATGCTGGAATTTCGCATGCTGTGTTGCTCTCGTGCAGCAGATGATGCGTGTGTTTCATCCATGGTTTCAAGGTAGCGTTTTGTTGGTGTTTTGACTCGACCACTGACAGCCTACGCTGTGCCGTAAATACTGGACAGCTTCACCATATGAGTTTTTATCTTCTACCACAGAAGGACATTCTTTGCACGTGTTCGTTGCCGACAAGTTTCATGTGAGCAGAGAGGTAGAAGGGAATGTTGATATACGTGGAGATGTTGAGGTCTCATAGGTGTGGAATTGATTGATTGAGTTGGTTACATAGAGAAGAAAGAGAAGTGTCAGGGGGATACTAAGACGCTAAACCGCTTTAGGCCATCCACTAATAAAACCAGGAATACTTGGTAGCATAGGGCGGAATTCCAACAGGGAATACTGCGCCGAGCGTTACCTCGCTTAGTAATGCTGCACCAAGAGCTAAGCGGACTACTGCGCCCCGGCCCGCTGAGAGTTAGACGGCCAGACGCCGTAGACCTCCAAGGACTTGAAACATAACATTAGGCATCATATGCTGCGCCATCATCAACTATGACTCACTCACTGCTCAAAATCTTTGGTGTCCAAGGCCACACTTTACTTTGCACAAGTTTGAGGATTGATTCTACTACTATGACATTTGTTTTCCCCCGAAGAGCGTCTTGTGGCGGTGAGATGCCTACGCATCAGCAGGAGATGTTGAAGGCTTGCGAGACAGGCGACATTGGGAAGTTGAAAGAACTGTTCAGTGCCGCAGACGTGTTAGCACTCAATACCCCAACAGAACGCGGTATCGACCCCATACCTCGTTCAGGTCCCCCTGCCACGTCCGACTTGCTGCACAGTGCTGTAACCCATAACCATCCCGAAATCCTCCAATTTCTACTGAGAACCTATCCGAGCGCCTCTGTAGCATCTGATGTCCTCCTCGGCTCCAGGTACGCCAATCCAGATCTGTCGACTCTGAAGGTCCTTCATTCTCACGATCTATCTATTGTCAATTATACCATGCAGCAGGCGGATGGCTTGGATTACCTCTTGCTGGACTACTGCCGTGACGGCGATCCACAGCTGGCAGGCTATCTCCTAGACAATGGAGCAGATCCAAATGTGGAAGGTCTGCCGCTGCCGAACTTCTGTCCCCTTCAGATCGCTATAAACTCGGGTCAACCTCCTTCACTTATCTATAAGCTGATTGGATGCGGAGCGAAAGTCCGTGTGATGGAAGTAACTTATGCTATACAGAAGCAAAGGATGGACATATTGGAATTGCTGCTCAGTCATTGTCAGTGGAGAGCCTACATGCGAAGTCCGAGGAAGAACATGAACATTGCTTTGCGGAAAGCGTATGAGACGGAAACAATGGAGCTCATAGCGCTCGTTGAGAATCATATAAAAAAGGAGAAGAAACAAATGAGCTGCTGGCAATTCTGGAATTGAATCTGCTACGAAGACGCTTCCCGTCAACAATGAATGCAGCATAAATGGCGGAGTCTGAGCAGCAATCAGATCACGATCTCGGGTCTGCTGAGGGTTCCAAATCCCCACACGCATATAGTATAGGGGAATATCCCCCCTACAACTTTAATTTCTCCAGCAATTTCTCCATTATACCATTGGTTGGCTGGATGCGTTCCAGCTCAACATTTACTCGTTGGTGGAGACCTCTTAAGAAAGCCTTGGTATACTCAAGGCTATTGGTCTGGGTTTGCATATACTCCAGGGCACGAGACAAGACCTCAACGTTATTAGTACGGAGCTTGAGGGTATTAAGAATCTCGTCTATGGGACTATTCCGAATCGAATGGATTACTGGGAAGGAGAATTTCCCTTCCGTTAGGTCGTCACAGAAGCCCTTAGCCGCAAACATCTAGTACAACATGGTCAGCTTCCCATAAATATATATATGTCCTTGGGTGCCTTATACCTTGTCAGAACATAAGTTCTGATAATCGTCCCGGATTTGGAAGATCAGACCGACTAGTTCTACTAGCGGTAACAGGTCATACGTCGTGGTACTGACCAGCTGCATCAACCTCACCGCGAGCTTGAATAACCCCCCTGTCTTCTTAGCAACCATCATGAGATATTCCTCTTCTGTTGGCACTTTAAATGATTCACGCCAATGGATTTCGATTCCTTGGCCTTGGTGCAAGTTGAGGAGCTCTTCGTTGAAGATCCGAATTGCTTGCGACGAGTCCTTTAATTGGTTCAGCTCTTGCTGTGCTTGGAAGTATGCATAATTTGCAGAGTTGATGGTCAATGCGACACCGAACACGCAATGTGCTGCCGGCTCACCGCGCCTAAGCTTGGATCCATCTTGAATGTCATCGATTCTAACAGCATTAGATCTCTTCGACAGGTATATGAATCCTCTTGTCACTTACAGAAGAGATGCGTTGTGGAGGATTGCGATCGTCTTATCAATGATATCGAAAGACCCCTTGTCCACTCCGAGCCAGATGTTGAGGGCTAAGCACACTTGCGTACGGACGTTCTTGCTTGGAAGAGCCATGACATAGTCAAGAGGAGTGGTGATAGCCTATGTTCTCAGTCAGGATGCCTTTCTGGTATTGATTAACAGGGTCAGAAAAACGAACCGTTTCATCCTTCAAGGTCCATGTAGCCAACAAACGCGCGTGAGCCTCATCATTGCCATATGTAGCCCCCGCGTTCGGGTCCAGAGGAGCCTCAGCACTCGCTCCGGAAGAAGCTGCTGTCTCGAACGATGTCTCTCTCCCTGTCAAGTTGTCGTCTACTGGAACTTCGGATTTCCGGCTGTCAGCCTCGACATTTGTGGCCGTCGCGTTCGAGTCCAAAGTAGTGTCAGCACTCGGTTCGCAAAAAGCTGTTAACTTAAGCGCCTTATGCTCGAAATCTGTGGCCGCCGCATCAGAGTCCAGAGAAATTTCAGCACTCGGTTCGCAAGAAGCTGCTGACTTGAGCGCCGTATTTTCGATATCTGTAGCCACCGCATCAGAGTCTAATGGAGTTTCAGCACTCGCCCCGCAAGAAGCTGTTGACTTGAGCGCCGTATTTTCGATATCTGTAGCCACCGCATTAGAGTCTAATGGAGTTTCAGCACTCGCCCCGCAAGAAGCTGTTGACTTGAGCGCCGTATTTTTGATATCTATAGCCACCGCATTAGAGTCTAATGGAGTTTCAGCACTCGCCCCGCAAGAAGCTGCTGACTCGAGCGCCGTATCCTCGACATCTGCGGCCGCCGCATTAGAGTCCGGGGGGTTATCAGCTGTTGGAGGAGTCTCAGTACTCGGAGAAGTCTCAGTACGCGCAGGGATTTCGGCACTCGGAGGGCAAGAAGCAGCTGTCTTGAATGATGCCTCACTCGCTGTCGAATCGTTGTCGTCTGGAATAGGGGATTTCTGGCCGTTCGCCAGCTTTACAGGCTCACTAGCGATGAGAGAAAGCATTTCGTCCGTGTCCGTGTTTCCGAAAGTCAACGTCCCCCAATTCGATGCCAAAGACGGAGCAGCCATAATTCAACTGACGCGATGCAAAAGAGTCTTGGGTTACCTGAGTGAAGTAGGATTGGTGTTTGTGGGAAGCAATTTGGTCAACTCGCGTGTTAGTGTGTGCAGCAACAACACTAGCGACCGAATACGCCGTACTGCAGCGAGCTGAATTCACATACACTCTAATCTAGGCGAAAGTAGGGGGTGTTGTCGGCCCGAAATTAACGCCAAAAACCGGAGATCCCCTGACACCACTCGTTAATTGCGAATTACAGGATATGATTGGCGCGGAGACGAAGCTCCTGGAGCAATACCCCTTTATGATCGATACTCAGAGTGCCCTTGGCCAGTAAATTACGTCTGGATCCGGTTCAGAGCGCAACTTATCCTCCGAATTCAAGCTCCCAGGGCCACAGCAAGAAATCCGGAATGACAGTCGTAATGTCAGTCTTTAAACGCATAAGCTATGGAAATCCAAAGGGACCAGCGAGTGGAAGCCATGCAGCTTACGCTTTGCGGACGCTCCTCTTACCAGGCTTCTCAAGCTCCTAGCCTATACTGCCTCACATTGGACTCTTCAGCTCAGCGTTGGCGACGAGGCTTATCAGGCGCACTAGCTGATGTACATCTACTCCACAGTGGATTCCCCGCACGCTCTCGATGCCCATGCGAAATAGACATTCGGGGCCACTGACGCCATTGAGTCATCAGGGCTCATTTTGTGTTGTCCTATACGGCCTGTGTGGAGGGCAAGAGAATAAGTGCGTGATTCTCAGTTGCTTCCACGTCCAGGTCTATCGAGCAGCCCCCCCCCCCACATCCCTCGGATGTGGGGAAGCATGGTCTCCCACGCCGGTAAATAACCCGAGCGAGACTCAAGCCAGTTACTGACTTGGCATCTTAACCTCAAGCACCACCTGATTGGTCAAAATGGTGGTTGCTGAAAATGTCCCTTTGCCTTCGCAGGTCGCTGGCCAGGCTTTCGTCTATAAGCAGGGTTCAGACTACCTTATCTCGGTTTCCCTATCAGCTAACGTATGTTTATATCTGCTCTGCAGCCCGTATAGTAACTAGAGAAACCTCGCTCTACGAAGATCGAAGTGTCATCCCGAGGCTGAAATGCTAAGGAAGAAGCTAAGCGCTGGTATGTCGCTTATACCATTTTCCCACGCAAATCAGCAGTAGATTTCTTCTGGAGATGTCCAAACTTCACGCCGGGCGAGGAAATCCGTTACAAGAGGCTAATGCGGGGCCGCCCCGCTCTGCGGACTCGCCTCCGCCGATGCTTGATGTTAATCTCTTAGCTTGAAAGCCCATCCAAACAACATTGCGTGCGTTCAAACGAAGAACCCCGGGAAACTAAAGTAGTCAAAAGCCAAAGGCTGCATGTCGAATTCGTCCTTTCAGAGATCACCGCCGTTCTCATTCAAGAACCTGTGTCCCGGACATGTCCGACCACTCGGTGATGCGTTCGATTATGTTGACGAGCCACCATCTCTCAAATTTGACCTATCAGATCGATCATCCTGACAAGATTGACTGTGACATAAAAATCACGTTTCCCCTCATGACAATGACCATCTGATCTGGTACTGCTTCCTTTGAACAACCATTGCCCCAGGCAGTGATGTATGCAATCTTCAGTCTTTATCCAATCATTTGGTTACTGATTTGGGCATTCAACCTTTCTCGTAGCATCCTGGTCTTTTTGTTTATCAATATGCCGATTCTTGGGCCATCGATTGAGCATGTTGTGTCTCCGCCGGAAGAGCTTTCAACTTTGTCTAGCCAAGTGGAGAAATACGACCCCAAAAAGGATACACCTCCAACTCAATTTGCTATCAAGTGCCATCCACGGGCTGCCCAAGTCACTGCTGAGCTCGATGCTTTCTTCATCAAGTACTGGCCTTTCAAAGATGAAAAGGCGAGGGAGTCATTCAAAGCGGGACAATACAATCTATGGGCGTGTATGGCCTTACCATCGGCTCATGATGACCGCGTTCACGATGCCTGTAAAGTGAACACGCTACTGTTTCTCCTTGACGGTATGACTAGCCCTACTCTTCAACCCTGAGCATTTGATAATGACTAGGAACGAGCAGATGTCGTTGAGAACATGACGGTCGAAGAGGGTAAGAAATTCTATCGAAGGCTCATACCGATCGCAATGGGCAAAACCCTTCCGAATCGCGATGATCCTTATGAAGTGATCACCTATGATACATGGGCAAGTATGCGGGCTTGCGATCCAGCCCTGACTGACGTGGTACTCCAACAAGCCCTTGTGTGTATCACGGCACAGGTTGATGAGGCGCGTTTGAAGTGTAAAGACATGGGTGCCTTGCTCAGACATAGGACAAAAGAAGCTGGTATAGGGTGAGTTTCTCACTTTCTGATTAGACCCGCACTGATCGTGTGACTGATAATCTCCCATTGCAAAGATTCGTCGCTGCGACAATGCGCTACAGCATGCGTCTCACTCTTACCAACGAGACACTCAACTCCCTCCCCGCCATTGATGAATCATACGCAAAACTCGGTGTCACTGTCAACGACATTCACAGTTTTGACAAAGAATTGCGTGCTTGGAACGCCAGTCACGCAGAAGGGGCCCGTTTACTGAACATGGTTTACATGTTTGCCAATGACACTGGTCTACCTTATGAAGCTTCCAAACGGGTACTTTGGGTATTGACGCGAGAGTGGGAGTTTGAACACTTCGAATTAGTCAAAAAGAGGGAGTCGGCGAAGGGAGGATGCCCTGATGATTTGAAGCTCTATCTGAAGGGCTTGGAGTACGTTCTCGGTGGGAATGAGTGGTGGAGCGAGATCTCTGAGAGGTATCATCCCAAAGAATGAACCTTTGGCACCAGCTGTCTTGAGCCTTGAAGACGGCTTTGCCCCTCTACAGCGGTGGGAAAAACCCCTGCTCAAGCTCTAGGCAATCTTACGACTTGCTGCTGTGTTCTTAAGAAGCATGGTCATTCATTACAAATCTAAGAATAAGTGATTAGTTTTCAAGCAAGGTCTCTATCATAGAACCAACGCAGGGATGTAGCCGTAACGGAGATGCTCGTATCAGTCCAAGAAGGAGCCTAACAATACGTAGCATCAGAGCTGCGGGAATTATCGCACGTCTCACAGTCCGAGGGAGCTGAGCTGCAAGATACAAATTGTGCATTAGCGCCATATCAACCACAGAATTATTTCCGCACAGATATCCATCCCACTCCGCGAGTGATCGGGAACTGGCTTCGCATAAAGCGCTCAGTGGCAAAGCACAGACGCACATGGAGACGTACTCCTTTAAGCCGAACAACGCATCTAGAGCACCATTTTCGGTAGAAAACAGTGGAGCTTTCTATGTCATACTGCATAAGGATTCGGTGGTGCAGTAACAGATACTTCGCATGTTTGTACTCCATCTGTACGACGATCCTAAATGTACCTTTGACGGGTTTATGTGCGATGAGCTGGCCACTCACTTGGTCCCTACCTCCAAGCCTTGCATATTCTTGCCGCCGGAGGTACCACCCTCCTGAAAGTTCTGAGTTGTCCTTTCGTGACCAAGGCCGACATTCACCGGCCTCCATTCAGCAATGGTTACTAGAGCGGGGAAAGAGTCTGCCTTCCTAAAGGTGGAAAATCAAACCTTCATACTCACTGACTTCACCATCTCCGGGATACTGACATGGGGTAGATCATCCCCGGAAATCTCAGCCCAGCAATTTCCTGATATTTCTGGGCGTGCCTTCTTCACTATCTCTACCAACCCTCATAGAATATCATATAATGAACACATTGAATGCATGTAGTGCATTCCTCCCCCAAAGCATGGGATTATTGGGACGTTTCCGAGAGTATTGGCCATGGACGAAAGAAGAGCAGCAATTTGACAAGGTCATGATAGGAGAGAACTACTGTGGGAAGCTTAGAGACGAATGGTCCGACGCACCGTCAGATCCTCTTGAGTCAAAATATATGATGAAGAGCGACAAGAAAACAAAATCATCTTCAAGAAGTAGAAAGCCGGTATTTACCGAAGTATCTTCCATTGATAAAGAAAGAACAGTAAGGTTCAAATCAGCAGCCGCTGAGGGCTCGAAGAGCAAGGAAGGGGAAAGAAAATTCCCTGTACAAAGATCTTCACATGAGGATGTGAACGATTTGCGGTCTGTACTGGAAAGCCTAGCTAGGTTGGGAGAAGAGCTGATACCCTTGCTACTGACCTTATCCAAGATGGGAGAAGAGATGTATGGGGCAACAGCAGCGTCGCATCACCAGGCCGGGGAAGCTTTATCTACATCGACATCTGCAATTGAAGCAGCTAAAAGACCAGCTGCAACACCGACTTCTTCGACGCAAAGCGAACGGGGCTCTTCAAACACAATTACAGAATCGAATAAGAACACGAACAAATCACGATCTAATCCATCTGCTTCACGAAAGAGTAGCCAAGATTCCTCGACGACCTCGTCAATGACACACGCTACACCGCCTACACCAACAACGTCATCAAGTAATGGGAGTGCCGCACCGAGTAGCCAACTTTCAAAAGGTTCGACTCAAGAGGAAGCGGCCTTTGGTGCTTTCAAAGGACTGTGTGCTATTCATGGTCTTTTGAAACGTCCTGTCGGAACTGGTGAGCATGATGTATGTGATGGCATCAATGATGAAGCTACCCTTCGGTAAGTCGCCTCCTGCTCCTGAAATGATGTAAGATCAAGACTGAAACTGATTTTGTTCCAAGACGCTTCTTCCATGCCCGAAAGCGAGACGTCTCCGAAGCCTACAGGCAATTCAAAGAGGCTTGTGACGCCCGCGAGGCCAACCAAATATGCGCATTCTACGAGAGCATCGACATCCATCATTTCGAAGAGACGAGAAATCTGGTTCGTTTCCGTACCTTATCTCTAACTTGCTATGAGTGTTGGACTGATTCCTGATTGAATGCAGTACCCGCACTGGACCGGCCGACTCGACAAACGCGGCCAACCACTCTGCATGTTCGACTTCGGCAAACTCGACTCCAAGACAATGGCCGCGTACAAGAAATCCTCAACAGAGATGGACAATCCGAGATCGAATCTCAAATTACCTGGAATCGTATCAACCGAGATGCTGAGAGCATTCGCGGTGTACGAACATCTGACAAGATTCATCATGCCGCTTTGCACGGCAGCATCTGGGAATTCGAGACCCGAGGAGGCGATTACGAAGATGTTGTGTGTGGTTGATATCTCTGGCATTGGCGTCAAGCAGGTTTGGAACCTTAGGGGTTATTTGCAGGATTTGAGCAAGTTGTTCGCGACGAATTATCCTGAGATTCTTGATAAGGTTTTCGTATGTGGTTTACTTCCTACATACAACATCTCTTGCCTTCCCTTTGGGTCCCTTCGTGTCATGAAAAACAGGTGCTGATCCTTCTCTATCTCACAGATCATCGGCGCTCCATCCTACTTTCCCACCATATGGGGTTGGATCAAGAAATGGGTCGACCCAAACACAGTCGCAAAACTCAATATCGTAGCTCCAGAAGAGGTTATGTCGATATTGAAAGAGCATATAAATATCTCCGACATCCCGAAGAGATTTGGGGGAGATTTTGAGTACCAGCACGGCATGCAGCCGGATCTGGATTCTATGGTTGCGGACTTGTTGACGTGGGTGCCGCCGAATGCGAGTCTGCCAATGGGGCCTTTGAAGTGGGTTAATGAGGGGAAGGGGAAGAGAGGGGTTATTGCTGTGGGGAGTTGTGAGGGGAGGGAGAAGGGGGAGAAGATTGCTAGTCTGAAGGGGAGGACGCGGGAGAGAAAGTAGATTGCCGGTCAGAGCTTTTTTGTTGCGGTCTTACATGAATGATGATCAAGCGCTTCTTGAGTTTAGCAGCAAGTTCTCAACGTGTGTCATGTTCTGATCAATGACGGACCCCAGTGCAACACAGGCATCATTCGGCGGCCCGGATGGCGCGGTTGTTATCCTCGATAGTAACTAGTAAGCTGACCGAATACCTTTATTAGTAGGACTTTGCACAAAGTGGGTCAAGCTTGTGATATGAAATTGTGATGAGAGTCCCGCATGCAATTGTAGCCCTCCTTCAAATCTACCTACACCCACGGAACATGCACTTCCTGCCGTTTGTGATGCCATTAGAGCGGTAAATCAACCGTGAGTCATTGAATCTTCGAGTCAAGACCTCGATGTTTTCGCCTTCTGCTCAAAAAACTTACTCCACCCTGCGAGATCTGAAGGCAACTCTGGACTCTTTTCTCGAGGCGGTGGGGCCTCTACCTGCCATTTATCTTTCTTGCCCTTTTTGACCTCTTTTTTGATCTCCTTTGGGGGCCAATCATCGGGTGGCTTTCCAGAGCGCCATACAACGCGACTTAGATCACCTGGAGCCCACCAGCCCTTCCCCCCCCGTGCATGGATCTGCGACCTTACTTTCCATGATTCTTGTACCTCCACGAAAGACGTGATATCTTGCGGCAAGTTCTCTCGTTCCTGCACTTCCACCCTGCAGTCATCCCACTCTGTGTCCAGCAAACCCCAATCTCGCCATCGAACAGCGTCCCACATTACGTAGCCACACTTTCGAAGATATGCGTGTCTTTCGTACCTAGCGTTGTAGAGATTGTGACACTCGCTGTCCTGATGCGCCCATAGCCAAGCGTCTCGGGGACCCTTATCGCTATCAGCAGGGCATGGATGATTGAGGATAGCGTCCCTTTCCACCGGACTATATTCGGAGAAAGGCCGCTCTCCAGATTGAGGCTGCTGGATTAGGCCGTCGTAAAGGGAAAGCTTCTCCATATCGGAGAAGCTGAGTAATTTGTAACGAGCTTCGTATGTGGGAGCATGAACAAGCTGATGAAGGTATCCCAAGCCCCTTGTGAGGTAACCCTCTTTCCAGCCATTGTTTTCGTCGTACCAACGATCGACCCATTCAATGCCAAGTTCACCCCACCCAATGTCGTGCTGCGCCACATCGTTGAATGCTAGAAGTAGTCAGCCAACACTCTTCCATAGCCGAGTCACGGGCCTCCTACGGATCGACAAACACTCATCAAGAAAGTCATGAACACACGCCAATTGTTCGTTTTCCCAGACAGAAAATCTTTCGAAGAAGAATGCTTGTTGCTCTTGAAGAGTGAACGGAACAGCCCAGACGAGTTTTGCTCCTTTTGTGGGACGCGTTGGACTCTTCTTCTTGAAGAGATTGCAGTAAAGATCGAAGCGATAAATCGTCCTCTGGATACGGTGCAGTTCAGCTGGTGATACGTCTCTTAGCGTGGTGGCTGGGGGATCAAGAAGGCCGGTAGGGTGTCGAGAGAGGGCGGTGGTGACGAAGCCAGTGGCGAAAAATTTCACAATATCCCGTAGTCTGCTGAATTCGAGAGCGTCCTGGAGATCCCACTGCCGAGACCATAGGCACGACCGGTTTCCTGTATATAGCGCCAGGATTTCTTTCACTTGTCGTTTGCTCCATTTTGCTTGGGAAGGTCCAAGTTTCGAGGCCTCAAACGCGACTAATGCATCAAAAGCTACTTCTGGAGCTATCTGCCGTTGTAAGATGATTTTGAGTAACAGTGATGGGGCGCCCAGGAAGGCATGATAGAATGAGCGACAGGTAAGAATGACGGAAAACAGTGATCGCACGTCCGGAAGAGAGCCGAAGATAGCGTGCTTGAGTTCCAAGGAGAGCGAAAGAAATGGATGAGATGATGCTGTTGGCGGGTGGTGCATAATTGCGCTTCGACGCTCTGTGAGATCCTATGGATAATCGAATCACTGAGAATGTCAGCGACTTCACACAGGTTTTTGTGTTGATGAAGTTTCGAATTGTCGTACACTCCGATGCGCGACGCCTCAGGTTGGCAAGAGTCACCGGCCGAATGAGGCCTAGCGTCAGGTGGGAATTCGGGTTCCAGAAAGAACCTGGCAATATGTCGAGAGATTTTGTCTGCTACGTTGGAGGAGATGCATACCTCTTTACCGACACATGACTCATGATGCAGATGGTTCGCCTTCTCTTTGTGTTGTTACACCAAAGTATTAGAGTAGACAGCTAGGTTAGAAGACCGAACAAATGGCGATAACGGGGTCTGAGTGGGTTGCAGCCCAGCCGAAAGAGTAACAGATTCCGGTGACTTCGCTCACTTTAGATCCAAAGGAGTCTTCGAGCCCTCAACTTTGATAATCCATTGGACATGAGACCTCGCCCTGCAGTCTTTAACGGGCGAGTACCCCTAGTCTTGGGGTCGCGCGTTGGAATCTCGAGTGGAGTGGAGGACTCGAGGTTGTACAGATGAGCGCACTTGTACCACAGGGATGGAAGTACTTATAGGCATCCTCCAACTTACCTTCATGCAAATACACATCTGTCTCCCTGCTATATCCTTTATCCAAAGACCCGTCCCATCCTGGGCCATAATGACACGATTTTCAGACTACGCCAGAAGTCCTCGTCCTGTTCATGTTGCGGATCCTGAGCTTGACGATCCATATGATGACCCAGCACAGATGCGCCTCGACAATCACTCCTACGACCCTTGGTATCGCCGCTCTTCCCCAGAGAATGTCCCCTACAATGCACGCCTTCGACCCAGTGCGTCAGACATATTCATGAGCGAACGTACGGATCCAAGACTCTCGGAGCGTTGTTCAAGAGGGTACAATCCATCCTACTATGGTACTGCATCGTGTAAGTCCATGGCCTATATCTTCCTGGATGGGAAAACCAAATGTTTACCAGCCATCCTCTTCTTGTAATCCCATGCTCGCTATTTTTCTCTACACTCATGAACCCACGTTGCCTGTCTTTCACGAGAGAACGAGCCCATTGTCTGCTCTTTTGAATAGAGTCTCATCAAGATCTTGGCAGCAACCGCGGGTAGCGATCCAGACAGGGAGGATTACGGATTTGCCGACGAGGATTTCGAGGACGCAAGGAAATCGCTGGGGACTCGCATGTATGATGAACACAATGAGTACAAAGGCCTCCAGGCTCGTTCAGACCTGCTTGCGAAAGGATATAAAGAGCAACTGGGCAGAGTCCCTAGGCCTCCCAAGATCAATCTTCAGACAGAAGATTATGTTGGTAATCCTAAGGCGATCCGTCGACATCACCGCGAGTTATATGACCATGCATGGAGTGCCGCAGATGCTGCGCAAGCGTAAGTAGATCCCACTGGAACGCTAGCTCGAGGATGCTGAAATGCGATAGTCACCATGAGGCGCGGACGCAATTTGACGAAGAGCATTGGCTCCATTTCAACACCGCCAAGTCACGCAAGGGACATTCAAAGGCGGCTGATGATGCGCGCAATAGGGAGATGCACCATCGAAAGCAAGCCGCAGGTCACAAGAAATTTGGAGTTGATGTAAAATCTCCTTGCCGGCGACTGTGTCTACATCTTGCTAATAGCCCATTCAGTATTTCTATTAGTGAGAGACCACGGCGAGAGTGGAGCTGGAGTCAGCCTGATGCGGGTATGCGAGTATAGTATATGATTGATAAAGTGATGATGTAATAGGCACAGATTGAACGGATAGCATGCACATCACATACATCGACCAAACATCGATCAGCTGCTTGAAATTGTATACCCTGTAGTAAGCAGTTGTGCACCGCTACCTGTAAATACCTCCGTGCCGGCCTGTATCACTTGCAAGTAGTCTGCTGCAGGCAGCTTCTGGTTCGTTTCGAGGTATTTGTAGAAGGCGAGGAGATCGCCGCTGAAGCTTGTAGCACTCTTCTGGGCTACCAAGCTGTACACCTTCGTGGCGCCATTGGTACCGACGATGAGATTGAACGCAGTGCTGCCAATGGTGGGCGTCGCTACCGGCGTAGGTGGGTACCCATTGTCGCTGAGGGGACTGACGCCACCGAAGACGCCGAGCCAGATCATCACCTCATAAGCCTGAGCGCCGTTGCAGGAAGTGCCAACAATTGAATCGTAGGCCACATTGGCTCGGAGGTCTGATCCAGTGTAGCTATAGGTTCATTTCAGTCGATGGATCTCCAATGAGGGGCTCTGGCTCAATGAAGCCCTATGTGATTATACCTCCACGACCAAGTTGTAGGAATCTTTATGTATGCGCTCAATCGCTTGCATGAAGTTATTGAAGATTGGACGTTAGTGTAGCTCTTGACCTGATTGGGACTGTTTGCCCATGCCCACGTCGTCTGCCACCCGAGCGTGCTGCCACTTAGACTATTGATTTGGGAACACTGAGAGCCTGAACCGTAAGATGCGCCCCATTCGTTAGACGCGATGGTGAATGTTCCGGTTGAGATACTGAAATACTGCCCGCACTGAGAGGCACCGCGAGGCTCTGAGGCTTGGGAAGGAGCAGCAACAGTTAGACGGAGCAGTATGAGCAAAGAAAGAAGACACATGTATATTGCCATTGTCAAAGCAAGGGTTCAAGCAGTGAAGAAAATAATAGATAATTACGCGATGATTGTCTCCTATTTCTAGTAAGAGCAGGGGCACAAATATCTAGACTCCGGATCACGCAAACCAGTCTAAGCAACTTGGCTCGGAATTTCATGCTGATGAGGTTCCAGACTTCTTTACAGCGCGATCATTCGCAGTTGGCTCCAAAACTAGGAACCGGTTTGAACATCTCGCTTACCGCTTTCTTGATCGCTCACAGCAACCGAAGCCATGTGGCGACGACCATCGGCTGGATCCCGACAGCATGTACGGGATACTCGAGTCCGGGGAGAACTATATCAGATCCAGAAGATGCTCTCCAGAAGCACTCAAAGTCATCGCGTCAAGAATTGCAGGTCCAGCTGACAGATGATGTATAGTCATCGCAGGCGCAGGCGAAGACGGTGAGCGAGGTCCAGCTCTACATCATGGCGTGGGCTCGGAGTTTAAATGTGGAGCAGGTGATGAGAAGTGTGGGGTGAGATCCAGATCCAGCGTGTGTAGTCCAATCGAGCCAGCGATGGGTGGTCTCTTTGCAGAAGCCTAGCTCATAGCGATCTCTTCAACTTTACTCCCAGATGTAGAAACTCTTATTTGCCAGAAGCAATAAGCCAGCAAATAACCATGAAGTAGTCGCAGGCCATCAAATGCAGGTCTCATGCAATGCGGGTGACGTTGCTTAGTCTTGTCGAATCAGGAAGGAGGTTTGGGCGGTATTTTCGACGCCGGCCATTCATGACACAGGCCCGAGGTGTGTGACGACGTCCATGTCGTGTTGCTGAGGCGTGATACGAGCAATCAATGCCTCATATTGCATTTGCACTGCGGCGAGCGAGGGCTGGTTCCATAGCGACCAAGCCAGTGTGTGTGCGAAAGCATTGGATGCATGCTTGGACCTAGCCCTTTGTGGTCAGTGAGCGAAGACGATAGAGAAAGAGCACCCCATCTGCTGTCAAACTGTCAAAATGTCAAAGAGCAGATGAAAATGACGAGCGGGAAGAGAAAATGGATGCCAAGAGGCCTCTGATTATATAATCATTATGGCCAATCACCTATGACGAGGCTTCAAGCCATGTTTCAGCAACGAACGGCTTGTTGGGATGCGTAGGGCCGGTTGGCCTGATTGTGCATGCTCTGAAACACGTCTACACCCGGGTGTGATGCAAGTAATACTTGACGAAGTCCATGGGTCTGGCAACTTGTCTGCGACTTTGAAGTAATAACGTCGTGGGTCTGGTATCGCCGGTGATGAGATTATGATCAGATGAATGCTGTGACTGAGTGGTGGTCGTTGCAAGTCATTGTGCCTCAGACCATTGTTCACCGCCATTGGAGAATACACTTCTTCTCTCTTGGGTGTGCTGGACATCTGAGGATTGTCAGCATGACGACATAAGTCGTTGCTATTGGGCATTTCGACTGGCTGCAACTTCATCCCTTAGATCTCTTGAGTTCCTTTGTTGACTCCCAATCTTTGTGCCTGGACATTATCTCGACCATGGCAAAAATGCTGGATGGGCCAGTGCCCGACGGTGCACGTAGTGTGTCCTGGCCATGGTACCACCATACATTGACGACAGAGCTAACCCCAGACGCACGTACGCTGCTTGAAAAGTACAGTAAAGTCCCCCCTGAGGATGTCGAGAACCATGTCTATCGAATCGTCAGTCATCACGCCGAATAAGATGCTGGCACATGCTGACTAGGCATTTATAGAGGGACAAAGCATGGGGCATCTTTCCATGGCCTTGCATTGGCGAGTTCTGGTTCCTGAGCTTCGGTCTGGCCAAGCATCCGCTATACCATACCATGGTCCTACCTCGGCTGCAGTCAGGAGACTCGCTGCTTGATCTTGGAGCCTGCATGGGCCAAGATCTTCGGAAATGCGTCTTCGATGGAGCGCCCGCCGATAAGCTCTACGCCTCTGACCTCTTTGCAGAGTACGAGGACCTATCCTATGAGTTGTGGCGAGACAGAGATACATTTCCCGCGCACCACTTCCTACCAGATGACGTGCTAGCTGGAAATGACCGCTTTCTGCAAGGAACCCTCATGACCAAGCTGGGTCCTGGCCAGACTGACATGATTGCCATCAATATGTTCCTCCATCTGTTTGATTACGGCAATCAATTGAAAGTAGCAACACGCATCCTCCGCCTTCTGTCCCAAAAACCTGGGAGTATGATTATCGGTTCGCAAGCAGGCGTTTCTGAGCCTGTCGAGCAACCACTGAAACCACCTTTTGATAGGACCGAAGACGGCAAAGAAAGGACCATCTTTCGCCACAGCACAGACTCCTTTGTCAAACTGTGGCAAGATGCAGGAGTGGCAACTGGAGTGCCATTGAGACCAATCTCGTGTATTTTCAACCAGCCGAAAGCCAATGACTCATCCGTAGAAGGGACAGAGCCACCATTTGAAACAAAGACGAAGAAGCCATTCACTGCCGAGGACCTGTTCTCGACTCATGTGGCGACGAGAGGAAAGTATACTTCGGAACAAGAGACTGGCCGGCTGAACTTTTCAATCATCAGGAGCTAGGCCATGAACACGGAACGGAAGACATCGTGTAATCCCGCAAAATCGAAACACCGTGCCCAAGCTAGGCAGGGTAAAACTAATAATAGCATTCAAGCAAGTCAAATAATGGAGTCACCAAATCACTTAGGCAGCTACGCAAGTCCGTTGGCAACACGATCGACATTAACGACACGATGACAGCCATTTGAGAACACCAGCATGGGACTAATGGCTGATGGTCTCCACGGCAAGATGAAAACTTTTCTACGAAAAAGTTGCACCCAAGACCCGAGAAAACTCGTGAAGCTCCAGCAGGCATAGTCTTCCTATCTACCTCTGCAATATGGACCAAATATCTCTGAATTTGATGGACAGACTATGCGGAGATGGGAGATACTACTGCGTTTCTGCCTAGCATAGTTTCATGAAATTCACAAAAGCATGCGCGATTCTAGACAGATCATTGCCGCGAAGTATGCTCTTACTGCCATGCGTTTCGGCTCTTAGCTTAGGCGTATGTATATATCGGACACAGTAGTTTTCTTTCCTGGAAAGAATGTACAAGGCTTCCATCATACAAAGCTTTCAGTCGGAAATGAGCTTGCTTGTCTATAATATACCGAATCTGTAGCTACAGCAATGCAATAAACGTAATAACACCCCCACACCTCTGAATTCCCCTTTTATCTCCCCTCGACCACCCCATCCACACCATCACCCCCGAATTACCAAACCAGGCAGATCCTTCTCAGAAATCTTGCTCCTGCTCAACTCCAGTCCGCATTATCAAAACATTGCAGTGTCTATTGGGTCATCCAGTGGACAGAGCGAGACATATACGTCTAGAGCATCTGGACGCGGAAAAGCAAATTGTACGGACATCAACCCTGAAGAAGAGGATTCCGGGACATTCGTTCTCCAGAGGAGTAAACATAGAATCTGCCACATAGCAGGTGGGCGTCTCCCTCCGAGTATCACCATCCCCAGAATCTTGAAACTCCATCGTCGAACTCCTCCACAGTATGACCACTCTCACCAATCCACCACTCGCGCCGCACTATCCTATACCCGTGATCCTCCCGTAACACAACTGATGTATCTGGGTATGTAGCCGATAGCTACTTCTGATGATGGGGTTTTGAGCTTTTTGGATCCTTCCACGTGAATGTTGGTGTGATGAAGGAGAAGGGGATAAGGGTTCGAAGAGTGATATATTGGTATGACTCTCGCATGCCGGACGGTTTGCTGCTGAGGGGAATTGCCAGGAGCTCCGTGTAACGGGGAATGTGGGAAGGTCAGATGAGTTATTTTCAGAGTGGTTTTGGGTATGGTTGGCGGGAGAGTGTGGAGTGGCAGAACTGGTTTATTGGGGTGGTGTAGGCGTTTGGGAATTTGATACCCGTGACAGCTGTAGATAGAAGACATCAGCGTAATCAAGACACAGTTAGATGATGAAAATGTCGCGAGGTCTATTTGATAAATTTCCAGTCAGCCGAATGCTTCACAGTAAATGATCTCTGGGTCCTTGGAGTTTTCCAGTAATGGTACATCTTTTATTTTGAGCTTGTCTGATGTATCTGTGAGCATGAATGTTTGAAAGTACAAGCTTGTGCACAACACATCGTCTATTCGGGCTCAGGATATCCCCCTTCAGCCCCAAAGATCTACCATAATCACCTCTTCTAATTGATCGAGCTTGTCAAAGTGCACCCAGCACGGGAAAGCACATCCGATTTACCCAATTATTCGCCATCCTTCTAAGTGAAACGAATCATGAACGCCACCATGAGCGCGAACAGACCCGTAGCCTCAGCAAAGGCGAAACCCAAAATGGCGTATGCGAAAAGTTGTCCCCTCATGCTCGGGTTGCGAGCAACACCGGTGATCAAAGATCCGAAGACGGAACCGATACCCACACCAGCCCCTGCAAGACCGATTGTCGCCATACCGGTACCGATGTTTTGGCCGGCCTCGACCAAGGCGGTGGCCAGTTCGCTAGAGTATGGGCGCATAGCCTGGCGGCTGACGAGTTGACGGGCGGCCATGTTGAGGGCGACGGGGTTGGCTTGTTGGCGCTTCATGGATTGGAAGGGGGATTTGGCGAGGGAGGGTACGTGGTCGCGTTGGAGGGTTCGGGAGACACCTGTTGAGAGCCTCAGTCAGCCAGAGCTACTTTCTATGGCAGCTCGCACAATTTTCAATGCGTTCTGTAGAGCCCAATAAATAGCTTACCGGACATGCCACGCTGGGCGTTAGAGAGCTGCAGCTTCATGTTGGAGCGGAGAGCTGGGCGGGCAGCTGCCTTGGCTGACGTGACACCTGCCATTGAGGCGATCTTGGAGGACAGCATGGATGCCGAAGACATTTCGAAGGGAGACTGAGGTCAATTGACGACAGGAATTGATGAAAGGACTGGATGAAGGGGAGCGTTGTTTGGTTGGAGATGTTGTGGGTGATGGAGTGGAAAGGACCGGAGGGAAAAAATGGCGCTTCAGGAGCTCGAAGTTACTGACGGGGCTAATTTCATTCCGGCCAATCAACCTGAATTATGTCTTGGCACTTGTTTCTGCGTCGATAAACATGACATTCATGAGCATAAACATCATAGCGAGATGCTCTAGTTGATGAAACGGGTCGAGGCAGCATCTGATTGGTCATCGAGCGTCTTTCAAAGCCTCATGCTGATCGTTGAATGCCCGATGGGAGCCATTACCCTCTGGATCTCGAGTGGATGAAGAAGACTTCTTGGGACACGAAGGGGAGCGAGACTCCGCCAGAATTTCAGAAATGTGGAGGATGGGCAAAGCTTGCAACCTTCATGGGCCGTTATGTTTGAATATTGTGATATCACAAGATAATAGATCCGTGCTGCTCATTCTGATCATTACAAGACAAGATACACAATCATTAGAAACTGGACACCAATCCTTCGCGCCGAATTGTAAGACCGCTGTATTACATTTGTCTCGGTTACCTCAATCTGCCTGGAAACAAAAATACCTAAAATCGACAGTCAAACATTGATATTCTCCCCAACAAAACTGTTCTCTTGACTCCAAACTAAGCAAATCCTATGACATCAGGCAAAGTCACTGAACTGACGTGTGCTGTTCACACGGCCATCCGCACTAGGCATAAGGTTCATTGTGCCTTGATGGCGAAGGTGTCTCTGAGGGCAGGGATTGAAGGCGAGAAGAAGTATTCGCCCCCATTCGACACCACCCATTGCCTGCCTATGTTGAGTGATTTGCTTTGATTGTTGGGATCTGCTCCGGACATCCGAAACAGCTTTGGATCAGGACTTTGTCCAATGATGGGATCGAAACCTGGGGCAACTGGTTTGCTAATCGGAAATCCCGGATTATTTGCCCAACCTGAGCGTGGTTAGCGGAATGGCCTTAAGGTAATGACATAGTTGTGCACTCACTTTCCTGGATGAATTGGAAACCATTGGAAATGTTACTTTGGTATGCCACAAAAAGCAGTCCGCGGTCAAGACTGGTCTTACCCTCCTTGGCCTCGGATGGAGTAACTTCAGGTCCAAAGGGTATACCACTTCGGATTATGCGCTTGAGCTCTGTACCTCGGAATTTTGCGAGATCAGCCCTGGGATTTGTCTTGCGCACATGGGCTGCGAAAGGACATCTGTCTTGTGTCGACTGATCGTCTGGAAATACATTGTTATAACTAAAGTCGTTGTTGCGTGTTGGATCTGCCCCGAGGGCGGGATCGTCAACTGTGGGAGTAACATCCACGGGTGCTCCTGCGAGGCATTAATCCACAAGGTACAGTGAGTGCAACTTAGAGGGTAAGATCACATACCACTCTTCCATCGCCCGACAAGGCGAGCGCCAAGGAGCTCACTGCCTTGTTCTTGGGACATGTTGGGTGATTTAATTGCATTCGCTGTCAGAAAGGCGTCGAATTCAGGGACCAGTTGGGAAAGATAGCGGAAGCTGAGGAAGCTTCCATCCAGGGCCCAAGACGGTCGTGAAACCGAGTCTCCCTCACGACCAAGGAGCACGATACCTTGGCGGATGGTTTCTTGGCCGCGATTGGTTTTCAAATCTACACCCTGAACAGCAGGCTCGGAGATGCCATCAAGGAAGCCAAAGCTACAGAAGGAGATCAGCGGTGTACCAACTCTACGAAAACCATGGGATACGGACTGTTCATGACCTTTTACATCCTGACCTTTTGGATCCTTATCGCGAACCCTTCCGACAGAAGTGCCTACTTCGCGGATCATGGCAGTCGGCGTTCCAATCGAGAAGATCTTTTGGACCTGTTGAAGTTTTGCGGCGGTTGTAGCATCGTCGTGGCCGGTGATCAATATTACACCGTGGATATCCTGCTTGAATGGGGCGTTCCATTTGGAATCGAATTGGCCAGATGAGGAGGTGATTCCGTCTCCCAAGGCCTGCGCACCAGCGAGCATGCCTGCTTTGAAAGCACTGTCACCGATGTCATCTTTGATTCCCATCTACCAGGAAAGAATATAAAGGTCAGCGTCGCGCCAACCACGGGTCGCTAAATACACATAGTACGGGCTTCACGAACGAGTGTCAATCCTTTTTGAGTGAATGATAAATTGACGCCACTGAGCTTCAGAAGCGGTGGAGGAGATTTTGGGTCTTGCGGGGCAGTTTTATTCTTGTCGATTTGTTCACGGTCTTTCTTGACTTGGGCACTCGAAGTGATTAGGGGCACAAGCTGAGCGAGCTGCTTGCGGAAATCTTGGACTTTGTCCTCATTCATCTGAAAGAAGAAGAAAATCTCGCTCTTCTTAGGAAGACCGCCTATTCTGTCCGAGGATGAGTTCACGAGGGAGTGAAGATACGCTGACTTGTTCTTACAAGATATCTCCTTGAACACTATTGAGATCCAAGGTGGGGGAACTGGGAGCCTGCCCAGACATTTTGACAGGGTTTCTGGAAGTCTAGCTTTCTTCAAAGGCAGATAGGGGCAAGTTCAACTTGAAAGAGGACACGGCGTACGGCCAACACAAAAACTTTGAATAAGGGTCAGAACAGCCGGAGGAAGGGGACCCTTGGAGGGTAGATGGGGGCTTTATCAAGTAGTCTACGAGTGCACGGCGCTCCTTCTGGTGGGGTTCGAGAGCAGCCTTTTTGCTCGGGCAACTGCTTGTTCAGCTGCCTTCGTACTCAGCCACGGTGGACAATTTCCATGTAGTGATACGATCTTTTCTGATGACCAGCTTGCGAGGTGAGCACTAGAGCGCCCTGGGACGCAGTCTGACATGGCCAACGAGTTTTCGTTGTTTTGCTTTTCGACGCACTGGCTACATGATTCGTCGCCGGCCCACGCATGGTTACTCTTATGAGGGGTCTGAGAACCCGTAGAGGCGCTCTCGACGGGCCCTTGAGGTAGCAGACGTGAGTTTTCAAGATGTGGGATTCCAATCTGCGATGACTGGCGTTCACCGTGGCTGGCTGAACTGTCTCTTCATGGTGGTATCGAACTGCTGCGGGGAAATGTCTGATGCTTACGCGCTTGGGGCAAGGATGGTGATGGATACAGTATTGACGCAACTTTAGGCATACAGATAGGGCTGGACGAAAGAGCCGCCAACATAACGAATTGCGCCATACATAATGCCAATCGTCCGATTCGTTCAGGTCACGCTTCAGTCGAGGGATTGAAGGCGGCCTCTACGGTCTAGGTCAGTAGCTCAACGGGCGCGTGATCTCACATAGTCATTAATCGCAACGGCTTTCCTCAAACGCAACAGCATGCAGACCCGATCGAAAGAGGCCACAAGGCTGCTTTGCGGGGGCCCTCGAGATTCAGCCTTCCGCTAGGAGTCTCCAATCCGAGTGCTCCACGAGGATGACATAGCCATTGCATGTAGGCGAACGAATCGCACGAGTAGATGCACATGAAGAAATTTATTAAGGTAGAGGAGTGGCTTGCTGTTTCCTCCCTCCACACGCCTAAATTCTGACTGAGATCCTTCACCGCTTCCACATCAAATCGATCTGATGGGTCAGCCCGCTGAGACATCCTGATCTAGAAAACAGCTAACTCGAAAAGGCAAGGCTCCCTTTGGCTCCGAGCTGGACTCCTCGCCAAGAGTTCGCTTATTGAGTGGACGCTCCGACAAAATTGTTTCTAACCCTTCAACGTCGTCGACGCTTATCATTTGTAGGCAAGCCCCGGACCTTGTCTCATATTGCTTAATCTACCGTCTGTACTAGCAGGTTTTCGTCAAAAAGCCTAACGTCCTCACGGCGCCTGAACCATGATGTAAGCGAGCATCGAGGACTTGGTAGACATCTCGAATTGCCGGTGAAGATTGGCACCCGTCAATTGGGGGACGTGACTGAGCTCGGCTCCGTCATGTTACCAAAAACATATCTCATGCTAGCCTCATCATTCAATCTGTCTCTGTAGCTGATCTTCTCTTCTCCTACATCTTCGTCTTACCTATCCTGTTTGTAAATCTAGGTAGGATGTATTAAAATTGAGATAGGTCGTACCTCCATTCGACGAAGCTTGCTAAGACCTTGACCTGAATTTTCTCTTGATCATGATGCAGCAGTCTGAGCTCCTTATCGTGAAATTCCCGAATTCACGATGATTATGCTGCTCATGGCGGCACGCTCTGAAAAGCAACTTCATTGACCTCTGCGTGCAGGTTTGACGGGTTGCATATTGTGATACATGATGGGTCCGCTGTATCAACGACTTCATTGCTCTACAGCTAGAAAGAAATACAAACCACCGCCAAACGCTGTGGAGAAGCCTAATCTCAATCTTAGAAACTCTCAGCTTTGTAGAAGAACGCGCCGATGGCCATCAACAGAAACGGACTGAAAAGGCTAGAGACAGTCGGAAGTCACCCTGACAAGCATTTCTAAGTGGAAGCTCTGCTACAACTCCATTAGAAATCTCTTCTTTCTTCCTCTAAGGTGTCCTATCACGATTAGTCACTATACGACTCGAAATCATTGTCCAGACCTTTCAAGACATTGGAAAAGGTCTTCGTGGTCTAATATCCGTAGGATTGCAGAAGCTCTGCTTAGAGCATCTCCAAAGGACAATTGTTGGTGAGTTTTTCATCAAACCTGGTATTATGGTCGCTACTAGAGTATAAGATCAGTCTAATCTTTGGCGGTACTATCGTGCCGGTCATGATCAGATTGATTTAGTTGAAGCCTTCAGAGATGTTGTATTTGTGGTCAATTGGAAAAGCTGACTGCAGTTTGTCGAGTAGAGACGGGTCCAGGAAACCCTCGAAATTCGAGTTGGTAATCATGTCTAGCTCCAGTATATGGTTTGAGATGATGTCCGGAAGGGTACACATCACTATATCAAGACAAATTAGACAAGGCACAGTGGATTCATGAAACCATTCTACGGTTTCTTGTCTGTCCACCCTGACTCTTTGGGCCTCAAAATGACTCACGGTAAGACTGGGACTGGTGGAATACTTTTCCGTTGACCTGCGAGGCCTAATGGACGTGGAATAAGCGTTTGGAGCGGCTCCCTTGCCGGACTCGCACGAACAAGCAAGCGATCCAAGCGCATGGCCCCCATTGGGTAGGCACATTGTTTTTTCATCTAGGACGATCAATCGCACTTTTCGAGGTTGTTTCATAATCTTGAACGACCATGAGGCTAGATGCGGTTGGAGGACTTTTTCCGCACTGGCATCCGAAATTCGATTGATTTAACTACAGGACAGGAGACGCGTATCCTTAAAGGGAGATTCTCTACAGACCCATGTATCTTAGGGCAGCCTCAGAGTCTCTGAGTGAACCTAGATGGCTAACATCTTCTGATCTCGCAACTTTCTCTATCACAACATTTCTGTGATCCTAGGTTCCTTGGTCTTTTGTAGATTACATGATAATTCATTGAACGAAAGACAGCTAGGGCCTAGTAATGGGCCTGCTTCGACGACTATCATACCTGGGTGTTCTTCTTACATTCTTACACCCTTGCCACATTGTCAAAGCTCGACCGCCTAATGACATCTTACAGCCGGTTGGGGCTCCAAATGACCCCCATGAGCCAATCAGACTGTCTTCCATCATTAGTGTAAGGAAACCGACATATTGTGATGGCACTCAAGATTGGTTTGGGGGAGAACCCTCTCGTGTCGTTGCAAATTGCCTGGACGCCGATGCAATGATGCAGCGAAGTTGGCCTTATGGCTTCGCTAAGCACGAGACCTTGCCTTGGGATACTCCGTCACAGCATCATCTGCCAGTGATTCACACTCCCGTAAGGTTCACCGCAGGTAAGTCTAGGTAGCATCTTGAGAAGCAGCAGAGGCCCAATCGCGTCACAGGTGATCTTTGGCCTTGTACGATCGCGATTGTCAACCTGAAAGATGTGCCAGCTGAAATCCTGCGTGAGAGCGGATCGAAACCGTCTTATTATTATCCGAGCTCTGACGTCGCAGGCTATTCGGACATTCAAAATTCACTTGCTGAGGTTTGGGGCGGTTGCGTGTATGGCGTCGAGCGTCAAATAGGCTGGGCTGTCTCTGGTAATACCTTCGCTTTGATACGGACTTCTCGAGGATAAGGGGCTAATTGTGAGGCCAATTGAACAGGGAGAAGTAAGGCCATTGGTGTTTTTATGTTTGGTAGTCAATCGGAGATAAGCCGCGCACTTCCTACAGGCCATTCTCTCAGAGACACGAACAGCTCACTGGCAGTCAGTACGAATTAAAGAGAGGATACCATTGATCCAATTATGCATATTTTGTCTATCGAGAAGAATTTGCTGAACATGTGCGAGTCATCTATCACGCGCTACAAGGAAGGTGTCTTGAAGGGTCGGTCCTGCGTACTGATATTGGGTCCGTAGTCTTATTTCTTACCAAGACCTTGATCACCAAAGTTCGTTGGACTCGGAGGCAGCACGTGATCCGCTGAACTTTTGATTACCCTGCTTGGGCCTTGAGTGAACATTCATTCATAGGATAACTTGAAGCCTTTTCGTCAGAGTGGAAAATTAGCTAAGTGATTAGGAATAAGAAAGAAGAACTTTGATGAAATAGGGGGGCCAAATCTACAATTGGTCCGTGGCGGAGGCACCAGAACCGTGTCAGCCTAGAATAGCAAGGGAGACCGTAGCTAAGGGCAACTTTCTCTTTTCAAACGCAACAATCAGAGCCCTCTCAACGATCAATCTTGTAGCTAAGTGGCCCATTAGCTTATTATTTCGAGCTCAACCGAGAAGGCCTAGGATGAAGTCCATAATTTGTGAGAGACAAAGCTGCCTTGTCGTGGGCTTTGAGCCTTTCGGTGATAATCTGAGCCTAAGGGGCGTACTACATCTACTTATGACAGGAAGGGTTCAGGGAAACTCACAAGGACATTTTTTGAACGAAAATATCTAGTCCGAAGCTAGTCTAGATGTGGTGTGGCGTGGAAGTGGTTGCCGTGGGAGCCACGTTGCCTCGTAATCTCCGGTACACGATCGTCATCTGCGAGTACCAAAGTATTCCCTCGAAGCATAATAACCTCCTAAGACCTAAATACTCGACTCGATTGTTGATGATGGCGTACCCATTCCCACCGTCTGCAATAAGGGCTTGGCAATACTCGAATACCAAAGGTGGCTTTGAAAAATGCCTGAAGATCAACCCCTCCGCCCCCCTACCAAAGCCGAAGCCAGACCAACATCTGGTGCAGGTCATTGCTACAGCCCTCAACCCCGTTGACTATAAGCCAGCTGAGAAGATCCCTGGTGTCGCCCGCTTTGCAGTCCCCAAACCAGCAACGCCTGGTATTGATTTCGCTGGTTCCATTGTCAAACCAGCGAACGGTTCCCCTCTCAAAGCCGGCCAGCTTGTTTTTGGCATGTGCGGCACTTCGCCGCTGGCTGGTGGCGCTCTTGCTGAGTTCTCTGTTGCCAGAACCATTAATGCAGTCCCTCTCCCAGATGGTGTTGACCCTATTGATGCCGCGTCTGTCGGCGTAGCAGGGATGACAGCGTACCAGTCTATCGTGCCGCATGTGAAGAAAGGGGACAAGATCTTCATCAACGGTGGCTCTGGTGGGACTGGCATCTTTGGCGTTCAATTTGCAAAGGCCGCGGGGTGTCACGTCACGACTTCTTGCTCAACAGCTAACGTGGAACTTTGCAAGAGTCTAGGTGCAGATGAGGTTGTGGACTACAAGAAAGGGAGCGTTCTTGAAGCTCTGAAAGCCAGTGGAAAAAGGTTTGATCATGCCGTTGATAATGTCGGCTCCAATAAAGAATTGGTGTGGCATTGTCATGAATACATGCAACCCGGCGCTGTGTACGTCATGGTGGGAGGAGATCCCTCGCTCGGGAATTTGGCTGAGACTTTGAAGCGAAGTCTTCTGCCTGGCTTTCTTGGCGGAATTAAAGGCAAGGTGGAGGGTTTCTGGCCGCAGGGAAAGGAACAAGACTTGCAACAGATCGGTCAATGGATGAAGAGTGGCCAGGTCAAGGCAGTAATTGATCAGAAGTTCTCATTCGAGCAAGCACTCGAGGCATTTCAGAAGTTGAAGACCGGAAGAGCAAAGGGGAAGATTGTGATTGACATTGCCTCCGAAACCTACAGAAAGACGCCCTCATAGGTGACACTATCTCAGCATTGTCTCGGCATCCTAAGTGCCGACCTTTGAGCATTGTCCTTCGTGCTTCTGCCATCAACTGGTTGTTGCTGCGCCTGGTACATGAGCAGTCTAGTACATTGGACGCCTTTTCATGAAGCAAGCAGGATCTGGCTATTCCCTGACGATAGTTATATCTGCATGACCGCAAGCGTTGAGCCTCCTTCAGCTCAGAATTCCTCATCCTTTCGACATCATGATCGCCTCTTAGCTACAACTTTCCCGCCATGATGCTTACACTTTCTCCGGGCGTACTCATATGGTGGGGAGTGCTTTAGACCAAACTTGCGCAAAGCCACTGATAAATGGGCCCGCGCAAATATGATAGCTTCACTCTGACAGTAGGGAGTGTAACCAACATTCATGATGCCTAGGTCGTTGGAGGTCACATTACATTAGCGGTTAGAAAACAATGAACAGGACGTATCTCTTGGACTTCTACCTTGTACACAACATATGTGGTCGAACAAGACAGGCGAACGAAGTGTTTCACTAATGTCATCGGAGCGCTCAATAGCACTACTCTCTAAATTTTCAGATTCTTCTACAGCTAGCTCCTGATCCGTATATTATGGCCAATGTTCATGCTTGTAGCTCCTGTAGCTAGGGCGCCAATAGTCTTCTCGTTGCTCGCGGCTTATGCTGCGTTTCCCACATTTCCTTTCAGGGTTAGGGTTATGATTTGCCCCTTCACGTATTCACAATTCCACCCTTTCCTCAAAAGTACTCCGTCCTCACCATCTCAATAGATCGAAGGACGCCGCCGCCATACTAGGCTCTTCCGCAACACGCTGTGGAATGTTGTTGATGAGAGCATTGGTGCATCCGCATACAGATCCGCATCTTCACTACCGGCATGCGGCAGAAGTAGCAACGGCCACCCGTCTTTAGCAAGGGAGAGCCAAGGTAATTGACCGGGTGAACCATCATGGTGGGTCAAGAAATCAGAGCTACTAGTAGTCGTCCTCTGAGCTGACCTTGATCATGGGAGAATTTTGAGCCTCATTGCCTCAGGTTCATAGAAGCCATATGATCTGAATACGACACTCCGCTCATTTGTCCTTTCTTGAAGATTCGCTGAGCTGTCACCACAGGCTAAGAAAGAAGGAATCTTCCGGCGCCCAAGCCGAGATACGAAGGATTCGCGGCTGAGATTCTCGCTTTGCCCTACCAATCAAATAGTGACACCTTTGATTACTGTCACATCCAGGTTTGATCAGGCGTTCGATGGATTTCTGTATTCCTTCTTCCAACTCTCAGTGTTGCTATTTTGTTGTCAATTCCTTTGCGCTCACGAAATTGCTTGCTCGTTGAGGGTGTGGGCAAAAGACACAGCACCTGCTAGTCTGCTATTCGAGACGCCGACGAGCACCGCACTGCATGGTAGCGGGGGTGGATGGTTGGCTGGTCGTCCGGACCGATGCGAGTGGTGCAGAACGCCTGACCGCTTACAGTAGGGCGCGTTCCTCCTGTGCGGCTTGGTCGCCGCAGGATTGTACTTTAGATCCCAAGAAAAGGAAAAAAGCACAGACCCCTGATAGGTTGAGTCGACGAGAAACATCCTTCTTCATGCGTCCTGTTTCTTACTGCTGCATGGCTACATTCTTTCTTTGGTCATAGTGCGCGACAAGAGCTGTCCCCCGGGCAGTCGCATTCAGCTGGGTTTCGGGGCATCGATCGCTTTGACTGGCTGTGTTGGTGGGGACATGCAGAGAAAGTGCCAAATCCCACGCCGCACATGTGCTCGAAATTAAACACCGAATGCGGAATTTTAGACGAAGATGGGATGCAAGCACGCAGGATTCTGGCCAATGGCCCTGATGCCTGCAGAGTTGATCCCACCCATGCCTCTCCAGCTTGGCGGGGTCGGTGAGGCTGAGGGTGGTAAGATTACCTAGGCCAGCCAAAGAAATCCTTCAGGTTTCACCGGCTTTTCCATCTCAGTTCGTCAGACCTCTCTCTGGTGCACACACACTCCTGCACCGACAACCCGTCAGTATGGACGAGCACAAAGAGTCGTTTCACTTGACCAGCCGGCTACATGTACGTATCCGCTCTCAAAAGCAATGATATCCTATAGTTCGTTGACAAGGCTGACGATGCTCTGAGCAGACGAGTAGATCAACTGAGGATGGCCTTGCGCGAGTGGATTTGAATAGGAACGTTGAGGCACTGTCAGTCATACAATTCGAGGAGCGAGATTGCTGCCATAGCTTTGCTGATCGACCTCTGTTTGATGCAGTATCGAAAACCCTCTCGGTCACCTTACCCCAGAGCAATTGCTGCGAGACGTCCGCGAATTTGCCCGCGCCAAGCACCTGGAAGAGCATCTCGACCTCTTGAGACGAGGCGCCCAAATCGCCAAAGATCCACGCTTCTATGAATCTATACGAGGGATAACGGAGGAAGAAAAGCAAGCCTTGCGAGATGAGGACTATCACCGATTCAAACAGCCGTGGTCGCTCTATATCACTATCATAACCTGCTCCGTCGGTGCGGCCGTTCAGTGAGTCGGATCTTTACTACCCGACAGAGACTGGATCGCTGATATGGATATCTTATAGGGGATGGGATCAGACAGGGTCTGCTGGGGCCAATCTCGACTGGCCGAAAGCATTTGGTCTTGATACCGACGCAAATAGTAACGACGTATGGATCTTCGGGCTTGTGAATGCAGCGCCCTATTTCGCATCCGCGTTTCTGTAAGATATGAAGCTCTGCGTTATAGGGCCAAGCTAATCCGCGTGTTTCACAGAGGCTGTTGGTTATCGCATCCATTAAATTTCCGATTTGGACGTCGTGGCACAATATTCGTCTCCGCTTTCTTCTGCTTTGCCTCTGTCTTAGGTTCTGCATTCACTCAAACCTGGCCACAGCTGTTCATCTGTCGCTTGCTACTCGGCATTGGAATGGGCAGCAAAGCATCGACCATCCCCGTATTTGCCGCTGAGAACTCTCCAGCTTCCATTAGAGGAAGTTTGGTTATGGGTTGGCAGTTATGGGTTGCCTTCGGAATCTTGATGTTTGTCAACCACTACCCAAGGGTGGATCCCTTCAGACTGACGATTTTTTTAGGGGTTCTTCTGCTAATCTGGCGGTGTACCAACTCGGTAACATTGCATGGCGCCTGCAGCTTGGGTCTGCATTTATCCCGGCGATCCCATTACTGATTGGTATTTATATGTGTCCTGGTAAGCTCCTTTCTATTGCGCCCGCCTTCATCGCTCAATCTTAACAGAATCGCCACGTTGGTACATCAAAAAGCATCGCTACCATGATGCATTCCGATCGCTACGCCGCCTTCGCAGCACCCCTCTTCAAGCAGCTCGCGACCTGTATTACATTCACGCACAAGTACGGCTCGAGGAGATCATGTTAGGAGACGGAGACATCCAGAAGATGAACACCGAATCTGGAAATGAACATATTTCTGTTCGAAGTAGATACTTCACTCGGATGCTGCAATTGTTTACGATTCCCCGTGTACGACGCGCGACGTTGGCTGCCTTCGTAGTCATGATCGCGCAGCAGATGTGCGGGAGTACGTTTCCCTCTACCCGCTGGCCGTCTTAGACTTGGCTGATCGATGTCCAGTCAACATTATGGCGTTCTACTCGACCACTCTCTTCCACGAAGCAAACGCTAGCAACAGAACGGCTCTTTTCGCCTCATGGGGCTTCGGACTGATCAACTTTGTGTAAGTCACAGCGGTTCCTGTTGGAGCGTGAGCAGATGACTGAACGTTGCAAAGTTTCGCATGGCCTGCGGTCCGTACTATCGACAGCTTTGGGCGCCGAGCGTTGCTTCTGGTCACGTTTCCAAACATGGCTTGGACGTTACTCGCTGCCGCGTTTTGTTTCTATATCCCAACTTCTAGCTCGGCGCATTTACCAGCCATTGCGGTATTTATCTATCTTTTCTCGGCTTTCTATTCACCTGGAGAAGGCCCCGTCCCCTTCACCTACTCAGCTGAAGCGTTCCCTCTATTCCATCGTGGTATGTCGGAAATCTCCCCCCCCAGCGACGTTGTGCTAATTGGAGTTCAGAGGTTGGAATGAGTCTGTCGGTGGCGACAAATCTCTTTTGGGCCGGGATATTGACGGTCTCCTTTCCAAAAATGACAAAAGCCTTCGGCCCGACTGGAGCCGTGGCCTTCTTTGCGTAATACCTCTCGCCACCAATTTCGATTCTAATCATGCTGATCATTCGATGAATCTAGTGGGCTCAACGTCATTGCCTTTATCATGATATTCCTCTGGGTACCAGAGACAAAGCAGAGAACGCTTGAAGAGCTTGATTATATTTGTAAGTCGTTGCACTCAAGGCCATTGTAAAGACATGGCTGACACGCGACACTCAGTCGGGGTCCCCACCCGCCAGCATATGCGATACCAGATTTTCGAAGTTCTGCCTTGGGCCTTCAGGCGGTACATCCTTTGGAAAGACGTCGAATTGCGCCCCCTGTACAAGTTTAAAAACTCATATTGATCTGTTGTTTCTAATTCTTTGGCGTTGGAGAAGGATTGTCCCAGTATATCGTACCGAATGACAGGTCTCGGTCGCTTATAGTCTTGGTCGCTCATAAGAGCCCTTAATGATTTTCTGTTCCCGGGAGGCTTACTGGTAGTGCACCTAGAGCCTTTTAAATGTTTCCACATACAACTATATTTGAAACCCACAGTAAAAGCCTCAATGTCTCCACTCTGTAGAGCTTAGACCCACAGTAGATTCGCGTCGAAATTGTTGCCCGCCTGACAGATCGTAGGATTGCGCACCACTATCCGTACCACGTAAATCAGCCCACCACTCGTTCCTCGCAGGGCTGATAGGGCTACGTAGCAGGCTGCAAGCCTCATTTCCAGGTCAGGCAGCCCAGCCTTCGACCCAAGATTCTCACCCCCCACCCTCCCATCAACCAGCATCACTCGTTGCCAATGACTCTCATAATCATGGAGCCACCATCAGTAGTCGGCAGCTCAGCCATCGCACGCTCGTGCGACGTGATTCTGGAAATGCTGCGGAGTTTCGGCAATGCTGCCGCTGACTTTACAGCTTTTCGCGGCGAGGTACAGACGCTCCGCAAGTTCTTAGACCTGATTGAAAGAATCCGAGGCGCCAACGCGTCGCGGACACCTTTTGAAGAAGAGCATTTCAGCGACCTCGAGGCATTACTAGAAAGATGTCGATCCACCCTTTCTCGACTGTGTGAGATCCTTGCAGACCTGAAAGCGAATTATCAAAGGGCTGCTCCTCAAGATGCATTACAGCAAGCTTTAAAAACGATGCAAAATCCGGAAACTGCAGCACTGAGAGCACGCCTTGGGTTCTATATACAATCACTTCAAATGTCGTTGCAGACGATCAAACTGTAAGGCTGACCACAACTAGATTTAAGCCAGTCGGATTGACCGTGTCTATAGGGTCTACCAGTGGAAGAGCCAGCTTCCCCAAGATGGCATATTTTTCCATCATAGAGATTTGTCAGAGGCCATTCAAACTCTTAAGGAATCTATAGCACGTCGGAAGGGGCTTACCCAGAGGACTACTCAGCACAGCCCCGTCGAGGAAGAGGCTTTCTTGTACGATGTAGAGAAATGTCTCTTTTCAGCAGAGGTCATCATGAGTGTCACGATCACTACAGTCTATGAAAACACTCAGTCACCGTTTGCCCAGATGCCCAATGAACCCCAGATGCTAAGTGAGCTACCAAGTGAGCTACCAGGCTCGCTAGCCGACGAATTATCTCTGGAGGCCCGATTTCCAAGCGAACTAAGTGAGGGTATACCGGATCTACCTCCACGATTAGATGTTCCAATATCCAGAACTCGAACGCCAGATCCGGAGCCAAGGTTCAGCACCCGAGAGCGAAGTCCAGCACCACCAAGTAGGTCGCTTAAACCCCCAACTTCGAAACATATCGCATCAGCAATCCGACCGAAGGCTTCCAATCCCTCATTAGACAAGCCGATCGTGTTTCATCTTGATGACATGCACGCCAAGCATCGTGGAAGCTTCGACTCGGATGGCGACTCCATCTTTGATCCAGAACCCGAGTTTGAGGCGGAATTTCCTGATGCCGTGTATTCCGAGCTCATTACTGGTCTGCAACAAGAAGTGCAGAGCGCAATGGAAGCAGGCGACTTTCAAAAGGCGGAGCAGTCTCACTGTAGAGCAATGGAGTATCTGACCGATAGGGAAAGAAGACTAGGCTCACCGTTCAACAGCAGGATAGAAATGCACGAAATTTTAGCGGAAATTTACACCAAGCAAAAGAAGCTCAACAAAGCTAAACAAGTGCTGAATCGTCTGCTGTCACAAGAGAAAGAGGATACGGCCAGGAAGTGGAGGCTTTACAATGCGTTGGCCAACATTTATTTGGACCAGGACAGGTTAGCCGAAGCGGAGAAATTCGCCAAGAGAGCATACATCGGGCGGGAAAAATCTCTTGCAAAAGACGATCCATTCTTGTTAGAGTCTGTCGCTCTGCTTGTTAAGATATACGAGAGGGAACACAAGAGTGATACTGCCGAAGCCTTGAAGAGAGTTTACCGTGCAGAAAGTACGCCGCCTCAAGTGCCCCCGAAGTCCGCAGAACGGGACAGATCTATGTCTCAAACTCAATCACACTTTCAATCACACTTTCAACCACAATCTCAATTACACTCCCAGCCTCAGTCCCAATCTCGAGCCCAACTTCCACCTTACTCCCCGCCCAGGACTCCCAACCAACAAGACGAAGCATACAACGGCAGCAAATCACAAGTCAGATGGGGGCCTGATCTTTGGGTCGACTCTTCGAGCATCAACGCCCCGACAAAGTCCGGAGAGACCCCTCTAATCTCTGCGATCAATACCGGGGATTCGGAGCTAGTCCGAGTCATACTCCAGCGAGGCGCCGACGTGGAAGCGAGATGCGTCGACCAAATATCACCACTCATGCACGCAGTCAACCGTCGATATGAATCCATCGTGGAAATGCTCCTGAGCGGCGGTGCTCAAATGGAAGCGACTACGGCTGGATGGACAGCATTACACAGAGCAGCCGATATGGCTAACATTCCAATTGCGAAGATCTTGCTCTCGTCAGGCGCGAGTATAGAAGCAAGGAGTCCAAAGGACTTCACGCCCAAAAAGAGTCCGCTAGCTCGAATGGGTAGCAGTGATCTAGAGGAATATGACGAAGTCGATGCCTCTGAAGCTGATCCGGGCTGGACTGTGCTCTTGCGCGCTTGCACGAGGGGCCAGGAAGCAATGGTCCGTTTCCTGGTCGATAGAGGAGCCGACATTGAAGCCAGGAGTCCTAGCAACGGCACGCCCTTGAGCTGCGCTGCGGAGGGAAACTATGAGGCGATCGTCGACTTCCTCCTCATCAGGAATGCCAAAGTTAATACTGAGGACGAGTTTGGATGGAAGCCACTGCATCGGGCGCTGGTGAATCGGGGTGGGGAAAGGACTGTCCAGATGCTACTCACTCACGGTGCACTGCTCGATAGTAGATGCAATTACCGCAAAACGCCGTTACACCATGCCATCGAAAAGGGTAACGATCCAATGGTCTCCTTCCTCCTGCAAGCGGGTTCCGACTACGAGGCGAGAGACAGCGCAGAGAGAACACCGCTGCATACCGCAATCGAGTGCAGATTTGAAAACATGGTGCGTATACTGCTCGAAGCTGGGGCAGACACAGAAGCCAAGGATCAAGGTGGCAGCGATGCTTTGGCTGCAGCGACGCATGCACGGAGGAAATCTCCTGAGATCATTGGGCTGTTGTCGAAGCATAAGAAGGATAAGAAGGCGAAGAGGGGGAGTATTGGTAGTAGAGGAAATTCGGTCAGTGGGTCATCGTCATCACGAACGCCGATTAATGGGTCCTCGGTTTCTTCGAGGTCGTCGTCTTCGACGTGGTGGTCTATGCGATCGAAGAAGGAGAAGAGATAATCGAGTGTGCCCATTGCCTATGAAGGCGATTGATGTTGGCGGATCCAAGATCCTGTCAGAAGAGCTCGCTGTGTTTTGATGGTAGACTTTCGGTTTGATGTGTCGTATATTTAGCGTTGTATCCACAGCCTGGCGTTGTTGAGGATTGGAGGAGATAAAGGACATAATATTGTGCTTGATTGCGCAGGTCGAGGAGCTACTCTCCGGGCTTCTTACTCTATAATAGTGTCCATAGTGAGTGAATCCATACACAAGGAACTCAAAACCTTGACCTCACATTCCAAGTTCTAGATATCGAAAAGGTATCGAAACTCGAAATGGCTAAAGCCTCTGAGACCATCACAATATTGCATGGTCCATGGCGCGCATCCTCAGATGAATTTCCGGCTATTTGGAGTGTGTGAGGAAGCCGTATGGAGCACATTGGAAGTCGAACCGAGCTAGTAATATAGCTATCCCTCGAGGTCACGCAGCAATTTGGAGCGAAATCTTACACGTGCTTGAGTGTGCTGCACCTACCAACAGGCGGCGCGCCCGAAGTAGGTGACGGGATTGTCCTCGGTTGCGCCTTCTCCCCAACGACCAAATGGGGATATAGCTGCGCTGTAGCCTCACGAGAGACTGGCCAACCAAGTCAATGTTTCATAATACCAGTCTTGTTCTGCTCGTTCGACTGATCTTCCAAAATGCCATCCATCCGCTTCTCCCCCCTGGCTGCGTTCTTTCTATAAGCTCCAACAGAAATCATACATGCCATAGTCCGGTCCCTCTTGGAGGTATGAGCTTCGTGATTCGAATATCGTGATGCCACCGCAGCCATTACAGATATGACCCGCGTGGTAGAATGATGCTCGAGCTTTCATGCAACAAGGCCAAGTCGACTGGGTAGCATTCGGGAACACAGTATGGAGTGCGGCAGCAGCGACACTTCAACGGTTTGCCTCGTCCGGCATACATGCTGTGACATACGGTGCAGGACTGGCATTGGCGAGTCAATTTCGGATCAGTGATCTTGGGCGCCGACGTATGGACCAAGTCATGCAAAGCCTTCGCGGTGTCCCAGGACTTGACAAAGTATTGTGGTTTGGTTTTGGTCATCAGAGCTTTGTGAAGATTATGGGCGAGAATCAGCACGGACTCAAGTGCTTGGCGCTCTGCTCTTGCCTGGCAGAAGTTCACAGCGAAGAGCCAGCTGCCTGGGTGCTCGGCGCACTGTGGGATCTCTATGAATTCCCGGAGACTTACGAGCCTTCACATTCACAGTTCCTTATCCTGGCGAAAGCTTGCTCCGGTGTCATCGCTCGAAGTAGCTTCAACGAAGCTCTCGATGCTATGACAGGTCATGGACGTTGGATGTTCGACCGAAAACGGATCTATAATCCCGTTCTCAAAGCCTCAAACGCTCGCCATATAGCAAAAGCGATGGAAGGGCTATTCAAGATCACAACAGGTGAAGTCGAGGCAATAAAGCTTTTGGGACAGAATGAATGCGCTGTTGTCGCCGCTTTCGGCTACTGGCTCTTTGATCTTGCTGTCTACATTCAAGACGACGAAGGAAATGCTCTCTATAGAAGTCATGAGAGCTTGACTAGCGAGGGTGCCCAGGTCCTTGTGCATTATACCCTCGAAGACCAGCCATCGGCGCTTCAGCGGAGAACCACCTATGTTTTGCCTGTTGGTACCGACGTGATCTCGAAATTCGTCTCATCATCTGAATCCCGATGGATCTGGAAGATACCATGGGATGGGCGCCTCGCTCGAACCTTCAACCCGGTCTTCCAGGATCTGTCCAGTCTTGCTTATACTTTCGGCGCGTTCTTGGGCAGCACCGCTCGCATTTACGCAGCTCTTGCCTCTGGCGAGCCCAATGTGTCCGCCTTCTCAAGAGTCCGCTTTATTGAATCCACGCAGTTCAGCCATGGAAAGGGTTTCATAAATAGTGTGATCTCGATCTTCCCAGAGCTAGAACGTATTCGTGGGCTATATGACTCGATGGAACGCGCTTTAAATTCTTCGTTCGATATTGCTCTCCAGGGTGTAGAGCAAGCTGCGCAGAGTCTTAGAAACACTTGTCACTGCGACCTGTGCTCTGGCAGGTCTTCCCCTGACTCGAATCCTAGTTTCAGCAATGGCGCACCCAGCGGAAAATGTTTGTTCAGTCTTGCCATGACTATTCGTAATTTAGTGGCCATTTTAGCCTGCACAAATCGAGATGAAGCGCTCCTAGTTGCTGTATATGGACTGCAATCATGATATGCAGAGAATCACTCTGTATATTCGGACTGGGCTGGGAAAAATGGACTCAAGAGAACGCTTGCAAGTGTAGCTGTTGGGTCAGCCACAGATCCAGATGAGGTGTGGGTAACAAAAGCAAAGACATCGATAGACGAAGTCCGACCATTGTTTGATGGCTCTATCAACCTCAGAGGATACAGTGGTCTTAATAGTGCGACTGCTACCGCTAGCAGTGGTATCTGTTGTTATCGAGAATGCTTACAAGGGATGAGAATTGACGCTGCCGCAATGCGACTAATCCATGTTGTCCCGGGGCACATTGAACGAGGCTCGGCTCAATACGATATATTGAGTGATGGAGGATCTAAAGACCAGATTTCTCCACTGTCTGAACCTGTCACGTTGGGCCAAGTTGACAGCGCAAACCCAAAATTTAAGCCCATCAGTCTTGGAAACTTTCGAGTGAAGGTTCTTGCATCCGAGTCATCCACATATCGCAACTTGACCTTATTCTACAAAGTTTTTTTGCCTGGTGGTTTAATCACGCAGATAAGCCCTGGCCGGTTGAGTAATCAGGTCCTCGAGCGTACAGGTATTTTGACATGTCACCGTAACAACAAGTGCAAGCAGCAACTAGCCACACCATGCTCCGCCTTTCAGAAGGGTTGGACGGATGGACAGAGCACTCTTGGCTTAAAAATCAACGCTCAGATTGCGGTCTGTCTGTGGTCTTATCAAGAAGATATAGCCCGTTGTATCGCGTTGGTTGACCCGGGTCGGAAATCCGAACAGAACGTGTTTATCCGGCGGAATGAGTGTTTACCTTGCTGTTCGGAATCGATCTTGCGAGAGCGTAGCACCATCATAGCAGGGCGAGACATAGTGGGAGGTCTTCCGCACGTTATATGATTGACCAATCAAGCTTTCTTTTTTAGTATCTCCCGTCCCCAAGCCTGAATATCCATTCAATCCGCAGTGAGCTTGTGACTTATATGTGCTGGCCACAAGAGAGCCGATGCCGTAGTACTTTCTCAGCATCACTCGCGGTAGAGCTCATTCTCTATCTCAAAGCCTCGAATAAGCCGAAATTCCGGCTCATTTCCACGCCCTAGCCGATGAAGCGCCAGTGCTGGTGTGTTTACTCGTTCACGCCCGGTTAATTTCGGAGCTTTGATGATCCGCCATCTGGAGTAGCTTCAATACTTTTACTGCTCAATCAAAAACATCTCCTCTCACCTGATGAAGGTGCTGGCCCTCAAGACCCCCAATTTCGATGCCCAGGCCTTGTGAAAAATGCCCTGATGATAATAGCAACTCCTTGCTCCCTTCGGCTGACACTCCACCAAATCCCGACGTAGAACCGTCGTCGAGAGGAATAAACCGGGTGCAGTCAAGTGTGGAGGGAACAGGTGTAAATTGGAAGCTTGCAAATCTTGGCAGAGAGCTGTTTGGTCATATTGTAGATTCTTGATTAAGAATTTTCAATCGCATTTGACGTTTCTCTTGCTGCAGACCGTCGAGACAGGAACAGTCACGGGAGAGTGAAGAATTCCAGGAAGTATCGAAGATGTAAAGGGAGCGACTAACTGCTAGGGAAGGGCGCGAGAACTCCGATCTAAAACCCTATGCTTGCTCTTCTTTCTTCAAAAATTCGAGGAGCTCGAGAGATATATGTACAGTTCAATTTGCTAACAGTCAGAAACAACGATGGAAAATGAGCTCTTGGTTCCCTATAGAAGGCCACAGCAGGTAACCAAAGTCATGGGCCAACTCCATAGGGTTCCTAGATTTTACCAAAGCTTTTGTAATCCAATGGAATCGATAGCGTCAGCTAACCTAATGATGTTGCCCGACTGGGGATGCCGAGATCGATTGATAGACTCCTTTGAGAACCTTGGAGATGATTCAGCGTTCAACCAACTAAAAACCTTGCTTGACCGAAGCGACTCACCAAGACCGTGAGCACTTCCTACTCTTCCAAATCTCGCACACATACTCTCAATAGTTGCCACAGCCTCCCAGATGTCATACCAAGACGACGAGTCTATGTAATCGCCATCGATGCTTAGCGTGCTCTTACAAGTCCTATCCTCTACAAAGTTTTAGTCAGCATGCCTGCGGTCACTTTAGGAATGACTCTTACCTGAAAAGAAGGTATCTGGAAGCTCCACATCCACATGTTGTTGTCCTCGAAGCCCGAAGCTCTGGAGGCTTCTCGTTGCAGGCATCAAGGATACGATGTCGTAGCACGATTCGAGTGCGAGGCTTGAGGGCAAGTAGCAGCGTACGTTTGGGAGGTAGGAGGTCATTATCAGACTTAAGGCGCCATTTGATCCTAGAATCTAATTAGTCAAACTTCAAACGTTCACATGCATGATTGTGTCATGTTTAGTCCTTGTAGGATTATCAAACTCACCTATGTTGGTTGCAATACCGCCTGAGCCTACTTCGGACCCTAAGCAAGTATCCTGTAGCATCAAGGCCGCCGTTTTGAACTCGGAGGTATTTGCATAGCCGGCCGGTACATGTCGATTTTTAACGATCTGAAATATACATCGTCCGTCCGCTGCGCCTTCCGTTAGCGCCAAAGTCCTTAAGATGTGAAGGATACTTATTGAAAACCCACAACTTATCCATCTGTACGGGAGACGAATGTCGAAGATCCCTTCGCCCCTGTCACCGAAAGACAAAATCTCGGTATCAGTTGGGATATAACTCAGGGCGTCAGTGCAGCTCGTCCTGACAAGATCTTGCTTGTACAAGTTGCGGTCGCACCGAATGAGTGGTGCGGCTGAAAGGTTCTGCGAAGCACTGGGAAGACTTAGGTTCGAGGTCGGATTTGTAGCGCTATAGGGCAGTGCGATTAGAGATGGCGAGCTCTGTGATGGGATTGTTAGAGTGTGTGAATGGGCAGCACAGAGAAGAATTGACAAGAGTTTAGGAAGTATAGCTGATGTCATTGTGGTATTTTCTGTGGGCGCTGTGCTTTTCAACCAGCTATCTGACGCTGGTCCATATTCATATACCTTATTGTCACGCAAAGAGCGGATCAGATTCCCAAGCTAGTCAATCTAATTCTGTCCCTGGCTAAAGCCTAGTGTAATGGCCCGGGCTCCAGAAACAAGACGTTGAATCACATCCAACCCAGTATTGGTACCAAGGTGTATCTGGCGTTCTACTTGGCCGCATACATCGTAGCTTTTCAGCCGGCTCCATGCGCGTGAGCTTATGCATTACTTCCGCCAGGAGAGCATCGACGCATGGACACAACGGTTCGCACATCAGATCACATCATCCAGTGGCTTGGAGATCAGCCCACCCATAACGACACCATCTAGAATTTGTACTATCCGGGCTCTTTGACTCTCATGACACAGCTTTGGGGATCTAGCGAGATATTCCGAGAGCGGCCTGTGTCGTTCATCAACTTCCAGCAACCCATAGCGTTCTGCAGATATTGCGTGTGCAAATTTCATCCAAGGCTCCCATCAGTTCACGCATACGACTCTATCAATATCCCTAACTCTCCCCGAACATGATCTCTTCTTCTGACTGCATTTTCTGGCCGAATCCTGACTGTCCAGGACAATTGATACATCCGACTTATTTGTAGCAGTCCCCACTCTAGACTTCCCTCAAACAATCACTTGTATCCCCCGTGGGAATGTTTACCTGGCTGCATCGTGCCGGCTGGCATGGGCAATAGATGAAGGACGTTGAGGATCTTGTTCGTAATGGTTGGAGTCGCTGCCTGTGCTCTATCATTATCTCAGGCGTAAACATCTCACCTTAACATCAACGCAAAAGCGTAGTATAGCATATTGCCCTTAAGACATTCACCTTTCACCTTTGAACTGGTAAATGACATGGCCAAGAAAATTCCCCCTTCAAGGCCTTCGGCCCGAGATTCTGCCGATTGGCCGGCTAAAGTCTCGATGTCCTCATAGCTCATCGACCTGCCATCCACGACATCGACAAATCTTCAGTGGTTGGAGTGATCTCGAGCTCACCGACTGACTATGCGCTCCACGACAGCACCATTATGGCTTTCAAGAGTTCCCTCGCTCATCCGAGTCACCAATCTCATCCCTTGAAAATCGACCTCTTCCTCAGCGATTAATCCCGTCAACTTCGAATAGAAGACGCACATTGCTGGGACATGGAATGGCGGAGCTTGCGCAAGGAAAAGTGAGGAATCCGAAAGAGCGAGCTCGTACCGCATAGTAAGAGGAAGGCGGGCAAGAGCCAAGTGCACAAGAGGTAGTCGAGAAACGAAGGCCTTGTCGAGGCTCCCTCAGAGGATGGGGGAACGCAAGAGCCACCTCGTACCATGTGCGATCTACGCCAACGACAATGTCTGAAGACTGCTGTATACCATCACACGAGGAAACAATTATTCGGAAAGACTCGGAGGGGAGTCTGTTGGGATTCGAAGATTGCATCAAAGGCTAGTCAGCGGGTCCATGGACAGATCTCGCACGACTCCCTTTGGTCAGGATGTGAACTGCTATAGGGCCTGCAAGGCCCGCCAGCCCAGGGTGGGCCTTTGGTCATGAATGTCATGCTTCGTGATTTCAAGGTCCATATAAAGCTCACCAATGTGATTGGATCTAAGGCGTGTTTCTACATTTGGAGTCCGCATGTAGTTCTAAGGCTACGTCACATCAATTGGCTATGAACAAATCTGTGTGCAAAACGAGTCCTGGCTATTCTTTTGCAGAGCACTTCCTTTTGGCGCACTTGTTCGAGTAATCGGTTGCTATATGGCCTTCCTTTGGTTTCTTGGTTGCTTGGAAATATCTTATCCCGATTAGTGTTCGATCAAGTTCGAGCAAGGCTCGCCTGTATGAATCCTTCCCATCATGTTTGAATGAAATAAGACAGCCGTAGATGACCCACAAGTCATTTCGATTGAGTCCGCCAACGGTCTTCAACTACGGCGGTCAGGGTTGGCACAGGTTGCTCGTCACTGACCACGATTTTGAATTGATCCAATTGCCGATACTTCCAGTCCGTAATAACTATGTTCTGAAATTTTGGGATACGATTCTGCCTCCCTTTGACGTTGAACCTGGCCTCATGCAAAAAAAAGCAAGCAGGAACGTACTCACGCGCGTCTCACTACCTATACCTGATTGGCAATTAAGTCGAAAACATGAAGCACGAATGAATTTTTCCCCGCAATTCATTGCCACTGTTGCGGATGATGACGGGAAAGCCTATCAGATTGAATTCTGGGACTTCTTCCTAAAAAGAGAGACGCGACTTCCTTGCTCTACTTTCATGACTGGCGATGCATACGATCTTCCCGGAGCTTCTTATCCAATGGTTGACATCTGGAACAGGTAGCTTCCCGGATTTTCCCCCTATTCTCTCAATCTTGAACGATAAGTATAAATCTGACACGCTGCCTCGCCACTCCATTGTTCCTTCACTACTAGTCTATGCTTTCTCCTCACCCCCGCCCTTGAATCGAATTTTCGATCTGCAGGATGTGGCTCGACTGCTAAATCGCCTCATGATCTTGCTTGGTTTGGGAAAAAGCTATGGGATGAGGTATAAGGCGGATCAGCTTAACTGAAAGCCCTACCATTTCCAGCGTGAGACTCAACGTGCCACCTAGAGATATTGGCTCGAAGGCATCAAGAGTCATTGCGGCAACGCACGAGGAGTGCAATGGCTGGTCTCCGCTTGTGGGTACGATTTAGCCGGTAGTATGTGGCAATATAGTAGTTCACAGTGAGTCATGCTGGCGTCATCGAAGACACCCAATAATCATGCAGTCAATTTTTGCATCCTACCTAAGCCAGTCAATCCAATCAGCGAGCCAGATGTTCTTGAGAGGAAGGGACTGGAAAGAGCCGCCCAATTCAAGAGGCTTGAATCCGCCTATGCAGTCTTTCACGCCACAAAGTCAGCGACTACAGGCTATGTGCTGGCTGTGAGCCCGGTATTACTACTCGCATGGTACCCTCGACTCGAAAGCCGAAGCCACATACAGCGCTAATGAATGCTCAGGATATGGGAAAACTTTCGGCGTTGAACGATCAAGACCCGCTATTGGATGTCATAGTTGAGTTAGTATCTTTGGGTTAGTTTATAGAGATATCTCCGACGTCAATGCATCCTTACCGTCAAGTAAGACTCCATCGTTTCTCGTCTTTCTTTCATGTGCTAGTTGTTCTCAGCTCTTGACGCTGACGTGATCGGTGCTCACAAAGATCCGGCGTGGTACATCAAGAAGCCGATCGGGTATTCGTATTTTCCCGTAGAATTATTGGTACTGCCGTAATAGAGGACCCTATCAGTCCAGACTCATCATGGGGTTTTTCTAACGGGAAGAGAAACTCATCGTCTCTCATGTGGCGTGAACCAAACTTGAAAGAATGAAATGCATTAATGCACATCAATTCGTCTTGAGCCTGGATTAAACTGCACATGATTACTGGCAGAGGCCAGGATGAACACCGGAGAAATCATCCAAAAGGAAAACCATCGCATGCTTTGTCGATGAATTTCGCCACATCACACCAATCCCGATTGCCTCAGCTCATCCGAACAGATTGCCATATGCAGTCCGGAATGATGTTGTCCCCATCCCAAGGAATCGAACAATTTCTCATCACATGCTTGTATGCAAAGCAATATTGCCTGTCCGTCTTATGCTTCTCGAATGTAATGGTTGGCCCACCTTTGCTGTTCGGACCGCATTTGTCGTGTGGGAGGACTTCCAATTTCTTGTAGGAGCCCCAGTGGATCCCTGAAGACGAAGAGGCCGATCAGTAAGAAATGCGGACAATAGAAATTGGTCTTTGTACAGGATTTGTAGATCGACGGGTCGAAATGAGATCCATGCGAAGAGGTCACCGCTCACCAATGTTCGTATCTTCTTGCTTATCATCGATGGCGAACTTGTGACAATAATGACGCCCATGGAGATGAATTTTTGGGTAATCGAGGGGCTGTTTCTTGCATTTTACGTCATTTGGTTTAAAATGGGCGATCTAGCTAGTGCAGAGGGCGCCAGCACTAATGAGCACAGGATGGAGGAGATTGAGACGCATTATGGGCTATGATTTGAAGTTGACTTTGGAATTCTGGTCGGGTAGTGGTTGGTGCTCGGGTTTATTTGCTGGAAAGGGACAGGTCGATTAAAAATTGAAGATAGGTGGAATTGTTGAGGAGTCGAGAGCAGGTGTGAGTTGGAGATTCCGTAGTCGGTGATGATTCACACGTTCCAAGGGACTCTCTAAATAGAGTGGCTCACGTGAGCAGGTTGTTTCAAGACCGGTTGGCGGCTATCCACTCGCACGGAACCGAGATAGAACGCCACACGGCCGTACAACGAATCACCAGATTTTACTGAGTAGGAGATCAGATAAGGATACAGACATAGACTGTTAGTGTCTGGCACTTTGGCATCCGGTTCAAGCCCAATATCAAGAGCCACACCACGATATTGCCATCGCACTTTTGGATGAAGCTAACAACAAGACACAGCTTTGGGCTCGAGAGACCCTCGAATGCTTCGCCGCTCGCACGACAGAGCCTGAGGTCAAGGACATAGATGCTGCCATTTGATGAACCGTCGTCGGCCCTGCTATCAAACCCGAGGGGCAACTATCTGATAGTTGGCGAGAAACAAATAAATCTTCGTCAGCGTCACCTGGTGTGATAGCTATGAATAGTGCCAGTATCACACTAAAGCGGTGGGCATCTTCCATAGCATGCTTTTCAATCAGGTGACCGAAAAGGGACTTGATGCAATGGGCTGGAACCGGGAAGTCCGTGGGGCGCAAGATAGGAGCGCAACGCACAACTCGGCTAACTTGCCTGACTACCTAGATTTTGGTGTGTACCACACCTGAATCTAGGTACCTAGGTAACCCACTCACCGCCTTTCTCCGAGTCTTCCACCTTATATACGCCATAGCTCTCCATCTACAATTGTATTTCTACAATTGTATTGGAATATGTATCGGACCCTGAAGGCCTTATCCATTGGCTATGATTTTTCGCCAAGAGGTGTATTCATTGGCTATGATTTGTCGCCAAGAGGCTACATCACGTGACCCCAGGAACATGAAAAATCTCTGCACCTCCCTGTAGCTTCTCTATTTACCTACACCTACTCTGTACCTATACCTTACGCACTACGTACTAATTGATGAGGTAGTTAATTAACTCTACACCTACACATTACGCACAACGTACTGATTTACGCAATTAGGATGGATTGATGGATTGGTGGATGAGGTGGTTAATGAGGTAGTTGATTGACTCTACACCTACACATTACGCACAACGTACTGATTTGCGCAATTAGGATGGATTAATGGATTGGTGGATGAGGTGGTGGATGAGGTGGTTGATTGGTTGATTCATGAGGTGGTTCATGAGGTGGTTGACGAGGTGGTTCATGAGGTGTTGATTGGTGGATTGGTTGATTGACGAGGTGGTTCATGAGGTGGTTGATGAGGTGGTTAATTGGTTGGTTCATGAGGTGGTTCATGAGGTGGTTGACGAGGTAGTTAATAAGGTGTTGATTAATAGGTTAATTTATAAGATAATTTATGAGATAATTTATAAGATTTAAAAATCTCGGTACGAGATGGCGACCTTCTAGTCCTCTATACCACTATTTGGCGACTCCTCCGCAGCACTATAACCTTACACCTTCTCTATCGCCGTCGCTATAGCTACTACCTAGGCCCCGTATCCCCGCCTAGAAGCCGAGATAAGGCCTATTATATAGAAGGCTATTAATACTATACCCGCCACCCACCTCCTCCTACCTAAGGCCGACGAGGTCTTTAAGACACCGGACGATACTTAGACTCGTATATAGAATTACGCCTTTAGCCGAGGATTTACTATAGTTACTAAGTAGTATAGATCGAATCGTAAGAACTATCGATATATCTACTACGGGATCGAGACTAAAAACTAAAGAAAGCTAACGGAGTACGTTAAAAGGGAGGTAGATAAGGAGTATACGGCTATTCGCTAGTACGAATAGACTAGGATTAAGGCTAAAGGGTATCTATAGCGACTATATATCTTATAGAGAAGCCTTAAGCGAGGTTAAGAAGATAGGACGTAGGTCTTAGAAATAGGGTCTCTCGAGTATAGCTATAAGATAACTCCGAATCCTCTTAGTATATAGGTCTATCTATAGCGTTATCCTAACTACGCTAAGGCTATTAGGATCGCTCGTACTTATCGTATAAGTAGGTTAACCTATAAGGAGTTAATAGCGATTTTAGAGAATACACCCTAGGAAGTAGACGAACTTCTAACGCTTCGTAAAAAGAAATACTATAATCTTATCCTATCTACTACCCGGTTAACTCGAGACGTTATCCTAGGCCTCCTCTCGGCCCTTAATAGCGAGAACTTCCTTACCCGTAAACGCTATAACCTTATTAAAGATAAGACGGGAGTAACGGTAAAGCGGATACTAGCCTAAATCGTTATTATTAACTACGAATAAAAACGCCTTATAAAACGCTTCTATAGCGACTTTATAATATAGAATAACGCTACGTTTAATACTAATAAGAATAGCCTTCTCTTATTTATAGCGATTAGGATAACGAATATAAATTATACCTTCCTAGCGGCCTTCTCCTTTACTACCTTAGAGTTAGAGATATACTATAATTTCTTCTTAAGTATATTAATAGAGGAGGTCTTTAACGACCGACTCCTACCTCGGGTTAATATCTTAGACTAAGGTAAAGGCCTCCTCGCTTCTCTCCCTTATATAATCCCCGGTATCTAGATCTAGCTATATAGTAAGCACGCGGTGGATAATATTATAAGTTAGGTTAGCTAATTAAGGAAGGGCTACCTAAAGGAGACGAGGGAAGCGATTTAGAACTCGGCCTAGACGTAGGTCTAATTAACCGATTATTATACTCTCTAGGATAATCGAGATAACCTCCTTAGCCTACTATTCCCGGTTAAGGTAACGTACTTCTAGAATAATTAGTTCCTAAAGGAGTTATAGGTTATTTATTACTATACTAAGAGCTATCG